>Ga0138256_10000573_pt1 | contig 40450 bp, 39 predicted proteins | sample KNB2016incub_MG_FD_105486 | JGI IMG/M metagenome (GOLD analysis project Ga0138256, IMG submission 105486) | Active sludge microbial communities from wastewater in Klosterneuburg, Austria - KNB2014incub_MG | ecosystem: Engineered > WWTP > Activated sludge > Unclassified | place: Austria... | reverse complement strand
TCCATCGGGTTCCTGCTGTGGTTGGTTTGTATTTTCTAAGTGCCATTTTTATTTCTATTTTCCTGCATTTGCGGTAGCAGGTGTACCATTCATTTTTAAGTTTCTACTTTTATACTGTTTCGTATAAGTCAATTGTTTCGCCTTCTGCTACGGTTACGATCGCCTTTTTCTTTGCAGGTTTACGGCCTACTACATAACCGGCTTTAGTATATTTCGATTTTAATTTTGACGGGGATACACAAGTATTTACTTCTTCTACCTGTACGCCGTAAAAATCCTGGATAGCATTTTTAATTTCCAGTTTGTTTGCCTTACGATCTACAATAAATGTATAGCGGTTTGATTTTTCTGAAAGCTTATTTGCTTTTTCAGATAAAACAGGCTTTATTAATACATCTGACAGTTTCATAATCTCTTTATTTGATAGTTTACAACCGCTGGCGGTTATTATGCTTCATTTGCTTCTTCGGTAAATAATTTGGCTGCTGTTTCTGACATCACCAATACATTCGCATTTAGTATATCGTATGTATTCATATCGCTAATAACTGTACCGGTAACACCTGGTACATTACGCAGGCTCAGGTACAGGTTATCATTATATTCAGGAATCACAAATAAAGATTTCTTTTGGGCAATGTTCAGGCTTTTTAAAATGCCTGCAAATGTTTTTGTTTTTGGCGCATCCATTTGTACATCTTCCATAACTACAATGGCGTTGTCTTTTGCTTTATAAGACAAAGCGCTCATTTTAGCCAGGTCTTTTACTTTCCGGTTCAGTTTAATATCATAACCATGGGGTTTTGGCCCAAAAATAGTACCACCACCTTTATACAATGGGTTACGCAGGTTACCTTTACGGGCGCCGCCTGTACCTTTTTGTTTGTGCAACTTTTTAGAAGACCCTTTTACTTCCATACGGGTTTTCACTTTATGTGTACCCTGGCGTTGTGCACCCTGGTATTGTTTTACGGCCAGGTAAATAACATGGTCGTTTGGTTCAATACCAAATATTTCAGTCGGTAACTCTAAAGTTCTACCGGTTTTCTCTCCTTTTATATTTACTATATCTACTTGCATAATTATTTCTGAATTAAAACGATGGAACCATTATGGCCGGGAACCGAACCACTGATAAGAATATAATTTTTTTCAGGGAAAATTTTTACAACTTTCAACCCTTTCATTTTCACTCTGTCGCCACCCATACGGCCGGCCATACGCATACCTTTAAATACCCTGGATGCATCGGATGAATTACCGATAGAACCCGGTGCACGCTGGCGGTCATGCTGGCCATGCGATTGTTCGCCTACCCCATGAAAGCCATGACGTTTTACTACGCCCTGGAAACCTTTACCCTTAGTAGTACCAACAACTTCCACGCTATCGCCTTCAGTAAAAATTTCTACAGTGATGGTATCACCTACATTTTTATCTGAATCGCTGTTGCGAACTTCTTTTACTACTTTTTTAGGGGCTGTTTGTGCTTTTGCGAAATGGTTGATCTCGGCTTTGATGGAGTGTTTTTCTTTTTTATCGCCGAATGCTATTTGGAGAGCATTATAACCGTCAGTTTCAACGGTTTTCTTTTGTGTAACCACACATGGTCCCGCTTCAATAACCGTAACGGCGGTTTGCTTGCCGTTTGTGTCAAAGATGCTGGTCATGCCAACTTTCTTACCAATAATACTTTTCATCTCTTATTTTTTGTGCCCAGCGCTCCTTATAACTTATTTTTTTCAAGCATTTACTAAAATGCTGTCATAAGGAGTTAAGCGTTTATATATCCTAAGAACTGTTCTGGCGCCTTTCTCTTCCCGTTAATTTGAAGAGACGGTTCGTCAGGCTTTAATTTCTACGTCCACACCACTGGGTAAGTCTAACTTACTCAATGCATCTACGGTACGGCTGCTGCTGGTATAAATATCCAACAGGCGTTTGTGCGTACACAATTGGAATTGCTCACGAGCTTTTTTATTTACGTGAGGGGAACGCAATACGGTAAAGATTTTCTTATGCGTAGGTAAAGGAATAGGCCCTGTTACTACGGCTCCGGTACTGCGTACTGTTTTTACAATCTTTTCTGCTGATTTATCAACCAGGTTGTGATCGTAAGACTGTAATTTGATCCTAATGCGTTGTGACATATACAAAGAACTTTAAAAAATCCGTTTTTAAATTTGGAGTGCAAAGGTAAGTGCAATTTTAATATCAGCAAAAGAAATATTGAAAGATTTTTTAAGTTTTTTTTGCCCCCTTGTTTTAGCTGTAAAACCTACCCCTACTTTTAGATAATTTATACCCAAAATTAAGATCGGGAACGGTTTTTGAAAAAGCCATGCTTTGGTTCTATTAATAAAAGACCGTTATGAAATATATCCTATCATTTTTATTGGCTTTTTCACCTTTTTGGCTGATTGCCCAAAACATTCAATTTGATGTGTATGCCGGGGTGGCAAATTACCAGGGCGACCTGCAAGGGCGCCGCTTTACCTTTGACCAGGCAAAACCCAGTGGGGGCCTTGGTTTAAGCTATGGAATTTCATCCCATTTTATTGTCCGTGGTGCTGCTCATTTTATGACTGTATCCGGTGATGATAAAGATAATAGTAAAGCAACCGGTATCATGTATCGCAACCTCAATTTTAAATCTAAGATTTTGGAAGCCCAATTGGCTCTTGAATATCAACTATTTAGTTTAGAAGAAAGAAGTTTTACCCCTTATATTTTTGCAGGTATTGCTGCATTTCACTTTAACCCTTATTCATTTGACAGCCTGGGAACAAAAGTGTATTTACGGTCACTAAGTACAGAAGGCGAGGGTTTAACTGCTTATCCTGAAAGAAAACCCTATAAAAACAATCAAATCGCCATTCCTTTTGGTGGTGGTTTAAAATTAGCCATAAGCCCCAAAATAACTTTGGGAGTGGAACTGGGTTTGCGTAAATTATTTACTGATTATTTAGATGATGTAAGTACTACTTATGTGGACTCTGCTACATTATTTGCTGCCAAAGGAGCGCAGGCCATCGCTTTTGCCTACCGGGGAAGCGAAATACACGGAGCGCCACCCTACCCCGCAGCCGGTTCGCAAAGAGGAAACCCAAAGATTAAAGACTGGTATTATACCACCGTTTTTAGAATGAGTTTTAACCTGGGAAATAATATTTCTGAAGGTAAAAAAAACAAACTGGGATGCCCTGTAAACATATATTGAAGTTGAATTTTTAAAAAAATCAATTATAAATAGATAGTATACTTTTCAACCTTGCATTCATGAATCTTACCAGAAGATAAATTAAAATAAGTAATCCAAAAATACTTATAACCTTTTACTTCTTTAGGTACTTTTTCAAACTTAGTAGCAGTAAATTCTTCTCTCAATAAAAAACTTTGCTCAACTGATACATTGTTTTCATATTTATACTCTGCTTCTAAAGTATCTCCCAAATTAATTAACTGCACAGTTCCATCAACAGGAAAATAATTCGAATGATATAATTTTTCTATATCATTGCAGCTAATTTGAATGCTTTTATGCATTTTATTTTTCGGATAAATTAATACCAGTTGAGCGCTGCCAAATCCATTTGCATCTTTTCCTATCACAAAAATCTGGTCTGCCACACTGTCTTTCGATATATTGCTGCTGAATGGAATACCGGTTAGGGGAATTGTTACTAATTTATGACTTGTATCAGTTCTTTCATTGAAATTACAAACCGACAGGTTATTATCATTTAAATTTGATGCAATATTTAGAATGAATTTTTTCTTACTGCCGTTAACTTTTTCGGCTGTTTGGTACAACCAGTTTTTAATAGAACGAATAGTGATAGTTTCTTTTATCTTATTGACATCCTGGTTTATATCATTTTGTGCCTTTAACGTATTACTGAATAAAAGCCCCGATATGAATCCTAATATAAGAACTGTAATAATTTTCATTTTAAAATTTATATTACTGAAAAACGACTCCAGCTGTAAAATGTTTAGTATTCCCAAATCCCGGTATTGGAGGTACTGCAGGGCTGTTAAATGAAATGGGCCAGTTAAATGTACATCTTGCAACTTGATTATTTTGTAAAAAATTAGCATTCTGTGTTAAAACTCCTGGTATTATTGCCAAAGATGTACCAGGAAGATGAAAACCGGGCGTATAAATAATAGCGCCACCCAAATATTCAAATGATGTAAAGACATTTTAATTGCGATCCGAATATTTATTGCCGACTAATAAGAATCCTACGTTTGCCGTAAAACCCATTTGCCCACTATTCCTTCCTTCAACAACGAATACTTCGACTTCCTTTAAAGTTGGTATTTCTGGTATATTATTTGGGAGATTTCCGGATCCACCAGTACCGCCCTTTTTTTTTGGGGGGGGGAAGTGATTTCATATTGGGGTAATTTTACTTTAAAGTTAACAAAAAATTAAAAACACCAAACTAATTAGACCAAAATTCCTCCTTAAATAAATCTTTGTGCTGTTAATATCTGAAAGCTAACTTTTTTCCATATGCTCAATCCAATAAAAAATTGCATTTAAAGAAAGATTTAAAGCTACTCTTGGTTATTTAGTCATACCCTCCGTATTATCTTATCCTGAATTTTTATTTATAAGGTTAATTCCCCATTCGTGTTTGGTTATACCAATTTCGGAAATTTTTATGTAATAATTAGTAGACTAAAAATCTTAATTATAGAGTATATAAAAATCAGAATCAAAGCATTAAGCTCCCTCACATATGCGAATGGATTTTCTTTCAATTTTCAATCATATAGATTTGGAGTAAAAACGAAGAATCTCGTGATTATCTGCTTTGACATCAATGAACTGGATTCTGCGAAATACACGGAGCGCCACCCTACCCCGCAGCCGGTTCGCAAAGAGGAAACCCAAAGATTAAAGACTGGTATTATACCACCGTTCTTAGAATGAGTTTTAACCTGGGAAATAATATTTCTGAAGGTAAAAAAAACAAACTGGGCTGCCCTGTAAATGTTTTTTGCAATGAAAAGGAAATACTTTAATTTTTAATTCTTATTATTCACCCATTCTTTTATAGCCGGATATACAAATTTATTACGAAGGAAAGGATTTAACCGGGAAATATGCCCTCCCCATTTAATCATAACCAACCGGTGGGGAACTCCCTTTTTTAAAAGTACGGAATCCATCAAATAAGCCTGCCGTTTGTTTACATACCAATCATTTACGCCATGAATCAGTAAGGTAGGTATGTTTGTAACATTTACATATGGGCTTGCCTCTTTGTATGCCAAGGGAATAATTCCCCTCCTTTTAAAATTACTCTTTGTAAGCTTATTTAAAACAGGAATTGCAAAAATTGATTTTACAGATTTGGTGTACGCCTTATCGGCAAGATTGGTAGGGCCACTCAATGAAATAATTTTATTTACTTTTTCATTATGATGATACCCGTATAACATAGCCAATTGCCCACCGGCACTTTCACCCAATAAAATATAAGGATGGTTGGTTGATAAATTTAGTATTGAATCTGATTTTACTACGCTACTGCCGATATCCTGTAATTGCTCGCTTAGACCAATTTTTTTATTGATGAGGCGGTAATTGATATTTACAGTACTAAACCCATTTTTAAGAAGCATCTTTTGTACCGGCCTTAACATCAACTTATCTCCTTTTTTCCAGGAACCACCATGAATAAGCAATACAATTGGTTTTGCAGAATCAACTGATGAAGGCGTAAACACATCCATCTTATGCTTTTTATGATGGCCGTAGGCTACATTATAATATTGTGTGGTGCCCTCTTTCTCCACCATCCTGTAACTACTATTACATGCAGATAAAAAAAATAACAGGAATATTGAAATTGAAGAAATGAAAAATAGCTTAGCCATTAGAATCTTTAAATATTGATGCAAAATAACCTGCATTTCACATTCGGAAATGCGTTCCATCCTTTTTAACAGGTATTTGTTTAACCGTTTACACTACCTCCGCTACTTTCTCTTTTATTCACATGTGGTTTTCCGCTGTAGTGAATGGAACCTCCACTGCTGGCACTGGCATTTAAACTGATACTGGCATACACATCTACATCGGCGCCACTGCTGGCGCTCGCATCAGCAGTTTCACTCAACAGGTTTTTAGCCCGTATTTCAGCCCCGGAAGATGCATTCACAGTAAGGTTGCGGGTGCGGCCCGAAATTGAAATTTGGCCTGCACTGCTGCTTTGCAGCTTGATGGATGGCGCATCGGCATTGATTTTTATTTCTCCTGCACTGGATGATTTAATTATAAATTCATCTCCCGTTTTAAATATACCATTTGCTTTGATATTAGCTGTTGCGCTGGCATCAATCTTATTTAATTCAGGAACCGTAATGTAAATATTAAAAGTACCATTTCTCAGTTTGGTTACTTTATCAAAATATATTTCAAGAGTGCCATTGTTTACTTTTGTTTTTATTTCATCCATTAAATTATCATCTGACTCTACCTCTACCCGGCTTGTATTTCCCTGGGTAAGCGTAACATCAAAATCACCTGATACACTCAACCCGGAAAACGAACTTACTTCACGGGTTTGCTTTACCAGGTTTCCGCTACCGGATTTGTAGCGACAACTAAAAAAGAGAAGGGAACTGAGTAAAATAAAAAAAATATTTTTCATGACTTTAAATTTTGGCTATTACAAAGATTAAAAAAAATAAAATACAAACATTACCGCTTATCCTTCATCAATAGATTTCATATACATTTGCAAGCTATATGGCCGAAAAAATATTTATACTCGATTTTGGATCACAATACACCCAATTAATAGCACGGGTTACCAGGGAACTTAATATATACTGTGAGATTATTCCTTACCATCAGCCTATTGATTTTACTCCCGATGTTATGGGGGTCATTTTATCCGGCTCCCCCTGTTCTGTAAATGAAAAAGATGCGCCCGAAGTAAATATACCCATGCTACTGAATAAAGTGCCTGTACTGGGTATTTGTTATGGAGCGCAACTTACTGCCAAAATGTATGGGGGTGTAGTAAATAAAAGTAATAAAAGGGAATACGGAAGGGCACAATTAAAAATTAGCCAACCCTCTACTATCCTTAAAAATATCAGCAACAATAGCCAGGTATGGATGAGCCATAGCGATTCCATACAGGAATTACCCGCTAATTTTACCATCATTGCACATACAGAAAGTATCCCGGTTGCTGCATTTGAAAACAAGGCAGGCCAAAACCCAATATATGGATTACAGTTTCACCCCGAAGTATTTCATAGCAAGGAAGGAAAAAATATTTTAAAAAATTTTTTACTGGAAATTTGTCAATGCCAAGCAGACTGGACACCCGCACATTTTATTACACAAACCGTTCAGGAACTTAAGAAGAAAATTGGTGAAGGGCGGGTAGTCATGGCGCTTAGTGGTGGGGTAGATAGTACCGTAGCGGCTACGCTTATACACAAAGCCATTGGCAACCGGTTACATGGGATTTTTGTAGATAATGGCGTTTTGCGTAAAAATGAATTTGAACAAGTATTGGCAGATTATAAAGAAATTGGTTTAAACGTTATGGGGATTGATGCCCAGCAATTTTTTTATGATGCCCTGGCGGGAAAAACTGCTCCCGAGGAAAAAAGGAAAGCGATCGGGAGATCATTTATTGAAATCTTCGACCGGGAGTCTCATAAAATTACCGGTATTGATTTCTTAGGCCAAGGCACTATTTATCCGGATGTAATTGAGTCAGTTTCGGTACATGGCCCTTCAGTTACCATTAAAAGCCACCATAATGTAGGTGGCTTACCCGAAACCATGAATTTAGCATTGGTAGAACCCCTGAGGCTTTTATTTAAAGATGAAGTACGCCGTATTGGTGCAGAACTTGAATTACCGGCTCATATGCTAAGCCGGCACCCTTTTCCCGGCCCCGGCCTGGCCATAAGGATTCTGGGTGAAGTAACTGCAGATAAGGTACGGTTATTGCAAGAAGCAGATGAAATTTATATTTCAGCCTTAAAAAAGTTTAATTTATATGATGAAGTATGGCAGGCAGGAGCCATTTTATTACCGGTGAAAAGTGTAGGTGTAATGGGTGATGAAAGAACTTATGAATATACCATTGCATTAAGAGCTGTAACCTCGGTAGATGGTATGACGGCAGACTGGGCACAGCTTCCCTACGATTTCCTGGCTTTTGTAAGTAACGAAATTATAAACACTGTAAAAGGCATTAACCGTGTAGTATATGATATTAGTAGTAAACCCCCGGCCACCATTGAATGGGAGTAAATTGAATGAAATTATGATAAACCCAATGAAATTTATTTCGCTTTTATTTGTTTTAACTTTTGCTTGTACAATTGGTAACGCACAGGTAAAAGATACTGCTGCAAAGCCTTTTGTTTTAAAAAGTGATCCCATCATCCCGGTAAATCATATCAACACTTACCATATTGCGATTTTTGCGCCATTGTACCTTGATTCGGCATTCAATGGCAATGATTATCGCTATAATAAAAACTTTCCCCGTTTTACATTACCGGGTTTTGATTTTATACAAGGCGCCCAATTGGCATTAGACAGCCTGGGTATTAAAAACAGCAATATTACGGCCAGTATTTATGATTCTAAATCATATAACCAACCTGTGGAAATGCTCATTGAAAACCATGCACTGGATAGTATAAACCTAATTATCGGTTCAGTAAAAGATATTGATTATACCCAACTCGCCAATTTTGCACAGCAAAAAAACATTCCCTTTTTATCTGCTACGTATCCCAATGATGGCGGCATTACCGCAAACCCTTTTTTAGTGATCCTGAACCCCACTTTAAAGGCACATTGTGAAGCGATATTCAGTAATATTTTACAAAACCATGGAAGCAAAAATATTGTACTGGTTCGTAAACCCGGTAGCCAGGAAGATAAGGTAGCTACTTATTTTGATAACATCAATACACCCGATGGGAAACCGCTGTTGAAATTAAAAGTGCTGAATATAGAAAATGAAGACTTCTCGATGTTGAAAAATGCATTGGACAGCAACAAACAAAATATTATTATAGGTGGTAGTTTATCAGAATCTTTTGCTGCCAAATTGGCTACTGTATGCAGCAATATAAATAAGGCCTACCCTACGCTCTTGTTTGGGATGCCTAATTGGGAAAATTTTTCTTTCGTAAATAATAAACCTTTAAAAGATTACCCGGTATATTTTACCAGTTCCTATTACAATGGTAAATGGGATAATACCAGTAAGATGATCCTGGAAACATACAGGAATAAATACCAGGGCAACCCATCGGACCTTGTGTACAAAGGATATGAAACCGTTTACCAGTTTATAAACCTGATTACCAAATACCCGGATGACTACATGAGCCATTTAAATGATTATGGTACAAAAGTTTTTAGTGATTTTAATTTCAGGCCCGTGTTCTTAAGCCAGCAATCTAAGGTTCCGGATTATTTTGAAAACAAACATCTTTATTTTTTAAAAGCCATGAATGGAAGCACCAGCAGGGTATGGTAAGCTTACCAGGCCCTTTGTAATGTTTGCTCAAATGCAGATAAGCTTTGCAACTTTTCTTTTTTTTCTCCAAAATATTTTAAAGGGGCTTCTATTTCTGATGGCTTCATATAACCTGCAATGGGCGCCGGTACAGATGAAACAGAAGTAAGAAAAATGGTATTGGGAAACTCAAGTTGGCCATGGGTTAAATAGATGGCCAATTCATGAACTTTATTTTCGGCATCATATTTATAAATGGTATGATTGAACTTCACCGGTTTTTTAAACTCAGCATTAAATTTTATGGGATAATAATGTGCATTGATATAATCAGTAACCCTTTTATCCTTATAAGTACTTTTGTCCATTACTTTGCACCAGCCGCACCAATCAGTATAAACATCTATCAAAATTGGCCTTGGGCTATTTAAATACAAGGTATCTGCTGCATTAATATCTACCCAGTTCACTTTCCCTTTTGGGGCAAATGACCAGGCTATGCATAGAATTAACAGAGAAACGGAAGCCAATTTCCACATTCGGGGTTGTATCATAAAATTGTTTTGTAGCTTACAGTATCAATAAAACGGCAAAGGAATGCAAAAAATTGTGATTGCCATCACAGGTGCCAGTGGTGCCATATATGCAAAGCAAATATTAACAAAATTACAGCGCATACAATCAAAAGAACTGGAAGTGGCTGTTGTAATGACAGAGAATGCAAAAACAGTTTGGCAAACAGAATTGGAAGATTCCGCTTACCAAAAAATAAAATTTACCCAGTACAGCAATTTTGATTTTAGTGCAGGTTTTGCTTCGGGTTCCGGAAATTACGGAACTATGATTATTATACCTTGTAGTATGGGAACATTGGGGCGTATCGCCAATGGGATTTCAAATGATTTAATAAGCCGGGCAGCAGATGTAATTTTAAAAGAAAGAAGAAAACTCATTTGTGTAGCCAGGGAAACACCCTATAACTTAGTGCATATCCGCAATATGGAAACCATCACATTGGCAGGAGGAATTATTTGCCCCGCCACGCCCTCATTTTATAGCAAGCCACAAACCGTAGAAGCATTAGCTGCAACGGTGGTGGACCGGGTTTTAGATTTGGCCGGCCTCCCTATTGATACCTACCGATGGGGCGTTCAAAAAAAATAAGCCCCAATAAGTAACCGGGGCATTAAAATATTTTTTATGGAATCATTACCTGAGATCTACTACTTCTACTCCCGGGTATTTTTTTGCATCAAATACAAACATGGCATCAGCAATCGGGCTATTTGTCTTTAATGCCGATGTACTGTAAGTGTACCGGTTCCCGTTCTTTTCAAAAATTTTTGTTGCGCTTATTACATTATTTTCCACATATACCAATACTTTATGGAAAGGCTTCGTTTTATCAATCGGCGTCAATTCTATTTCTTTCATATTCTTACCATTCATTTTTACCAGGCCATTTAATTTATATAAGAAGGCTTTATCGTAAAAATTAGTAAATAATTTTTGGGGTGTAATGGAATTTGCAGTGGGATCAATCTTTGTGATGGTTACTTCATTAGATGCTTTATCATAGGTCCATACATTTGACCCATCAGAAAAAATTTCCTGGCCGTTAATACTTACCCGGTAATTGGTACCTTTCATATACACTTTACCTGTTTTAGTACCCAATGATTTACCGGTGCTATTTTCAATTTTAAGGGTAAAATTTGCCTGAACGGTTTTGTAAGTTTTAAATTTAGCGCTTACAGCATCCAACACTTTTTTTGCTTCAGGATCGCTGCTTCCCATTCCTTTAGGCACTTGTGCATGAGAAAATAAAACGGTTAGCAATAAAAAAGATAATAAGGATAATTTATTCATTGATCAATTGATTACTTTAAAATGGTTGCAAAGATAAGAATAAGACCCTTTTATCTACTTCCTGTTTAATCAAAAAAGATAAGAAACTGTTAATACCCGTCGGCCTAATCATATTTTAGGGTTACAAATCTTTTATTCTGAAATGAATATTTAAATTGCAATCACTTCAACTCTACTTTTTGATTCATCGCTAAATCAAAAAATTTAATTCATAAACAATATGGAAAAAAACATTGCCTTATCACAACGGGAGAGTTATACGCCCTCGTCATTTACCCACTTTTTATGGTGGCTCGCTACTGCCGAAAAAGAAATGATTACCGATGCACTCATAGACCGGAACCGTTATCGCATTATTGGTATGACCGTATTGGGAACCTGGCTTTTTGCAACCACTACGTGGACGTATTTTTTTAGCACGATGGTTACTGATCCATTCATTTATATTTCACTGGGGTTATTCATGGGCTTCATCATCCTGAGTATTGACCGGGCACTCATAAAAGGGATAACCAAAAACAATAAACGAAAACTCACGCCACTGTTGCTAAGGGGCTTATTGGCTTTAACTATCGGCAACTTTATGGCACAACCTGCGGTATTGTATATGTTTGATAAAGAAATAAAAGTGCAAACCTCGTTTGATAATGAAAATAAAAAGATCGCTAAAAGAACAGAACTTGATTCTTTATTTAAAAATCAAAAAGTAGAACTCATTGATAATAAAAATAAACTCCTGGGGCAGGATGAAACCCGCTACCAGGAAATGTTGACGGCAAAAGATCATTTTCTTGCAGAAACCGATGGAAGCGGTGGAAGCGGGAAAGTTGGAATCAGTACGATTGCTAAAGCGAAACTAAAAGAATATCAAAAATTAGATTCTGCATACCGGGTAATGGCATCTATCAATAAAATAAAAACAGATTCTATTGATGTGGCGCTGGCAACGGTGGCCATTAAAATTAAAAAAGAAGAAGCCGGTTTTGAATCACTGATGAACGATGGTTTTTTAACCCGTATTGAAGCTTTGACACATTTATTGGATAAAAATAAAGCTTTGCAATACCGTTATTATCTTATTGTATTCATTTTAATGTTGATTGAACTCATGCCCGTAATTGCAAAGACAATTTTACCTACCGGCACTTATGATGAAAAAGTAAAATTGCGGGAAGCAATGGAAATAGAAATGGCATCTTATAACATACAAAGGGAACAATTACTGAAAGAAGCCTATAATCAAATGGCGTTTGAAAATGATAAAGAAGCTATCAGCGCATTTTTTTCATTCACTAAAGCTGATAGAAATGAAAAAATAAAAGCATTTAGTCAGCGCTGGCGAGATGAGCACCATCAAAGTTTTGACGGCCTTTGGGAAAAAATGAAAAAAGATATCATATCCAAGCAGGAAAATTAAATATTCACAACTACCGGTATCATTTAATTACGAGAAGGCAATTCCTTATTTTTGCCCACTATGGCAAAAGCTGCTGGCGATACCCCATTAATGCAACAACACAATGCCATCAAGGCTAAATACCCTGATGCCATCCTGCTTTTCAGGGTAGGTGATTTTTATGAAACTTTTGGCCAGGATGCCATCATTACCTCCCGGGTACTGGGTATCACCCTTACCAAAAGAAACAATGGCAGTGCAGGATCTTCTGAATTGGCCGGTTTTCCGCATCATGGGCTGGATACCTATTTACATAAATTGGTAAAAGCCGGTTACCGGGTGGCTATTTGCGATCAATTAGAAGACCCCAAAGCGGCAAAAGGAATTGTAAAAAGGGGCGTAACAGAATTGGTAACACCCGGCGTAGCAACCAGCGATAAATTATTAGAACATAATAATAATAATTTTTTAGCAGCGCTTCACTTTTCTGATGACCTTATTGGCAGTGCTTTTTTGGATATTTCAACCGGTGAATTTTTTATTGCAGAAGGTAACAAGGAGTACACTGATAAATTATTGCAAAGCCTGCAACCGGCCGAAGTGATTTTTGAACGGAATAAACAAAAATTATTTAAAGAATATTTTGGGCCCCATTTTTTCACCTATACTTTAGATGAATGGATTTTTAGCACGGTGTATGCAGCCGAAAACTTATTAAAGCATTTTGGAACCCACAGCCTGAAAGGTTTTGGGGTAGAGGAAATGCCGATGGGTATAATTGCTTCAGGAGCCATATTGCATTACCTGAAAGACACAGAACATCCGAACCTGCAGCACATTACCAGCCTGCAACGAATAAACCGTGAAGATCATTTATGGATGGACAGGTTTACGATTAGGAACCTGGAACTCATCAGCAACCGTGCCGATGAACATACCCTTTTTAAAACCATCAACCACACAGTATCGCCCATGGGTGCCAGGTTGCTTCGCCGCTGGCTGCTCATGCCGCTCAATAACCTAATGAGTATTAATGAAAGGCTCGATACGGTTGAATACCTAATTAAAGAAACGGATAACCGAAATAAAATTACACAACACATAAAACTTGCCGGGGATGTAGAAAGGTTATCGGCAAAAGTGCCATTAAAAAAAATAAATCCCAGGGAAGTGTTGCAAATTGCCCGGGGCCTGCAACAAACTTTAGCATTAAAAGAAATTTGCGAAGCATCAACAAATACTTATTTAAAAAGATTGGGTTCATCACTAAACGGTTGTTCGTATATTTTAGAAAAAATCACAAAGGAAATTAATGAAAACCCACCTGCTGCCATTAACAAAGGCGGATTGATAGCCCCCGGCATACATGCAGAACTGGATGAGCTGAGAGAAATTGCAAAGGGAGGAAAAAATTATTTAATCCAGATGCAACAAAAAGAAGCGGGCATAACCGGGATATCTTCTTTAAAGATCGGGTTTAATAATGTATTTGGATATTATCTTGAAGTAACGAACCTGCATAAATCTAAAGTACCCGAAAGCTGGATAAGGAAACAAACACTTGCGAATGCAGAAAGATACATTACACCGGAGCTAAAAGAATATGAAGAAAAAATAACAGGTGCCGAAGATAAAATTTTACAAATAGAACAAAGCCTGTTCCAGGAATTGCTAAACGAATTGCAGGATTATATTGCACCCATGCAGGTAAATGGTCATGTAATGGCAGTATTAGATTGCCTTTGTTGTTTTGCCAGCATTGCGTTACAATACAAATACAAGAAACCCATTTTGCATGAAGGCAATGAACTGGAGTTAAAAGAAAGCCGGCACCCTGTAATAGAAAGAAACCTGCCTGCTACCGAACAATACATCAGCAATGATATTACACTGAACAATGAAACGCAGCAACTTATTATTTTAACCGGGCCCAACATGAGTGGTAAGAGCGCCATCCTGAGGCAAACAGCGTTGATTACATTAATGGCACACCTGGGAAGTTTTGTTCCTGCAACAGCAGCAAAAATACCCCTCACAGATAAAATATTTACACGTGTGGGTGCCAATGACAACCTGAGTGGTGGTGAGAGTACATTTATGGTTGAGATGAATGAAACGGCAAGTATCATCAATAATCTTTCTGATAAAAGCCTGATCTTATTAGATGAAATTGGCAGGGGAACTTCTACTTACGATGGAATTTCCATTGCATGGAGTATTGCAGAATATTTGCACGAGAGCCCACACAAACCCAAAACATTATTTGCTACGCATTACCATGAATTAAATGAATTGGAACATCGCTTTGCCCGAATAAAAAATTATCATATTACCAATAAAGAGGTTGGCAACAAAGTAATTTTTTTAAGAAAACTGGCTCCCGGTGGTAGTACGCATAGTTTTGGTATTCATGTAGCCAGAATGGCGGGCATGCCTCCCAGCCTCATCAACCGGGCCAATGAATTGCTGGCCCTCTTAGAAGAAAAAAATGCTGATGGACAAAAAGAAAATATAAAAGACAAAATAAAAGAAGTAGCATTGCCAAAAATGCAACTCAGTATTTTTGATGCACATTCTGCTACTTTTGAAGAAATACGCCAATTGCTTGAAACAGTAGATATCAACAGGCTTACCCCTGTTGAAGCCTTGTTAAAATTGCAGGAAATAAAGAATAAAATTAAATAATGAAAATGGCCATTATATCTTGTGCAACAATTTAACTATTTATGTAGTCTTTCTACTTAACATCATGATTCGTGCAAAACATATCTTTTTTTTAATCCTTAGCTTATCGTTTTTTAGTAAAAATGGTATTGGCCAGGTTTGCACTACACTTGGCCAAACGCCGGCTTCGGCTTTCCCGGTTTGTGGTACTACTAATTTTCATCAGCAAACAGTTCCTATTTGCGGGCAAACCGCTTTATTTGTGCCAGGTTGTAATGATGGTGCGAGCTACATGGATACAAATCCGTTTTGGTATAAATTTACCTGCTATCAAAGTGGCACATTAGGTTTTTTAATTACGCCCAATGATCCTAATGATGATTACGATTGGCAATTGTATGATATAACAGGTTTACCTCCTGAAGCTGTTTTTAGTAATCACAATATTATTGTATCAGGTAACTGGGCTGGCACGTATGGCACAACAGGCACTTCTCCCAGTGGTTTAAATTATATTCATTGTGCCAGCGATCCTGCTGCAGGCGCATCTACTTTTGCAGCCATGCCCAATCTAATACAAGGCCACCAATATTTGTTATTGGTAAGTCATTTTACACAAACACAAAGCGGCTATTCATTAAGTTTTAATGGAGGTAGCGCCGTTATTACAGATCCGAAACTTCCCCTTATTAAAAATGCGATTGCTCCCTGCGATGGAACAAAAATTTTAGTTACGTTTAATAAAGACCTTAAATGTAATACCCTGGCAACAAATGGGAGCGATTTTAGATTGAATATCCCCGGTGCCGGTATTATTGCTGCCAATAGTACTAAATGTAGTAGCTCTTTTGATTTTGATAGTGTAGAATTAACGGTGAATATGCCATTACCTCCCGGTACCCATACACTATATGCAAAAGTGGGAACTGATAACAATACACTAAAAGATAATTGTGATCATGAAATTAACGTAGATGATAGTGTACAGTTTACAGTATATCCATTGTTTCCTACTCCTATGGATAGTATTGTTCCGGTAAAATGTGCCCCGCAAACATTAGAATTGGTTTTTAGAAAAAGAATGATGTGTAATACGATTGCCGCTGATGGATCTGATTTTACAATTACCGGCCCCTCTTCTGTAAATATCATTGCTGCCAGGGGAAATTGTGAAAATGGATTAAGTTTTACCATCACACTCAATTTAGATAAGCCCATTCAAAAAGGTGGTACCTATACCGTTCATTTAAAAAACGGAACCGATGGCAATCCTGTTTTAGATGAGTGTGCCCAGGCCACGCTTGTACCCAGTAGCATAAACTTTATTGTAAAAGATACGGTAAATGCCGGTTTCACTTACCAATTGCAATATGGATGTACAAAAAACCAGGTATCCTTTTTTCATAATGGCCTCAATGGCATTACAGAATGGTTATGGAATTTCGATAACATTCAAACTTCTACTTTACAAAACCCCGTAAAAGATTATTTTGATTTTAATCCAAGAAATATAAAGTTAATTGTAACCAATGGGGTATGTAGCGATACGGCCGAAATAAATTTAGCTTTCGATAATTATATGAAAGCAAATTTTGAAATTACTTCTTTAGTGTGCCCGGGTGAAAAAGCAACTATAAAAAATAATTCTGTATCCAATAGCCCTATCACCTGGAATTGGAATTTTAATTATGCTGCAACCTCTACCTTACAAAACCCACCACCCCAAACATTTACAAATAATTTTCTAAATACGGTAATAGAAGTGCCGGTAATACTGGTTATTACAAATACATACGGATGCCATGATACTGCTACACAGTATATAAAAGTGATTAACAATTGTTTTATAGCTGTACCGGCTGCATTCACTCCAAATGCGGATGGGTTGAACGATTATTTTTATCCGCTCAATGCTTATAAAGCAAACAATCTTCAGTTTGCAGTGTATAATCGTTTTGGCCAACAAATTTTTTATACTACCGATTGGACAAAAAAATGGGATGGCCGTTACAAAGGAAATGAGCAAGATCCCGGAACTTATGTATGGACATTGCGGTACATTCATGCTGATACTAAAAAACTAGTAGAACAAAAAGGAACCGTTATTTTGATACGATAAGGCGTGCACTTAATATACCCAGCTTAACTGCCAGATGAATATAAGTGATAGGTTGAATAAAAGTATTTTATTCAAAATTGCATTGAACTTTCATTTTAAAAATATAGCAAGTATTTTTGCAAAAAATTGCCATCATGAGTCATACGCCTGTTTACTATGGAGAATACCTACAATTAGATAAAATTATTGATGCCCAGTTTCCCGAAAGTTTTAAAGATGGGCAAGTACCTGCACATGATGAAATGCTATTCATCATCATTCACCAGGCTTATGAATTATGGTTTAAGCAGGTATTGTTTGAAGTAGGCTCGGTACTGGAAATCATGAACCAGCCTTCTATAAACGATAATTCATCAGAATTACAAACGGTAGTTCACCGGTTGCACCGCAGTGTTACCATTTTAAGGGTATTGGTACAGCAAATTGATATTTTAGAAACCATGACGCCCATTGAGTTCCTTGAGTTCAGGGATATGTTAAGACCTGCATCGGGTTTTCAAAGCTGGCAATTTAAAATACTGGAAGCCAAACTGGGCCTAAAGTTTGAAGACCGCTTTGGAAAAGAATATTATACTTCTCAACTAAAACAAAAAGAAATTGACATCATTAAAAAAGCAGAAGATGGTGCATCCTTGTTACAATTAGTAAACCGTTGGTTAGAGAGAATGCCTTTTTTTGAAAATGATAAGTATTGGGAAGGAGAAATAATTGGTAATAATGCAGCTCAACATCCATTTTGGTTAACATATCAACGCATCTATACTGAAGGCCTGATGGAAGGTGAAAGAAACAATATTGATTTCTTTAATAAAGTTTTTTATACAGAAGATGAAAGTCGTGGTTTAAGCCCCAAAGCCTGCCGGGCTGCTTTATTCATTTTATTATACCGGGGCTATCCCATGCTGGAGCTTCCGTTCCAGTTGCTGGAAGTATTGATTGAAATGGATAATCAATTGGGCAATTGGCGTTACCGGCACATCAATATGGTGCGCAGGATGATTGGCAGCCGCATTGGTACGGGAGGCAGTTCTGGCGCAGGTTACCTGCAAGGAGCTATGGACAAGCATAATATTTTTAGGGAAATAACACAACTTAACAGCTTTTTGATAAACACAAAAAAATTACCCAAATTACCGGCTGTGCTTACAAAAAAATTAGGATACAATTTGTAATGAATGATTATTGGAAGCTAAAACTGCACAAAAAAAGTAAGCGCTTAAGTTATGATTCCTGGAAAGATGGGAGAGCCTTATAATAATTCTTTTAATTTAGCTACTACTTCATCTACCTCATCTTTTGTATTGTGTTTACAAAAGCTGAACCGCACTGTTATTTGATTGGGATTATTGTTAACTGCCCGAATTACATGGCTCCCCTGTTCGGCCCCCGATGTGCAGGCGCTTCCACCACTTGCACAAATATTTTGTATATCCAGGTTAAATAAAAGCATCTCCGTTTTTTCTGACTTTGGGAAGCTTACACTCAGTACGGTATATAAACTACGGCCCAGGCAATCGCCATTAAACCCAATATTTGGAATCTCTTTTTTTAATTGTTCCAGCATGTAATATTTCAGGGTGCCTGTATAAGCGCTATCATTTTCATAATCGGCCATTGACAATTCCAAAGCTTTTGAAAACCCTACAATACCATACACATTTTCGGTGCCGGCCCGCATATTCCTTTCCTGCGATCCGCCGTGCATAAAGGGTTTTATCCGAATATTTTCATTGATATATAAAATACCCACCCCCTTGGGGCCATGAAATTTATGCGAAGCCCCCGTTATAAAATGTACAGGTGTATTCCGCAAATCAATCGGAAAATGGCCCAGCGTTTGTACCGTATCACTGTGAAAAATGGCATTGTATAATTTACAAAGGTTTCCTACTTCATGCAGGTCAAGCATATTTCCAATTTCATTGTTGGCATGCATCAGGCTCACCAATGTTTTCTCTTCAGAGGCTGCAAGTAAATCTTCCAGGTTTTCTATATCCACATGGCCATTGGGCAATAATTTTACATAACTCACTTTTACCAAATCCTGGTTATCTAAATATTCTATTACATGCGATACGCCATGGTGTTCTATGGGCGAAGTTATTATATGCTTACAACCCAGGTCCCTCACCGAAGCAATGATCGCTGTATTGTTACTCTCGGTTCCGCCACTTGTAAAAAATATTTCAGCCGGGTGTGCATTCACCAATTTAGCCACTGACTTTCTTGCAGATTCAATGGCAATACGGGTTTCACGGCCATAGGAATAAATAGAAGAAGGGTTTCCAAATTTTTCTGTAAGGTAAGGCAACATCGCTTCTACCACAGCAGGATCTATTGCAGTGGTGGCGGCATTATCAAAATATATTCTTTTCATTGCTAATATCTGTTATAAAACTTCCTGTATGTCTTTTATCAATTTCATGGCAATATTATTTGCCGTAGTTTCAAAATTACTTTCAGAATAAATGCGAATGATGGGTTCTGTATTACTGGTCCTTAAATGCACCCAATCATTTTCAAATTCTATTTTTAACCCATCTTCTGTATTAATAGGATTGGATTTATATTTACTTTTTATCTTTTCAAAGATCTCATTCACATTTACATCCTGCTTTAATTCTATTTTATTTTTACTGATAAAATATTCAGGGTAGGTATTGCGAAGTTGTTTGATGCTTTTTTTACTTTTTGCCAGGTGCGTTAAGAAAAGTGCAATACCAATTAAAGCATCCCTGCCATAATGCAAATCGGGTACTATGATACCCCCATTACCTTCTCCTCCAATAACGGCCCGGGTTTCTTTCATTTTATTCACCACATTCACTTCACCTACTGCACTGGGCGTATATTCACCGCCATGTTTCAGCGTAATTTCTTTAAGCGCTTTGGTGCTGCTCATATTACTTACTGTATTCCCCTTTTTGCAACTCAGCATATAATCTGCCACTGCAACCAGGGTGTATTCTTCGCCAAAAAACGTTCCATCTTCACATACAAAACAAAGTCGGTCAACATCAGGATCTACTGCAATACCCAATGATGCTTTTTGGGCAACCACTTCCCTGCTTAAGGCGGTTAAATTTTCGGGCAATGGTTCGGGGTTATGATCGAACTTACCATTGATCTCGCTATTTAATAAAGAATATTGGGTAACGCCCAGTGCATTAAATAATGCAGGCAGCGCAATGGCTCCACTGCTATTGATAACATCTGCCACAATTGAGAAATTGGCTTCTTTAATGGCGTCAATATCCACCCATCGGTATTGCACAATCGCTTCAATATGCATGGCAAGGCTATCTCCATTTTTTGTAATAGTACCCAACGATTCTACTTTTGAAAAAGTGAATTTTTCTTTTTCTGCCTTTTCCAAAATAATTTTTCCATCTTCGGCGCTAATAAACTCACCTTTGTCATTTAAAAGTTTTAGCGCATTCCATTCTTTAGGATTATGGCTTGCTGTAAGAATAATTCCGCCATCTGCATTTAAAAACACAACAGCCATTTCTACCGTTGGGGTTGTACTTAAATCCGTATCAATAACATCAATTCCCATTGAAATTAAAGTATTACTCACCAGTTCCTTTACCATGGAACCACTTATACGGCCATCCCGCCCGATAACAACAGTATTATTATTTCTTTTCGTTTTTTTCTTTAACCAACTTGCGTATGCAGCGGCAAATTTTACAATATCGGGTGGAGTAAGATTTTGTCCGGGCTCGCCACCAATGGTGCCCCGAATGCCAGAAATACTTTTAATCAGCGACATGAATCGGTATCATTTTAGAACTGCAAATATACAACACGGAAGCCGATTGTAAGGTTAAAATGATAGAGCGCAAATTTCATACTGAAATAGCTATTTTATAAATAATTCCTTAGCGACACGTTTACATCTTGGCTTATCTTTGCATGTATGCAAAATACCTGGTTCAAAAATTGGTTTGATTCGCCTTATTATCATTTGCTTTATAAAAATCGGGATAAAGCAGAAGCAGCAGCTTTTATTGATACATTAATACAATATGAAAAACCGGCAGCCGATAGTCTAATGCTCGATGTTGCATGTGGCAAAGGGCGCCATGCCCGTCAATTGGCTGCAAAAGGTTTTGATGTAACTGGCATTGACTTAAGTGTGGAAAGTATTGACGAAGCCAATAAATTTGCTACCGATAAATTGCATTTTTACCGCCACGATATGCGGTTATTATTCTGGATTAATTATTTTGATTATGCCTTTAACCTCTTTACCAGTTTTGGTTATTTCAGGACACAAAGAGAGCATGATGATGCTATGCGTTGTATGTCAAAAGCGCTTAAGAAAAATGGCGTCCTTGTTATTGATTATTTGAATGTGCATTATGCAGAAGACCGGCTTGTAGCCCATACAGAAAAAGTAATTGAGGGAATTCATTTTTCTGTGAATAAATGGTATGATGATCAATATTTTTTTAAAAAGATTACGGTAATGGATCCTGCTGAATCTGAACCTATGGAGTTTACAGAAAAAGTAGCAAAATTTTCATTGGGAGATTTTACCGGGATGCTCTCTTACCAGGGATTGCAGATTCAAGAGGTATTTGGGAATTATGAACTGGGAACTTATGATATCCGCAAATCACCCCGCTTATTGATCAGGGCGAAAAAAATATAAACCTATTTATTGTTATTATTTACCAGCATCCAGCGGGCAGTTTCATATATGGCCGAAGTAAGTTCAGAAAGATGGCGCTTTACCGAATCTCTTTGAAGGGGTGTTAAACTTAATGAATCATTTCTTACCGGTACCATTTCTTCTTTATTCATCCTAATATTTTTACGATAAAAATAATTATCTGTTACCAGGCCAATCCATCCCGGTGCATGATAAATAATAAAAGCTGCATTTTCTTTTTTAGCGGGCCTTAGTAAATCCCGGCCCAGTGTAGAATTAATATAAGTTTGTTGCAACATACCGGCAATGGTAGGCAAAATATCAATTTGAGAAACTGCTTCTGATCTATGTTGCGGGGCAAATAATGCCGGGGCATAAAATAATAAAGGGATATGTTCATCACTCAGCCTTTGTTCAGTCCATGCACGTGGATATATGGCGGAAGCATCCCCTTCTACCCCATGATCGCCTACAAATACAAAAATGGTATTTGAAAAATATTTTTCTTTAGCAGCCGCATCTATAAATTTTTTAAAACAATAATCGGTATAAGAAAAGGCATTAAATTCTTTCAAAGATTCAAATCCGTATTTTTCCAGTTCTTCCGGCATTATATTACGTTGCACAAAATCGCTGTCTTCTGCAGGAATATTAAATGGGCGATGGTTATCTGCTGTTTGGATGATGGCAAAGAATGGTTTTTGTTCTTTATGTAATACCTGGTTTGCTTCCAGGAAAAGATTTTTATCGCTGATGCCCCACACGTTTACAACGGGTGCCTGAAAATCCCCTTCTTCATAAATTTTTACGTCATGTATATTATTGATAAGTCCCCTGAAATTATTAAACTGGCTACGTCCACCAATAAAATAATATTTATTATAGCCTTCAAAATTATTGATAATGGTCCTTTGGTTTACGGAAGCTTCATTACGGGTTGAGAATTTGCTCAGTTGAACATCCGGTATGCCCGTAATAGTTGCAAAAACACCCCGGGCAGTACCAAAACTTGGGCTAAAGCAGCGTTCAAAAAAAATCCCACGTTTTGTTAAACTGTCAAAAAAAGGAGTTGCATTTAATGGGTTGCCGCTCATGCTGCTTTTATACATGCTAAAACTCTCACAAATAACCAATACCACGTTGGGTTGGCTTTCAATGGCCTTACTATTTGGCCCTACAATTCGGGTATAGTTTGTTGCTTCGCTATCTAACCCCAGGAATGATTTTATAACAGGAAAATATTCTTTGGCATGTGTATGATAATCTGGCTCCCTAAAACGAAGGGTAGTAAAAAAATTCTGCATGGGGTTCAGTGCCAGGTTGCTCTTAAACTCATCATTCAAACTAAATGCCTTGAAAAAATCTAATGGTTTCCACATAAAGAATCCATAAATAAACCAACCCAATAAAAGCAGTGCCATAGCATGCCAGCGCCTACGAAAAGAAAATTTATGTATTTCAATATTCCGGTCACTCACATGTACATGTGTACGCCGGAACATCCAGGTCATCATTAAAACAGCTCCTACCAATCCTATCAAAATCCAAATAACAGGATAGCTTTGCCAAACCATTTTTAAACTTTCTTTTGGGTCTTCTGCAAAAATGAGAGCATCTGCATTCAGGCGTGCATTGATATATGCAAACTGGCCAAAATCTGCCCCATAAAAAAACAGTACCAGTAAGGTTGTTACGCCCAGGTAAATCGTCCATACCCTTTTCATTCTATTGCTGTAAAAGGGTGAAAATTTAGGATATAAAGAAAGTACGGAAATAGGCAATAAAATAATGGCAATCCAGCGCAGGTCGTACTTTAAGCCCAGCCAAAATGCAGGGAAAAGATCCAGTACAGAAATATCGGCAGGCTTAAAAAAGATAACTGTAGCAATACGGAATGCGGTGAATATGCACACATAAATCACAAACAATTTCACCAGCCACTGAATGGTTTTAGGGACCAACCATTTTTGTAATAATTTGTTCAAGATAATTTCCGTTGTTGGGTTGCGAAGATAAAACGATTCACAAGTATTATCATGGCTTTTTCTTATTATTCAGCAAAAGGTATTGGGCTGTTTCAAAAAATGCACGGGACATATTGCGCATATAATTTTTTGCACTGTCGTTTTGTGGAATGGTATTATCTACCACAGAAACAAAATCTTCGGTTCCTGTTTTAAAATCATGTGTAAAATAATAGCGGTCGCTTACAACGCTTTCATTGTTTTTGTTGGGATCGGCAATAAAAGCCAGGCGGGGCTGCTTACGGCTGGTATCAAAAAGATCAATCCCCATTGCAGTATTGGTATAAGAAATTTTTGCCAGGGCGGCTATAGAGGGCAAAATATCCAACTGGGAGCATACTTCTTTTATCCGTTGTGGTTTTAAAAGAGCCGGTGCATAAAATAGAAGTGGCACATGCTGAGCTAAAATACCTTGTTTGCTAAACGCTCTGGGAAACATTTCTCCCGCATCATTGCCCCGGAGGCCATGGTCACCAACAAAAACGAAGATCGTGTGCTTAAAATATTTTTCTTTTGCTGCCGCTTCCATAAATTTTTGAAAACAAAAATCGCTGTACCTGAATGCATTCAATTGCCCATTGTCATCAAAGCCATATTTCTTAAGCGTATCATCGGGATAATTTACTTTTTTAAATTCATCCAGGTCTTCCTGTGGAATGGTATAGGGCCGATGATTGTCGGCTGTTTGAATAATACTAAAAAAAGGAATTTTCTTTTCGGCTAAAATTTTATTTGTTCCCAGGAAAAGGTTTTTATCACTTACTCCCCATACATCTACTTTAGAAGAATTAAAATCATCCTGTTCATAAATCCTCAGGCCGTTAATATTATTGGTAAGCAGGCCCCTTATATTTGCCCAACTGGTACTGCCGCCAATAAAATAATTTTTATCGTACCCTTTAAAATCATTTATGATGGTATGCTGATCTACCATGGCGGGGTTGCGGCTGGCGGTTTTGGTTTGCTCTACATCCGGCACGCCTGTAATAACAGCCCACACTCCTTTTGCAGTGCCAAAAGCAGGCACAAAACATCGTTCAAAAAACACACCATTGTTGCATAAAGAATTAAAAAATGGCGTAGGGTTTAAGCCATTGCCAAACATAGAACTTTTATAAGCGCTAAAACTTTCGCAGATCACAAGCACTACATTGGGTTTATTAATTAATGTATCTGCAAAATGAACCGTACGGCTAAAATTTAATGTCGCAGAATCTGTCAATGGTAAACCATAATACCGGGCCATGAGCGGAAAATCTTTTTTTACTGCCGACCGTTGGTACCCCGAGTTTTTAAATTGAAGGGTGCTGAAAAAACTTTGTACCGGGTTTAATGCTGTGGCTGCTTTAAAATCGTCGCCCAGGGAATAGGCATCGCTCCATCGTAATGGATATTGGCCCAGCCTGCCAAAAATTAAGATTGCAAATACCAATACCATACTTGTATATAAAACCCATTTACTACGCTTACCTAAGGTTACCGTTTGACTGGTATCAATTTTTTTAAACCATCGGTTTAGCAGCCAAACAAAGCCGGCAAGTAAAATAATAAATGCCAGTATGATCTTAATGATGGGGTATGTTTCCCACATCATATTAAATGAAATGGCAGCATCTTGTAAAAAATTTACAACAGAAGCATTCAACCGGGCATGTAAATAATCAAAATAATAAAAATCAGTTGCATAAAAAATAAGCAGCGCCAAAAATATCATGCTTAATAATATTTTCCAGAATATCCTGATGCGTAAATTTTTAAAAGGATTTAAAACCGGGATACATGACAGCATGAGCATTACCAGGCCTAATACAGACAGTACCCTGGCATCATACCGCAATCCCAATAAAAATGCCGATCCCGTAAATGGCCTGTTTGGCGGCTGATAATAAAAGAAAAATAAAAACCGGTATAGTGTCATGAATAGCAATAAAAAAAGCAAAAAGCTTCCGATCCATCGTACCAGGGGCGTTCCGTATTTTTTTACTGCCATTTACATAAAATTTACGGGGCAAAGTTAATGTTATTCATTGCTAAAGCAACTCGCCCACTAACCCAAAGACAAAATTAACAGATATGCAAAACATAGCTTTCCCTATTGAATGATTATTTTTGCTTCATATTTATACCATGCATTCTATTATTGCACTTGATAAACAATTCTTTCACTTTATAAACAGTACCTGTGCCAATCCATTTTTAGACTGGCTGGCGCCTGCCATTCGGAATCCCAATACATGGGCGCCGCTATACCTGTTTCTTATTGTATTTGTATTGGCCAATGCCCACAAAAATAAATTTCTTTGGATCCTTTTTGTAATTGCACTCGCCGTATTGGCCAATTTTATAAGTAGCGACCTTATTAAAAATAATATTTGGCGGGTAAGGCCATGTAATGATCCGGAGCTGGCAGGCAGTATGAGGTTCCTGCTCAATTACCGCCCCATCAGCTCCAGCTTTACTTCTTCACATGCGGTAAACCATTTTGCACTGGCTGCTTTTTTTTATTTTACTTTAAAAACATTCCTTGGGAAATGGGCGTATTTATTCTGGTTTTGGGCGTTTATCATCATATTTAGCCAGGTATATGTAGGGGTTCATTTTCCATTAGATGTAGCTTGCGGTGCTGTTATTGGCTTTATTTTAGGATATTTGCCGGCAAGACTGTTTAATACAAAATGCGGTTTCATATAATATGACAGAAATACTCATCGTCTTATTTCTAATATTCTTAAATGGCTTATTTGTAATTGCAGAAATTTCATTAGTGAGCTCCCGGCGTAGCAGGTTAGAAGCATGGGCCAATAAGGGCGACCGAAAAGCAAAGTCAGCATTAGACCTAGCCGAAAATCCTGAGAGGTTTTTAAGTACGGTACAAATTGGCATTACCCTTATTTCAATTTTAACGGGTGTGTACACCGGCGAAAAATTTGGCGGACACCTAAAACCTTATATTGAAAATATAGAAATTTTTCGTCCGTATGCAGGGCAAATTGCTACAGCCATTGTGGTCATTATCGTTACTTTTTTTTCTATCATATTTGGTGAATTGATTCCCAAAAAATTCGGGCTGTTACGGGCAGAAAAAATTGCCAGGGCTGCAGCCACCCCAATGAATTTTTTATCAAGGCTGATGATGCCTTTTGTATGGCTGCTTTCAAAATGCACAAATTTTATTTTTAAGATATTAAAAATTAAAGCTTCAACAGATAATGCCGTAACAGAAGAAGAAATAAAAGCGATGGTTGCCGAGGGGAGTGAATACGGTTCTATTGATGAAGAAGAAAAAGAAATCATTGAAAGGGTATTTCACCTGGGCGATAGGAATATCACATCGCTCATGACGCACCGCACTGATATTGTGTGGCTCGATATCAATGACAGCGTACAGGAAATAAAACAAAAATTAAATACCATTGTTTTTAATACCTACCCTGTTTGCGAAGAAAGTATTGATAACATTAAAGGACTGGTATATGTAAAAGACCTCCTGAAAGCAACACCCGAAACAAAACTAAACCAACTCATAAAAGAAGCCCTCTTTGTTCCTGAAAATAATAAAGCGTACCAATTACTTGAAAAAATGAAAGCGGCTAAAATCCATACTGCTTTTATCGTAAATGAATACGGTACATTAGAAGGAATGATCACCTTAAACGATATTTTGGAAGCCATTGTAGGTGATGTGCCACAAACTGACCAGGAAGAATATGAAATTATAAAAAGAGACGATGGAAGTTACCTGGTAGATGCCCAAATTCATTTTTATGATTTTTTAAGTTATTTTGAAAGGGCAGACTGGATGAATGAAGGCGAACATGATTTTGATACGGTTGCAGGTTTTGTGTTGCATGAACTTGAACACATTCCGCATGAAGGGGAAATAATTGAATGGAAAGATTTTAAATTTGAAATTCTCGATATGGATGGGCAACGAATTGATAAAATTTTAGTAACTATTTCCCAGGAACTCAAACAGGAGTTGGAGGAAGCATGATGCACATCAAATGAAAGTTCAGTTAAAAGCTGATGTTCGTATTGCTATCAGGATTATTTAATTTGGTACTCTTTCTTTGCCCATCTACAATTACATGCATGATGCCCATTTGCTGTTGTTGGTATTCATACAATAGATTATTAAAAATAGAAATGGTATGTACTTCTGATATATGATCTGCTTCAAAATAACTATATATACCTTCTTCTATTTCTTCGTATCCCAGGTATTTTAAATGAACGGGCTTACCGTCTATTTTTAAACTAAAATGTTTTTGTATATAATCATTCACCAGCTTATCCATATTGGCCCGGTTGCCGGGATTTATCAGGTCCACATGCGTTTTGTATGCATTTCGCAATGTTTTTTCAAAATCGTCGGTAAAAATTTTACAACTCACTTCAAGTGTGCTTTTAGGTTTATTCCAGTTTATTTCTGTTACACTCACATATATAGGATGTTTTCCAAATGCTGATATACCCATTAGCAAAACGAAGCCCAACAACCATTTATAGTATTTATTTACCATTAAACCCAACCATTTTATTATTTACCATCAAAAACTGATATTTACAAAGTTATCATAGCAAACTTACATGCATGAACGATTTTACATTTTATTTTAATATTGGCTGGCATCATATTATAAATATTAATGCACTGGACCACTTACTTTTTATTTTGGCATTGGCCTCTTTATACTTGCTCAAATATTGGAAACAGGCGCTTATCCTGGTAACAGCATTTACTATAGGCCATTCATTAACCTTAGCATTGAGTGTATATGATGTAATTCGTTTTAATAGTAATTGGGTAGAGTTTTTAATTCCGCTCACCATTGTATGCACTGCTTTATTTAACCTGCTACAAAAAACATTAGATGCTAAAAGCCTTCGTCTTAATTATTTTTTAGCCCTTGCTTTTGGCCTGATACATGGTATGGGCTTTGCCAATTCTATTCGTTTTATGCTGGCCAAATCGCAGGATATCCTGGTTCCTTTACTTAGTTTTAACCTGGGGTTAGAAGCAGGACAAATTTTTGTAGTCATTTTAATCCTGCTGGCAAGCTGGCTCATCGTAAATAAATTAAGGCTTAACCGCAGAATTTGGGTTGCCGTACTGTCATTAATAGCATTACTCGTAGCAACAGAAATGTGTATTGAGCGATGGCCACTTTAATATTTTATATATCTTTAATAAAGAAACATTATAGTACAAATTTTATGAAAAATCTCATCCTAACTTGTTTTGTAAGTTGCTTATGCCTCTTTTTATCTGCACAGGATATAAGGAATAACCCCGGTAGTAACCATGGTAACCGCTTTGAGCAACTCGGCACCATCCTGCCCACGCCAAATGAATTTAGAACTGCCAGTGGCGCACCCGGGCCAAAATATTGGCAGCAACGCTGTGATTACGATATTGTTTGTGAACTGGATGAACCCAACCGTAAATTAACCGGTAAAGAAACCATCACCTATTATAACAACTCACCCGATGTACTCAGTTACCTGTGGTTGCAGTTAGATGAAAACCAGCATAGCTCAAAAAATAATTCAGGGTATGAAACCAGCAATGGTATGCCTGCTACAATAAGTGTAGATGGACTTAAGGAGAATCCTTATGATAAAGAGTATGGGGATAATATTACAGCCGTTACCGATGCATTGGGAAAAAATTTAAAGTTTACGATCAATAAAACAATGATGCGGGTAGAACTGCCACAACCATTGAAACCCGGGCAACAATTTAAATTTAAAGTAAACTGGAATTACAATATCATTGAGCGTACCAAATACGGGGGTCGTGGTGGTTACGAACATTTTGCAGAAGATGGAAATGATTTGTTTACCATGACGCAGTGGTATCCCAGGCTTTGTGTGTACAGCGATTTCCAGGGCTGGCAAAATCACCAGTTTGTAGGATCGGGTGAATTTGCCTTAACCTTTGGTAATTTTAAAGTAAGCATGACGGTTCCTGCCGATCATGTTGTGATGGCAACCGGACAATGTGAAAATTATGCTCAGGTACTTTCCGCAGCAGAGATGAGCCGCTGGCAAAAAGCGCAAACAGCAAAAGATGTTATTGAAATAGTAACCCTCAATGAAGCAAAGGCCAAAGAAAAAATAAAATTAAAATCAACAAAAACCTGGAAGTTTAAAGCCGATATGGTGCGTGACTTTGCCTGGGGAAGTAGCCGTAAATTTATTTGGGATGCCATGCCAACATTTGTAGATGGAAAGAAAATTATGTGCATGAGTGCTTATGGAAAAGAAGCCTATAAACTATATCGTAAATTCAGCACCAAAGTGGTGGCACACACAATTAAATCTTATTCAAAATTTGCAATACCATATCCTTACCCGGTAGCACAAAGTATTGAAGCTGCCAATGGCATGGAATACCCGATGATATGCTTCAATTATGGCCGTTGCGAACCCGATGGTACATATAGTGAAGGAACCAAGAATGGAATGATTGGTGTAGTGATACATGAAGTAGGCCACAACTTTTTTCCCATGATCATTAATAGCGATGAACGGCAATGGACCTGGATGGATGAAGGGTTAAATACATTTGTAGAATACCTTACCGAAGAATTATGGGATAATAAATTTCCGGTGAGCCGCGGCCCTGCTTATAAAATTGTAGATTATATGAAGCTACCAAAAGATATGCTGGAACCCATTATGACCAATAGTGAAAATATTATTCAGTTTGGCCCCAATGCATACAGCAAACCGGCTACCGGCTTAAATATTTTACGGGAAACTATTTTAGGCCGGGAACTTTTTGATTATGGTTTTAAAGAATATGCAAAGCGTTGGGCTTTTAAACACCCAACACCCGCCGATCTTTTCCGTACCATGGAAGATGCCACAGCCGAAGACCTGGATTGGTTTTGGAGAGGATGGTTTTATAATACCGATCCCTGCGATATTTCTTTAGATTCTGTACGCTGGGCTGTGGTAGATGCCGATGCTAAAAACAGGGGTACACAGGATGTAAATACTAAAGCACCGATTTCTAAACCCATTTTAAATTCTTTTGATGATGTATCTAAAATAAGAAACAGGGAAGATAAAAATATTGTATTTGCTACTGATGCAGATACCAGCCTGCGTGATTTTTACTGGCGCTACGACAGGGGCTTAGCTAAAGTAGATGATACCCCTACTGCCATTATATATTCGGGTAATACAGACACTTTAACGCCTCAGGAAAAAAGAGAAATAGCCGGTAATAAATATATGTACGAACTCAGTTTCTCAAATAAAGGAGGGTTGGTAATGCCCATTATCATTGAATGGAATTATAAAGATGGCAGTAAAGAAATAGAAAGGATAGCAGTGCAGGTATGGCGAAAAAATGAAAACAATGTAGTAAAAACATTTATTAAAAATAAAGAAGTGGCATCAATTCAATTAGACCCCATGCGTGAAACGGCTGATATAGATGTTAACAATAATGGCTGGCATATAAAATCAGAACCTTCTAAGTTTCAATTATACAAAGCAAGAAGGGCTATGCCAAGGGGCGCCAGTTCGGGAAGTAACCCCATGCAAAAAGAAATTAAATAATTTATAAAAGGCTGCCGGAAAACGGCAGTTTTTTTTAACACTTTACTTATGCGTTTATTCTTTATCACTCTATTTTTTATGTTATCTCAAGCTGTAAATGCCCAGCAAAGAACGGCTATTGACACATTGAATATTTTCAGCACTTCTATGAATAAAAATATAAAAGTGGTATTGATAAAGCCAGATGGATATAAAAAAATAAAATCAGGATTAAACGTTGTGTACCTGTTACATGGCTATGCTGGCGCTTATAATAGTTGGGCAATAAAAATGCCGGGAATCCAAAAACTGGCAACAGAATTCAATGCGCTTATTGTATGCCCCGATGGCGGCTATAGCAGTTGGTATGTAAATAGCCCAATGGATAGCAGCAATCAATATGAAACATTTATAAGCCGGGAACTGGTAACATATATTGATGAACATTATAAAACAAATGCCTCTTTGCAAGGCCGTGCCATTACAGGATTGAGTATGGGTGGGCATGGAGCCTTAATGCTGGGCATCAGGCACCAGGATGTTTTTGGAGCTGCTGGCAGTATGAGTGGCGCAGTAGAACTCACAAAAGATGTAGCCAGGTTTGGCGCCGATAAATTAATTGGTGATTCTATCTCCCATACTGATTTATGGAATGCATATTCAGTTTACAGCCTGGTTGACAGTTTACACAACAAAAAATACCCGATAATGATTGATTGTGGTACCGGTGATATTTTTATCAGGCAAAACAGGCGGCTACATGAGAAATTAATGAAACTGAATATCAGGCATAGCTATATGGAAAGAACAGGCATACATAACTGGAATTATTGGACCACAGGGCTTCCTTATCAAATGATTTTCTTTAGAACTTTTTGGGAACAAAATAAAATACAGTAGCATAAAATAATAACCCACTAATATTTCAACCGATATCTTTCCCGTTTGCCGGGGATCCGCTCTATTATTTTCCTGGCTTCTAAATCTAATTTCACAGTTTCCCCATACCATTGTACCCCACCCTTAAAATCATCTTTTACTTTTGCATATAATGCTTCCATCAATTCAGTATGGGTAAGTGTTGAGCAAGATAAGATTGCCAGCAAATTCTCTTTTATAAAATGATATTTATCTGTTGCAATTTTTTTGTTTGTTTTGCCGGGGTTTGGATGTAAAGTTTGTATGGTATCCTTTTTCATAAAAATAATAAGAATCGCAACTTTTAAAATTTACCATAATTCGCTATAGGCTTTGCCCAAAACTAAGTAAATTATTATCTGGATCAAGCAATGAAAATTCCTTTTGGCCCCAGGGTTTTATGGCTAACTGACCATTTGGATGAATCGCAATTTTATGATCCAGCAAGAATTTATAGAACCCATCAATATCATTGGTTCGGATGTAAACCTGGCCATAATTTTCAGCAGGTACTAAATCTTTAAACTCAAAAAAATGAATGGAAATATTATCTTTCTCCAACATCAAATATGCTTCATAATCCATATTCCCATATTCACGGAAACCTAATTTATGAATATAAAACTCTTTTGTAATGGCTTTATTTCTCATGGGTAATTTGGGATGAATCTCGATAAGCATATTTTTAATGGTATCTGATATTTATGATCTCTTCATTTTTTACAAACCTGTACGTCCTTCTCTTAGCGCTTTCTTTTTACCACTGTTCTTTTTTTCCCACTCCAGCATTTCTGCTGTTTTGGGTACTTCTCTCTTTTTTGTAACTACGGGTTCTTCTGTTTTTGGTTTAGGCACCACCAATACATTTAAATTATATTCTTCTTTTTTTATAAGTTCCCCTGTACTTGGATCATAAAATTTCCACTCACCATGTTTTACACTATAGGGTTCCGCTTTTACTATTTTATAATCGAGAATTTCTCCACTCCCCGTGCCATAAATGGGAATGGTGTCATAAGGGTTTTCAGGGTCGTATCCTTTCCAACTTTCTTCTCTTACTAAATCACCCAACGGAGTAAAGTATTGTTGTATTCCATCTTTACCTCCATTTTTGTAATTCTCAACGCCAATGATATCTCCTTGCAAATTATATTTTCTCCATACCCCGTCTTTCTCACCTTTTGTACTATACACGCCTTCTTCTTCGTAACCGGGTTCGCCTCTTAATTCATCTACATGAATTACCCATTTACCAATCTTTTTATCGTCTTGTGTTATTGCATTGAGGGTATCACCTTTAGGACTTCTTTTAAAAGATTTATATTTTTGAGCTTGCGCACAAAAAACAATGGTAATAAAAAATAAAAATGAAATGAATGGTTTCATAATTTTCAAATTTGGCGGTTTATCTTATAAACGAAGAAAACTACATCAAAATTAATACAAACATGGCCTGATAAATGTTAATTGTTGGTAGATTTGTTGTTCAACTGTTCACATGAAAGATTATAAAAAATATTATATCATTCCGGCATCTCCGCAGGATGTTTACAAAGCCTTAACCCAGGCTACTTTATTAAAATTATGGACGGGTGAAGAAGCCGTGATGGAACCGATACCTGATACTCCATTTTCTTTATGGGATGATAGTATTACGGGTGTAAATATTGCATTTGAAGAAGATAAAAAACTGGTACAGCATTGGGATTTTGGAGAACAAACGGAACCCTCTGAAGTAATGATATTAATTCATCCGCATAAGCAAGGCAGTTCGGTAGAATTAAGGCATAAGAATATACCCGATGAAGCATTTGAAGATATTTGCCGGGGCTGGGATGAAGTTTATTTTGCCGGCCTTGCCGATTTTTATGAGGAAGGTTGATTTTTTATATTCCAGGTTATTTCAATAATTCTACTTTTCAAAATAAGAAATGGCATAAAAAACCATCGGTTGTTTTACCGATGGTTAGTGATCCCGCTGGGACTCGAACCCAGGGCCCATACATTAAAAGTGTATTGCTCTACCAACTGAGCTACGGAATCAATTTTTTTAAGGAGTGCAAAAATAAGGGAAAAAGGATTGTTGTCAAAAGTTTTTCAGCCTGTTTATTTTTTTTATTCAATAAAAGGAGATTTTCTTTATGGTACACCCGATGAACTGCCCTATTTTTGTTTTAATGATATAACCATGAGTGAATTTTTTAAAAATAAAGTAGTAGCCATTACCGGCGGAAGCGAAGGAATTGGTAGGGCATTAATTGAAAAACTACTGCCCATGGGCGCTAAAGTAGCTACTTGTGCCCGTAATCAGGATAAATTATACGACCTGCAAGTAAGGCATAGCGATCAGCCGCTGCATTGTATTGTGGCAGATGTGAGTAATTTTAATGATTGCAGCTTATTCATCAATTCCACTATCAAACAGTTTGGCGGTATTGACATTTTAATAAACAATGCCGGTATTTCTATGCGTTCTTTGCTGAAAGATGCAGAAATGGATGTATTTCGCAAATTAATGGACGTAAATTATTTTGGGGCACTATACTGTACCAAACTGGCGCTGACTTCTATCATCGAAAGAAAAGGGACGATCGTTGGCATTTCGTCTATTGCAGGATACAGAGGCTTACCCGGCAGAAGCGGATATAGCGCCAGTAAATTTGCATTGAATGGCTGGCTGGAAGCGCTCCGTACTGAGCTTTTAGAAGATGGCGTAAATGTAATGTGGGTTTGCCCGGGGTTTACCCGTAGCAATATTCGTAATGCTGCGCTAAATAATAAAGGAGAAGCACAGGGTGAAAGCCCCTTAGATGAATCTTCTTTAATGAGTGCTGAAGAATGTGCCGGCCATATCATACAAGCCATAGAAGCAAATAAAAGAACCCTGGTGCTTACCTTCAAAGGAAAGCAAACCGTATTTATGAATAAATTTTTCCCATCCTGGACGGATAAACTCACAAAAAAATTCTTCTTTAAAAACGGGAAGCTGATCCGATAAACTGTATTTTAAATATTATTATAATGACGATTGTTACCTTTTCTAGCGATACCGGCATGCAGGATTTTATTTCCGGTGCAGCAAAAGGTCAATTATTGCAAAGCAATCCCAATTTAAATATTGTTGACCTTACACATAATCTTTCACCATTTAATTATCCGCAGGCAGCATATATCTGTAAAAATTCAATAAAACATTTTCCAGAAGGTAGTTTTCATTTGATTTTAATTAATCTTTTTGACGAAAAACCAGAACACCTGTTACTTGCCGAACATAATGGAAGATATTTTTGTTGCCCCGATAATGGTTTCATAACGATGGTACTCGAAGAACTACCCACACAGGTAGTTTCGCTTTCTTTAGGCAAAACACAACAAAAAAATGCATTGTATTGTGTACAGGTATTTTCTAATGCCATGAATAAAATTTTACAAGGAGCCAGCCTTCCAGATGTAGGTGACCCAAATGTTTCGATAGTAGTAAAAAATTCATTGCGGCCACTGCTTGGTAAAAACTGGATAGAAGGGCAAATAATTTTTATTGATAACTTTGAAAATGTTACCGTGAACATCACCAAAGAAGATTTTGAAGAACAAAGAAAAGGAAGGAGCTTTAGTATTGTTTTTAAAAGAGATGAAGTAATAGATAAAATTAGTGAAACCTATGCAGATGTAGCCGATGGCGAAAAGTTAGCCTTATTTAACTCTGCAGGATATTTGGAAATTGCCATTAATAAAGGCAATGCCGCCAGTTTATTTGGCTTGCAACGGTATTCTGAAAGACAACAGGAAACCATGCAGATACTGGTAAATAACAATAAAATGGTATATCAAACCGTAAAAATTCATTTTCAATAAACCATTCAAAAATTAAATTATGAAAAAATTATTATTGATGTCGGCTGTGTGTATCGCTACTGCCGGGTGGGCACAGATAAAAATGCCGGCACCCTCGCCTACCCAAACCCTCAAGCAGGATTTTGCATTAAGTTCGATAGAAGTTACTTATAGCCGCCCTGCCACCAGGGGCCGCAAAGTAATGGGAGATTTAGTACCCTATAATAAATTATGGCGTACAGGCGCCAATGCCGCTACGCTCATAAAGTTTAATGATGATGTAATGATCAAAGGCAAAAAAATTGATAGTGGATCTTATGTGATATACACGATTCCACATGAAGAAAGCTGGGATATTATATTAAATAAGGGCCTTAAAAACTGGGGATCCAGTGGTTACACCGATTCATTGGATGTGGCCCGTTTTACTGTAGAATCAAAAAAAATAAAACCTACGGTTGAAAATTTCACTATCCAATTTAATAATATCACAGCATCATCTTGCGAACTGCAATTAAGCTGGGAAAACACAATGGTTAGTTTGCCCATCATGGCACAGATAAATGACCGTATCCGCAGCCAGATAGACGCCGCATTACAAACTGATAAAAAACCATATTGGCAGGCAGCACAATTTTATAACGAATACGAAAAAAATGAAAAGAAAGCACTCGAATATATAACTGAAGCAACCAAACAAAACCCTGGCGCATACTGGGTTTGGTTATATAAAGCTAAAATTGAAAACTCAATGGGCGATAAAGCAGCGGCAATGGCCAGTTCAAAAAAATCACTTGAATTAGCAAAAGAAGATAAAAATGACGATTATATAAAAATGAATGAAGAATTACAAAGTAAATTAAAGTAATAACAAGATATCAAATAAAAAATGCCGCATATTGTATGTGGCATTTTTTATTAGTTCAAGTTTTTGATTTGCCTGTTTCCTGAATTCCTCAGCATAAAAAAAGCCAAAAAAACAATCCTTTTTATTTGGATGATTTAATTGTTTAACCAGCACCCTTATCCTAATGGAACAGTTTGAAAAAAAGGAGATGATATGCCTTCTGAATAAAGAATTGCAAACTCCTGCACCTCAGCCTTATGGCAAAATATTATAACAGGTTCCTTATTTTAAAAAATTAATGGCAAATAGAAAAAAATCAATTACATTTGTAAGTGAATATTTACTTACTTACATAAAATATAAATCAAATGGAAGGTAAAAAAAACATTGCGACAGGCTTTCTTATCATGGGCCTTTTTATGGCTTATGGCTTTTTGTTAATCTATCTTCGTGATTTTGCACCTGGCAAGGAAGAATGGATAAATTCTTATGGAGCCGGGAAACATTTTGAAAGCAGGCTTGCCCACGTACATGGTAACCTGTTTGCATTCTTAAATATTCTCATTGGCTATCTGCTGCTACAATTCAAAGACAAACTTCAACATGCAAAAATAATTTCCTGGCTGGCATTGGCTGGGCTGCTAATGCCCATTGGAATTTTATCTGAAGTTTATTTTGGACTGCCACCGGCCCTGGTTTTAATTGGAGCAATCGCAATGACAGTTTCAGTAGTGTGGCTCGGTATGGCCTTCTTTAAAATGAAAAATATTAATTTAAACAAGTAAAATATACTTATCATGGAAAAAACAAATCTAATCGGGCTACCACAAGATAAAGCCAAAAAGTTAGCAGAAAAATTAAATGAATTACTGGCTGATTATTCAATTTTTTATCAGAATACAAGAGGTTATCATTGGAATATAAAAGGTGAGAAATTCTTTGAATTGCATTTAAAATTTGAAGAATTATACAATGACCTGTTGTTAAAAATAGATGAAATAGCGGAGCGGATATTAACCCTGGGACACACACCGGGAAATAATTATTCCGATTATTTTAAAATCTCTTCTATTAAAGAAAGCAAAAATGTTTCAGATGGTATTGGTGCAGTGGAGCAAATTCTGAATGCTTTTAAAACGGTTATCGTAAAGCAAAGAGAGATTCTTACGATGGCCGGTGATGCACATGATGAAGGAACAATTGCATTGATGAGTGACTATATACGGTTCCAGGAAAAACAGGTATGGATGTATTCTTCATTCTTAAAATAATAAAAGTATAGAAATGATGAGAAATGAATTTACTGACAGGCAGATAGAAATAATGGAGTTGGCCTCGCTAATTATAGACAGGGATGGCATACAGGAACTGACGATAAAAAATCTTGCTGCAGAAATAAATCTTTCAGAAGCGGCTTTGTACCGTCATTTTAAAAGTAAAAGTGAAATCATGCTGGGCCTTTTAGATTATTTTATGTTGGAAATGAAAGACAGAGTAACCACCATAGCAGCGAAAGAGGGAAGAACAGCTTCCCAGTTATTGAAAGATATTTTTACATCACAATTAAAAATATTTGCTCAAAAGCCGGCTATTGTTAGTGTGATTTTTTCTGAAGGAATTTTTCAGTTTAATAAAGAACTCATGAAAAAAATATCGGCCATGATGGAAATGATGCAAGGCCAAATTGATGCCATTGTGAAGAGAGGCCAGCAAGAAGGAAGTTTTCGTGACTTTGTGGGGCCTTCTACAGTGTCCACAATTATTATGGGTAGCATGCGGATGGCGGTGATGAAATGGAAAGTATTTGGCCGTAATTCTGATTTGGTGAAAGATGGAACGAAGGTACTGAACGGAGTGTTGAAGATGATCGAAAAATCAAATGAGAATTAAGAATTAAGAATTAAAAATTACGAATGATGAAAAACAAATTGAAAATATTATTTAGAATTGCTTTTTTATTCATGGTATTTTTTTATGCATGCAACTCAAACAATCAAAATGAAACACCGAAAGAATCCGTAAATATGGTGGAACAACCACAATTTGATTATTTATCAGAAGGTAAAAAAATAGCCGGGGAAGCCCAGAGTGTCTTGGGAAAAAATCTGATGAATGCCATTAACAGCAAAGGAACAAAATATGCCGTTGAGTTCTGTAATATTGAAGCTATACCAATTACAGACAGTATGGCAAAAGTTTTAGGAGCTTCTGTAAAAAGGGTAACCGACAAACCCCGTAATCCCAATAACCTCGGCAATGAAACAGAACTTTCTTACATCAACAGGATGAAAGCCGACATACAGAATGGTGAAACCGCCAAACCATTGATGGCCGAAATCAATGGTAAAATGATAGGATATTATCCTATCGTCACCAACGCCATGTGTTTAAAATGTCACGGCGATAAAGATGTAACGATAGAGCCGGAAACCTACAAGAAAATTAAAATGCTGTATCCTTCAGACAAAGCAACCGGTTATGCTGCAAATGAGCTGAGAGGGATGTGGGTGGTGGAAATGAAAAAAAAGTAAAAGTAATGATACATATTAAATCACCATTGGCAGGGTCTTATTAAATCAAAAAAATTTATAAATAATGTTAGTAAGCGCTCACTATAGAAAATCAAAAATCCTCTTATTACTTCTTTTACTGATAGGAATCAGCCAGATTTCATCTGCCCAGATTTGGACTTTGAAGCAATGTATTGATTCTGCCCAGGTCCATAACAAGAACTTACAGATACAAAGAAATAATATAGAGATAGGAAATCAAAAACAGCAAGAAGCAAAAGGGAATTTATTACCCAAATTAAATGCGAATACCGATTACAAATATTTCACCAATCTACCTTACCAATTCATGCCGCTGTCATTGTTTGGAGGTCCGGAAGGAAAATATAAAGAAGCTCAGTTTGGCGTACCTCATAATATTAATGCAAATCTACAGCTCACGCTTCCTTTATATAACCCGCAAATAAAAGCTGCCATTCAATCAACTGAAATTGCTACTGAGTTAACAAAACTGCAATTAAAAAAATC
>Ga0138256_10000572_pt1 | contig 40502 bp, 28 predicted proteins | sample KNB2016incub_MG_FD_105486 | JGI IMG/M metagenome (GOLD analysis project Ga0138256, IMG submission 105486) | Active sludge microbial communities from wastewater in Klosterneuburg, Austria - KNB2014incub_MG | ecosystem: Engineered > WWTP > Activated sludge > Unclassified | place: Austria... | reverse complement strand
TATTTTTAGATTGTAAAATAGAAGTTATTTTTTGAAGGTCACCAGCTTTAGCATTTTCTTCGTGCAGTTGAATCAGTTCCATTTCCTGAGTACTGTGATTGATACTAATTAAGAAACGATACAAATCAAACTGAATATCCGGAGTTGTTGCGTTAGTTGCAATGTCAATGGTTTCAAAATACCGAACTGCATCATAATTAATATAGCCCACAAAGGAGGGTAAATTTTTATCAGCGGCTGCTAAAGAAAATTGATTTATAAATTTAGATAAGCAGGGTAAAACTGCTTCATTACTTGCTGCGGTTTCACTTGCTCTGCTTTGGTTGATATAGGTTTCTATGTTTTTGCCTGTTATGGATATACCCGCCATAGGATCGAAGAAAATATAACTGGATTGACTGTGGTCTAAACCATCTGCAGCATTTTCGAACAACAGGCATTGATTATAATGTTCCCTCATTTTTAAATAAATGCTAATAGGGGTTTCTGTATCCGCCAGGAACTTTATTTTTTGTGCAACATATTTCAAACTCATATATTTTTTTAATTAGTGTAAACAAAAAGGGCTTGCCTAAACAGCAAGCCCTATGTTGGGAATATTTTTTATACAAATATTTAGCTGTTTACGTGTTGCCATCGTAAAAGCCACCAACCCATATTTGTAAAATTATTTTGAGCCATATTTTTAGCAACACTATTGTTGTTGCAAGGCAAAGATTAGGAATAAATTTTAATTTCCAAGATTTTTTTTAAAATTATAAGATCAATAATTACTTTACAATTTCTCTTAAGAATAAATGACATCATAAAAAAAGCCCGGGGAAAACCCCGGGCCTTATTCATTTCCAAAAGAAATTAAGCAACTTCAACGTCAGCACCTGCTTCGGTTAATTTAGTTTTCATTTCTTCTGCTGTAGCCTTATCTACTCCTTCTTTAATGGTTTTTGGAGCGCCATCTACTAAGTCCTTAGCTTCTTTCAATCCAAGGCCAGTAAGGTCTTTTACAATTTTAACTACGGCTAATTTGTTAGCTCCACCGCTTTTCAATACTACATCGAAAGCAGTTTTTTCTTCTACGGCTGCAGCGCCACCGCCACCATCTCCGCTTACCACTACTGCGGCAGCAGCGGGTTCAATTCCATATTCTGATTTTAAGAATTCAGCTAATTCCTGAACTTCTTTTACTGTTAAGCCTACCAGGCTTTCGGCTAATGATTTTACGTCTGCCATTGTGTTTCATTTTTGCCCCCTTCATTCCCACTTTTATGCGGATCCGGAGGACTGTTTAAAAAAATTGTGAATGATTGTTTTAACCGGGTTTTAACTCCGTATCAAAACAGTATAGTTTTTAAAAATACTATCCTTCTTTAAATAACCACCGGGTTATTCGGGTTTTGATGCATCATCAGCATTAGCTTCAGGTGCATCGGTAGTAGCTGCATCTGTTGCCGGAGCTTCTGCTGCCGGAGCTTCTGCTGCCGGAGCTTCCGCTTCTGTTGTTGCTTTTGCCACTGCTGCGGTTGCTTCCACTTTTCCTTCAGGCTTATTTTGCAAAGCTCCAATAACCCGTTGGATGGGTGATAACAATAAACCAATTACTTCACCTACCAATTCATCCTTGGTCTTGATTTGGGTAAGGTTCTTTAATTGATTGTCGCCAACAAATACATCACCATTAATGAATGCTGCTTTTAAAACTGGTTTTTCGCCGTTGCTTTGTTTACGAAAACCACTTATAATTAAAGCAGGATCTTTCGGGTTTTCGCTAAACATTAAAGCTGTTACTTTATGCAGTGAATCGTAAACGCCGCTGTATTTTTCTGAATCAATACTTTCCAGCGCTTTTTTGATCAACGTGTTTTTAGCTACTTTCATTTCCACCTGTTTGCTATAGCAATGCCGGCGTAAATTTGTTACCTGGTCCACCGTAAGGCTTTCCGTATCGGTAATATAAAAATTATTGTACTGATTGAATTTGCCTTTCAGCAGTTCGATCACTTCGTTTTTTTCTTGTTTTGTCATAACAAATATTTTGTATTCTCCATAGGCATTTGCCCGGAGAATCTTTAATTAAGAACAGATTTAGTGTCTATCATAATACCCGGGCTCATTGAGCTTGCCATGCTTACACCCCTCAGGTAAGTACCTTTAGATGTAGCAGGTTTTAGTTTAATAATTGCATTAATAAACTCCTGGCAATTTTCAGCAATTTTTTCGGGAGAAAAACTTACCCTGCCTACAGAGGCGTGAATAATACCCACTTTATCTACCTTAAATGCTATTTTACCACCTTTAAGATCATTTACTGCACCTGCTACATCGTTGGTAACGGTACCTGTTTTAGGATTTGGCATTAAGTTGCGTGGCCCTAAAACTTTACCCAGTTTACCAATTTTAGGCATTACAGAAGGGGTGGCAACAATCACATCAATATCTGTCCAGCCGCCTTCTATTTTAGTAATATATTCTTCTAAGCCTACAAAGTCAGCGCCGGCAGCCGTTGCTTCTGCTTCTTTATCGGGTGTACATAAAACCAGTACTTTTTTAGTTTTACCGGTACCATGTGGTAAGGATACTGTTCCCCGAATGGCCTGGTCTGCTTTCTTAGGATCTACTCCTAATTTTACATGGATATCTACAGAACTATCGAATTTTGTAGTATTCACTTCTTTAACTAATGTTGAAGCTTCTTTAAGCGAATAAGCTTTGTTTGCGTCAACCTTAGCGTTTGCTACTTTTCTTTTTTTAGTAATCATTGCAAATAATATTTATAGGTTGACGATTAATTTTTTTCCCAGGGGGCTTGTCCATCTACTGTAATTCCCATGCTGCGGGCAGTGCCAGCAACCATGCTCATTGCGCTTTCGATTGAAAAGGCGTTCAAATCTGCCATTTTATCTTTGGCAATTTCTTCTACCTGTGCCCAACTCACCTTGCCTACTTTGCTTCTATTAGGCTCTTTACTGCCTTTTTGCAATTTAGCCGCTTCCATAAGCTGTACCGCTGCAGGTGGTGTTTTAATAATAAATTCAAATGATTTGTCGGCAAAAACGGTGATCAATACGGGTAATACTTTGCCGGGTTTATCCTGGGTCCTTGCATTAAATTGCTTACAGAACTCCATGATGTTGATACCCTTAGAACCTAAGGCCGGGCCAATTGGCGGCGCCGGGTTGGCTTGTCCTCCTTTGCATTGGAGTTTTACATAGCCGGTAATTTCTTTAGCCATTTTTAAAAAATTTGGTGTTAACGTTTTCGTTTATTTAAACAAAAACTCCCAAGTAAATAAGCTTCATTTTCTACCGTCAATATATCACTTTCATTGAAAATGAAGTAATTAATATTGGTTTAGCAGATAAAAAGAACTATTTGGGGCGGCAAAGGTAAGGGTTTTAATATTATTTTAGCCAGCTTTACACATTATTTTTAAAATAAAAAAGGAAGAATAAATATCCTTCCTTTTTACAAACTAATGAATATGAAATTAAAAAAACTATATTGATTTTATAGGAATATCAGCCGTTGAGTGATTATTTCTTTCGTCTGTATATTTTGAATACTCACTATATAAATACCATTTTGCATACCAGCTAAACGCTTATAATTAAATATAGCACCCGGCTCCGCATTTACATATTGCTCAGTTATGCGCTGGCCCGATATGGAAGAAACATTTATTTTGTAACGGGTGTTAATCTCATTATTAAATACCAGGTTAAAAGATTCTTTTGCAGGATTAGGATACAGGCTTACCGTTTGATTTCGATCATTCTGTAAAGCAACAATAGGGCTGTATGTAAATTGGTTAGTATGATCAATTATTTTTAAGCGGTAAAGATTTAAACGGCTCGGGGGCAAAGGATCGTTAAACATGTACCGATGGTTATCTATCCCATCTTTTACAGAAAGCACATTACCAATAGCCTGGTATGCATTGCCGCCATTACTTCTTTCTATCACATAATTTTTTGTACCACTCTCCTGCTCTGCCTGCCAGTTTAAAATATTTTTACCTGCTTCTGTTTTGCCGGTAAAATGTAAAAGCTTAACCGGTAAAATAATATAGCAACTACCATCCATATTAAAATAGTAATCTCTTTTAATACAGCCTTCATTTACTGATAAATGGCAAACATAAGTACCCAGTTCGCCCACAGTGGTAAGTGGAATAAAGTAACTACTGCCACTACCCAGGTAAACGCTATCTGTTGCTGACATTGACGCTTTTTTATACCAGGCATAAGTGGCTCCATAAATAGGGTCGGCATATAAGGTAGTAGGATAGTTAAGGCAATTACCTACCACTGTAATACCCGTTAATGCAAGCGGTAATACACTTGCATCACCCAATGTAGCATTGCCACAGGCATCGGTTGCCCGTAAGCGAATGAGCGAATAATTTGCCCCATTATTGATAGGGAAAATAGGACTCGCCTGCGGCCCGGTAATAATAACAGGTATGGATGGCGTACTTCCTATAATCTCGTACATAAACGGCCCTACTCCATTACTCACACGGGCAGTAACGCTAAAACCACTAACATCACATTGAAATACAGAAGAGTTCTGTAAAGACGGGTAGCTATATGGATGTATTACTACGGTATCGTAACGGGGTATCCAGCAAATATTTTCCTGGCTTTTTAATATATAAACACCAGGAGCCATATCGTTAAAATAAAATGTATTGCCTGTTTGAACATCCGGCATCTGTTCGGGGATATAAGGAATGCCGTCCTTTTCAAAAAGTGTTACATAAGGAATACCCATATTGGTACTAATGGTACATACAATATTACCTGAACCCTGTGATGATGTGGCACCCGGGCATTTTGATATGGCACGCATATCTGTATTAAAAAAGCTACCCGGGGTTGCTAAATAAATACTGTCTTTATTGCCACAGGCATCCATTACAACCACTTTATAAAGTAATGTGTCTGCAATGCCGGGAATATTATCCAGGAAAATACTGGGTCCGGTAAATACAGAGCCTACCAATAATGTATTTTGTGGAGTAAATACTTCTATATAATAAGGAGCATAATCACCTGCTACCGTAATATTTAAATTTGCCATTCCCATTACACAACTTTTTCCACTAAAGCCTGAAATACTCATCCTGGTAGGATACTTACTAAAACAACGAGTGATGGTAGTATCGTAACAACCATCTAAAATACGAATACAATATTCTCCATACGGTACATTTACAAATATGCCATTGGTATTACAATACAACAAGGAATCATTATTATCATACAAACAAAAACGTGGGTTTGTAAGGTTCTGCTGCTCCACTACGGAAACCCTAAAGCCGGTACAGGTTAATTTATTTATTTGAACCGTTGCCCTCACCGAAGGAATGGGCGGCACGGGGTTAAAACAAATTTGAAAACTGGTATCCGGGCATGTTACATTCGCAATTACACAGTAACTATTGTATGTTAAGCCTGCAAAAATACCGGTTGTATTACATTCAATTAAATTACCACTGGTATCATAAAGACAAAAATTGCCATTTGCCAGGGTACTTGTTACCGTAGCTGTAAACCGGGTACAGGTTTGATTGCTAATACTTACTGCCAGGTCGTTTGTTACCACCAATTTAGGAATGGTAATACAACTCCTGAAAGTGGTATCAAAACAGGCATCATAAGCGGTAATACAATATTGGCCTATGGGTATGCTATCAAATATACCGGTAGTGTTACAGGTTATCAATACACCCACACTATCGTATATACAATATTGAGGTTCAAATAATGTATCATTAGGTGATGTGCTTACATTTACCAGGCTACAATCTAAATAGTTTATTGTAAAATCTCCAAAGGTAGGAATGGGCCGCAGAACGGTAAAGCAACGGCTGATGGTGCTATCGTAACAAGGGGCATAGGTTTCTATACAATAACTGCCATACGGTAAATCAGTAAAAATGCCTGTATCATTACAAAGCAAAAGTACATGTGCTGTATCGTACAAACAATAATTGGCATTATATAATGAACTGCCATGCAAAGTTGCCGTAAAAGTAGAACAGGCAAGATTGGTTATCTGTATGGTATCCTCTAATACCGGCACTGGTTTTAGAACTGTAAAGCAACGGATGAGTGTAGAGTCAGTACATTCATCATGTGCTTTTATGCAATAAGACCCATACGATAAATCTGTAAAATAGCCGGTAGTATTACACTCCAGTTGTACATCATTTTCATCATACAAACAATACGATGGATTGTAAAAGTTTTGAGCATTATATACATTTGCAGAAAAAGTACTGCAAGCAAGATTGGTCGTTTGCACGTTTGCAGCCAATGATGGAATATTATTTACAGAAAGCATTACCTTTTTAATTTTTCCGCAGGCATCTTTTACGATAATTTCAAAAGAAGCGCCGGGTGCCAATGTAAAACTAAATACGGGACTGGCAGACCATGTAGTATCTCCCAGTGAAGCGGTAATACCATACATAAAACCGGGGATGCCCGGTGCAGCCATGCTATTGTTACCCAGGTTGTCCCAAACCCTGATGAAACCGGAAACCTGGTCGCAATTAGTACGGGTAAAAGGATAGGCATCTATCCACCAATAATAGTCATTAAGTGTGATCTGCCGGGTTTGAATACCACCACATGAATCTTTCATTTGAATGCTGTACAATCCAGAAGGTAAATTTTGAAACACCCCAGTTTGATTATTTTGTCCAATACCTGACGAAGATGGGGCAACAATTTCAAAAGTGAAAGGTGGCCGCCCATTCAAAACACTATCAACTGTAATGCTGCCATTACTACCATATTCGCAGGTAATATCAGTTTTACTCAAACTAAAACGGGGATCCTGGTAATTACCTCCTACGATCACATTGGCTATGCTGATGGAACAATTGTTGATGATATCTGCCACTTCCAGCAAATAAGTTCCGGCAGATAAACCGGTAATAGAATCTGAAGTTGTAAAATTGATAGATACCGGGCCGGTTACTTTATATTTATAATCTCCCGAGCCTCCCGATACATTTACCTTGATACTGCCCGTAGCCGCACAGCGGGATTCGTAAGTAGTATAGGTTACTTGCAGGCCGGTACATGTTTGCCCCATAAGATGGAGCGAACTAATGAGGCCACAAAATAAAAAAATAAGAGCGTAAAAGTTTTTCATTGGTTTTGGTTTCCGGGTAATAGATAGAATATTCATTCTACTATCTTTAAGTACAACGGAAGCAAATCATGTTTATTATAGGAACTCATACAGAGGAGGGTAATTAATCTACTTTTAAATATTATATATTGAATATATTGTACTGATATTCTTATATTTAATTAATTAAATTGAATTAACTTAAAGCCCCTATTTACAGTGAATACACGCACCAGGAATAAGGGTTAAAAATACGGTGGCAGTAAGTAGATTTACAGGAAGTTTTACCTTTCTTTTCAGGATTTGTTTTGTGCTGAAAAAGATCATTGATATGAATATTTTTGGTTTAACGATTTATAAAAATTTCAGAACCTGATATTACTCAAAGGGGTATCATTAAAAAAATGTATTTTTAAAATGATGCTTAAAAAAGGAAGCCATATTTTAGATGCGATTTTAAACCATTACTATCCCAAGCCAAAAAACAAATTGGGGCAAGCCAGGCGATTGGTTGAATTACGCCTGATCATTTCAAAACTTTTAGTGGATGCACTGGTTATTTTAATTGGTATTTTATCTGCCGGGTTTGGATTAAGGGGGTTCTTAATGCCCAATGGATTTATTGATGGCGGCGCCACGGGTATATCGCTTTTAATCTCTCAACTTACCGGCACAAAACTTTCTCTATTATTGCTGCTCGTAAACCTTCCATTTATTTTGCTCGGTTATAATTTATTGGGAAGGCAATTTGCAGTTAAAACTGCATTAGCTATTGTGGGACTGGCTCTGTGTGTTCTTTTTATACCCTATCCGCAAATAACAAATGATAAATTATTGGTTGCTGTTTTTGGGGGCTTTTTTTTAGGTGCCGGTATCGGGCTTTCGGTACGTGGTGGCGCAGTAATAGATGGAACAGAAGTATTGGCCATCGCCATGAGCAGGCGCTCGGGGTTGACGATTGGAGACATTATTCTTATTGTAAATATTATCATTTTTTCATCGGCCGCATGGTTTTTATCAATAGAAACAGCGTTATATGCAATGCTTACTTATCTTTCAGCATCTAAAACGGTTGACTTTATACTTGAGGGTATTGAAGAATATACGGCTGTAACAATTATTTCGCTTAAGTGGGAAAAAATCGGGAATATGATCAAACAGAAACTAGGGCGTGGCTATACAGTCTATTCTGGCGAAAAAGGTGTAGGCAGAAGCGGAGAGAAAGAATATGATATGAAGATTTTGTATAGCATAGTTACCCGTTTAGAAGTAAGTAAATTAAAATTAGAAATAGAAAAAATAGATCCGAATGCCTTTGTGGTAATGAGTAGTGTGAAGGATATGAAAGGTGGCATGATCAAAAAAAGAAGACTTAAATAAAGATGATACTTTCCAAACTGTTCCATATTTTTTTTGAAAGCGAAAAAACAAGCGGGATATTACTCATACTCTGTACCGCTATTTCACTTTTGCTCGCAAACAGCGCTATTGGGGATAGTTATACTGCTATTTGGCTTACCCAGGCAGGTGGCCATTCTATTACCCACTGGATAAACGACGGGCTGATGGCAATATTCTTTTTAATGATTGGCCTTGAACTGGAAAGAGAAATTTATTATGGCGAATTATCAGATTTAAAAAATGCCCGGTTACCCATTATTGCTGCTATCGGCGGAGTAATTATCCCTGCCGGTATTTATCTATTTTTCAACTGGGGTACGCCATTACAAAAAGGTGCGGGGATCCCTACTGCTACCGATATTGCATTTGCAATTGGAGTATTAAGTTTGCTGGGAAAAAGGGTTCCTGCTTCTTTAAAAGTTTTTTTAACAGCTCTGGCCGTTATTGATGACCTTATAGCCATACTTATTATTGCGGTCTTTTATACAGATAATATTCTTTGGGGCAATTTAGGCATTTCATTGGGCATCTTAATGGTATTATTTATTCTGAACCGTTTAAAGATACTTAATCTCATCCCCTATTTAATCGGTGGTGTAATTGCCTGGTATTTTATGCTTTACTCTGGCGTACATGCAACCATTGCAGGCGTTTTACTTGCTATTGTAATCCCATTTGGCAGTGGTAAGTCAAATTCCCCATCATACATTCTCCAGCACACATTACATAAACCTGTTTCCTTTATCATCATACCTTTATTTGCACTGGCAAATACCTGTATTTTATTTCAGCCGGGTTGGTTAAGTTCATTCAACAGCCCGGAATCATGGGGAATTATTGGAGGGCTATTCATAGGAAAACCTTTGGGTATATTTTTATTTTCATTTATCGCTGTATCTGCAGGAATGTGCAGTTTACCACCCAGAATGAAATGGAAACATGTGCTGGGCGCCGGCTTATTGGGTGGTATTGGATTTACCATGAGTATTTTTGTTACGCTCCTGGCATTTAAAGACCCTGTTCTTATAAATACAGCAAAAATTTCTGTATTAGTCGCCTCATTACTGGCCGGCCTTTCAGGATTTATTTGGCTGAACCTGTTACTTAAGAAAAATAAAAAAGCTAATCCATAGAGAGACCTATTTCATAATGCCTTTCCGGGATTTCTACATCAGTAAAACCTTTACGAACCAGCCTTTGCCTAAAATCAATTTGAACATCATATTCTCCATGCACTAAAAATAGTTTTTGCACTTTTTTAGGATCCTGGCAACTGAGCCATTGACATAAATCTTCATAATCGCCATGTGCACTCATACTTCTTATTTCACCTATCTCTGCATTTACTTCATGTACCTGCCCAAAAATACCTACTTCCTTAGGGTGTAATTTTAAACGCCCTCCTAATGATTGAGGTTCACAATAACCAGTAAGTAAAATACTATTCCGGCTATTTTCGATATTATTACTTATATGATGTTTTACCCTTCCTGCTTCGGCCATACCACTTGCAGAAATAATAACACAAGGGCCTTTATAATAATTCAATAGTTTACTATCCTCCACCGATTTTGTAAATTTTAAACCTTTAAATGCAAATGGATCTTTATCGGTCTCTAATATTTTTTGAATTCGTTTATTAAAGTATTGAGGATAAGATTTTACGATCAATGTAGCTTTCGTACTTAGGGGGCTGTCAACAAAATATTCAAGCTCGGGCAATCGGTTTTCTAATTCTAATTGATTGAGTGTAAAAAGTATCTCCTGGGTACGGCCTACACTAAATGCTGGTATGATTAGTTTTCCTTTTTTTTCTAAACAGGTATGTGTAATCCATTGTAACAATGCTTCCGGTGAGGGATTGTGTTCATCATGCAATGAGTTGCCATAAGTACTTTCAATGAGAATAAAGTCTGACTGGTCAAAAGTTTCGGGTGATTTTAAAATGATATCCCGGTAGCGGCCTACATCACCGCTAAAAGTAAGTCGTTTTGTTTTTCCATTTTCAGTGAGCTTCAGATGAACGGCAGCGCTCCCAATAATATGCCCCACATCTGTATAACAAAATTCAAAATGCTCATCTATTTTTATCCAGTTATGATAATCTACTGTTACAAACCGCTCTGCTGCTGCCAATGCATCTTGTGTAGTATATAGAGGTTGCAGGTAAGGCAGGCCTTTTAAAGCCCTTTCTTTATTTGCATATTTAATATCAGATTCCTGAATGCCCGCACTATCTTCCATTAATACAGCGGCCAGGTCTTTAGTAGCCGGTGTGGCATATATTATACCTTTATAGCCATCTTTCACTAATTTAGGAAGCAGGCCACAATGATCTATGTGGGCATGAGAGAGAATCACATAATCAATTTCACCTGGATCAAAACCAAAATTAGAATTCAATTCATCCGTTTCTTTACCCATACCCTGAAACATTCCACAGTCTAATAATAATTTTTTTCCGTTGGAAGTCGTAATCAGGTGTTTTGATCCTGTAACGGTGCGTGCTGCACCATGAAATGCAATCTTCATAATTTATTATTTAGCATCTTAAAGTTAATGAAGGAAATACAGAGTTCAATAAATACTTTGTGCTGGTAATTTGAATCATATTTTTTATAAAGAAGTAGCTAACCAGGCCATCATGCCCATGCCCTGTTCTATGGCATCTTCATCTACATCAAATATGGGAGTATGTACAATGGCTGTAATTTCTCTTTTCTTATTGCCGGTGCCCAACCGAAAAAAAGTGGCCGGTACTATTTGAGAATAATAAGCAAAATCTTCTGCGCCCATCCTCATTTCAGTTTCACTTACATTTTCTTTCCCTGCAAATTCTGTTGCCAGCTTTACGACCTGCCTGGTAACAACAGGATCATTAAATACAAAAGGATAACCCACATCAATGGTTACCTCTGCAACTGCTCCCATGGAGATGGCAATTTGCTCTACCAAATTTTTAATGAGTTTATGCGCATCAAACCGCCATTTTTCATCCATAGCCCTGAATGTACCCATGAGTTTAACTTCTGAAGGAATTACATTGGTGGTATTGCCGCCATGGATAGCCGTAATAGATAATACCGAAGGATTGGTAGGTACATTGTTCCGGCTAATGATTTGCTGCAGGCCGATGATAATATGCGATGCAATTAAAATAGGGTCCGCTGTATATTGAGGAGCAGCTGCATGTCCGCCTTTTGCATTAATAGAAATATAAATTTCATCTGCACTGGCCATCGCCATACCTTCCCTAAAGCTAAACTCACCTACTTCTAATGCCGGGTTTACATGTAGTGCGATCATTTTTTGGGGTACGGGATTTTCTAAAACCCCATCCCGGATCATTAAACTGGCACCCCCGGGATTTTTTTCTTCGCCGGGTTGAAAAACCAATTTTACCGTACCCTCCCATTGATCTCTTGTTTCCATTAAAATTTTTGAAGCGCCCAATAAACAGGTGGTATGTACATCATGTCCACAGGCGTGCATCACTCCTTTGTTTTTTGAAATATAAGGTTGTGTGCTATTTTCTTGTATCGGTAATGCATCCATATCTGCCCGCAAAGCAATGATCCTTTTGCCGGGATTTTTACCTTCTATCATGGCCGTAACTCCTGTAGTGGCAATAACCTTTGGAGCAATGCCGAACTCTTTTAGTTTATTTTGAACAAAAGCCGAAGTTTCAAATTCCTGATAACTGAGTTCAGGGTTTGCATGTAAATGGCGGCGAATGCCTATAAATTCTTCTTTATAATTTTTTGCCAGTTCTTTTATAATGTGCAACATAGCATTTTGTACTTTTAGCTATGAAGGTAATAAAATAAAAAAAGAGTTCCTGAAACAGAAACTCTTAAAATATAAATAAGATTTTACTTACTGTGAAGTATCGGTATCCAAATTAATTGATTTGGGTTTCACCTCGATCATTTCCGGTACGATGTAAATATTGCCGGGTACAATCTTTTGAGATAACAAACTTTTACGAATTTTATCAGCCTCTTCTCTTGACTCAAAGTTTCCAAACTTTAATTTGATATATGGTGTTTGGTAGCTCATATATATTCCTTCATCAGGATATTGCTGTAATAGTTTTGATCTTACCTGCATGGCCAGGCTACGATCGCTGGTACTCAGTAACATTAACCGAAACCCCTTGGTGCTATATGCTTTCAATGAAAGTGACTTATTGTAATCTGCCATTTTTTGGCCCAGCAAATCAATCCTGCTGTCTTTTTGAACCAATACAATACCTCCAGTATCTGCTACTGCTGTTTGGCATACTGCACAAAATGGGAGAAGCAACAAACCAATACAACAAAAAAATATTTTCATGGAACAAATATCGGCAAAAACCGTTCCATAAGAGATGTTATTTAAGCTTTAATTAAATTTTGTGAAAAGGTTCTTTAACACCGGAATAAATGATGTTGTTAAATAATCAAACCGAACCTACGGCTCTTATTCTATAAAGCCAATTCTCGTTGCAAAACAGACTGGTATAGGCATGGTTTAAATCTTATTCTTACAAACCTGGGCAGAGTACTCTAAACCATATCTCAAGACTTTCTCTAAATTGAATGTTATATTGAAGATCATTAAAACGAAATGGGCTGCCTTTAGAGCAACCCACTTCATTTATATAAAACCAATTATTATTGAGGTAATAACACCTGGTCTATTTTATGTAAAACGCCATTTACGTAATGCTGATCACTGCTGCCATTTGGCAGGGGATTGATCAATACATTAGAAGCGGTAGCGTTGGCAATACCTTTTACAGTGGCTGAAGTAACCATCGGGCCTGTAAATGTAGCTGATAAGGTAATACCCGGATGGGTAGGAACTACTGAATTTAATAATGTAGGAACTGCAGTAGCCGTAGTAGGAATATTGGGCGTAAAAGCTCTTTGCCCAAATAAAACATGATATACCAAGATGCCTTTTACGGCTGTAGCCGGAAGATAGGGATATAATGCAGGGTTATTAAAAAATGCTACCGGATCTGAAGTAAGCGCTGTAGTTTGGCCAGGCGCATTGGCACTTGCATAATTGGCTGCAAAAATTGCCGCATCGGCTGGAAGCGAACCACCGGCTATTGCCAGTGCATAAGCGCCCTGGTATAACTGGCCATACACAATTGGATACGCCTGTGCATAAAGGGCAGCTTTAAAAGCTGTATTGTTAGGTGCAAATACAGTAAGGTTCAGGCCGGGGGCAATAGCCTGGGTGCCCAATACATATTGTAAAGAAGTACCCGGTGCAGCACCACTATCGGCTCTTTGAATCGCTGCTTTTAAATAAGTAAGATCTGCATCTGCATTTATCCGGTCCCAAAGTAAAGTACTGGGCGGTACAGATACGGCGGCGATACTATGAATTACACCATTGCCTGCCATACGATCTGCGGCAATTACAGGTATATTATTTAACCATGCGCCATTTGCTCTCCTGCTTACATAACCATCTAACCTCAGCAATGGGCTAGCCGAAGGACTTGGGTTTAAAAAAGTAGGATAGGCCAGGTTTGGAAACGTAGTAGGTATTGCTGCTGCTGGTACAGCTTGAGGCAATATGTGGTACTGAACTATAGCAGCAGCATTTGCAACCGGTAAACTACTGTTTATAAATCCTACATAAACAGCTTCGGGAGCGCCTGATGGCGGAATCAACCCACCACTTGCTCCACTCACAAACTGCCGTACAGCCGCATTATTGGGTGAAAACAAGGTATAGGCTTTTGATTTGTCCTTAAGCAGATTGAGCATGCCGCCCCTTACTATAATTTTATAAAATAAACTATCATCTGCTGATAATTTTAAAGTATCACCAATAGCACTTAATGACGATTGCGTGGGCGGAATAATCATCCCAATTTCATCGGGCGCCTTATTACAAGAGCTTAAAATACCCATGAACAACAGCAATGCTGCTATACCGGATTTTAAATAATTTTTATATGATTTCATAATTCTAAAATTTAATTTTATTTTTTGGGTACCCGTTTAATAAATGTTGTAACCAAAGCTTACATAATACAAGCCACCAACATAAGAGTTTCCTACTGCATTATAATAATATTGATTCAACAGGTTGGTAGCACCAATTTTAAGAATTGATTTTGAAGTGGGGAATTTATAACTGAATTGTCCATCCAAAGTTTGAACGGAATTAACATATCCATTCGCTAAGTCGCCTTCAAAATAAAACCTATCCTGCCACTTGTAAACAAAATTAAATCCGCACCTGTTATTTTTCCCAAAGCCGGTATTACCAAATGAAGCATTCGCTTTATATTTTGGTGAATTAAAGTTTGCAGTCAATCCGGCCGGAACATCCAGGTTATCGCTGGCAAAGTTTGCACCCAATGTAAAATTATGTGGCAACCTGTAATCAACTCCTAAACCAAAACCATAGGTTTTAATTTTATTTTCGTAGTTAATGGGAACTGAATAGATTTGGCCTGTGTCAGCATCTGCTGCTACAATTGGATTTCCTGATTTTGATTGTGCAACCGTAATCCTGCCGGTAAAATCAGAATAATTCCCATAATAACCATATAGGTCAATCAATAATTTTGAGTTTAACAAAAGGCCTTTGTAACCTGCTTCAAATGAAGAAAGCGCTTCGGCTTTTTGTAATGGGTATTTCCATTGTACGGCATTCCCATTCCGTAATGAGTCCCTGTAATAAACCGGGTTGGTATCAAAATGGTATTTGCTGATGAAATACTTATTGCCACCAATTAGCTTATAAGAATTTAAATCCAGGTCAATCCATTGTTGCTGGGTAGAGGGGAAACGATAAGCAGTTTGATAAGACAAACGTACATTATTGTTAGGCGCTACCTTTACCACTGCTGTTACCCTGGGAGTAAATCGGCCTTCAAAATTTTCATTTTTATCATAGCGACCTGAAGCACTTAATTTCAAATAGCTGGTAACATCCCGGGTAGCTTGTATAAAGGCTCCAAATTCATTTATACTAATGGGAGAACCGGGTTTATCAGCAAACAAAGTGCCTTCAGAATTTAATACATAACGCTTCCAGTTTGCGCCAATAATAACATCAGCAAATTGTTTTGTATAAGGCGTTAAATTGTAATTTCCTTCCACACCATATAAATCTGAACGATCTAATAATGCGCCTCCAATGGGAACCGGTAATTTTCTTACTTTATCATACAATTCTTTAAACTGAACAGTTCCCAATTTGGGCATACCTACATCAGCAACAGAACGGGCCTGTGCGTGTGCATCAGCATCTGACATACCTGCTAATTTTGCTGCCACAAATGTTTGACCATATTGTGCATACCAACCGGTACTTCCCCCACTGGGTTTCCATAATTCATTAAAGTTTTGTGTAGTAGCTGCCAGGTTGTAAGATTGCCCTGCATTTTCCTGGGTAGTGTATGCACTCAGCATCCAATCTTTATTTTGCAATTCGAATTTATACTGGCCCATTTTAAAATCTTTTATTGAATACCTGGATGCACCTGTATAAATCGTATTACCGGTTCCCCAGTAACCTGTCAAAATTGCTTCGGTACCCGGCGTTAATTTATAATGCATAGAGCCACCCAATTTAAAATTTACTGTATTGGGATCAATCAATTGCTTTTCAGTAAAGCCAGTACGGGAAACAAAAATGGGATTGGTACTCATAGATGCTATATATGGCGCTAAGAAAGGCGCTGCTGCCGCAACACTATTCAATACCAACCTAAGATCAACTGATGTTTCGTCACCATATACGTTTACCCCATCATAGTTAGGATCTGTTTGGCGGGTACCTGGTTTCAAAACTCCATTGCTCCTGTCGTAATCCCTGTAATCCATCCCTATCCAATCTTTTGCCTGGATAAATTCAGAAGTGATTTTAAATGCAAAGCGGCTACCTACTGTTTTTGCCCATCTAAGGCTCCAATTATTGTAAGGAGAGATATCTCTTTCGCTACCATCTGTATGCATCATACCTTGCTTTACCATAAATGAAAAGCCCTGGTATTTAAATGGGTTTTTACTTGTCATCAACAATGTTCCGTTCATACCGCCGGAACCGTATAATGCAGAAGAAGCGCCACTCAGGAGCTCCATATTATCTACATCCAATTCATTTAAACCAATAATGGCACCCACAGAAAAATTTAAACCGGGAGCCTGGTTATCCATACCATCTACCAACTGGTTGAACCTTACATTACCACTTCCTCCAAAACCACGGGTAGTAGGCGTTTTAAAGGTTAAAGAAGAGGTAGTAACATCTACTCCTTTTAAATTGGTAACTACATCATAAAAATTTGATACAGGTGCTGAGCGTAAAGTTGCTGCAGAAACCCGCTCTACCGAAACAGGAGATTCTAATATCCTTTCTGATACCCTGCTGGCACTTACAACTACCTCCTGGCCAAGTGTATTGGCAGGTTCCAGTTTAAGATCCAATGTACTGGTAGGTGCAGTAACCTCTTTTTCCTGCATTTGAAAACTTACAGAAGTAAATACAAGTGTTACGGGTAGAGACTTTACATGAAGACTAAAATTTCCTTTATCATCAGTATAAGTGCCTATTCCGGTACTTTTTACGACAACTGATACAGCTGAAGCATTTTCACCGGTAACATTATTCTTTACATTACCGCTGATAATTATATTTTGTGCCTGTGACCATAGTACAAAACTGTTCACAAGTAAAAACATAACCATATAGCTGCTAAATTTTCTCATAATTGGTTATTTTGGTTATTAAATCTTAGGCAAAATAAGAATACTTAACTACCCACAAAATTTTATTTTTCCAATTCTGTGAATATTTGTATTCCGTTTATCAAATATAAATAAAATACAGGTCATAACTTAGCCTTATGAATCAAATAGAATTTACCGGCCAGGAGGCCTTTTATAAGGGAAAAGTAAGGGATGTATATACAATTACAAATGATATTTTGGTAATGTGGGCGAGTAACCGAATCTCTGCCTTTGATGTTATTTTACCCAGGCCAATACCCTTTAAAGGCCAGGTTTTAAACCAGGTGGCTGCATTTATGCTGAATGCCTGTGCTGATATTTGCCCTAATTGGTTATTAGAAACACCCACCGCAGTAACCAGTATTGGTAAAAAATGCGAGCCCATAAAAATTGAAATCGTAGTAAGGGCATACTTAACCGGTCATGCATGGCGTACTTACCGGGATGGCAAAAGAGAGCTTTGTGGCGTACCACTGGCGGAAGGTTTGAAAGAAAACGATCGCCTTCCTTTTCCTATTATTACACCCAGTACCAAGGCAGCACAAGGCCACGATGAGGACATCAGTGAATCAACCATTCTTGCCACAAAACTTACTACTCCCGAACAATGGGAGTTACTAAAAAAATATGCGTTCCAATTATTTGAAAGGGGTAGCCAATTAGCCGATCGGCGAGGCCTTATTTTAGTGGACACCAAATATGAATTTGGAACTTATAAAAATGAAATAATACTGATGGATGAAATTCATACCCCGGATTCTTCCCGGTACTTTTATGCTGATGGGTATCTTGATAAACAGGAAAGAGGTGAAAAACAACACCAGTTGAGCAAAGAATTTGTACGGGAATGGTTAATTGAAAATAATTTTATGGGCCAGCCCGGCCAGCAAATTCCTGTAATGAGTGACGAGTGGGTAAAAACAATCAGTGAGAAATATATTGAACTATATGAAAGAATTACCGGCTTGTCATTTGCACCAAGCCATGATAGTGATAAAATGATATTTGAAATAACAGAAAATGCTTTAAAGAAATTCAGAAATTAAATTATTAACTCAGCGACTTTATCGTTTTTGCTATTAAAACCCCATTATAATAAACCTGCATGGTATAGTTTCCTTTTAAATAATTTTCCTGGTTGAGGGTAAAAGCCAGTTTGCGTGATTCTCCGGGAGCATAATCATTTCGGAGTTTGCAGGAATAAATCATTTTGCCGTTATTGGAAATAAAAGTGCCGGACTCCCAGGCCGATTTTTGCAACACTTTACCATTGGGCTGTAATACTACAACTATAACTTCAGCAGCCCCCGGTACGTTACTATTGTTTTTAAATGTAAAGGAACCTACTATTTTAGACACCTGGTCGGCATTTATGGTTTCTTTTTGGGTATTCTCATCGGCATACGCTGTAAGGTTTAAGTTGGATGCCGAATAAGCCAGGCCAGCACTTTTAGAAGCTGGTACCGTATTGTTTGTTCCTGTTTTCTGAGCAGGTAAAGTAGCTGGTTCTATTTGCCCTGATTCCCTTAATTGTTTAAGCATTTCATTCAGTCGCCGGTTCTCATTTTCTACGCTCAGGTTTGTATTTCTCAGTTCCGTAATTTTTAACTGCATGGCTGTTAATTTATCCTGCACTGTTTTTAGGATTGCCGTGGACTGAGAATTGTTTTCCCTGGGTTTATTTAACAGGGTATTGATCTCCTGGCGCAAAGTATAAAATTGGGCTAATTTTGAAGCCAGGTCGGCTTTTAAGGTATCTTTTGCGCCCCATACAGAATCAATTGACTTATCAATAACGGTTAATTTCTCTAAATAATTTTTAGCTGTAGAATCTAAATTTTTGGGTTCTGTAAAATTATTAACAGAAACGGTAGCTACGGGAGTTGTTTTTTGATGGGTACCATAATTATATCCCCAGGTCCATAATAAAACCATGGATGCAATCAACAGTAAAATAGATACCGTTAATAATAAAATGGTTTTGCTATCTTTCATTCACAGATTTAATCTTCCGAGTTTTGGTTTACATAAGCAGATATCCAACCTACCTGTCCATTTTTTACCAGGAAAAATTGTTTCTTTTCATATACTCCTTCAAACTGGCGCATCACATTCAGCAATAGGCCCATACCCGCCAGCATTGCTTTTTGATCAAAGACTTTATTTACAATCTTCACCTTACTGCTTATTAATTTCTTTTCTTCTGCATCCACATCCAATGATACCACGATATTTTTATCGGATAAGGAGGCATAATCTTTATATATTTTTTGTTGGAGGTTCAGCACTTCGTTATAAGTTACCGGTATTACAGGATTTTCTGATAGTTCGGGAGCTATTAAAGTTGCTGTAGCCCAGGCAATACCACCACTAAACGCAACATAATCGCTCATGTTGTATGCATTGCTAATGTTTACTGCATAAATAATTTCATCGGCAGCCTGGCCGGCCAATACACGGTTTACATTTTTAAAGAAGTTTTCGATTGTCTTATCATCACCTAATCTTTTTTCTGCAGCATTGGCGGTACTTTTTGTACCCCAGGATAATTCAAAAAGTTTGAAATCTTTTGTATTGCCATTGGGGAAATATCCTCCTTTGGTATTTCCACTTCCAATGTCAATTAAGAAAGTACTATACCGGCGATCGGGCGGTACAATGCCGAGGTGACTGAGCCTGGCTTCATTGGCGGCGTCAATAATTTCTACATGGCGTTTAGCATCCCCAATACGGATCCTGAAAGAATCTGATAAGCGCTTAAGCCAGTCCATTTTGTTTTCTTTTTCGGCCTGTACTTTTACACCACTACTGATAACCGTAAATATTCCTAACGGCTCAATTTTTTGTACTTGCACCGCATTATTATATAAACCGGTAAGTGCTTGAAGGGTTGCTGAAAAAGTTTCGGGTGTGAATGAAATAAAATCAGTATTTACAGATGTATCTTTAAGTACATTAAAACTATTTTCTTTTTGTGCATTTTTACCTACTTCCAAAATACTCATTTTAACGCCTTTGGAACCCACTTCTATTCCACTATAAATTTTTGACTGCTTATACTTTAAATTATACTGGGGTTGTGCAAAACCTAACAAACCAGTAATTTGAAAAAACAGGATACATAAAATGGCCTTTAAATAATTCATGTAGAATGGCTTTATTATTAATATTCTTAATTGGCTAAAATTAGTAAAATTACCATCGTAGAATAGTATCCATACTGCATTGTGTACAAAATGTGATTAAAGCAAATTTTGAAAAAAATGATTTATAAAAATTAAAAGAAACAGAATTTCATTATAAATAATAATTATTTAATATTTCTTAAAAAAACCTATATTTGATATCTCAAAAATCCCTCCTTCAAAAGCCTTAGATATTCTATCTAAAATCGCTTTTCCTTACTGAAAATTTATTACATGAAAAAGGTTTCATTGGCAGTTTCTATCTGCTTTCTTTGTATTTCCCAGGTTTTTGCACAGGTACAAACGCCCAGGTACAATACCCCGATCAATTCAAACATTAACGGCTTTTATGAGTATTTACCACAAGGATATGCCAATAACCCGAACGAGAAATTTCCGGTTATTTTATTCCTGATAGGTAATAGTGAGAGAGGAAATGGCATGCCCGGCCAATTAGAATGGGTATTAAATAATGGTACGCCTATGCGCATCAACCAGGGTGGTTTCCCTACCTCCTTTACTGTAAACGGGCAAACATTTAAATACATCGTTATAAGCCCGCAGTTTATTAATATCCCTCCCATGAGCGATGTGAATGATTGTATAGATTATATTTTGAGCCATTATAAAGCAGATAAAAACAGGATTTATATAACCGGGTTAAGTATGGGTGGCGGTACATGCTGGGGTTATTGCGGCGAATCAGTAACCAATGCAAGCCGTATTGCCGCCATGGTTCCCGTATCGGGTGCATGGGCAGTTGTAAATGGTAATGATTGGATTCCTTTTCCCACTGTAAGCCCAAACATTGCTGCCGCAAATTTACCAGTACTGGCAACCCACAATGATAACGACCCCTACATTCCGGTTGCACTCACCAATTATTATGTAGATAATATCAATGCAGCACCCACACCGCCCACCACACTTGCCCGGCGGATCTTATTTCACCCACCAGTACCCATACATGATGCATCCTGGGATTCATATAAAGTTGATTTAAATGTGAGTGGAATTTATGATGATTCAATGGGCCCGGGAATTAAAAATATCTATGAATGGTTTCTTCGTTTCAGAAGGTTTATTGATGTGGTACCCGTAACCTTATCTTATTTTAATGTAAATAAATCCGGGAGCCAAAGTTTGCTACAATGGAAAACTGAAAACGAATACAATAGCAAAGGATTTGAAATTATCAGGAGTACCGATAACAGGCATTGGGAAGTAATTGGTTTTGTAAATAGTACCGGTGCATCTTCTTATCAATTTACAGACCACACACCATCACCCGGTAAGAATTATTACCGCATCAACCAGGTAGATTTTAACCTCGATAGCAAATTAAGCGATATCCGTTTTGTAGATTTTTCTAAAAATACAAATATTACCATTTACCCGAATCCTGTGAACGAAATGCTGCAGTTTTATACTGATAAAAAATTAACCGCTGCTACCCTTCGCATATATAATGTACAAGGTCAAATGATTCATAAAGCTATTGTAAATGGTGAAGGTACCATGAGCATCCCCTTACCCATTGCGAAAGGTTACTATATTGCGTCATTCACAAATGGAACAACAGAAACACGTATCCCGTTTACTAAAAACTAATCTCAACAATTCCATATAGAGATGAAGGCTGCCAAGGGAAACCAAGGCAGCCTTTTATGTTATGGGATTTTACCCTGCTGCAATATTTTTAATATCAAATCGAGTTTTTCTACTTCTATTTTACTGAGGTGCAGTTGTAATGCTTCAATTTCTTTTTTTGCTTCTATATTGGTATCATAATCGTTTTTTGCCTGTACCCGATCCCGTTCTGCCTGCCTGTTTTGCGCCATCACAATAATAGGTGCTGCGTAAGCGGCCTGGGTGCTAAAAATAAGATTGAGTAAAATAAAAGGGTATGGATCCCAGTGCCGGATATAGCCTACCATGTTTAAAATCATCCAAACAATAATAAATAAAGTTTGATAAACGATAAATTTCCAGGAACCCATTCCCTTAGCAATTTTATCTGCCATTCTTTGCCCCGCAGTACGGGATCTTAAATGTTTTATATGCCAGGTGGCAGGTTCTGTATTTTGAATCATACCTTTTTTTATATAAATGTAATATTAAAGCAGTTCTGCAAACAATATAATTTTGATCTTCCCAATAGCAATAAAAAAGCTAACCTGCATCTCAGGTTAGCTTTTTATTAAATTGCTGAATAATGCAGCAGCTTACATTTAAATATATTTAACCTTCAGTTTTTTTAGGCTGGGTTAATGCCATACCACATTTAGGGCATTTGCCGGGTTTATCATATTTACGATCACCCTCGCACTTCATGGGGCAACTATATGTAAGTGTAGTAGCTTTATCTTCTTTCAGGTTCATGCCACACTTAGGACATTTACCCGCTTTATCGTAAGTTTTTTCGCCTTCACATTTCATGGGGCAGCTATAAGTAACTGCAGCAGCTTTCACTTCTTTAAGGTTCATGCCACATTTGGGGCATTTACCTGCTTTATCATAAGTTTTATCGCCTTCACATTTCATAGGGCAATAATATTTTGTTGCTACTTCTTGTTTTGCAGAAGTTTTAGTTTTTTGTTTTGATTTATTTTGGGCGTACACTGAAACTGTAAAAAGTGAAAGTGTTACCAGCAATAGAATCCTGCATATTTTCATGGCTGCTTGTTTTAAAAGATGGATCAATTATTTTAGATGAAGAAAACGCAAAAATAAGCATAAAATAATCGTTTCTCCTTAAACTTTCATTCACTTTATTATAAGTTTAAGAATTTTATGATACCTCTATAAAAGTAAACATCCATTTTACCGGGTTTTGCCAATCGGCGCCTTTAAAACTACTTACCGGGCATTTAATGAGTACTTTGTTCCATCCTTTGTGCAGGAATATTTTTACAGGTTCACGCAATTCATAATTTTCATCTGTCATAGGCGTCTCTAAATTTCCTTTTTGGCCTGGCCTACTCCATATTGGGGGTTCTATTAATTTTCCATTTACCCATACAGCACTGTTCAGGCTATTCCATTTACCGGCCGGTGGTTCATCGGTAGCGGTGGACCGGGAAAAGTTATTAAACCCAATCCAGAAATTTTTATTGCCATCCTCATCTGCCCAAATTTTTCTAAAAGCATAATAGGTAGAATTTTCATGGGGCTGCTGTAAATGAGAAAGGATCATGGGGTGCCAAAAATGACGTAACCAAATGGTAGCACCGTACAATGAAGGATAATGATTCAATTGAACGGTATCAAAAAACAATTCAGATTCCGGCGCAAATTGCGATGCTGTATAACCCTGGTTATTGAAAGGGCCAATCATTTTCCACTCAATACCCGATTGTTTAAAATAAGGAAAAGGCCTGGATGCAAAATATTGTTCTTTATGATCCAACAACTTATTTTCAAACTGCACAAAATCATCATAGCGGTTACTCCCCGGCTTTCCAAAATCTGATACAAAATTTTTCCATCCGCCACCTTGCCAGCATCTTTCCGCAAACGTCAACATCGCAGGATAAACAACATTCATTGAAATGGCATCTTCTTCTTTACTTACCCTCCTATCTGGCCAGTTGCAAAGAATGGCGCCAGGATGATTTTCATCACCTGTTTTTTCATCATCAATAATATGATTGAAAACGGTAACCACCCCATCAAAGGGGTCGAAATGATTTAGGTATAAATGACGTGAATCAAGTGATGGGTATCCTGGTTTTGGTTTTGCATTTCCATTCCACATTTGCAAAATAGTACCTGCCGGTACATTGCCCCCGGGATCCCAGGCAATTACTTTTTTACCCAACGACCTTATATGCGTAACCATTTCCGGAAGAAAATTTTTATTTGTAATTTTTACTTCATCACCACCAATATGAATAAAAGGCAGATCTAACTCAGAGCATATTTCAGTTATAATATTTTTACAAATTTCTAAACCCTTATCACTTTGCATAGCAACTCCCATCGCCCTTTCAAATGCGGCACTATGGCCGGGCATATCAATTTCAGGAATCAGCGTAATAAATCGTTCATTACAATATTGAATTAAATCCTTCATTTCATCCATCGAATAATATTCACCGGGGTTACGCTGCATATACTTCGCATCGGTTAATTGGGGATACATTTTACTTTGCAAACGCCAGGCAATATCCTCAGTAATATGAAAATGAAAGATGTTTAACTTATAAGAAGCCATTACATCTACCTGGCTTTTCAATTGTTTTATAGATTGATAATTTCTTGCCGCATCTACCATATAGCCACGCATGGTAAATGAAGGGGCATCAATGATGTTACAAGCGTTCACAAAATTTTTATCACGCATAAGCTGATATAAAGTTTGTATGCCATTAAAAATACCATGAAGAGAAGCGGCATTTAAAACGATTGCCTTTTCGGTTACATTTAAAATATATGCTTCCTCTTTTGTTACTTGTTTTTTATCAAATCCTAATTTTATAGAGGGGATATTCATGGGATCTGAATCCGAAATGCTTACTCTATAACCCCAATCATACAATTTATTTTGAAGCGTTTTTGCCAGTGGATAAAGGCTGCTATCGCTTATTAAAATTATTTTACAGTCATTTAAAGAAAAAAGGCCTTTTTCCCATTTTAAATTTTGAGGGTTCGGAATTAAAGAAGGCTTGTTTTGCAAACCATAAACAGCAGGATACACTAAGTGCTTCCACAATAAATAGCCGGGCCCAGCTAAATGCAAGCCATCATTACTGAGTGCCTCCGGTAATTTTCCGTTTTCATTGCAAAAGGATGTAAATAAATCAATAAAAGTATAAGGTTTGTTTTGCTTATTTATTTTTAATACTTCATTTACTTCACTTATTTGAATCCCTTTATTAGTATGGCCCTGGAACATGTTAAAGTGATCATTTACCGGAAGAATACTTTGTACAAACAATTTGGTAGATGGTGATTGTTGATGCAGGTAATCGGCAATTAAAAATATATTTTTTACAACACTGTCCGGCAGTATATTCCGGGCCAGGTCATTGACGCCAATCAATAGAAAAACTTTGGCAGGTTTCCTGGCTGCAACCTCATCCAGCCTGTGTAGCACACCGGCAGTAATATCGCCACTGATGCCCCTGTTTTTGATATGCACATCATGAAATAATTCACTCCACTCGCCCCCATCCGTAATACTATTACCCAGGAAAATAATATCACCCTGTGTTTGAGGAATACTTTTAAAAAAACTTACTCTTTGATGATAATAAGTATTGAAGATTGAATCAGGATAATGAGGTAAAATTACCTGGGCATGAATACTTAAGAAAATAGTTAAGCATACAATCAGGCTTACAATCTGATTCCATTTCATTATAAATCATATTATTTATATGAAGTTACATATAAGACTGATTTTTTTAACGTATGAGTTCAAATTATTATAGTGCATAAATGAATGGGAGCGTTACCTTCCAAAACGATAGAACCCGGCCAATTCATGCTTTTTGCCTTTTAATAATTGTGGAATGATATCCATCGCCTGAGCCGAAAATGTAATTCCATTACCCCCAAATGCTAAAACAAATAAAGCATTTTTCCATTCAGAAGATTTGCCAATGTATGGCAATCCGTCTTTTGTAGAGCCAAAACTACCACCCCAGCTAAAATCCTCGATGTATTGAATGCCCGGCATTATGTGCTGAATTTTTTTAATGAGTGCAGTAGTTTTTTTTTCTTTTATATGATTTTGAAAAAAAGAAAAATTCATAGATGAATCTTCACCCCCTATCAATAAGCGGCCATCATCGGTAGTGCGCATATAAATATAAGGATCGTTGGTATCCCACATAAGAGTATCAAATATTTTTTTAGGTAATTTAATTTTTTCTTCACTTACGCAAGCGTAGGTATAAAAAAGCTTTGCGATATGCTCCTTTAGCATTTTAGTAGTTTCGAACCCGGTGCAGAAGATAATTTTTTTACATGTTATTTTTGAATCATTCTTTAATAAAATAAGGGGCTTTGTATTATTGGTTTTAAATTCTAATACTTCAGTTTGATCATATACCTCCAAGCCCCTTTTAACATTCAAATGTATCAATTCATGAGTAAGTTTATATACATCCATACTGGCGGCCGAAGCAGATAAAATAGCACCGAAACAAACGATATTATATGTATTAAGAACTTCTTTGGCAGATAACCATTCTACGCCCAATTTGTATTTTTTACGCAATTCAAATTCCTTTTGTAAGTTTTTACACGCTTTTTTAGAATGGGCAAAATAAAGGGATTCTTTATTTTTAAAGCCGCAATCAATACGGTGTTTCCGTACCAGCGCATCCAGGTCTTTGATGGCTGTAATACCTGCCTGGTAACATTTTGCTGCACTTTTTTCTCCTATCATTTCAGCTAATTGGTATAGCGGAATATCAATTTCATATTGTAATAAACTGGTGCTGGCTGATGTACTACCCTGCCCTATATCCCTTTTATCAATCATGGTTACCCGGTAGCCTTTCTCCATGAGGGCATGTGCAGTAAGGGCGCCTGAAATTCCGCCACCTACCACAACTATTTCTGTCTCTATGTTTTCTTGTACTGATGGATAACTATATAAAAGTCCATTTTTAATTAAACCAAATGATTCAAATGTCCTTAACCTCATATTAATTTATTTTACTTATAAATTTTACTTACCTGAAAGGTTTTTTAATGCCTTATTCAGATTATTTGATCTATTAAGTACATCTTTAAAAATATCTCCGGTTTTTTTTAACCTTGTCATTATATTTTTAATATTAAAAGTTAACGGATCCAGTTTATGATTTACTTCTTTCCAATGTAAAGGTGTGGAAACACTGGCTCCCGCTACGGGTCTTAAACTATATGGTGCTGCAAGGGTTTGACCATTCCTGTTTTGTAAATAATCTATATAAATATTATTTCCACGTTTATTTAAAGAACGTTCAAGTGTTGTGAAAGAAGGAAGTTTTTCTGTAACAAGAGCAGCTACCATGTGTGCAAAATCTTTAACTGTAGTATAATCATATCTATTTTTTAATGGTACATATACATGTAAGCCCGATGCACCGGAAGTTTTGCAGTAATTAGTAAGCCCAGCCTGGTCCAGTATTTCTTTTGTGGCCAATGCAGCATCCACTACTTGCTTAAATGAATTTTTTGGAGAAGGATCAATATCAATCACCATCCAGGTAGGTTTTGCAGGATGTAAAAGGGTACTATTCCAGGGATTGATTTCGATGCATCCTAAATTGGCAAGATAAATTAAGGTTGCTTTATTGTTACAAACAATATAATCAATCGTTTTATTACTACTTTCACTATGCAACTTATACACTTTTACAAATGAGGGCACATTTTCCCCGGCATCTTTATGGTAGAAACCTTCATCTCTTATACCATTGGGATTTCGCTTTAATGAGAGAGGGCGGTTCTTTAAATAGGGGAGAATATATGATGAAATATTATTGTAAAAATCAATCACATCAGCTTTAGTATAGCCTTCCTCTGGCCAGAATATTTTTTGGCTGTTGGTGATTGGAACTTGATGTGTACCTATCCTCAGTTTTTTATTTTTATGGCTGCTACCCACATCATCTACTACTTCTTCATTTAAACTGCTTGTCGTTTTATCATCTCTTAACCTTAAGAAGACCGGGTGTCGGAATATTTTATCTTTTGTAATTTCAGTGTAAGCAATATCTGCTACCAGTTTAGGTCTTAGCCAGGTAACATCTCCATTAACAGGTACCTCTTTATTAAAAGGCGATGTATCATTTTTTAAAGGCTTCATCTTTTCCATTAACTGCTTCAGCCCTATTTCAGTAAAGCCAGTACCGGCATGTCCACGGTATAACCAGCCCTTACCAGATGCTGTAGCCAATACCAATGAGCCAAAATAACTTCTATTACCCTTAGGCTTAGTATATCCTACTATCACAACTTCGGTGCTTTGCACGTTTTTAATTTTAAGCCATTGGCTACTTCTAAAACCTGGCTTATAGGTACTGGATATCTCTTTTGCCATAATTCCTTCCAGGCCTTTTTCTTTAGCTTGTGTTAAAAATGAGATTCCGGATTTTTGTAAATGATCACAATAGTGGATGAGTTTATTTTTTCCTAAAAGTTTTTTTAGTATTTTTTTTCTTTCTAATAATGGAAGTTCTACTAAATTTTTACCATTTAATTCTAAAATATCAAATACATAATATATCAGTGGAAGATCAAGATTATTTTCATAATTCTGTAATTTTTGAAAATCAGGCATCCCATTACTGTTTAAAAGCACTACTTCACCATCAATGGTACAGGGAAGTGATAGTTTTTGCAATGCATTAAATATAACCGGGAAACGCTGTGAAAAATCAACACCATTTCTGGAATAAAATTTTATATTTTTTTCTTTTAATTCTGATATTGCCCTGTAACCATCCCATTTTATCTCAAATATCCAATTGGCATCATCAAAAGGTTCTTTTGAGACCTTGGCCAGCATGGGTTTTATATAATTTTTTATTTTTTTAGCCCGTCCATGCCGAATAGAAGCAATTTTTTTTGTATTCTCCTTAGTTGTTTTTTCAGCATCATCATTTTTATTTACTGCATATTCATCTTTATGCTTAATGAGAAGCCAGTTCTTATCATCATTGTGTAATCGTACCAAAACAAACTCACCTTTAAGCTTTTTACCTTTTAAAATAAATTTCAACTCCCCATTTTTCAAATTCTTAAGCGCAGCAGATTCACTTATTTTTTCATGTTCTTTATTTACCGGTATAAAACTTCCGTGATCCCAAATTTGCACAGAACCAGCACCATAATTTCCTTTCGGTATGTCTCCTTCAAAATCAATATAGCTTACCGGGTGATCTTCTACCATTACTGCCAACCTCTTTTGTGCGGGGTTCAATGAAGGACCTTTAGGAACAGCCCAGCTTTTTAATACCCCATCTATCTCTAATCGAAAATCATAATGCAGGTGCGATGCCTGGTGTCTTTGAACAACAAAACGCAATTTGCTTTTTTCCGAAACTTTACCTTTGGGTTCATTTGTTTGTTTAAAGTTTCTCTTCTTATTATATTTTATCAAACTCATGATGCTTTTCTTTTTTTAGCTGATAAACTTTCTTTTAACTGTTCCATAAGATCTTTGCTATTTGAGTGTACTACTTTCATTGGTTTATATGGAGTTGATTTCCCTTTTGCTTTTGCTTTAATAATTTTTAGTAATTTTTGGCTATACTCATCTTTATATTTTTTTATATCAAATGGTTTTGTGAGCTGATCAATAAGATGTATGGCCATTTTAAGTTCGGCAGGTTTAGATTTTGTTTTAGGAATTTTGAGATCGCTCACCGGGCGTATTTCTTCTGCATACCGAACCCTGTTTAATACAATTACCTCTTCATCTGCTTTTAAAATACATATGTGTTCCCGGTTTCTCATTACAAACGAACCCACACCCGCTTTCCCGGATTTTTTCAGAGCATCTCTTAGTAATACATAAGCCCGTGCACCAGTTTTTTGCGGCTCTAAATAATAAGGTTGCTCAAAATAACTGCTGTCAATTTCCTGCTCATCAACAAATTGGTCTATTTCAATATGATCCGTTTTTTCTGGAATTGCTTTTTCAAAATCATTATCGTTCAGTATCACATACTTTTCATTTAATTTAAATCCTTTTACGATATTCTCCCAGGCTACTTCTTTACCAGTATGTTCATTTATTCTTTTAAATTTTATATTGGAGTGATCTTTTTTGTCGAGCATATCAAAATCAAGCGCACTGTCTTCTATGGCGCTATACAACTTAACTGGGATATTTACAAGGCCAAAACCCACGGTGCCGGTCCAAATTGCTTTCATAAGAAAAGTTTTAAAAGGTTATACTGAAAAATTAATGCCTGTTTTTACGATTCATCCTTATATGAATTAAAAAGTATGTTATGGAATTAATTCTACAATTAATTCCACACTTTCCCATGTTGCTTTATTGGATACTATTAAGTTGGCATAGTTCTTTCATTAATGAGTAACAGAAATTAATTTATCATTCAAAAAAATATTTAAAATGAAAAATATTGAAGTATTAAACGATCTTATCCTGATAAATAACGATCGTATAGAAGGTTATAACAAAGCAGCAAAGGAAACAAAAGAAGAAAGATTGCGTAGCTTATTTGCGGATATGGCCCAACAAAGTGGAGAAATGCTGAATGAATTAAAGGAACAATTAAAGTTGGGTGAAGCCGATGCAGAAAATGGCACCACATTAAAAGGTAAAATATACAGAGCCTGGATGGATATTAAAGCGACATTTGGTGGTGATGACCGAAAAGCTTTACTGGCATCCTGCGAATTTGGTGAAGATGCGGCCCAGAAGGCATACGAATCAGCTTTAAATGAAGCTGAATTATCAATCGATGTTCGTAACGTAATCCAAAAGCAGCAAATGGATTTAAAACATTCTCATGATAGAATCAAAAACATGAGAGATGCAGCTCAACCTGCTTAAATAAGGATAAAAAAGGGGCTGGCTTTAAAACCCAGCATCCTTTTATTTAAAATAATATCTGGTGTCTCCTGTCAAAAACTATTTTATTAATTTTTATGAATATCTTCTAAGAGTTTTAGCAATAATTTTTCCTCAGCACTTAAATGTTTACTCTTACCAATTTCTCTATTTTTAATTTTTTGTAACTCTTTATCAAATAAATTATTTTCGTACAAGTTGATGAGTGAGGGGTGTATATAATATTTTTTACAAACTGATGCCGTATTTCCTAATTGATCGGAGACTTTAACAATTGCATCAATTAAATTTTTCTTTCTTTCATGCTCGTCTTCACATTTTTTACAGGACAATAAATTAAAAAACATTTGTGCCGTACCAGACCATGTACGAAAATCCTTACAAGAAAAATCATTACCGGCAATTTGATGGATATATTCATTCACCATACCAGAGTCAATGGCTTGTCGTTTCCCTTCCTCATCATAATATTGAAATAATTCTTTACCGGGAATATCACGGCATTGTTTAACCAATTTAGCCAATTTTTTATTTTTCAAACTGATGGTATGTGTAACTGACTTTTTCCCTTTAAAGTGAAACTCAACAAGCCCTTTTTTTATAGTGGCGTGTTTATCTTTAAGGGTTGACAATCCAAAAGAGCCATATAATTTCTCATAGCTTTCATTACCTATCCGGATACTTGTTTTGTCCATTAGTGTGAGTACCAATGCTAGTACTTTTTCTTTTACCATGGTGGGTAAATTCAAATCTTTTCTCACTCGCTTTCTTATGGAAGGCAATACATTGCCAAATAAAACCATTTTATGAAACTTTGTATGGTTTCTATGTTTATTCCATAATGGATGGTATTTATATTGTTTTCGATTGAGCGCATCTTTGCCAGTAGCTTGTAAGTGACCATTGGCCAATTTGCAAATCCAAACATCATTCCAGGCGGGTGGTATTACCAGGCTATGGATACGTTTTAATTCTTCTTGATCTTTTAAGATTTTATTTTTAAACATATATTGAAATCCTTTCCCCTTTTTAATTCGTGTATATCCTTCATCACTATCTGTTACATATTGTAGCTTTACTTCCTTTGCCATGGCAATAGGGTCAGCAATTACTTTTTTTAGTTTTGCTGAGGATAGATTTACCTGTTCCAAAACATCAATCATTTTATTAAGTTTAATAAATGATATTTTGCATAAATTATACCACTTATAAATAAGTAAATGATATAAGTAATTAATGAGTCTGTAAACTACACGGGTATTGTTTTTCTCAGTGTATATTCTCAAAAAATCGCATGGAACAGGTATATTTAACAACTATTACGCAAACCTATTAATAGAAAGATTTTTGTGAAACCACATATCCCAAGGGGTTTACCACCGTAATAATGGCATTTCCATGGTATAAATCGTCCACTTCTAAATTTAATCTTTCACCGGGCTTTAATGCTGGAATTGGATATGCTTTTGCAGATGCATAATTTTCTGCTTTATCAGAAACATATAATGAATACCCTTTCACAGTATATTGGGGCAGCCCGATACTTCCGAATATTAAAACATTTAATTTCCCGTTTTTCCAGTTCCGTACATTTTGAACTTCTACAGGTGATGATAGTTCTCTTAACACCTGCATGGATGGTTTCGGGTTTCCATACATATCATAAATACCGTGAATCCTACGGCGATATTTAGTAGTATCAAAAGTACCGGGGTAATGTGTACGATAATCAGTTAAATCAAAATAAATGGCGCCCTCTACATACGGTTTCGTTTCAAAGATACTCATGTGGTAAATCAAATCCTGCAACCTTCTTTCATCGCCTCCTTTAAAGTTTGGTTCGCATAATCCAAATTCTGAAATAAACAATGGTTTATCAGGATAACTTAAATGAACACTATCTAAATAATTGTGAATTTTACCAACAGGAATATCCCACCAGCTTCCACCATATTCATTCATCATTAAATAATCACCATCATTTGCAGCATCAGGAACAAAGGCAGGGTTATTGTAAAAACTTTGAGTGAGTGTATTACTCACATAAGCGGTATGGCGGGATGGATCCAATTGCCGGGAGCGCTTTAATAAAGTTGCAATCATTTTTTTCATATCAGCATCCCTGGCCCTTAATTCATTGCCAACACCCCAGCTAAAAATACTGGTATGGTTATATAATGTAAAGATCATTTCCTGTAATTGCTGTAACGAAATTTTCTCAATTACACTATTTGCGGGAGTTTCAGGCCCCCATAAGGGAACTTCCTGCTGAACGAGCATACCATTTCGGTCACAAAAATCGTAGAACACATCGCCTTGTTGAAAATGCTGCCGGCTAAAAATACAATTCACCTGCTTCATCAATTTCCCCATTGCAATTATTTGTGAGTCGGGCTCTGCAAATCCAAAATCCGGATTGCTACCTGCAGACCATTCTACGCCCATTAATTTTACATATTCATTATTTAAAAAGAATTTTCCATTTTTTAATTCTATATTCCTAAACCCGGTATTGGCGGCTATTTTATCTACCCGTTTATTTCCATCCAATACCGTAACAACAACACGGTATAGGTTTGGAAAATCAAAACTCCATGGATGTATTTTTGACAATTCTATATTTACGATTGCTTCATTCAATTGCCAACCGGGCTTTACTGTATTTGTAAAAATATGGTTGTGGGTTGATTGATTTTCTTCAATGACATCAACCAAAAATTTAATATTGTGATTGGCTTTATCAAAACCAAGTTTAAGGTTTAACTTACCAGCGTTATTATTTATATCCAATGAGGGCGTTACATGAAGATACTGAGCAGCGGGCTTACCAGAAATAATAAGCGCTACTGTACGGATAATTCCACCATCATTTGGCCAATCGAATGAACTGCCAAAAGGGACTTTGTTTGGTCCATAATCATTATTACAGGCAACTGTAATAATATTTTCTTTACCAAATACCAATGCGCCATCCAGGTTTATGTAAAATTTATTGAAGCCATCCCCGATGTGTTCTGCTATTTTTTTACCATTCAAATAAATGAATGATGTATGGTTAATGGCACCAAACTGCAAAACTATATTTTTATTTTTCCAGCTACCCGGTGCTAATATTTTTTTTTGGTACCATCCCCAACCATAGTGATTTTGATTTTCTGCTTCAATATTCCAGGTATGTGGCAATACCACAGATCTGGTATTGGGTAAAATTCGCTTTTGCCAATTTTCATATAGGCCAACAGCGGTTTTATCTGTTGTAAATTGCCAATCATTATTAAGTGGTAAAGTATCTCTCTGTGCAAAAGAATTAATACCCATTAACAATAAAGAAAAAAGAATATAGCTGTGAATGTTTTTTTTCATAATAAATTTATATAGTTGTCAAAAAAAAATAAATATTACCAAAACCGGGCGTATAAAACTGCTACCGCTAACAAAATTGTAATTGCCATTACCCATTGAGTAGCCGATAAACCATACATTTCGGACGCAGGTTTCATTTCGTTTCCTTTTATTTGGCCTTTTTTATCTAACATACTTACCCCCATAATTAATAATACGGTGAAGAAAAATACCCAACCCATTTGTATTAAAAATGGAATTTCAAAAATACCAGAAGCATTTGGATAAGCAGTATATATGAGGGTTTCATGCCCTATGAGGCCCGGTAAAAATTTATCAAATAAAATAGCCAGCATGACGCCCCCAATAATGCCGGCGATAGCACCCTTTGAAGTTGTTTTTTTCCAGAAAAACCCCAATAAGAAAACGGGGAAAATGGCAGGTGAAATATAACCTGTATATTTTTGAATAAATTCAAAACCACCTTTGCCACCAATACCGAGGCTATCATTCCAGTTTACTAAGATGGCAATGAGTAACGAGAAAATAACTACCCATCGGCCCATCCGGATTAGTTTCTTTTGAGAAGCATCTTTATTAAAATATTTTTTAAAAATATCTAAAGTGTAAATAGTAGAAATGCTATTGGCTTTGCCTGCCAGAGAGGCTACAATAGCAGCGGTTAAAGCTGCCATGCTGAGCCCTTTTAAGCCCGTAGGTAAAAATCCTAACATTGCAGAATAGGCATTGTCTTCTCTAAACTCACCATTGGTGAGCATTTGTGTATGCAATTCGCCATTTTGATAAAGTACATATGCTGCAATACCTGGTACCACTACCAACAAAGGCATTAATAATTTTAGAAATGCAGAAAATAAAATTCCTGTACGGGCTGTTTTTAAATTAGCGCCCAACGCTCTTTGAGTGATATACTGGTTGCAGCCCCAATAATTTAAATTGGCGACCCACATACCTGCTGCCAGCATAGCCAGGCCGGGCAAACTGGCGTAGTTGCTAATTTCCTGCTGGGTTGCACCTGTTTTCGGTTTATTAAAAATCATATCAAAATGGCCGGGAGCAGATTTTAATAATTGATTAAAACCCGCTAATGCATTGGTGCCAAGGCCAAATTTTTCTGATACAACAGTTAATGCAATATAGGTTGTAAATAAGCCACCAATGATTAAAACCAACACTTGAATTACATCTGTATAACCAATTACATTCATGCCACCAAGCGTAATGATGAGTGCAAAAAATGCAAGCGCCATCATGATGATATGAAAATTACCACCACCGGTTAAGTTATTAATCGCAATGGTGCCCAGGTACAAAATAGAAGTAAGGTTTACAAAAACATACAGGAAGAGCCAAAAGACAGCCATGAGTAATGCCACTGTTTCATTATACCTGGTTTTTAAAAATTGAGGCATTGTATAAATGCGGTTCTTTAAATAAACGGGCATAAAAAATATGGCTACAATTATCAATGCTACAGCAGCGATCCATTCGTAAGAAGATATGGCGAGTCCTAAACGAAACCCATTTCCGCTCATCCCAATAAATTGTTCTGCTGAAATATTGGAAGCAATTAAGGAAGCGCCAATGGCCCACCAGGTGAGCTGGCCTTCTGCTAAAAAAAAGTCGGCTGCATTGGCATGTGCTGCTTTCTTTTTACGAAACACCCATAATCCATAACTTGCAACGGCAATAAAATAAATAAGAAAAACCAGGTAGTCTTGTTTTTGCATATACGTTGTTTTATATTTTTTTACACTATCAACTCAGTTCCATTTTGTACTGATACAATGTATGCTGATAAATTTTTTTCTGTTTCAATTTTATATTTTTCAGTAAGGTCTTCAATTAACTCCGGCACTGTATTTTCATTTATTACATTGATAGTGCAACCTCCAAAACCACCTCCCATCATTCGGGCGCCTAAAACAGCATTATTATCTTTTACCTGGTCAATTAAAAAATCAAGCTCTGCACAACTTACTTCATACTCTTTACTTAATCCTTCATGTGTTTGAAACATTTTTTTTCCAAATGAAATAAAATCATTCTTCTGTAAATCTACGCAGGCGTTAATAGTCCGTTCAATTTCATTTACCACATATTTACATCTGCGATATACCAGTTCATCTTCGGGTAATACATATTGGTCCAGCATTTGGAGGTTTGCATCCCGAAGGCTATGTACCTGAGGTTGATGTTGCTGAATGATCGCTACTCCTTTTTCACATTGTGCCCTGCGTTGATTATAAGCCGAAGATGCGAGTGAATGTTTTACATGCGTATCCAGTAACACTAATTTTAGGCCAGCCATATTGAAAGGAAAATATTCAAATTCAAGCGAGCGGCAATCTAACCTGATGAGTTTATTTTCCTGGCCAAACATACTTGCAAACTGATCCATAATACCACATTTTACACCCGCAAATTCATGTTCTGACTTTTGAGCCATTTTAACCATTTCAATTTTAGAAATACCGAGGTTAAATAATTCATTCAATGCAAAAACAGTTGCACATTCTACCGAAGCAGAAGAAGATAAGCCTGCACCAATGGGAACATTGCCACTTAAAACCAGGTTGAATCCTGTAATATGATATTTTGATTTTACTAATTGATCCACCACACCGAGGATATAAACCGGCCAATGCATTCCGTTTGTACTTAAACCGGTAATTGAAGTTTCCAAAGATTCATTAAAATCTACAGAAAATAAATGTATGCCTTCATCATCTCTTTTTTGAGTCGCCACAAAAGCATATTTATCAATAGCAGCAGGCAATACAAAACCACCATTATAATCAGTATGTTCACCAATTAAATTTATGCGGCCCGGGGATTTTACCATTAAAGGAATAGTTCCAAACTTCTCAATAAATACTTTCTTTATATTTTGTTCCATCATTTTTGATTCATTTTTATTGTACAATAATTTCATCTGCAAATATCCAGGCTGGCTTTCCTGCACCGGGGTGGCCTTCCGGGCATTTTGTATTTGTTGCCTTTACTCTTATATAACGTGCTGTTTGTACAGGAAAAGAAATTGCAAAATCCTTAATAGTTGGCATTTTTTCATTTACAGGAACATCATTGATTGAGGTATTTATAAAGGAAAAGTTTATGCCATCTAATGAAATTTCAAAACTTACAGAAGAAGGCATAAAGATCCAGTCACGGTAGTGTTGCCAGCAGCCAAGGCTGATTGATTTTATTTCTTCATTCTTTCCCAAATCAATGGTTGCTATCAAATCATTTCCCGAAAACCCGTGCCAATACTTGCTTACATCATTCTTACCCCTTACTCCATCAGTTAAAGAGTTGGGGCCATCCGCCAGGTAATGTTTGCTAACGGCATGGGTATAAATTACATTTTTACCGATCGCTTTATGCATTACAAAACTTTGCTCAGCAGGAACAAGGCCTAATACGTTTCCATCTAAAATGGCTACTGCTTTTAATGTAGCAGAATTTTCAATTAATATTGGTTTAGTATATTTTTTCGATTCTGCAGAAGGGATGCTGCCATCTAAACTGTAATATATATCAGCACCCAACATTTCGGTAGAAAGGCTTGCCGTTAATTCTCCATTATTTGAAATTGGTTTTATATACACTTTAAAATTTCCATGAGAATACTGTAAACCCGTTTCATCGAATCTTTTAAAATGATGTTGCAGCCGCTGGTTGAAATTTTCCCAATTTTTATTTTGTACCGGGCTCCAAACTACTTCGGCTAAAGCAAGCATACGAGGTAAAATCATATATTCCACATGCAATGGGTTTACGATATATTCGCCCCATAAATTTCCCTGGGCACCTAATACAAATTTTTGTTGTGATGGTGATAGTTCTTTGGGTATGGGTTCATATTCATATACATTTTTCAATGTGTTCATACCGCCATTGGCACGAGGCTCTCCTTCAGGCCCAGCCTGGTATTGATTAAAATAGAGCGGAAAGCCCGGCGTCATTACCACATCATGCTTCATCTTTGCTGCTTCAATACCTCCTGCTTCACCACGCCAGCTCATCACTGTTGCATCAGGAGCCAGCCCGCCTTCTAAAATTTCGTCCCAGCCAATCATTTTGCGTCCCTTATCGTTAATAAATTTTTCAATTCGTTTAATAAAGTAACTCTGCAATTCTTCTTCATTATGTAAGCCTTCATCTTTTATTCTTGCCTGGCATTTGGGGCATTTCTTCCAGGGCGCTTTATCCACTTCGTCGCCACCCATATGAATGTAAGGAGACGGAAATAAATTAATTACTTCTGTTAATACATTTTGTAAAAATAAAAATACACTATCGTTACCCGCACAGTAATTAGATGCCATGCCGGTATAATTGCCCCCTGTTAATGGCAATTGTGGTTGTTGTGTGCAACTCAATTGCGGATAGGCTGCAATAGCAGATGCAACATGCCCAGGCATTTCTATTTCAGGTACAATTGTAACATTCCTATCTGCGGCATATTGAATAATGTCTTTTATTTGTTCCTGGGTATAATAACCGCCATAGGTAGCGGGTTCACCCGGCTTTGCCTGTGGCCGCTCTTCCCAACTGATATTATTTTTATCTACACGCCATGACCCGATTTTTGTTAACAGTGGATATTTTTTAATTTCTATTCTCCATCCCTGGTCATCTACTAAATGCCAATGAAAAATATTCATTTTATATGCTGCCAATAAATCAATGTATTGCTTAATAAATTCAGGCCCATAAAAATGCCTGCTCACATCCAAGTGCATGCCACGCCATTTAAAACGAGGATAATCTATTATTTTTAAACAAGGGATCTTCAATGTAGCATTGGTTCTTATGACAGGCAACATTTGTAACAAGGTTTGCATTCCATAAATGATACCTGCTTTTTTATTTGCTAATATTTCTATTTTATTTGTAGAAATGTTTAACAAATATCCTTCCTCATTAAGTGCGCTATTGTTAGCTAACTTCAATTCAATATTTTTTTGCAGAGTTGCATTTTTATGTAATTGTATACCGCTGATATTTTTTAAAGAAGCACTGAAAAATAATGCTGCTGCACTTAAGTCTTTGTTTGCTTTATTAAAATTTATAGTAGTATTGCTATCCAGGATAAAATTTCCATCAGCATATTCTATGCTCACCGGTTGCGGGATAATTGACACTTTTTGTGCATTCATAATGGCAGGGAATATCAGGAATATTAATTGGAATATTGTTTTCAATTTCATCATTTAAATAATGTACCGAATTATATTTTTTAATTTATTTTTTTGAAGTCTATATTTCCAGTGCATACGATTTGTTTTTATTCAAACTTTATCCAATAACTATATTGATAATTTTGAAAGGGTATTTGATATTTTTTTAAAGGCACAGCACCCCAGGAATCTATTCCCTGCAAGCCTGTTTGCTGTAAGTCTATATGCACATAAATTTCATTCCGTTTGTTTAATTCGCCGCTGTGATATTGGCGCTTCCTGGCTTCCGGGTCTAAATCATCGAGGTTGTAGGGTAATGCAGAAAATCCCAGGAGGCTATCAGCATATTGAAAAATAATTTTTTTGCCTTTATTGTTAGAAAAATTTACCCAACGCACTTCTGTTTTATTGCCACTTTCCTGAGGGCGTGCATAAGGATAATATTGTTCATCTACTGTTTTCTTATAGTTACCGATGAAAGAAGCAGTTTTCCTGTCGCAATAATTTTCACCGGGGCCACGGCCATACCATTTTATATTACTGAAAGATTTATTTAAAACAAGGTCAGTGCCGGCACGAAGCAATAAAGGATAAGCGCCGTTAATGGCAGTAAATTCATTTTCTACTTTTATATTCCCACCAGCATACACTTTAAATACTTGCTTGTGCGAAGCATTCCCGTTTACCAATTTTTTATTAAAAATAATTTTATACTCTCCGTCATTTATTTTAAAGAATGATGCAGATGCTTCAGTACCTTGTTCATAAGCATTTCGCCATATCCGTAGTTTGGTATTAAACCCCGCACCAATATCATTATCCGTAGGAGCCCTGTAAAAGGCAGGCACCGGCCCCTGCTGCAACACAGTATCAGCATTTAGAATATACTGGTGCAAGAAGGCATTTTTTTTGTCAAATACTATTTTATAAC
>Ga0138256_10000570_pt1 | contig 40515 bp, 39 predicted proteins | sample KNB2016incub_MG_FD_105486 | JGI IMG/M metagenome (GOLD analysis project Ga0138256, IMG submission 105486) | Active sludge microbial communities from wastewater in Klosterneuburg, Austria - KNB2014incub_MG | ecosystem: Engineered > WWTP > Activated sludge > Unclassified | place: Austria... | reverse complement strand
ACCGCATCGGACGCATAAACCCAAACATTCAAAATGCTTTGACCGACCCAGAGCATGACGATCGCAGCCGAATAATAGCTTTTTTGCCAAATAAAATAGCCGACAAAAACGAGCGGAAGTATTACCTGAAACAGCGATCCGCCCGCGATCATCATAAATTCGCCAAACAGACGAAACAATAGATGCCCCGTCTCATGGATCGGCAGATCGACCGTATCCAAAAAGCTGCCCTGCATCGGATCGTACGCGATCCAAAGGAAGTAGCCGCTAGCGAGGACCGCGAAAATGAGTTTTGGAATGTTCATGTTTAGAGTCCCGCCTTTAGGCGGCGAATTTCAGAGCGAGAAGCATGCTTAAAGCATAGACTCAGAACGCGGAAAATCCTCGCGCGAGATCGCATAAAAAACGCAATCCATTCCGTAGTGCTTCTCGGTCCGTTCATATTTCATGCCGCATTTTTCCATTATCTTCCACGAACCTATGTTGTCGGGGTCAGCCACGGCCACAATGCGTTCGAGGCCCGCGGTTTCAAAACCGTATTTGAGCCAGGCCATCGCACATTCGTAACCAAAACCTTGGCGCCAGTATTTTTCCGACAGGTTATAGCCGACCTCAATCTCGCCCGTTTCCTCGAGTGGCTGCAAGCCGCTGGTGCCGATTCTCTCGCCTGTTTCTTTGAGCGTCATGATTGAGAACCCAAAGCCATATCGTTCATGACACTCCAAATAAAATGGCAGCCGTTTTGCCAGAGCCTCGGCATTCTGCATCACGGGCCCACCGAGATAGCGGTTTACAGCCTCTGGAGTGCGCATCTCGATCAACCACGGCAAATCCTCGGGCGTGATTTTTGTGATGATCAATCTTTCAGTTTCGAGCATACCCGCAAAAGATGGAAGAAGAATCAAAAGTTCCTCGTCTAATTATCGACAATACAGCTCAAAAGGACAAAATTTATGAACAATTTACTCAAAAACCGAAGAGATTTCTTACGACAGGCCACGACGGCTGCTTTTGGGCTGCCGTTTATGATTGGGTGTCAGGGCAACACATCGGCGCACGCCGGCGAATCTGAGACCTTAAAGCGAATTCGTCAGAATACGCGCCCTCGTGGTGCGGAAGGCATGGGAGCAATCGATTTCCCCCTGAATGTCAGAGCCGAGACCGTGCTCTCAAACGAAACTGACAGAGGCGAACCGGTTAAGATCCGCGGCACCGTTTACAAAGCCGATGGCAAGACACCCGCGCCGAACACGCTGATCTACCTTTACCACACGGATTTCGAGGGCTACTACGGACGCAAAACCAACGAACACAAACACGGACGCTATCGCGGTTGGATGCTGACAAACCCCGATGGCACCTACGCATTTAACACGATCAAACCCGCACCGTACCCGGAAAATCGGTTCGCCGCTCACATTCATATGACAGTTACAACCGAAATGTCAAAAGAGGACTGGATCGATTCGATCCTGTTCGAGGGCGACCAGCTAATATCAGCAAACGAGCGTACCACTGCCGGAAAGCGCGGCGGATTCAACAACATTTTAACGCTGACGAAAGGCGACCGCGGATTGCTTCACGGTACGAGAAATATTCAGCTTCTTTCCTAGAAAAATGGAGGTAATTAGGATGATACTCGCAATGATACTAACGGCAATAGTCATGACGGGCGATGCACAAAAGCCGCCGGAGCCAGAAATGCCCGCTTTTAAGTCGGTCGCATGCGATTTTTTCACGTACGACAATGCGTTCAAACTGCTCGGGAAATCAACCGGAGCCGACGGTGGAATGGAAGATACCGCTGAGAGCCGCAGTTGGAAATGTACGTACACCGCTTCGGACAAAGGCGACAAATCGCCCAAATTGTACTTTATGATGTTGAAAAGCACCTCGGACAACGCTGCAAAGCAGGTATTCGACGCCGTTCGACAGTCAAATCTAAAGCACCCCGGATTTGCAGAATGGTCCGGTATTGGAGACGAAGCGGTCGTTCATAGAGACGAACCAAATTTTTATTTTGTCATGGTGCGGAAAGGTGTGAAGGCGATACGGGTCAAGGTTAATCCTGCCGACGGCGTGTCGTTCGATGACCTCAAAGCTGTGGCCGTCTCGCTGACCGCAAGACTCTAGGAGAATCCCATGACAAATATTATCACCGTGGCATTTCTGATGATTGGCGCCTTCTGCTCCGGCCTGCTTCCGCTTATGATTGGCCCGTCCCATTACTCCTGGGCCAAGGTGACCGAGGCTGCGAATTATCCGCAAGGGTACAATTATCCGGTCTTCGTCTTTGGTACTTGGATGGTCGCAATGAACAATGGCGCTTGGCTCTCGAACGACGGCCGCCGGTGGGTCAAGACCGATCTGCCTGACAGTGGCCTGAATTCCGCGTATCAGAAATATGTTCAATTTAACGGTGCGATCTACGCTCTCGGTTCGCTGACAGGCAACTATGAAAAATTCTCGATATCGACGAGGATCAGCCGGACGACGGATTTCAACAGATGGGAAACCGTCGCGGAGACTTCGAATCTGCCGCAGCGGATTTTTTACGGGGCCGTCGTTTTCGATAACAAGATCTGGATGCTCGGCGGTTTTGACGGCAAGCGATATCACAATGACGTCTGGAACTCGGCCGACGGCGTTACGTGGAAGCTCGTTGTTGAAAACGCTCCATGGTCGCCACGAAATGTCGGCGTCGTCACCGTATTCAACAACAAACTCTGGCTAATGGGCGGCGGCGTCATCGACGGGGACACAGCGGACAATTCCAATTCTTACAATGAGGTATGGTTGTCGGGCGACGGTGTGGCGTGGAAACGAGCAAAGTCGAACCTCAACAAGAAATGGGGCGGCACGCCGGTCGTTTTTGACGGAAGGTTATGGCTAGTCGGGATGAATCGGGGATCGACATTCGCGAGTGCTGTGTGGATGACCGAGGACGGCGAAATTTGGAACGAACTGACTGCTCCATGGTCGCCTCGCGGAGCCGTCGCAGCCTGGGTCGCGGACGGTAAACTCTTTATCACCGGTGGTAAATCATCGCACACCGAGAACGGTGAGATAAAGTTTGTTTATAGTAATGACGTGTGGGCAATGGAAAGCAAATCGGAGTAATATCGTTGGAAACGGAAGAACGGGGATGCTCGCGACTGTGACCGAAAAGCCGACGAATCGAGACTTGCTCAGCCGCTGCAGGAATGGCGACCGCGAGGCGATACACGATCTGTATGTCGGGAATCAACGCCGCGTGTTCTCAGTCGCGCTCAACTACTTCGGCGGAAATCGTGATCTCGCCGAGGACATCACCCAGAAGGTGTTTTTGAAATTGCTGGTTAAGCTCGATTTTCGCGGTGACTCGGAATTTACGACCTGGCTCTATCGGATAACGGTAAACGCGTGCACGGACGAGGCAAGAAAGATGAATCGGTTTGTCGATATTTCCGGCATCTTCGGTTTTGTCGAACCGCGACAGAGCGGGGTCCAGCAATTGATGGCCGAGACCGAGGAGCTTTCGGACGCGGTTCAAAATGCGGTCGCTAAACTCCGGCCAAAGCTTCGGGCACCGATCGTTTTGAAGTACGTCGAAGGGTTGTCATATCAGGAGATCGCGGAAGTTTTGCAGTGCTCTATTGGAACCGTTTCGTCGCGGCTCAATCGAGGTCACAAGATGCTCGCGTCGAAATTGGGCCATCTGCGAAACGCACTTTAGAAAAGTAATGAGAGAGAAACATTACAAGCCATTGCTCTCCGCGTTCGTTAATCACGAACTGTCCAAGAGCGAGCAGCAGTTGATAGCTACGCATCTGATGCAGTGTACCGATTGCCGCAACGAGCATGACCGTATCAAACTCGGAGCAACATTTGCCGCGCTTATGAGCCAATCGGACGCGCCGATTAGCGTCTGGAACCATATCGAAACTTCCCTCGACCGAAAGACCACGCCGCAGATGGCGTTGATCCCTGATGGTCCGTTTTTTGGACTTAGGAATCTGGCGGGCTACGCAGCAGCGTTTCTCATGGTCGGCGGTCTCATTGCGGGAGCTTATTTTATGTTGTTCCGGCCGGATCCAACACAGACGAATGTTGCGGTTGCAACGCCAGATCAAACTCGTCCGGCGCAACCGCTCGCACCTGATGTCGCGGTTTTACCCGCAAATGTGCCGGCAAACGTCGATCAGTCAAATTCGAATATCGCGACATCGACAAATTCAAATACGGTCTCTGCCCCCGCCGCTCAACCACCGGCGTTGGCTTCAGGACTAGCCTGGCAATTTGAGACGCTCTCAGGTTCGCCAAAGGTTGGCGAGGCGTCGACCGCAGACCGATTAGCGGTCGGTGATTTCCTCGAAACCGACGCCGCTTCGCGTGCCCGGATCGAGGTCGCGGACATCGGCAATGTTGAGATACAGCCAAACTCACGTGTAAAGCTTGTCGGCACAAACCCAAAGCAGCACCGACTCTCGCTCGAACACGGCATACTGCAAGCCCAGATCGCTGCTCCGCCCCGGCTCTTTATTGTCGATACGCCATCGGCAGTCGCGGTCGATCTCGGCTGTGCGTACAAGCTCGAAGTGGACAAACGCGGCAACAGCTATCTGCATGTGACGAGCGGTTTGGTCGCTCTGGAGCGCGGCGGACGCGAATCGATTGTCCTGGCCGGTGCGATGTGTATCACCAAGCGCGGCAAAGGTCTCGGAACCCCATTTTCGGCGGAAGCGTCGGAGAAATTCCGTGCCGCTCTCCACCGGTTTGATTTTTCAAACGGCGGTAGCCGGGCGGTTGAGACTATGCTGGACAACCGTAGTTTCTACGACATGATCACGCTTTGGCATCTCTTGTCACGGGTTAAAAAAGTCGACAGAGCAAAGGTACTTGACGCTCTTGCCTCTTATGTAGCGCTACCATCCGACGTAACCCGCGAGGGAATATTGGCCTTGGATAAGAAAATGCTCACATCCTGGCGCTTGGAGATGGAAAGAGCCTGGTTCCAGTAACTGGGAAAGGCGTCCGGCGGCTTAATGTATGTATCTATGGCGACAGTCGAACAATACACCAGTTGGAATCTCTCAATTCGTAAACAAGCCGGTCGTGCAGACGGTTTTGGCGTCCCTGCCAAAATTCAAATCTATCAGGTGTCAGGCGAAATCCGCCCCAGAAAGGCGGCAGCGGGACATCGTCGCCAAATTTTTCACGAAATTCCTCAAAACGCTTATCCAAAACATCGCGCGACTCTATCACGCGGCTTTGCTCCGATGTCCACGCACCGAGACGGCTATCGACCGGGCGTGCGTTAAAATAATCTTCTGATTCCTGACGCGAGGTTCGCACGACACTGCCTGAAACTGCGATTTGACGATCGAGTTGCGGCCAGAAAAAATGCAGGGCGGCGTATGGATTTGCCGCCAGGTCTGTGCCTTTTTTGCTTTCGTAATTGGTAAAGAAGGCAAAGCCAGTACCGTCAAAATATTTCAAGAGAACTACTCGCGACGACGCTCGGTTGTCAGGACCGACTGTCGAGAGCGTCATAGCGTTTGGATCAATGATTTCCGCGGCCAAGGCGTCATTCATCCAGGTTGAAAATTGATCCAGCGGACTGGCAGCTATATCCGATTCGAGCAATTCGCTCGAAGCAAAATCACGCCGAAGATTCGCTAGGTCCCGTTTGTCCATAATTTCCTCGGCAACTTCGTGCCGCACGCTGGTCCGTAAGAGTGCCCAAAATCAAATTTCGTGAACTAACAACCCATCTTTCAATTTGGGCTCAAACCACGTAGATTTTGGCGGCATTATCTCTCCGATATCGGCTACTGCAAAAAGATCCTCCATGCTTGTCGGATACATAGAGAACGCAACCGCGGCCTGACCCGAATCTACCATTTTTTCGAGCTCCGAAGTGCCGCGTCCGCCGCCGACAAAGGCTATTCGCGTGTCGGTTCGCGGGTCGCCGATACCAAGGACCGGCGACAAAATATAATCCTGCAAAATGCTCACATCAAGGCCGCTGATCACATCGAAATCTGACCTTTCGCCTGGATTAAACCGCAATTTGTACCAAGCTCCGCGAAAGTACATGCTGAAATGCTTAGGCTCATCCGGCGATTTTTGGATCGTATCAGCAACGACAAAATTCTCGCGGATTGTCGCAAAGAAGGATTCGTCGTCCAGCCCATTGAGGTCTTTTACGACGCGGTTATAGGGCAGTATTTTTAAGTCCTCGGCAGGGAACATCCCGGCGATAACAAAGTTGTATTCTTCGTTACCCGTATGCTCAGGGTTCGCATTTCGTTTTCTGTCTCTGGCGAGCTTTGCACTCTCGATGCGATGATGTCCATCCGCGACGTAGAGCTCCGGGAGAGTTTGAAATGCCTCGGTCCAAGACGCCGTTTCAATAACCCGCCAGATCGTTTGTTCAACGCCATCGGAATCAAAATGATAGATAGGTTCGGTGTCAATTGCGGCCTCAATTAATTCGCGAATCGCTCCGGTGTTTCTAAATGCAAGAAATATGAGGCCCGTCTGCGCGCCGACCGCAAGCATGTGGTTCGTACGGTCTGCAACTTTGTCCGGCCGCGTTTTCTCGTGAGCTTTGATCAATCCCGCGTCATAGTCATCAATGGCACAGCACGCAACGATACCCGTTTGAGCATGTTCATCCGTCTTCAAGCGATAAACAAATACAGCCTGTTCCGGGTCTTGTACGAGAAGGCCCTCCCTAATAAACTGTTCCAGATTCTGTCGCGCACGTGCAAAAACGATGTCGCTCTCAGGAACCGCGGACTCAGGAAATTCGCCCTCGGCCCGCGTTACTCGCAAGAAACTGAGAGGATTTTCGGCGATTAGTTCGCGTACCTCGGCATCGTAAATAACGTCGTACGGTACGCAGGCAACCGCCGCCGCCTTTTCTGCGGGCGGCCTTAAGGCCCTAAGAGGTCTGATAACTGCCATAAAATTATCCGTCGTTGGATGCTAACGCAGGTAACCCTTGCGAGATCTCAATCGTTAGTATGTCGAACGATTCCCGTTAATCAGTTCGTCAAATTTTTTCTCCTGGTCGTCCTCTATATCACGAATCATCTGGTCAGCATATCCCTGTTTGTCGAGTTTCCAGACGCCGTCTTCACGGACAAATGGCACAGTTTCCCACGATCCATACGTAGTTTTGACCTGCAAAGTGGCTTTGTCCTCGTTTATCTTTTCGTCGCGGTACTCCACAGAAGTCTGATTCTCTGTAAAAAGCGTTTCCCGCTTCACGATGTCGTCAACCGTAATGCCCTGCGCCTTGGCCTCTTTTTCGTGCATCTTTATCGTCGCGTCCGAAAGCAGCAGTTTCATCGTTGTATAATCTTTCTGCTTAAAAGCTTTCGTATAGGTCTTAAAAGTCTCAAGCGGCGTTGCCGGCCGCTCGGGGCCGCATCCCGTGAGCAGGACGACGAAAAACACTAAAGAAATAATTGCCCTAATATGCATTTTACCGATGCCTATAAATCTATATTCAATGTCAAACGATAAAGTATATCGTAAAACGTGACACCCGGAAAACCGGCTTCGGCGCCCTGTTTGAATTTGCGGGCAGTTGCTAAAATTGCCTTTGGACCGTAACTTAAGGTAAAGGAGCAGGAGCCATGAACCGCCACATCCTCACCCCGGAAGAATTGACCACGGCGCTTAAGGCTCTAGATGGTTGGGCCGCCGATGGCAACACAATAAAAAAGCATCTGAAGTTCGCGTCCTTTGCCGATGCCCTTTCGTTTGTTAACCAGGTCGCATCTCTAGCGGAATCGGCCGACCACCATCCCGATATCGCTTTCGGATGGGGCTATGCAACGCTAAGCCTAACGACTCACGATCGCGGCGGGGTGACGGATGTCGATACTGCTCTCGCCCGGCGGATTGACATGCTCGACCCTGCACAATGATCAGCAAGACGTTGGCGAGCGGTTTGAGGTCACTTCGAAGGTTCTACTTTTGTCCACATTTCATTTAGCTTCCTGCGACTTGCCATTTTTGAGTCGAAATCGGGAAGGCGTCTGACGAGTGTTTCGAGGTGTATAAGATAGCCTGGCTCGCGAAAGATTGTACGAATCTCGGGCAGAAAGTCGGCGACCTTTGCATAAATAAAAACGTGTTCGGTGTTGGCATCAATAAACATTTTTTCGTCAATGCCGCCATTTAGCACGAGCGACGCAGCCGTATCCCAATACGAGGTAATCATGCGATAATTCGCACTTGCCCGTTCGCCGGCTTGAAAAAGGGAGATAACGTCCATGGCGGAACTCGGCGCAAATTCGCTGAAATACCATTTCCGGGCCGTCCGCATTTCCGGGTCGCGTCGAAGTTCGTAGAGTTTCAATATCGCCATTACGTCATGCTTTTTATCCATATATTATGCCCCGACATGCTTAGTTCGACTTTCGTAATTTAGGCTTGAAGTTAGTATTTCGCCGCCCGTGGCCCAGCCTCGACAAAGCGCAATTAGATTCAGCCTTAGTTTGCAAACGCCAGCCGGGCCGCTGCCTCGAGGGCCGCAACCATTTGACGATACGGCCCGGGCCCGTAACTGATGCGGGCAACGCCGAGGCCGGCCATTTCCTTATTCGAGGGCGTATCCGACATTACCATAATGTTCACGGGCAGCGTTGATCTTTCACAAAGGATTCGAATCAATTCCGGGGCTTTAAGGCCCGGCGCAAAAAAACCGCTCGCGCCGGCCTTGGCATAGGCGCTTGCACGCGTGATTGCCTCTTCAAGCTTTTCGGCGTGCTTACCCGGTTCATTTTTCAGGAAGACATCCGTGCGCGCATTTATGAAAATTGGAATGCCTATGTTGTTTGCAGTTTCACGAATGGCCGCGATTCGATTTGATTGATCATCGATAGCGTATATTCCGTCTCCGCCGATAACTTGATCTTCAAAATTGATGCCCACTGCTCCAGTTTCAATAACTTTTACGATGTTCAATTTCAAACGATCCGGTTCGGTCGCATAGCCGCCTTCGAAATCGAGCGTCACCGGTTGATCGACGGCCCCGACGATGCGCGAAATATTGTCCAACGCGAGAGCCATCGGCAATGCCTCCGCATCGAAAAGCCCGTGCGCTGCGGCAACTGACCAGCTGCCGGTTGCGACAGCCTTTGCACCTGCATCGGCAACCGCTTTCGCGCTGCCGGCGTCCCAAATGTTGAACAGTATTACCGGATCGCCCTTAACGTGCAATCCGGAAAACGCATCTGCTTTTTCCGTTTGTGTAATCATGATTTCTCTCTATAACGGCGATCAGCCCGCTCGCGAATCGGGCTGATCGGCGGTGCTTGACCGGGAACGTTACGCCGCGGCCTGTTTATGTTTTGCGAGTGCTTCAGTAGCGCATTCTTCACAGCAGACTGTAATTTCCGTGCCGCCGACTGTGACCTTGACGCCGCCGTCTTTTACTTCCCAATCGCAAACCGGACATTTTGATGTAGCCATTTTATTTATTCTCCTTGATTTATTTATGAAAGCGATTCACCGTTTTCATAATTCGAGAATAAGACGTTCGTCAAAAATTAGGCTATCAGATTCTTGCTCATTTGGCGGATGGCATTTGTGCCGGAATTTTGACGCACCACAGATGGCGTAACACCGAATTCACGCCGAAACATATCAGTAAAATGGCTATGGCTTGAAAAGCCAAGATCGAGAGCGATCTCGGTAAGATCAACCCCTGGATCGGCAATGCGTTCGAGGGCGGCCCGCAAACGCAGAATGGTCAGATAGCGATGAATTGGCAAACCGGTTTGCTCGTGAAAAATGCGGGCAAAGTTAAACGGCGAAGAATTGACCACGGCTGCCACATCATCGAGCGTTAGTGGATCGGACAGTCGGGCGGCCATGTATAGTTTTGCCGCCTCAACTCGTTCGGCGTGGTCTTGGGTAGTCGCAGGCCGCCGTCGCGTTGCGGTGCCACTGCGCTCAAATGCACTCTCAAGGACGTCAGCGACGAGTTGCAGCCCGGTCACGTCAGCCCACAATGGTTCGAGTGGATCGGACGATTCCAGCCGTCGGACGAATTCCCGGTGGCGCCAGAAAACGCTCGCATCGCATGGCCCGGTTACAAACGGAAACGGCGTCTCGGGCCGGTCATCGACGGTCGGGTCAAGTTCGCGAACAATGTCATTGAGTATTTTCGGTGGAACCACAAACGTCGTTCCACGGTCGCCGCAATCGGCGGGATGGCTTACGCGATAGACCGAACCTCGGCTAAAAAAGGCTGCCTGATTTACATCGGCGGTCACGCGGCGGCGGCCAAAATGTTTTGTAAACGCTCCGTGTCGCATCAGTACGACGCCGTTGACTCGCGACTCCTCTTCTTGCGAATGAGAGCAAGACGTATGCCGACATATGTAGTCCTGCACCATGATCATAGGGCTGTCATAGAGCGTGCGAAAGGTTAAAAGATCGGGTTCCTGATACGGCACACGACAATCGTACAGCTATGCCGGCTTATTTTTCAAATTCTCTTGATGTTACGAACGGCTCGGATTAAACTCTATGCAGAAATATTGGAGGATCTGAGGACGTGAGAAAAAAGCTTAGGGTCGTTTCGGCGGCAGGATTGATCATAGTCGGAGCCATGCTGTTGTTAACGCCCAACGCCCGTGTATCGGCAAACCGCGAATCGCTCGAATCATCGCGGTCACTTTATCGCCAACATTGCGCGAGTTGTCACGGAGCAAACGGCAAAGCCCAGACCCCGAAAGGGATCGAAACAGAGGCCGACGATTTGACATCATCCAGCGTCAAAAGCAGCAGCCGCGAGCGTCTTATCCGAATAATTACTAATGGAAAAGGCGATATGCCAGGATTTAAGAAAAAACTCTCGGCCTCGCAGATCGCCTCAATAACCACCTATATCAGGTCGCTGTAAACCGGTCAGTCACTGAACCGAATCGAATTAAGCACGTTGCTGAAGGCTGTCGAATAGCTGTATGCTTCGTCGGACGGCACAACCGTTATCGCGTAAAAAAGCTGTCCGTTTCGGAGCTGCGTTGTATAGATATTGACCAGCTCGTCGCGGCCGGTCACCGGAGAGCGTCCGCTCAAAGTCGTCGCAAGTCCCTGCCGTCCCGCGAGATAACGGTTTGAAAGCCGATTTTCCTGCCTCAGGTACGAATTTGCCTGCAGCATTTGGTTGACATATGCCTCTGCATCGCGGCGAAAATTTCCGCTCTGCGACCTGTAAACACCCATCATCATTCCGTGCGTAATACCCTGATCGCCGAACGCACCCTCAGGCGCGAACTGAACATCATCCTGGGTCGTAAATTCGCGCCAATTCGACGGCACGTTAACGCGGACCCAGCTCGTTCCGGTATAAGCGCGCACCTGTCTCGACGGTGACGGAACTGTGCGGGAATACCGGCCTGCGGCCGTCGGGTTTGACGTTTCGCGACTGCCGCTCTCCTTGATGATCTCGGCCATCGTACGGGCCTTTGGCATCTCGCGAAAGCGGTTTTTGGTCCGTTCAAAATCACGTGTTATCTTGATAGGATTTGGCGACACCCGCAGGTACCGCGCTTCGCGGTTGATCGCCTCGTACCGGTTGCCTGGATTCGGGTGGCTGCTCATCCATTCCGGCCCACCGCTGCCGCCCTGCTTCTCAATTGTTCGAAACATATTGGCCAGATCATACGGGTCATAGCCCGCGTCGGCCATTATTCGGGCACCAAGCATATCCGATTGAGTTTCGTACTGGCGACTGTACCTTGTGTTAAATATAGCCACCCCGGCCGCACCAATCTGAGCGCCAAGTTCACCGCCCAGGATCATTCCGCCAAAGATCGCCCCAAGCGTTCCCAGCGTGTTCTTTGCACTGGATTGCTTCGTCATCTGTGCCGTAGCATGGCGCAATGCAACGTGGCCGATCTCGTGGGCCATTACGCCGGCCATCTCGCCCTCATTCGCCGCTGCCTCAATCATGCCCCGATTGATGTACATCGGGCCGCCCGGCAGGGCAAACGCATTAATGTCACTCGCGTTGACCCATTTAAAGCGATAGTCGAACGCGGGTTCATTGAATTCTCTCGGAATTGCGGCAACCAGGCGGCTGCCTACACGCTCGATGTAATCAGCAGCTTCACGATCCTCAATCAAAGGAAACTGATTCTCAATCTCGCCGGCGGCCTTATTGCCGAGACTTACGTCCTCTTGGACTTTGTACTTGTTCTTCGGCTTTACAATCCGCGTCTGCTGCGCAATGGTCGTCATAGGCAGAATGCACAACGTTGCTATCATTGCTGCTGCCGCCGTTCGCCTGCCAAAAAGTTTCTTATTCATTTATTTGCCCTCCGTGCATCTGCCTACAATCGTAGAGCGAATGGCTCACGATTGCCAGCGGCTGTTAGGATGAATCCGATTTCCTGCCGGGTTCGCCCTTAAAATCGCCGGAACATACAGATTGTTAACATTCTGTTACAAATCCACCTCCGTAACCGTGCTTGGCGGAAAAAGTTAAGTACAATACTATTTTTCGACAAACGGCTTTGCATCGATTGTCGTCCGCCGGTGGAATGCAACACTCACCTGGCATCAACTGCAACGGATAGACATAACCGTTCGGTTTGAATATATTTAATTTTCGCATTTCAAATATCAGGTACCGGAGACATCGAATCATGGCTTTTAGCTTTTTACCAAAAGAAGATCAGTATTTTGCACTATTCTCCAAAATGACCGAGAAAATTCAGGAGGCAGCAGACATTCTGGTTGAAATGCTCGCTGCTTCCGATACAGAATTTGATGTTTTGGCAAAGCGCATCAAAAGCGTCGAACACGAGTGTGATGAATTGGCCCACAGCGTTACGACGAAACTTAACAAATCATTTATCACGCCCTTTGACCGCGAGGACATATACAGTCTCGCGATGGCTCTCGATGACGTTTGCGACTACATTGATGCATCGGCCCGGGCCGTTGTTATTTACGACATTCACGGTACAGACGCCTATGCGCAGCAACTTGGCGAGGTCATCCGGAAACAAGCATTAGAAATCAATGGCGCGGTTTCGTTTCTTCACGTCGCCAAGGGCATGGAGCAGCATTTGCTCAATATTCAGCGACTGGAGAACGATGCGGATGAGATTTACTTTAATGCCATGGCCGCACTATTCAAATCGCCCGATGCAGTAACGATCATCAAGTGGAAGGAATTGTACGAAATGCTGGAAAGCGCGACCGACAAGTGTGAATACGTCGGAAATATTATCGAAAGCATCGTGCTGAAACACAATTAGGGAAAGGTAACAGGTAACAAGTGCTAGGTAACGAGTGAGCACCGCCGTCACCTGTCACCCGTCACCGGCTACCGTTTACACGTCACACCTATGGACACACAAACAGCCTCATTTGCGCTGGTCGTATTGATCATCATCGTTGCCCTGGCGTTCGATTATGTTAACGGTTTTCACGATGCCGCAAACTCGATTGCAACCGTCGTTGCAACTCGCGTTCTCTCGCCAGGGGCCGCAGTTGCGATGGCCGCATTTTTTAATTTCATAGCGGTGGTCGTCTTTGGCACGGCTGTCGCCAAGACGGTTGGCGGCGATCTCGTAAATATCAACGCGATTGAAGAAAATGCCCGGCTCTATGTGCTTCTGGCAGGCGTTATCGGAGCGATTATCTGGAACCTAATAACGTGGTACCTCGGCCTGCCCACATCGAGTTCGCATGCTCTGGTCGGCGCTTATGCTGGTGCGGCCCTTACCGCATATGTTTGGCAGGTTGGCGGCTATGGCGGTGCTTTGACCGTCCTGAAGGCCGAAGGCTGGATCAAGACTCTTACATTTATCGTCCTTTCACCACTGATCGGATTGACGCTTGGATTCATCCTTATGGTAGCCGTCTATTGGATATTTCACCGGGTTTCGGTCAACAAGGTCGATCGCGTCTTTCGTTTTGGTCAACTGTTTTCAGCGGCAGCATATTCGTTAGGACATGGCGGAAATGATGCTCAAAAAACAATGGGCATTATCACCATCGCACTGGTGGCCGGCGGCTATCTAACGTTGGGATCCGATGGCCGGCTTCCCGATGTTCCGCTTTGGGTGGAGATTGCGGCCTGCGCGGCTATTGGGCTTGGAACGCTTTCGGGCGGCTGGCGGATTGTCAAAACGATGGGAACAAAGATCGTAAAACTGCAGCCGGTCGGCGGTTTTTGTGCTGAAACTGCTGGTGCGATCACCCTCTTTGGTGCAACTGCATTCGGCATCCCTGTTTCAACGACACACACAATCACCGGCTCGATTGTCGGCGTCGGATCGGCAAAACGCTTTTCAGCCGTAAAATGGGGCGTCGCCGGACGCATCGTCTGGGCCTGGGTCCTCACCATCCCCGCCGCAGCCGGCATCGCCGCAGTTTCTTACGGAATAATTCTTGTTATCGAAAAGTTAGCCGGCGTGATCTAGCTGGATGGCAGCTCTATAATGAATGTCGAGCCCATTCCTGGCACCGATTCAACGCGAGCTTCGCCGCCGTGGAGACGGGCGAGGTGCTTGACAATGGCAAGGCCAAGCCCTGTACCGCCGAGTTCGCGCGAACGAGCCGTGTCCGTACGATAAAATCGTTCGAAGATTCGCGGTAGTTGTTCGGGGGCGATTCCTTCACCGTTGTCGATTACGCGGATTTGGTGAAATAGGTTTGACTTTTGATAGGCAACCGCCACTTGCCCGCCATCACGCGTGAATTTTATTGCGTTGCTAAAGAGATTCGTCAATATCTGCTCGATCCGCCGCGAATCCGCGAAGATTGCGACATCGCGAGCGATGTCGTTTGTGAACGTGATATTTTTCTTCTCCGCCTTTTGCGCCATTGACGACCATACTTCATCAACCAGCGGCGAGAGAAGAAAATATCTCGCGGCAATCTCTACTTTCCCGGCTTCGATAGCCGAGAGTTCGAGAATATCGTCGATCAGGTGATGCATTCGCTCAGCGTTGCGACGAATGACCCCAAGGAACCGTTGGTTATTTTCGCGATCGTAGAGTCCGCCATCCTCAAGCGTTTCAACATAAGCAAGTATGGATGTCAGCGGCGTGCGAAGCTCGTGCGAGACGTTCGACAAAAACTCCTGGCGCACTTTTTCCAATCGTTCGAGCCGCGTAATGTCATAAAAAATACCGATTGCGCTCGCACGTCCCTTTTTGTCCGCTAAACTCAACGGCGTCACACGCATGTCGTAAACGCGATTCTGCCCACGAATCCGGATTTCGACCTTCGTTTCCGTACGTTCGTTATTTTCAAGTGCGCGCTCAAAAGCGTCGTGGATCAGCTTGTCGTCTATCACCGCGCTCAAGCGTAGGGATTTGATATCCTTACCGCCGAGAAAGGCGCTCGCTGCGTCGTTCGATGCAGAGATCACTCTATCGTGCTCGACGAGAATGATTCCCTCGCGCATGCTGCCGATCATTTCGTTAAGCCGCATTCGCGACGAACTCGCACCGTCTTCTATACGGGTCCCTTGAACCATTACTAATAGCTTCCTGTAAATCGATAGCCGACGCCTACTACAGTCTCAATCGAAGCAGAGCATCCATCGAGTTTTTGCCTCAGTCGGCGAACGTGCACGTCAAGGGTTCGGGTGTCGCCATAGTAGTCGTAACCCCAAACTATGTCGAGCAGTTTTTGGCGTGTCGCGACTCGATTCTGACTCTTGACCAGCGCACACAGCAACGCGAATTCTTTCCGAGTGAGTTTTACTTCACAGCCACAACACGTGACACGCAAATCTTCGAAATCTATCGACAACTTTTCGTCGCTGTATGCCGGTTGCCTCTCTTCGCTCGTCCGACGCAACACCGCCCGGATGCGAGCCGTTAGCTCTTTGACCGAAAAGGGTTTTGTCATGTAATCGTCCGCGCCCAGGTCAAGGCCGGCGATCTTATCTGCTTCTGAGGCTTTTGCAGTCAGGATAATGATGGGGATTTTTTCGGTCTCAGGCTTACGCCGCAGTCGTTCGCAAACTTCCGAGCCGTTCATGCCCGGCAGCATCAGATCGAGAACTATCAGCGACGGCGTTCGATTTGGGTCGGTCGCCATCTTGAAACCCTGCTCGCCGCTCTGAGCGATATCCACGGTTAGGCCTTCCCGCCTGAGGTTGTAACTCAAACTCTCTGCAATATCAGGATCGTCCTCGATGATCAGAATGCTCTGCTGCATTACGCTCTTAAACTAAATTGTATAAAACTTGTAATTTATTTGCCCGCGAATAGCGCGAATCGGCACGAATAAATAGATTTTTCTTATTCGCGTTTATTTGCGTTATTCGCGGGCAAAATCTTTGCTCAGAACCGCAGCTTTGCACGAACCTGTCCAACGCGTGGGCCGCCGATTGTGTTCGTAACGATGCCGAAATCGACTGAATCTTGCAGGTCGCTGTTCGGATTTGCAAAATTGACCGTGTTGAAAACATTAAACAGATCAAATCCAAGCTCGAAGCTGATACGGTCGTTCACCTTTGTGCTTTTCGCAACACTCAGATCGAATCGTCTCTGCATCGGACCGCGAAACGTGTTGCGGCCCAACGAGCCAAATCCGCCGAGCGGCGAGCTGAAGCAGCTCGAGTTGATCACGTTGAGGTTGCTCGTCGTCGGATTCGATACGATGCTCGATGCGTCGCACGAAATATTCGGCCGGCCGAAACCAAGACGATAAAGGCCGCCGCTGCCGCGCGTGAGATTTGTGAGCTGCGAGACGTTTGAGATTTCCGGCTCGGACGCAAAAACCGTGAACGGCGTGCCCGACTGCATCTGGTAAAAGCCTGAGACGCTCCAGCCTTTCACAAAACGGCTGTCGGAATCGCCGGTCGGGATCTCCCAAACAAAATTCGTGCTAAAGCGGTGCGTACGGTCAAAGTCGGACAACGCCCGGTTGCCCTCGACATTGCGTGCGTCACCCTGTGCGATAAAGCCGCTGTTCGGCACATCGGGTTTGCCGCTGCCGGCGGTCGAACCGGGATCGGTGGACATAACGTCGATCGATTTTGAAAACGTGTATGCGGCGTTGAACTGCAAACCGCGTGACATTCGTTTTGTAAGACTGAATTGGCCGCCGTGATAATTCGAGTATCCTTTCGATTGCAGCAGCAGCGCCTCGGGCACGTTAAAGCCGAGTATCGGAACGCGAGCTTCGAAGTTGATGACCGTGCCGTTCGCCGCCGACAGGTTTAGGTCGGTTCGGCCAGTGACGTTGTTCAAAAATCCGAATGCGACGCCCGTACCGCGCGATCTCGCCGTCGAGCCCGCATTGAGCGGTCCGTTCGGCGAACCTGCGGCAACGTATGCTTGATTGAACCGCTCGAAGATGTGATCGGGCGTGTTAGGGTCGTTGAGCTCGAAGCCCTGATTCAGCGCCGTCGCGACGAGCAGATTCTTGCCCATCGTGCCGACGTATCGCGCTTCGACGAGCAGGTCTTTTACGATCTCGTATTGCACGCCGACGTTCCACTGATGAATTAACGGTGTTTTTAAGTTGCGGTCGATGGCACGAAACTCGAACGTCTCCGCAATGTTTCCTCGCGTGCAACTAACACCGGTCGCAGGAACACAGCCTGCGCCCTGAGGCGTGCCGCGGGAATCGACAAAGACCGGCGTATTGTCACGGATCGCGTATGTACCGGTAGCACCCAAACCGCGCACGAGGCGAAACGGCAGCCATTGATTGAGCGGAATATTTGTCGCGACGCCGGAGAACGCCGTCGGTATCGACACATTGCCGCTCGGCACGGTGATCTCGACCTCGCGTAGAAACGGATAATTCGAGAACACAGTATTGATGAAAGCCGCCGACGGACGGTCATAAAACAAACCGTAGCCGCCGCGAACGACGAGATTGTCGTTAATGGCGTATGCCAAACCGACGCGCGGCGCAAAATTGTCCAAGTCTTGCCCCTTGAGCGTGTGCCTGTTCTTAGCACGGTTTGTAACCGCAACTGCGCTGTCAACGATTGCGACGCCGGTTTCGCTCGCGTTGTTCGGTATCAAAAAGCCGGGCGTGGGATTGTCGCACAGCGCATTGCTGCCGCCCGTCGCCGCAAAGCACGGCAGAAACTGTTCGAGGTCGAAGTTACCGATACGGCCGTTTTTCTCAGTCGGCCACATAAACAGCTCGTATCGTAAGCCCAGATTCAAACTCAATTTGGCTCACCCTAAAATCGTCAGTGATGTAAAAACCGTAATCCTGAAAGCGAAAATCTTTGTCGGTGATGCCGTATTGCGTATCAGCCTCGGTCGCGTTGCCGGTCAGTAGTTGCGTAAACGAATCGAACTTTTCGAACTCGGTTGCCTGTTCTTCGGGCAGGTTTGTTTGAAATTGATGGCGTTTGTATTCGCCGCCGAATTTGACATTGTGGTTACCGGCGATCCAGTTTACGTTGTCGCCAATACTAAACGTCGCTTGCTTGCGACGGTTAAACGAATCGTTAGGGCCACCGAATGAAAAATTCGCAATGTTGTTGCGACCGACGTAATGACCAAGCCGTGTCGTCGCAACACTCGGGTCAAAACTCGTCGCCGGGTTTATCACGCCAATGGCGGCGTTTGTAAAATCACCGGTCGAAAATTCCTCTGTCAGTGAGCGTGTGTTGTTGAGCGAGAAATGACCGAATCGCACCTCATTGATCAAATTCGGCGAAAAGACGTGCGTGTCGCCGATAGAAAGCGTCCGATTGCGGTCGTCCCGTCGAAGAGTGGTGGGAGAAGCGAGACTGTTCGGGTCGGGAAACGAATCGAGGCCCGGGAAATTTGAGTAAAAGAACGTGCCGCTCAGCGTGTTGCTCTTGCTCAGTTGTGCGTCGAGCCGCGTCGTGAATTGATGCTGTTTAAAGAGCGACGGCTGAACCGTAACGACCTCGACGAGCGGATTGTTGCGTTGCAGCGTGCGCGAAGTGATCGCCGGGAACAGGCCGAACTGATAACTTCCTGTGCCTGCCTGATCGACGATGCCGAGATTGCGGAAATTTGTGATCGACGGCAGATAATAGCCGCCGGTCACCGGATTGCGAAGGTTGAAAATTCGCAATGCGACGTCGCTGACGTCGCTCGGGAGCAGACAATTGGTTACGGCCGAGCACCCGTTGAACTGGTTAAACGCCGATGCAATCGCAGCTTTTGAACGATCAGCGCCAAGCACGCTCATTGCAAGCGGCAGCACGGTTCTCGTTCGCGCCGTCGGAACTAAACCTGTGTTCGCGTCGGTATATTGATACCCTCCGAAGAAAAATATCTTGTCCTTTTTGAACGGGCCGCCGAGCGTGAAACCCGTTTCGGTGCGATCCGCTCGCGGCTTTTCGTTGCCGCTCTGCTGTAAGAAAAACTCGTTCGAGTTGAACGCTTTGTTTTGCAGATAGTAATAAGCCGAACCCTTAAATTCGTTGCTGCCCTGTTTGGTAATGAGCTGAAAGTTGCCGCCGCCGGAACGACCCGTCGACGCGTCGTATAGGGACGTCTGAAGTTTAACTTCCTCCAGTGTTTCCGGCGCCGGCGAGATGTTGTCGGTCATCGAACCTTCGTTGCTGGTTATGTTGGTTGCGTCGATTCCGTTAAAGAATAAACTAGTCGAGGTTGTTCGCGTTCCGTTGACCGATGGCGAGATGTTGCCCGTTCCGTTTACGCCAACCGACGAAAGATCGCTCGACACACCCGACTCACTCGACAGAATTCCTGTAAAGCTGCGCGTCGATGTAGGCGTTTTGATAAGTTGTTCGCCCGTTATCTGCCGCGTAACCGCGGCGCTTTCGGATTGGACTAGCGGTTGGTCGGTCGTAACATCGACGAAAACATCCGACACGCCGATTTCGAGCGTCACATCGACCGAACGCGTGACTGAAGCCTCAACCTGAACGAATGCGCCGATCCCTTTCTTGAAACCTTCCTTCTCGTAACTTACCGAGTAAGTACCTACCGGAAGCTGCGTGATCGTCCAACGGCTCTCATCATTTGTAACGGCGTTGCGAATAAGGTTTGTACCGGTGTTTTTTACGGTGATGCTAACGCCCTGAATCAAAGCCCCGTTCTGATCCGTGACCACGCCGGTTAGCCCGCCCGTTGCTTGAGCAAAAATTGTCGGTGAACTGGTTAAAGTTATAAAAATCAATAGTCCGATTGCAAAAAAATGCGTTTTCATACTACTCCTTGCGTCTGTTTTGATTGGCTTTTAGATTGAAAACCTTTGGCTGCAAGAGTCAGACTATTTTCATGACGTTAACACGAGGTGAATGGCAAGTTAAATTAGTGTTAACTTTGAAGAATAGGGGCTACCCTTGCGTCGCCCTCATTAAAAGTGCAATGATTTTTGTATGACGGCAGTTTTGGAACAAACGCGCATACTCGAAGATTATCTGGTTATGCCTGATGCGGAAATGCACGAGCGTATCGATGCCGCGCGCGAGGAACTTGGGCCGCGGTTGGTTATTCTGGGGCATCATTATCAACGCGACGACGTTATTCGCCATGCCGACCTGACGGGAGATTCTTATCAGTTATCCGTGATGGCGTCGCAGACTGAGGCAGAATTTATTATTTTTTGCGGCGTTCATTTCATGGCGGAGTCGGCCGATATTCTTGGCCGGCCCGCTCAACGCGTTATCTTGCCCGACCTCGGCGCCGGATGTTCGATGGCCGATATGGCATCGATCGATCAGGTCGAGGATGCCTGGGAACAACTCCGGGAAATTGGTGTCTTGGAGCAAAGGGTCGCGCCGATCACATACATGAACTCGACAGCCCAGATCAAGGCTTTCTGCGGCCGAAACGAAGGTGTTGTATGTACTTCGTCTAACGCCATACCCTTGTTCGATATTTACTTGAAAGAATACGACAAGATGTTCTTCTTTCCCGACCAGCATTTGGGCAGAAACACGGGCGCAAAATTTGGCATTCCGCTTGAAAAAATGGCCTTGTGGAATCCGCACGAAGAGCTTGGGGGCAATACTGAGCAGCAACTGCATGATGCCAAGCTAATTCTCTGGCGGGGGCATTGTTCGGTACACGGCCGGTTTAAGGCGTGGCATGTCGATAAAATCCGCGATGAGCACCCTGGAATGCAGGTTCTTGTTCACCCGGAATGTCCGCGTGAGGTTGTCGAAAAAAGCGATCTTGATGGCTCGACGTCATTTATCATCAAGACTGTCGAAAACTCACCTGCGGGTTCGAAATGGGCAATCGGAACCGAAGTCAACCTGGTTAGCCGCTTGCAGGCAAGATTCCCCGACAAGGAGATTCGTCTGCTCGCGCCGGACCTATGTATGTGCGCCACGATGTACCGTATCGCTCCGCAAAATCTCGCTTGGGCCATCGAAAATCTACTCGACGGAAACGTCGTTAACGAGATCATCGTCGATGACGCTACAAAGCACTTTGCGAACATCGCCCTCCAACGCATGATCGATCTTTCCGAGGGCCAGCTTCGCCGCGCCAACTTGTAGTTCCATGGCTCGATTCGTTGCTCGCTTGCTTTATTCCCGCCGGGTGAACACAATATTCTTTATGGAGAAGATGTAATGACGGATGGCGATAAAACGGTGATTTCTCGGCGGCGATGTCGCGAGATGATGACAAAAACCGTCCAGACGGCAACACCATGCATGAGCCTTCGTGAGGTTGCCATTCTTATGCGCGATGGTGACATGGGGGCCGTACCGATAGTCGAAAACGGGCGCCTGATTGGAATAGTAACTGACCGGGACATCGTGGTAAGGGCAGTTGCCGCCGGCCAGGATTCTACGACCCAAGTGCGCGACGCCATGACGCGCGACCTCTTTACAGTAAGTCCGGAGGATTTTGTTTTCGAGGCGATTCGTCTGATGGGCGACAAACAGGTGCGGCGAGTTCCTGTTATTGATGGTAATGGCGGTCTCGTAGGGATCATTGCAATGGCGGACGTTGCTTTGGAAACTGAGGACGAACGCGAGATCGCCGAAACACTCGAAGAAATTTCGAGCGGAGCGAGCTTCTGGGGCAAGAATTAATTAATACTGTGGCCAAATCCACTAACCGTTTTTTTCAATTCACCGGCACCTCGAGAAACGTTCGGTCCGGGCAGCTTTGGTATCCGGCGGCAGATGTCTATCAAACGCCCGAAGGCTGGGTCGTAAAGGTCGAACTGGCAGGTGTCTCAGCCGAGGAGATCGAGATCGACATTCAGGGTAACAGCCTCTACATAGCCGGCTGTCGCAAGGACCATTCTTGCGCCGCAGGCGTCTCGTATCAGCAGATGGAAATTACGTACAGCAGTTTTGAAAAAACTCTCCGATTTCCATCGCCGATCGACGGAGCGGCCATTGAGCATATGTTCGAGAATGGCCTGCTCATCATCAACCTGCGCAAAGCGGCGTAAGGACAAGGGAATTTATGGCGGACGACATAACACAGAGCGAAGGAGAACAATCGACGGTTACCAGGCCAACCGAGTTTGAAACGGCTGTCTTGCCGCTTCAAAATACGACCCTTTTTCCCGAGACTGTCGTACCGCTGGCGGTGGGACGCGAGCGTTCGACCCGCTCGGTAGAATTTGCCCTGGCTACCGAGGAAAAGCTGATCGCCTGTCTGACAACTAAAACGGATAACGTTACCGGCGACGACGCCCGGCCCGATGACCTTTTTAGGATCGGCACGCTAGTAAACATTAAGCGCATGATGCGAAACGAGGGCATCATGCAGCTTATTGTTCAGGGTATGGATCGCTTTGAGATCGTCGAATGGGCCGCTGAGCAACCGTATCTTAAAGCAAAGATTCGAATCCTTCCCGAACTCCGCCGTGTCGATGGCGAAGAGATCGAGGCATTAAAACGCAATATCCAGGGAATGATCCAGGAAGCCCTCGCTCTGCTCCCGCAGGTTCCGCCCGAGGTGCGAATGGCGGTGACAACGCAGGAGAATCCGGTCCAGCTTGCATACTTCCTGGCCTCGGTACTGGATCTCGGAACCGAGACCGAGCAGAAAATGCTCGAATCGAGTACCGTCGATGGCCTCTTGACCCTGACGCACGCGGCCTTGGCCCGCGAACTGGAGATCATGCAAATTCGCTCAAAGATTGCGAGCGAGGCACAACATGAAATGGACAAATCGCAGCGCGATTATGTACTGCGCCAGCAAATGAAGGCGATTCAGAAAGAGCTGGGTGATGACGAAACCGGGGAAAAGGCCGAGGCCGATCAACTTCGTGAGCGTCTCGAAAAAGCTGACCTGCCGGACGATGTTAGAAAAGAAGCGACCCGTGAGTTAAAGCGGATGGAACAGTTGCCCCAGGCCGCACCGGATTACCACGTCATTAGAACGTATCTCGAATATGTTCTTGAGCTGCCATGGCTCGCCGCCTCTGAAGAAAAACTTGATCTTAATGAGGCCCGCAAAATACTCGATGAAGATCATTATGGACTTGATGAGATTAAGGAACGAATTCTCGAATCATTGGCAGTTGTAAAGCTCCGCCCCGATTCAAAGAGCCCAATAATACTATTTGTCGGCCCGCCGGGCGTGGGCAAGACATCTCTCGGACGGTCGATAGCCCGGGCACTAGGCCGTGAATTTGACCGTCTGAGCCTGGGCGGCATGCGCGATGAGGCCGAACTTCGCGGCCATCGCCGCACCTATGTCGGCGCGATGCCGGGCCGGATCATCCAGTCTTTGCGCCGTGTCGGCGTTAACAATCCGGTGATGATGCTCGACGAGATAGACAAGCTGGGCAACGATTTTCGCGGCGATCCCGCGTCGGCATTGCTTGAAATTCTGGACCCCGCGCAGAATAATACATTTCGCGACAATTATCTCGATTTACCATTCGACCTTTCCAAAGTTTTCTTTATAGCGACAGCCAATCAGTTGCAGCCTATCCCGATGCCGCTTCGAGACCGCATGGAGATCATTCATCTCTCAGGTTACAGTGACCGCGAAAAACTGAACATTGCAAAACAGTACCTGATACCGCGACAGATTTCCGAAAACGGCCTAACTGCGGAGCAGCTTGTTATAACCGATGATGCGATAAATCTGCTCACCGCACGGTACACTCGCGAGGCAGGCGTCCGCCAACTCGAACGCACAGTCGGGAACCTCGCACGCAAAGTAGCGTTAAAAGTCGCACAAGGGTTGGGTGAAAAGGTAACGATTTCCGCTGAGGAAATAAAGGGTTACCTTGGCCCGCCCAAAGTGTATCCGGAAGAAGCTCGAAAGGAACTCCCGCCCGGCGTAGCCACGGGAATGGCATGGACCGAAATGGGCGGCGAAGTCCTATTCATCGAGGCGACGTTGTTGCCTGGCGGCAGCGGCCTAACACTGACCGGACAACTCGGCGAGGTGATGAAGGAATCGGCCCAAGCGGCGCGCAGCTACTTATGGTCACATGCTGCGGAATTTGGCATAGATCCGCAGATGATCAAGGAGAATGGCATTCACATTCACGTGCCGGCTGGCTCGATCCCAAAGGACGGGCCAAGCGCCGGTGTCACAATGGCAAGCGCAATGGCCTCGATCTATTCCGGACGGAAAGTTCGGTCCGACACCTCGATGACGGGCGAGATCACCTTGTCGGGCCTCGTTTTCCCGGTGGGCGGTGTCAAGGAAAAAATCCTTGCGGCCCATCGCGCCGGGATTCGGCGCATCATTCTGCCCGCGAGAAATGAGGCCGATACCGAAGAAATACCCGAAGATGTTCTTAAAGAGCTCAAGATCATTCCAGCGGCATGGATCAGTGATGTACTGAGCGCCGCACTTGAATCCGGCAAGGTCGAGTTGCAGGCGAATCCTATGCCCGTTGGCGATTCAGACGGTCCTCCGGATGCATCGGGCGACCGGTTGATCGCCCGTGAAACTTAGGCGTTAGGCCCAACAATTCGGCAATAAATTGACAAATTTTTGTTCGGCAAGGATAATAGCTCTAAGAACGCCCATGTTCACCCGGCTCCATTTGAGTTTGGCTTACCTTATAAATCTTGGTCGGGAAGCAAGTAAAATCGCTATCAAAAATTATTGGGCACCAGTGTTCGGAAATTTTTCCGGAGTTGAGGTTAGTTATGAAGTTAATAGGTAATCTTTTGGGAGCGCGGCTAGTCGGGGCCGGGGCCTTGATCATGGCTCTGAGCCTCGCATTCCCTACGCTGATGGTCCCCGGCAGCATGGTCGCCAGAGCAGATTCGGTAGATAAAACCGCAGAAGGACTAGCTACGCGCCGACTCCGCATCGTTTCGACTACGGCAAACGCAGGCTCACAGGTCGTCGTTTCAGTCGAACTAGAATCGGAGGGAGACGAGGTCGCGGCGAGCTTCACACTTAACTTTGACCAAACGATCCTGTCGTCACCGGTTGTGGCGCTCGGATCTGGCGTACCCGCTGGTTCAACCCTGTCGATCAACACCAACCAAATAGCGTCCGGTAGAATCGGTATTCTGGTCGATTCCACAAACCCTTTTCCTCTCTCGCCGCCCAATCGCCAGATGATTACGGTTACCTTTAATGTTGCAGCCAACGCTGTTTCAGGAGTGACACCAATAACATTTGTCACGTCGCCCACACCACTGAGCGTATCGAATCCAAATGGCGTTCTTTTGCAAACGATTTACGAGGTGGGCACGGTAACGATAAATGGGTCCGGCCCCACTTTTGTGACCATCGGGGGACGAGTTACGACGCCGAGTGGCCTTAATTTGAGAAATGCAGTCGTATCTCTAATTGACTCAAACAACGTCAGGCGAACGGCAACCACCAGCTCGTTTGGGCTTTACAGCTTTGACAATGTCGAGACCGGTCAGACCTACACAATCACCGTAGCCTCAAAGCGATACCGGTTTGCCGCCCAAATCGTTCCGGTTACCGAAGCTCGCTCAGATATCAACTTCGTCGGGCTTGAATAAGGCCCCGTGCAACATAAACCAGTTAGAGGCGGCTTTCAACGGCCGCCTAATTTTTTGCCTTCAATTGGAGCTGCGATACGAAACGGCGGCATTATTTGGTAATCTATTTGATTGCGACGGACGTGTTTATGGATCTCAATCTGATACGAAATTTCTCGATAATTGCCCATATCGATCATGGCAAATCGACGCTGGCTGACCGGCTTTTGCAGATAACTGGTGCGGTCGCGGAGCGCGACATCGAGGCGCAAATGCTCGACAACATGGACCTCGAACGCGAGCGCGGTATCACGATCAAAGCTCACGCCGTCAGGCTGGATTACAAGGCAAAAGATGGCCGGGATTACGTGTTGAATCTGATCGACACGCCCGGACACGTTGATTTTTCGTACGAAGTTTCGCGTTCGCTCTCTGCCTGTGAGGGCGCTTTGCTAATAGTTGACGCCTCGCAAGGTGTCGAAGCCCAGACACTAGCGAATACCTATCTTGCTATCGAAAACGACCTCGAACTCGTTCCCGTTCTCAATAAGATCGATTTGCCCTCCGCCGAGCCCGACCGCATTAAGGAACAGATCGAGAACATCATCGGCCTCGACGCCAGCGAAGCCGTGCTTACCTCGGCCAAAACCGGCATCGGCGTCGAAGAGGTTTTAGAGGCTATCGTCGCCAAGGTCCCGCCGCCCAAAGGCGACCGCAACGCACCGCTAAAGGCACTGATATTCGACAGTTGGTACGACTCGTATCGCGGCGTTATTGTGCTCTTTCGCGTGATCGACGGCACTGTAAAAAAGGGTACGAAGATCAAATTCTTTAACACCGGCCGCGAATATCTGACCGAAACAATCGGAGTAAACCGGCCGCGTCCAACGCCGATAAATGAACTCGGCCCGGGCGAAGTCGGCTTTTTGACCGCCTCGATCAAAACAGTTGCGGACGTTCAGATCGGCGACACGATCACCGAAGCCCAGAATCCCGCGAGTGAGGCTCTGCCCGGTTTCCAGGAAGTAAAGCCGATGGTCTTTGCCGGCATGTATCCGACCGATTCCGCCCAATACGAAGACCTTCGAGATGCGATGGACAAACTGCGTCTCAATGACGCATCGTTCTTTTACGAGCCCGAAAGTTCGACTGCATTGGGATTCGGCTTTCGCTGCGGATTTCTAGGCCTTCTGCACATGGAGATCATTCAGGAACGTCTGGAACGTGAGTTCAATCTTGACCTCATCACAACGGCCCCAGGAGTGCGATACCGCGTTACCACGACGGATGGTGAGGTTGCCGAGATCGACAGCCCATCAAAAATGCCCGACACCGGCCGTATTACAAAGATCGAAGAGCCGTTCATCGAAGCCACGATCCTGACAAACGACTCATTCCTCGGCGGCATTTTGCCGCTGCTCGACGAGAAACGCGGAGTGCAAAAGAAGTTTGAGTACATAACGACGGATCGCGTGATGCTCGTTTATGAACTGCCGCTCAACGAGATCGTCCTCGATTTCTACGACCGCCTAAAAAGCGTCTCGAAAGGCTACGCATCACTCGATTATCACGTCTCCGGCTATCAGGCCAGCAAACTTGTCAAGCTCGACGTCCTCGTCTCGGGCGAACCTGTCGATGCCCTCTCCATCATCCTCCACACCGACACCGCCGCCTCAAAGGGCCGCATTCTCACGGCAAAGATGAAGGAACTAATCCCGCGCCAAATGTTCGAGGTCGCCATCCAGGCCGCCATCGGCAACAAGGTCATCGCCCGCGAAACCGTCAAAGCCATGGGCAAAAACGTCATCGCCAAATGCTACGGCGGCGACATCTCACGCAAACGCAAACTGCTCGAAAAACAAAAAGAAGGCAAAAAACGAATGAAAAAAGTAGGCCGCGTCGAAATCCCACAGGAAGCGTTTTTGGCGGTGTTGAAGGTTAATGAAAGTTGAGCTATGATTTTGGCGCAAGAAATGGTGTTAGAGTTAGAAGCAAGGTGAAAATATGACAGATCAAACCGCAGAATTATTCGAAATGGCCGAGATGCTGCCGATAGATGAAAAGGCCCTGCTCGTGGACCGCCTTCTCGACAGTATGTTTCCGCGTCAGGCCGAGATCGACGAATTGTGGAAGATCGAGGCCGAACGCCGCGTGGAAGAAGTTCGCACCGGCAAGGTCAAGACCATTCCCGGCGAACAGGTATTTGCCGAGATCAAAGAACGCTTCGGCAAATGACGTTTGAATTTCATCCCGAGGCCCGTATAGAATTCATCGACGCGATTGCATATTATGAACGCTGCCGAGATGGCCTAGGTTTACGTTTTTCACGAGAAATTTACGCAGCCATTAATAGAATAATGCCGGACCCCCGAGCATGGCCGAAAATCTCGGCCAATACTCGCCGCTGTTTAGCGAGGAGATTTCCTTACGGAATAATTTATGAGGTTCGCGAGGACGATATTCTCATTATCGCCGTAGCACATCTTAGCCGTGAACCATTTTACTGGATTGATCGACGTTAGACGCCCTAAAAAAATACCGCCGATGCCATGAGGTAATATGAGAGGATTATTTTTTGTCGCAAGTATAATGGTTGTTTTTTTCATGGCGGTACCGCACACGATTGAAGCTCAACGACAAACTCCGCCGATAAACGCAGATAGTATTGTCAGTGCGTTTATGCGAAATAAAATATCGTTGATACATAAAGATAAGGGCCTCGTTTCGTTCGTTTCATTTCGCAAAACGAATGGTTATGATCGTGGTGATGGAACCTATGCCATAGCCGCATTCTCGCACCTGACCAACATTCCAAACTCTTTATAATTCGCATTGCGAATAACGACACCGGAACGACGAAGCCCCTCGTATTGTGGAAAAACAGCCTTTGGAGAAAACGGATTAGGCGAAATCACATAGACTTCAGATCAAATCAACTTAGTAAGTTCCTCCTCTACGTGTTTTGCTATTTTCTCTAAGTTCTTTTCCGAATCCGCCTCGAACCTTAATACCAAAATCGCCTGCGTATTCGATGGCCTTACTAATCCCCAGCCGTGGTCGAACTGAATACGGGCGCCGTCGGTGTTTATTACTTTGTGGTCGCGGGCGAAGTGATTGGCGATTTTTGTGACTACTTCAAATTTGATCTCGTCGGGGCAATCGACGCGGAGTTCGGGGGTGGAGAAGGTTTTTGGGATGTCGACGAACAGGGCGGAGAGCGGTTTGTTGGTTTTTGAGAGGATTTCGAGGAGGCGGGCACCGGCGTAGCAGGCGTCGTCGAAGCCGTAGTAGCGGTCGGCGAAGAAGGTGTGGCCGCTCATTTCGCCCGCTAACAATGCGCCGGTTTCTTTCATTTTGGCTTTTATTATTGAGTGGCCGGCTTTCCACATGATGGCGGTTCCGCCGAGTTTTTCTATTTCGTCAAAGAGCGTTTGCGAACATTTTACCTCGGCGATAATCGTTGCTCCGGGATTCTGTGCCAGCACATCGCGGGCGAATAATATCATCAGTTCGTCGCCCCAGATAATGCGGCCGGTTTCATCTACGACGCCGAGGCGGTCGCCGTCGCCGTCGAAGGCGATGCCGACGTCTGCTTTTTGTTCGCGGACCGCGGCGATCAGGTCTTGCAGGTTTTCTTCAACGGTCGGGTCTGCGTGGTGATTTGGAAAGGTCGAATCGGGGTCGGTGAAGAGTTCGATCACTTCGACGCCGAGTTGGCGATAAACCGGAACGGCGGTGACGCCGCCCATGCCGTTTCCGGCGTCAATGACGACTTTTAGTGGGCGAGAGCCAATTGAAAGCCTCGTTGCAACGTCTTGGCGGTAGTCGCTTAAGACATCGAGGGTCGTAATCGAACCATGCAACTGGCCGCCCGCTGACGCAGGCGGTTCTGCCCCCGCCTGACCGCCCGCTAACGCGATGTGTTTTATTTCCTGTATTTGCTCGCCATACAACGATGCGGTGCCGAGGGAAATTTTGAAGCCGTTATGATCCGGCGGGTTGTGCGAGCCGGTAATCATTACACCGCCGTCGACGTTTTTTGTGAATGTCGTGTGATATAGAACCGGCGTTGGGACCATGCCGATCTGAACTACATCGCAACCGGCTGAGTTTAGTTCACGGGTCAATAATTCACAGAAAACCGGCGAACTTGCCCGGGCGTCGTAACCGATCGCTATTCGCCGCGCTCCTTTTTGGCGAAAAAACGTGCCCAGAGCTTTGCCGAGCGTCGCAACGGTGCTTTCGGTCAAATGTTCGCCGACGATGCCGCGGATGTCGTATTCACGGAATATGTGTGGATTCACAGTTACGATTGTTGCGTAAAGACGGAAACGACGCAATGGCGATCCATGGATGTTCATCAAAATGCAAAATCCCGCTCGTTAGCGAGGTCGTTACATTCAACGCGACCACGAGAACACTGGCACGCTCTTTAGGTACGCCCTTACTGACACGCGGGCTTCTGCATTTAAGGCGGCTTCCTATTTTTGTTATACTTTCGGGTTGCAGGGGGCAACATGTGCGTACGCTGCGGCATCGAATTCATGCGTCTTTAGCGTGATCGGGATATCAGTTTATGAAGAGATTGATTGGATTTTTATCACTAACTTTTCTTTTATTGTTTGTGGTTTTCGCGACCGTTTCATTCGGGCAGACTCCGACGCCAACGCCCTCGGACGATCCGGGAGCAACTAAGGTTTTTGAGGTTCGGTTGCCGGTTACCGTAACTCAGAATAAAAAGTATCTTGTTAGCGGCCTGACAAAGAGCGATTTCCTCGTTTTTGAGGACGGCGTTCAGCAGGAGGTGACTTTCTTCTCGGACGAGAAAACAAATCCCGCGGTTTACGTCGGCGTTTTGATGGACACGTCGCCATCTGCGGCCGGTAAGATCAACTTTTCGAAAGAAGCGGCCAAGAATTTTATCTTTACCGTTACGCGACTGCGCAAGGACAAAGCCGCGTTTATGACATTTGATCACGACGTCATTTTGCAGCAGGATTTTACTGACAAACTTGACCTGCTCGACCGGGCGGTCGATAAAGTCAAAAAGCCAGGCTCGCAGACTGCTATGTATGACGCTGTTTGGCAATTTACGGATGAAAAATTGAGAAACGTCCCGGGTCGACGTGTGATCGTGATCATCACAGACGGCGACGACACATTTAGCCGTGCCGAGTTAAAAGACGCGATCGACATTGCTCAGCGAACCGAGACGACGATATTCGGCATCTCTACCAAGGCCGGTTTTCTGGGCACCGTGCCCGGTGTCGAAGCCGGAACGGTCAAGGACAAGGGCGACAAGCTGCTGACAAAGCTTTGCGAAGACACCGGCGGCGAGGCGTTTTTTACCGGCGATATGATTGAGCTCGAACGGGCGTTTACACGTATCTCGCAGGAACTTCGCTCGCAATATCTGATCACCTATAAACCGGCCGACCAGAATTACGATGGCCGCGTAAGAAAGATCGAGGTCAAACTGGCCGACAAGGAAAAGGCCGGTAAGTATAAGATCCGTACCAAGACGAGCTATCGTCAGGTCAGAGACAGTTTGAAGTAGGAGTTTTACATGGTTACGAGAAAGAAACTATTGGCTTTTGCGGGCCTTTTTACAGCGGGAGCGTGGCTTTTCGGCCACTCAGGCGCGGGCGCCCAGCAGACACCGCCAAACCCTCCGACAAGTTCGGCAGTTTCGACTCCTACACCAACACCTACTCCCGAAGACGAGGTGATCAAGATCGATTCTGACGTCGTAAATCTTCTTTTTACCGTTCAGGACAAAAACCGGCGTCTGTTGACAACCCTTACCGCCGCAGATATCAAGGTAATGGAGAACGGGCAGCCGCAGGAAGTAATCGCGTTTTCGCGGCAAGTTGACCTGCCTCTCAGCCTTGCGATTTTGATCGACGTAAGCGTCTCGCAACAAAGGACTTTGCCTGAAGAAAAAGCTGCGGCCACCTCGTTTCTTGAATCTGTAATTCGGCCATCAAAAGACGAGGTTTCGATTGTCTCGTTTACGGGCGAAACAACCCTCGAACAGGGCATGACAAACAATCTGACACGATTGCGGCGGGCCGTTGAGCGTGTTCAGTTTATACCGCCGTCAGGTTATATCGGCGGCGGCGTTATAGCCGGAACGCCACCCATTTCTGGTGATAATCAAGTCGTGCAGGGCTCAACTGCCATCTGGGATGCGATCTGGGTAACGTCGGACGAGGTTCTCGGCCCGGCCCCGGAGCGCACGCGGCGTGCGATCATTTTGCTTTCAGATGGCGTAAATACATACGGTAAAAAGAAGTTAGATGATGCCGTGCTTGCCGCATTACGAGCCGAAGCGATCATATACTCGATCGGAATCGGTGATAATTTTTACAGCGGTGTGGACAAGGGATCACTCAACAAGATTTCCGAGCGGACCGGTGGACGGGCTTATTATCCACGCGACGAGGGCGAGTTGCGAGAGGCATTTAAACAGATTCAAGATGAGATGCGTTCGCAATACCTGATTGCTTACGAACCGACAAATCAGAATCGCGATGGCTCATATCGAAAAATAGATATCCAACTGGCAAACGCACAGATGCAAAAGGAAAAGGCCAAGGTAACCCATCGCCAAGGCTATTTTGCAAAAACCGGCGCCAAAAAATAAGGCTGTTGGTTAATCTTATCCAACGCAGGCATTGATTGTCAGCCTAGTTAATACGGGAAAACCTCAACGCGGGTCAGTTGCCCATTCTTCAACCGAATCACTACAAATACGCCGTACTCGGTTTCGAGCATGTTGCGAAATACATCCTTTTTCGCCAATAAGTTGGCAAGGGCGGGAATCGTATTGCTATGCCCGGCTATCAGATAATGGTCCGTGCTGCTGGCCATTATTTTTGCCGCCAGGTCGGCCTGTTTCGACGGATCGTAGGTTTGAATCTGCTTTTTACGCTTTTCGGCCATCGGCTGAACCGTCTGCTTTGTCCGCTTGTAATCGGTCGCAAAGATCTCATGCGGCTTGTATTTTTTCAAAAGCTTAACAAGCCGTTCGGCCCGCTGCTTCCCTTCCGCAGAGAGGTCCTGATCGCCCTTGTCACCTTCGACCGCAGGCGCTTTTTCAGCATGACGAACTAGTACTATCGTTTTCGTGGGCGACTGAGCGGCCACGGCCACGGAAAGCAAGACAACGCACAACGAAAACAGGAAGAACGTACGAATGCATGATTTTACCATTTGAGTAATATAGCGAAATCTATGAATAATGTGAATCGATCCACTCAAAGTTACTTTCAGATAAACATCTTGCCCGGATTAAGAATCCCATTCGGGTCAAATACTTTTTTAATACCCTTCATGACCTCGAGCGTTGGGCGGTCAATGGCATAGTCCAGGTATTGCGCCTTGACGTAGCCAATGCCATGTTCGCCAGAAATGGTACCACCGAGTTCGACCGAGAGCTGAAACGTCTCGGATACACATCGTCTGGCCCGCGCGATCGCTTCCGGATCGTCGCGGTCAACCACAAAATTTACGTGAATGTTGCCGTCGCCGGCATGGCCGAAATTAGCGACGAAAGTATCATGCCGTTTCCCGATTTCTTCGATTTTCGCAACCAGGGCCGGGACTTGAGAGCGCGGAACGACGACATCTTCATTTATTTTCAACGTGCCGTATTTCATCAGACTTGGTGAAATTGCCCGGCGAACGTCCCACAGTTTGTCTTCCTCCTCCTTAGATTTGGCCCGCAGGATATCAAAGCCGCCATTCGCGGCTATAATTCCCTCAATGACGGCCGCGTTTTTTTCGACCTCATCCTTTGATCCGTCAACTGCCACGAGCAAGATCGCTTCAGCCTCCTTTGACAGGCCAAAGGCAAAATTCTCCTCTACCGCCGCGACGCAGAATTTGTCGAGCACTTCCATGGCCATCGGCAGCAGGCCGTGCGGGGTAAATTTCGTCAGCACCTTGCAGGCGGCTTCCATTGAATGAAAATTGGCCCTCACGGTCGATGTCGCCTCCGGCATAGGCAGCAGCTTAAGCGTCGCCTCCGTAATAATCCCGAGCATGCCTTCACTGCCGCACATCAAGCCGGTAAGGTCGAAACCAACGACATTTTTTACAGTTTTGCCGCCCGTATGAATAATCTCGCCCGTTGCCGTCACTATTTCCAACCCCAGAACATGATGCTTTGTGACTCCATATTTTGGGGTCCGCATTCCTCCCGCGTTCTCGGCAATATTGCCTCCAATAAAGCTGTCCTTATACGATGCCGGGTCCGGAGCAAACATCAAGCCCTGTTTCTCGACCGCTTGCTGCAGCGCATGGGTCGTGATTCCGGGCTGGCAAATGGCATATAGGTCATCGGCATTTATTTCAATAATGCGCGTCATCCTGTCCGTACCGATCACTATTCCGCCATCGACAGGTACCGCACCGCCGGTATATCCGACACCGCCTCCGCGGGCTGTAACCGGAAACAAATATTCATTGGCGAGTTTGAGTATTTCAACCATTTGCTCGGTTGATTCAGGAAAAACCACTGCTTCGGGCGGGAATTTTTCCTTTACGGCGTCCGCACCGTATGGCTCGACGCGTTCGGGGTCAACCACAACATTACTGTCGCCAACAATCGTCCGCAGCTTCGCCAAAACCTCAGGTCTTGAGGCATTGGTCGAAACTCGGCCTTTCGAATCAAAATGAATGGACTCAAACATCACCTTCAATCGTAGCAGATTTACCAAATGGCGGTCATTTCTGCTAAACTCACAAAATCCTCAACTGATTTATTTTCCGTCACAAGGAGCTTAACCGAAAAATGAGCGCACAGGACAATGGCCCTAATCTGCCCCACGACGACTACGAACGCGAACTCGCAACTGATCTCGACGACAAAACACCTGACCAGCCCAAGGGCATGGCACTGCACACCAAGATATTGATCGGCCTGCTGGTAGGCGTTGCCGGCGGCCTGATCGCAAATCAGGTTTGGGGCGGAAGTCATGCAAATATATCGTGGACGATTGCAAATATCACGCAACCGATTGGAGCGTTATTCTTAAACCTGCTTTTGCTAATTGTGGTTCCGCTGGTTTTTTCGTCACTGGTTGTTGGAGTCGCAGGCATTGGCGACATACGCAAACTTGGACGGATCGGCCTGAAATCGTTTGCCTACTGCCTTATAATTTCAGCCATTTCAGTAGTCATTGGTCTCGGCCTTGCAAACACAATCAGGCCCGGCGAGCGTATCAGCCCGGAGATACGGGACCAGTTAAAGGAAAAGTTTAGCAGCGGCGCCGCCACCGCGACCGAAGCTCAGAAGAAAGCCGCCGACAGCGCCAAGTCCGATTCGCCGCTGATGCAGGCAGTCAAAACTATCGTGCCGGTAAACCTGTTTTATTCGCTGTCGGGCGTTGATATGGAGACGCCTTCAACGCCGAAAAAAGTTCCGCCTAATCTCCTGCACGTGATGTTTTTTGCATTGATAATCGGGATTGCTATTACGCTGCTTCCGGCGCCGGTTTCGACGCCTTTTGTAAGCGTGATGGAATCGCTGTTTGCGATCACATCAAAGATAATCGACATCATCATGAAATTTGCGCCATTTGCGGTGGCGTGTTTGATCTTTAACAATATCGCCGTATTTGGCATTGACCTGCTCGGCTCACTTGCCTGGTTTGTCGCAACCGTCTTGCTTGGACTTGGGCTTCATTTCTTTGGCGTTTACTCGCTGTCGATCTGGTTCTTGTCGCGCATAAATCCGATCGACTTTTTCCGCCGCATTTGGACGGTTATTGTCACGGCCTTCTCAACCTCATCTTCGAATGCAACCCTGCCGACGGCATTGCGTATTTCGGAAGAGAATCTGGGCGTGCCAAAAGAAATTAACAGCTTCGTCCTAACGGTTGGTGCGACAGCCAATCAAAATGGTACTGCTCTATACGAGGGCGTAACCGTGTTGTTCCTGGCCCAGTTGGCCGGTGCTGACCTATCGCTTAGCGTTCAATTGATGGTCGTGTACCTCGCAATTCTAGGCGGCATCGGCACGGCGGGCGTTCCTTCGGGCTCCATCCCGTTTATCATCGGCATTTTAGCAATGATCGGGATTGACCCGGCGCTAATTGCAATCATTCTTGGCGTGGACCGCATCCTGGATATGTGCCGGACAACGCTCAATGTTGTTGGAGATCTGACGGCGGCTACGTTTGTTGCCCGAAGTGAGGGCTATGAACTGCTGAAAACAAAATCGGAGATTGCCTGATGTTTCCAATCGGCGACGATAACTCGGACCGCCATCGACAACCGATCGTAAATTACATCTTTGTCGGTGTGAATATCCTGGTTTTCCTGCTGCTGCAGCAGATCGGCGGCAATGAAGCGTTTACGTACGCTTTCTCGCTTGTTCCAAAGGAAATCACTTCCGGGGTCGATCTCACCGGCGTTCAAGTAATCCGTGATTCGTTTGGAAATACGGGCCAGATTCAACATTTTGCCACGCCGCTGCCGGTTTATTTCAATTTTTTGAGCTCGATGTTCATGCACGGGGACATCATGCACATTTTTGGCAACATGCTGTTTTTGCTTGTTTTCGGGGATAATCTTGAGAATCTACTGGGACACATTCGTTACGCCATATTCTACGTTGTATGCGGCCTTGCAGCGGCAGCCGCCCAGATTGCGATGGATTCTGGATCAATCATCCCGATGCTAGGTGCGTCAGGTGCGATTTCGGGTGTTCTAGGCGGTTATCTATTACTGTATCCGCGCCGACAGGTTCGGGCATTGATCTTTAATTTCTTGACCACAGTCCCGGCGTTTGTGGCTTTGGGAATCTGGATTGTCTATCAGATCATTCTTGGCTATATGGCGGACCCGGGAAGCGGTGGCGTTGCCTATGCCGCACACATTGGGGGATTTATTGCCGGTTTCGCTTTAATCAAGGTTTTTGCCATCGGTCGCAGCGTGTCACCTGCCCGTCAATAATCTAGAGATGAATGCCCGGTCGTCAAAGTCGCCAAATGCACCGAACCTGACTACAACAAGGTCCTCTGACCTGATAACGTAAAGCCGTTGATTTCCGGCGCCGGCGGCCATAAAAATATCGAGTTTGTCGGCGATCCTTTTGGTTCCGATGTCTCCCGATATATTTGCCCGGCTCGTGCCGGACGGCCCGATACCATCGGCATTGAGCCAGAATGTTAACCCGTATGCCGGATTAGCCTTTGAGCCAACGGTCAATTCATCCAGCAGTTTAGCACTCATAATCTGCTTGCCTTTCCATTTTCCGCGATCTTTTAGCAGCAGCCCAAACTTCGCCCATTCGCGGGCTGTCACAGCGGCGCCTTGCGGCAGCAGCGGCTGTCCTTCATACTTACGCCAGACCGCAATGTTCATTCCGATCGGGTCGAGAATACGCCGCTTTAGATAGGTCGCGACGGATTCTTTCCTGGGCTTTAGTTTGCGCGTCATCACCTCGCCAAATATCTGAAAGGGTACCGGGCCGTATTCAAAATGAGTTCCGGGTTCATATTTTGCCACGCGCTTTATCGCGTCGGCGTAGGTCGGTACACTGAGGGCCTCTCCCGCATCGATGCCGCTGGTTAGGGAAAGGAGTTGCCTGATCGTGATCTTTGACTTTAGCGGGTCATTTTTCCATTCGGTGAGCGTGTCGGCCACTTTCTCGTCAAAGCCAGTGAAAATTTTGTCTTCGATAGCGGCGGCACACATAACGCCTGAGAAAGATTTTGTGCCGCTGGCCAGGATCCACGGAAGATCTTTACCCAAGTTGATGCGTCCATCTTCAAAAACGACCTCATCGCCCTTCAAAATAAGGACTCCGACGCCATTATGCGTGTTTGAATAGGCGGCAGCGAGGTCGAAGCGCTGTTTCTCGGTCAGTATTTGCCCGGCTGTCGTGGAAGAAATCACCAGCAGGATTGAGATAATCGTAATAGCCGTCTTCATCATTTTGCAACTTGAGCCAAAAGGCCGGGGCCGATCACAGCCGCCGGCCCCAATTGGATGTCACATCCATTACTGGCGTTGGAACTCAGGTGTGCCGAGCACCAGACTGACTACCTTAAACACTTCAGGATTGCCGGATGGATTTAGCAGCCGCGCCTGGCGATTCTGTCCACCCTGCTGGCCCTGTCCACGCATATTCGGAATATCCATCGCGGCATCATTTAGTTCCTTTCCGGCTTTGACCTCCGGCAGCGGCTGTTCCATTTGTTTTAAAAGATTGGCCCGCGTTGCCGTCGAGAGGTCACCATCGAGTATTCCCGCAACAGCCTTGTCGAGCGTCTTAACTTTGTCCGTTGAAACAAAACTCTTTAGATCGACCTTGGTACCCGGAATTCGATTGCTGGCAATCGCTACCGCAAAATTGAGCCGTTCGAGCAAGGCTCCGGTGTTGACCCAATCTTCGGCAGTGTCAGGATAGCCGGTCGGGGCCTGGTACGCATATGGAACCTCGCCAAGTTTGTTTAGCATTGCCAGCAAGGCTGGGCTGGCGTTTGTATCGCCGCCGAGTGTCCGTATCGAACTAACGGCCAGTTCAAACGGCGATTTTATTTTTGCACGGTAATTTTCGGGTGCAAAAAACTCTTTGTCACTGAATAGGGCCTTAAGAGTAACCTTAATATCGCCCTTTGATTTGGTGAATGCGCTCGCGACGCGGCCAACCAGCGCCTCACTGGGATTATCGCTAACAAATTTTACCGCCAGTTTCCTGGCAATATGCTTTGCCGTCGAAGGGTGTGAAACTAAAATATCAATAACTTTGAGGCCGTCCTTAATACCGCCTTCGTCGATCTTTTGTCCGAGTACCGTTTTCGCACTGCCGTCATGGGTGCGGGAATTAAAGAAAAACTCGCCGCTATCCACGTCGTCCGGGGCGCCTAGTTGACGTTGGACCCTTGAAATCCGTCGTTCTTCGGTCCCCTGAATGGTGGCCGCGGCCGCACGTCTATAACCGCGCGGATCAGCAATCGTCCACCCGGTAAAGCATTTTGCAACTTCGATAATGTCCTTCTGAGCATACCCGCCATCAACGCCGAGCGTGTGAAGTTCCATCAATTCGCGTGCATAATTTTCATTGATACCGCGGCGTTGCCTTTGGGCTGCCGGCGGATTCGCACGCATCTCCTTAAGCCGTTGGTCTAGTTGAGCATCATTAATGCCGTACTGCTGTTTCATCCGCTGACGAGCCTGCTTCGTAAGTGGAATATCGCCACGCACCATCTGCTGCCGCCGTTGTGCCGTGGCATTTGCCGGCGACGCAACTGTTGGAGCAACTGACTCAAAATTATCCAGGTAAAACAGCATTGCCGGATGTTGGGCCGTACCCAATACAAGGTCCTTAAAATTACCCAGGGCATTCTTACGCAATACGTCACGCTCATAGCTCGGGATATACCATCGAACAGCCGCTTTTCCCGAATAGACGTTGAAATGATTTTGCCAGAAATCGACCATGACTTCCTGCAGCTGCCGCTCGGAATATACCGCCCGCAGGACCCTATTTCCGACGATCTGAGGCACGAGCTGCCCCGGAGCTTTGAGGTCATATTTTGAATACAACTCCTGGATCCGTTCGCGGCGTTCGCGTTGTTCTGCCTGAGTCGTATCACCCTGGTTTGCTGCAGACGGAGTATTTGCATTTGGGGCATTTGCTCTATTATTTCGGCTCTGGCCGTCGAGTTGCTGCAGCAATGCCGCCGGGTTTGGGTATTTTGCAAAAAGTTCAGCGGTGGTCATTTCAGAAATATCTAATGATTTTACCTTGCTTTCAGCTACCGAATCGTTGATTGCCGCCGGGTTAAGCTGCTGATCGATATATTTCTGCAAGCCGGTCGCCTTCACTTTTTCCACATCGCCAGGCCGAACGCCAAAGCCCAGGCGATTTAGCACATGCAATATCTTTTGCTCTTCGGTCAAGGCTTTTGCCTTTGCGTCGGCGCGGAAAACCAAGCTCGGCGCCAAGATGGCCATGATAGCGGCCGCAGTGAATAGCTGGTTGATGATTGGAATATATTTTTTCATGATCTAATAGCCAACGAATTATTACGTTAGAACTGCTCCTGCCAACTTAGACGCGAGAAATCCGTGAAAGGGCGAAGTAATTTGCAAGTGGTAATGACCAAATGCCGGACAACAAATCAGGACCAACTTACATCCTACTTCTCGATTTTCGGTGAATACTGGGTTAAGATACGAGTAGCAAACAGGTGGGAAACATGAATACAAAGAAATTTGGTTTTTGTTGTGCCGTGGCAATTATTATGATTGCGACGCTTTCGTCGTTTGCCCAGGGTGATTCATTCAGTGATCCTAATGTTGATTACATTTTCGCATTACCCGAGGCGAAATGGAAGATGACGGTCAAGCCCTCGGCGACCAGCCCAAACGTTGAATACGTCTATGGCGACCGCTATGACGGCCACCTGGAAGTTCGCAAGATCGCGGTTTCGAAAGACGCAATTCTGACAGACGTCGTTCAGGATGAGGAGCAGCGCCTTCAATTCCGGCCTGGATTTGTCGCGGGCAAGGAAGAAAATTTTTCCGGTAAATTGCGAGGGGCCGTCTATAATTTTGAGTATGTTGCCGCCGGCCGCAGCATGAGCGGCAGATTTTACTTCCTAAAGGCAAACGACAGCACCGTTTACCTTCTCAGATTT
>Ga0138256_10000568_pt1 | contig 40535 bp, 29 predicted proteins | sample KNB2016incub_MG_FD_105486 | JGI IMG/M metagenome (GOLD analysis project Ga0138256, IMG submission 105486) | Active sludge microbial communities from wastewater in Klosterneuburg, Austria - KNB2014incub_MG | ecosystem: Engineered > WWTP > Activated sludge > Unclassified | place: Austria... | reverse complement strand
GGGGGGGCCCGGCCGGGGGGGCGCGGGGGGGGGCGCCCCGGGCGCGGCGGGGGGGGGGGGGCGCCGGGCGGGGGGGGGGCGGCGGCGGGGGGGTGGGGTACAGCACAACCGTGCGCAGCCAGTACGGGCGCGAGGCGTCGAAGGCCCCCCGGGTGTAGACGACGACGTGGACGACCTGCCTTGTGGGATACACCGGCCAGTCGAAGACCTCGTTGTCATCGCCGTCCCGGACCGCGTACGCATAGGTCGGGCATGGCGGCGACGTCGTCTGCCACGGGCCGACGAGGATGTCGTAGTCCAGGTCGTTGGGCGGCCGCATCTCGGTGCGGTATTGGACGCCCGGTTCGAGCTCGAACTTGTAGTAGTCGCGGTTGCTCGTCGTGTTGCCCGTCAGCGGGGCGCGGACGATGAAGTCGATCGGGACGAGGATGGCGCTCGAGCACGTATTGTTGCCCTCGAAGCTGTCCTTCATCGGCGTCGGCGTGCGTGTGGGCGTCGGGGAGGCCTTGGGGGTCTCGGAGGGGTTGGGCGTCGAGGTGCCGCGGTCGAACATCGTCACGCCGAGCTCGTACGTCGCGCTGCCGCCGCCCGACGGCCCGCGGTTGTCGACGGTGATGATCGCCTGGCCGTCGCCGGCCGCCTGGAACGTCACCTCGGACTCGAACGTGAGCGCCGACGCGTCGTCGCTCCAGCAGCCGAAGGTGTCGTTCCAGGGCGTGCAACTCGTCCCGCCCGGCAGGTCGCCGACGGCCAGCACGGTGTCGACGCCGGCGGCGAGGCCCTTGGTGAAGACCCGGTACCATCGGCCGCCCTTCACCGGGAACGTCGCGAGGTCGATGTCGAAATCGCTGCAGAAATTGTGCTTCTGCGTTGCCGCGCTGTCGCCGATGCCCACCAGGATCGGCTTCTGCTGGCCGCGCGAGCTGTCAGGCTCGAACTCGTCCGGCTCGGTGCACGTGCGCGGCGACTGGCCGGGGGCGAGCGTCGGCGGAACGAGCGTCGGCAGCGGCGTGTTCGTCGGCTCCGGCGCCGGCGTGTCCGTGTCGCGGGGCGTCGCGGACGGGCCAGTGTCGGGCGTCGGTTCGTCCGGTGAGCTGAAGACCTGCGTCGGCGCCGGGGTCGATGTCGGCGGCGGCTGCAGGAGCCACTGGTCGCCGACGGCGGTCTCCATCGTCGTCATGTTCTTGACGATGATCGCGTACTCCTGGCCGGTCGGCCACTGCTCGTTGAACGCGACCGGCGCCGAGAACGAACCGTCGGGCTGTGACCCCAATTGGGTGACCGGGACCGTGCTGTCCCACTGGTCGGGCGGCACGCCTGCCTCGCGGCGGGCGATCCAGACGGCCAGCGACGTGTCGGCGGGCCAGCCGGTGCCGCTGATCACGGGGCTGCGCGGGTCGGTGAGGTCCACCCTCACGGTGCCGCTCGGCGCCGTGGCGGTCCCGTCGAGCTTGGGCGTCACCGCCCGCACCTCGCGCGCGTCGACGACGAGCGCCGCCGGGTCGGCACTGTTCAGCTTGCCGTAGGCCACGATCGACTGGCCGCGCACGAGCGCGAGCGGGTCCGTGATCTCTTCACCGTCTGCGAGAAGGCGCGTCGTGCCGGGCACGTAGCGCATGGCGGAGACGCCGTCCGTGCCGTCCTCGATCATGAGGAGCCCGGTATCGGGGTCGTAGTTCACGAACGTGCCCTCGAAACGGCCCTCGCTGGGGTCGAGCAGCGCCATCTCCTTGCCGTTCGGCCCGTCGAGGCACGTCGGGCAGACGTCCTCGCCGGTGTCGCGCTCGATCTTGGCGACGCTGGCGGCTTGGATCCCGTACCAGACGGCCACCGGGCGCGCCGCAGCGCGCGAAGTCTCGCTCGGGAAGAACACGTAGTGCGTGTCGTCCGTCTCCAGCAGGAGCCGGGCGCAGAACTCGCGCGGGTTGAGCTGGCGGGCGAACGCGTCGAGCTGCGGGTCGGCCGTCGCCGTGCCCGCGCGCGTCACGGCGCCGCCGGTGCCCGCCGCGCCGGTCGCGGCATCGGGCAGCTTGCCGATGAGCTGGACGCGCGGCAGCCGGCCGCCGTCGCACATGTCGTTCTCGGCGAAGACGCGGCCGGTGAACGTCAGCACCGTGGCCAGGCCGAGGACGATGCCGATCGCCGTCAGGCCGGCGCGGCGGTGCTCGTCGTCGGACAGCGGGCCGCTGTTGGCCATCAGGCGGCTGCCGCGAAGTTGACCGAAGGCGGCGTTCAAAGCCGGGTAGCGGAGGCGCCAGTCGGCCGGCGGCTGCCACGTGCCGAGCCGTATACACAGGAGGCGCCAGAGGGTCCAAAGGGGCACGGCCAGCGCGACGAGGACGGCCAGGAGGCCGAGCCTGGCGTACCACTCGCCCGTCTTCCAGAGTCCGAACACGGCGCCGAGCCAGCCGCTGACGGGCAGCGACCGCCCGACGGCGCCGCCGGCCTGTACGGCTTGCGGGATGAGGACGTAGTAGCCGGCGAAGAAGGCGACGAACAGCCCGAAGACGACGATCGGCCGTCCGGGCGAGCGCACGGTGTCCCGCAGCAGCCGACGTGCCAGGAGATAGCACGCCACCGGGATCGCGGCGAAGAGGGCGATGACGAGGAGGAGCGCCAGCAGGATGAGCGGGCTGGCGAGCAGCGTGGCCAGCGTCAGGCCGACGACGTTCCCCAGCCCGGCGAGAAGGTTGGCGGGGTCGGTGAACGTGATCAGACCGGCATCCGTCAGCCGGAACCCGCCGACGAAGTACGACCGGCGGTAGAGCCAGCCCCAGAACTGGACGAGGACGAGGAGCGCGACGGCCAGCCCCAACAGCGTGGCCGGCGTCATCGGCGGCAGCCACGACAGCCAGCCGCCCTCGCCGCGCGCCGCCGTCCACGCACCGCCGAGGCGACCGCCGAAGCCGCCGCCCGGGTCATCCGGGGCGCTGCGCCCGCCGCCGGCCGGAACCCCTCCGCGCGGCGCCCGGCCGCGGCGCTCGACATACGCACTGCCGAGGTCGACGCTGTCGACGACGGCGCCTTCGAGCTTGGCCTCGGTCAGGTCGGCGCCGGTGACGTCGGCCCAGGCCAGGTTCACCCGGCCGAGGTCCGCCTGCCGCATGTTCGCGCCGCGCAGGACCGACCAGCGGGCATCGGCTTGGCGCAGCACCGTCGCGTGCAGATCGGCGCCTTCGAGGATCGTCCAGCGCAGGTCGGCGTTCGTGAGATCCGCCCGGCTTAGGTCGGCGCCCCGCAGGTTGAGGCTGGAGAGGTCAACGCCGCGCAGGTCGAGCCCCGAGAGGTCGACGGTGCCCTGTGTCTGCTCGATGCGCTCGATGATCTGTTCGCGGGAAAGGGTCATGGGTCCGTTGCCTTTGGCCTCGGGGCGGGATGATAGCACACGGGGTTCAGCCGCCTGACTCGATCAGGCCGCTTCGATCAGGTTGCTTCGATCAGGTTGCTTCGATCAGGCAGTGCCCCGTCATGGGCGGCGGGGCGGCGATGCCGAGGAGCGCGAGCAGCGTCGGGGCCACGTCGGACAGGCGGCCGTTCGCCAGGGCGATCCCCGGTTCGCCTTCACCGCGCTGCGCGTACGCCGTCCCGACGAGAACGATCGGCACCGGGTTCGTCGTGTGCGCCGTGTGCGGCGCGCCGGTCACGGGATCGATCATCATCTCGGCGTTGCCGTGATCGGCCGTCACGAGCGCCACGCCGCCGCGCGCCAGCAGCGCCTCGACGATGCGGCCGAGACAGGCGTCCGTTGTCTCGACGGCCTGCACCGCCGCGGCCAGGTCGCCGGTGTGGCCGACCATGTCGGGGTTGGCGAAGTTCACGACGATCAGGTCGTCCCCGCCCCCGGCGATCCGCGCGACGACGAGGGCGCACAGCGCCGGCGCGCTCATCGCCGGCTGGAGGTCGTACGTGGCGACGCCGGGCGACGGTATGAGCTGCCGCTCCTCGCCCGGGAAGGGCGCCTCCCGTCCGCCGTTGTAGAAGTACGTCACGTGGGCGTACTTCTCGGTCTCGGCGGTGTGGAACTGGCGCATGCCCGCCTCGCTCACGACGCGGGCCAGCGGCTGGGCGACGTCGTCGGACGGGAACGCGACGGCGGCGGTCTGCGCATCGGCGTACTGCGTCAGCGTCACGACGTCGATCCGCGCGAGCTGCCGCCTCTCGAAGCCGGCGAAGGTCGGATCGGTCAGTGCCGCCAGCAGTTGGCGCATGCGATCCGCGCGGAAGTTGAACAGCACGACGGCATCGCCGTCCGACACGCGGGCCAGCGGCCGTCCATCCGCGTCCGCGAGGACCGTCGGGGGGATGAACTCGTCCGTCGTGCCGGCGTCGTATGCCGCCTGCACCGCCGCCTCGGCCGACGGAGCGGTCGTGCCGACCCCGTCGACGATCGCCCGCCACGCCAGCGCGGTGCGGTCCCACCGCTTGTCTCGGTCCATCCCGAAGTAGCGCCCGCCGATCGTGGCGAACCGCCCGATGCCCACGCGCGCGAAGTCGGCCTCGGCCGCGCGCACGAAGCCGAGCGCGCTCTGAGGAGCGGTGTCGCGTCCGTCCGTGAACGCGTGGACCCAGACGCCGGTCACGCCTGCGGCGCGCGCTGCAGACAGCAGAGCGATCAGGTGCCCCGAGGTTGCGTGAACGCCGCCGTCGCCCAGCAGGCCGATGAAGTGGACGGCGGAGCCGCGCGCGCGCGCGCCATCGAAAGCTGCGCGCAGCGTGGGGTTCTCGCTGAACGTGCCGGCCGCCGCATCGGCGTTCAGGCGCGTCAGGTCCTGCAGGACGACGAAGCCGGCGCCGAGGTTCAGGTGGCCGACCTCACTGTTGCCCATCTGGCCCGCCGGCAGGCCGACGTCGAGACCGGAGGCGATCAGCTCGGCGTGCGGGTAGGCGGTCACGAGTGCGTCCATCGTCGGCGTGCGGGCCAACGACACGGCGTTGCCGGGGCCGGGCGGGGCAAGCCCCCAGCCGTCGAGGATGATCAGCGCCACGGGGCGGGCGGTGGTCGGGATGGCGGTGCCGGTGCCTTCGGGGGCGGGCACGGGGGCGGGCACGGGGGCGGGCACGGGGGCGGGCATGGGAGAGGCATCGGCTGTCGGCATGGTGCTTGGCTCCATGAAGGTGGCGGACAGGATGGGCGGACGGGGTGAGGGGGGGCTGAGGGGGGAGTGAGGTTATCGGGGACGGGCAACTACCGCAGCGCCCGCCACGCATCCGCCTCCACCAGCCGTTCCACCGGCGCCCGGTCGTCGGTAAGGATGCGCGCGTCGGCGGACAGCGGCATCGTCATCCGCCATCGCCCCGCCATCGCGTCCGCCGCCGCGCGAGCGACGTGCATCGCGCCGTCAGGCGAAAGCGCCGCGCGGCGCGCGTCGAACGCCCCCGGTCCGGGCGGTGCGCCGGACGCGACGAGCACGCGATTGTACGCATCCGGCCGTTCGATCCGGCCGATCCAGCCGAAGACCCCTCCCAGCGTCGCCGCCGCGCTGCCGGTGAGCGCACCCCCGTCGCCGGCAGGGTCGACGAGGTTGAGGGCGACGACGCCGCCGGGGGCGAGACAGCGGTGGGCGAGCGTGAAGAACTCGCGGGTCATGAGATGGAAGGGCGGGTAGGGGCCGCGGTAGGCGTCGAGGGCGATGAGGTCGTAGCGGGGGGGGACGTCGACTGTTGAGGCGCATCGCGTGTTCATCCAGACGCGTCCGTCTGCGACGTGGATCGTGAGACCGTCGATGTCGCCAAGGTCGAGATGATCGCGGGCGATCGCGACGACCTCCGGATCGATCTCGATCCCGTCGATCTGCACGCCGGGCCACGCGGCGGCGAGGGTACGGGCGACGGTGCCGCCGGCGAGGCCGATGACGAGGGTGCGGCGGACGGCGGGCGGCGCGTCGCCGGGGGCGAGGAGGGGGGCGGCGGCCATGTCGTCCCAGACCGTGCCGGTGAGGGGGCGGTCGGCGTCGTGGATCGACTGGACGGCGGCGCCCTCGTCGAAGAGCAGGAAGCGGCGGCCGGCGGATTCGACGACCTCGATGTAGTGGGTGCGGCCCTCGCGCCAGGCGACGAGCCGGGCGCCGTCCGTGCGGTCGCCGTGCCCGACGGGGGGCTGAGCGGCAGCCGAGCGCGTTGCGGCGACGACAACGGCCGCGAGGCAGGCGAAGGCGGCGGCCATCGCGTAGGCGAGGCGAGAGCGCGAGCGGGCGGGTTCGGCGACGAGTGCGATGGCGGCGACGAGCGTCAGCGCTGCGCCCCATGCGGCGAAGGACAGGCGGACGCCGAGGAGCGGGAGCGTGCCGAACGCGGTGCCGAAGGTGCCGAGGAGGCTGCCGAGGGTCGACCACGCCAGGATGCGACCACTGCCGCCCGCCGCCCAGCCGTGCGCGCCCGCGTCGCCCGAAGAGGATCCGTCGACCGGCAGCAGGCCGTCGCCGCGCCGCGACCCGGCGATGACGAGCGGCACGACCATGCCGAGGAAGACGGTCGGGAAGGCTACGAACGTCGCCGCCACCGTCAGGGAGGCCGCGGCACGGGGCGCGTCCATGGCGGTCGTCGCGACCAGGCCGCCTAAGAGGGCGAACGGCGCGATGCTCCACGCGGTAGCCACGAACATCCCGCCGATGGCAGCAACCGCGGCGGCGTTGAAGCGGCATGCTGCCGCAACGACATCGCTTGGCGACAACGGTCCGGGCGGCCGGGCCCACGGCCGCCAGCCCCGGCCGGCCGCCGCGCGGCGCACGTCGACCGCGCTGAGCGCGCTCCCGGCCGCCAGCCCGGCCAGCGTCAGCCCGATCAGCGTCGCCCAGACCGGCATCGACATTCCGAAGCTCGGCGCGAGCAGGCGGGCGCCGGCGATTTCGAGGGCCATCGTGGCGGCGCCGCACGAGAAGGCGAGGGCGTCGGCAACGAAACGGGGCGGGCCGGCTGGCCCGCCCCGTGGTTCGGCAGACGGATGCGGTGTGGCGGTCGGCAGCGACGTCGTCATCGCGTCGTCGGCCCGGCCCGAACGCCGGCGCGTCAGGCGCTCTCGATCCCGTCGGCCTGGTCGTCGACGTCGACGTCCGCGCCGAGGACGAGCGGTGCCGGCGCCTCGGCATGGGCGCGCTTGGCCGGCCGGGCGGCGGGATCGGCGGGCACGCCGGCGCGGGTGAGGAGGAGCGGTGCGGCGCCGCCGAGGACGGTTTCACCGCGGACGACGCACTTCGTGATGTCGTCGCGCTCCGGGATCTCGAACATCGTCTCGAGGAGCGTGCGCTCGAGGATCGTCCGCAGGCCGCGCGCGCCGGCCTGCATGCCGAGCGCGGCGCCGGCGATCGCCTTGAGCGCATCGTCCGTGAACTGCAGCTCGACGCCGTCCAGGATGAAGAGCTGCTGATATTGCTTGATCAGCGCGTTGCGCGGCTCGGTCAGGATCCGTACGAGCATCGGCTCGTCCATCGGGTCGACGGCGACGACGACGGGCAGGCGGCCGACGAACTCCGGGATCAGGCCGAACGTGAGGAGGTCGTCCGCCAGCGTGTGCTGCAGGATCCGCGGCTCGTCGATCACCGCGGCCGCGCCGCCGTCGCCCGACTGGAAGCCGAGCGAGCCGGCGCGCAGGACGCGCTTGCGCACGACCTGGTCGAGGCCCGGGAAGGCGCCGCCGCAGATGAACAGGATGTCGGACGTGTCGAGCTGGATGAACTCCTGGTGCGGGTGCTTCCGCCCGCCCTGCGGCGGGATGTGGGCCACCGTGCCCTCGATGATCTTCAGGAGCGCCTGCTGCACTCCCTCGCCGGACACGTCCCGCGTGATGGACGGATTGTCGCCGCTCTTGCGGGCCGTCTTGTCGATCTCGTCGATGTAGATGATCCCCTTGCTCGCCCGCTCCAGGTTGCCGTCCGCCGCCTGGATGAGCCGGAGCAGGATGTTCTCGACGTCCTCGCCGACGTAGCCGGCCTCGGTCAGCGCCGTGGCATCGGCGATGGTGAACGGGACGTCCAGCAGGCGGGCGAGGGTCTGCGCCAGCAGCGTCTTGCCGCAGCCCGTCGGGCCGATCAGGAGGATGTTGCTCTTCGCGAGTTCGGCCGTCTCGGCGTTCGCCTCGGCGTGGTGGATCCGCTTGTAGTGGTTGTAGACCGCCACCGCAAGCACCTTCTTGGCCCGCTCCTGGCCGATGACGTACGCGTCCAACCCGTCGTAGATCTCGCGTGGCGACGGGACGTGCGGCAGGAACAGCTCTGGCGTCGAGGTCTCGCGCGCTTCCTCATCCGCCAGGATCTCCTTGCAGAGATCGACGCACTCATCGCAGATGTAGACCGAGTCCGGGCCGGCGATCAGCCGCGTGACCTGGTCCTGCTGGCGCTTGCAGAACGAGCAGAAGTGGCTCTTGGATCGGGGCTTCGTCATCTGGGGCACTCCGGTGTTGGCGGGGCGACGCGGTACGTGGCTCAGCCGGCGATGCCGTTGAGCGCGGCAAGACCGGGGCCGCGCGTCGGCGCCGGCAGGCCCTCCGGGCCGGGCAGCACTTCGTCCACGAGGCCGTAGTCCACGGCTTCCTGCGCCAGGAGGAAGCGGTCCCGCTCGAAGTCGCTGGCCACCTGCTCCTGCGTCTGGCCGGTGTGGAACGAGATGATCTGCTGGATCCGGTGGTTCAGCCGCAGCAGCTCACGCGCCTGGATCTCGACGTCCTGGGCGTAGCCGCGGCTGCCGCCGCCGGCCGGGTGCATGTGGATCGTGGCGTTCGGCAGTGCGACGCGCTTGCCCTTGGCTCCGGCGGCCAGGAGCACCGTGGCCATCGAGGCCGTCGTGCCGATCGCGTACGTGCGGACGTCGGCGCGGATGAGCTGCATCGTGTCGTAGATCGCCAGGCCGGCGTACACGATGCCGCCCGGTGAGTTGATGTAGAAGTGGATGTCCTTGTTCGGATCCTCGCGGTCGAGGAAGAGCAGCTGGGCCACGATGACGTTGGCCACTTGGTCGTCGATGGGGGTGCCGAGGAAGATGATCCGCTGGCTGAGCAGCAGACTGTAGATGTCGAAGGCGCGCTCGCCGCGGCCGGTCTGCTCGATGACCATTGGGATCATCGCCTGCGCGCGATCGGTGTCGGGGTGGATCACGGAGGACTCCTCTCGAGTCGAAACGAATGTGAAGGGGGGGTGGCGTAGGGATGGGCCAGGGCGGCTTGGATGGCGGTGTCGGTCGGGGGCGACGGGGCGGTCAGGCGGGTTCGGCGGTCGTGACGGCGTCGTCCGGTGTCGCGGCCCCGTCCGCGCGCCCGCTCGTGATCGCCATCAGGCGGGCGATGGCGCGGCTGGACAGGATGCGGGCGCCGAACGAGCTGCGCATCTCGTGGACGGAGGGCATCGGACCGCGGCGCGATCGGTCGCCCTTGGTGCCCGGGCCGCCCCGGCCGTCCTTCTTGCCGGCGCCGACGAGGCGGCTGAAGAACTTCACCTCGTCGTCGATCTCGTTGGATCGGACGCGGATCCCCTCGGCGGCGCAGAACTCGGTCAGGACGAGCTGGCGCCGGATGCGCTTGTCGGCTTCGCCCTCGATCTGGGCGTACAGCGCCTCGGCGCCCTCAGGCTGGAGCCCGAGCCATTGTTCGAACGCCAACCCTTGCTCCTCGACCTTGGCCTTGAGGTCGTGGACGTAGCGGGCGATCTCGGCGTTCAGCAACTGCGGCGGGAAGTCGACGCTCGCCGCGGCGATGAGGGCGTCGAGCGCGCTCTCGATGTGCTGATCCTGGAGCGCCATCCGCGCGCGCTCCTCCATCTGCGCCCGCACCCGTGCCCGCAGCCCCTCGACGCTGTCGACATCGGCCAGCGTCGCCGCCAGCGTGTCGTCCAGCTCGGGCAGCTGCAGCTCGGCGACGCGCGCGACGGTGCCGCTGAACGCGACGGGCTGTTCCTGCAGTTCGGCGGCCGGCCAGAACGCGGGGTAGGTGAGGGTGAAGTCGAGGGCCTGGCCCGCAAGCGCGCCGATCAACGCGTCGATCACGGCCGGCGGCAGCCGCGTGGCGTCGAACCGATCGGGGTCGAGGGCAAGCGTCAGCGCCTCGTCCTCGAAGACGACGGCATCCGCGTGACGCCCGACCAGGCTGAGCGTGACGATGTCGCCGGCCGCGGCCGCGCGCTCGACGTCCGTCAGCACCGCCATCTCGCGCCGCCAGCCCTGGAGCACCGCGTCGACCTCGTCGTCGCCTACGTCCGGCAGGTTGGGGGCGGGGACGCGCAGCGCGCGGTAGTCGCCCAGCGTGACGGTGGGTTGGAGCGGGACGGTCACCTCGATCGTGAGCGGGTCCCGGCCGACGACGTTGGCATCGACCGACACGCCGGTGTACGCCTCGCCGGGCTCGACGGCTTGCCGGGCGCCGCGCTGCGCGAGCTTCTCCACCGCTTCGCTCTCCAGCGCCTCGGCGCCGAGCAGCGCCTCGAGCCGATCGAGCGGTGCCGTGCCGGGGCGATAGCCGGGCACGCGCGCCCGCTTGCCGAGTTCCTTGGCCACGTCCTGCTTGGCGCGCGCCACGTCGTCGTCCGTGACGACGATCGTGATCTTGCGCTGGCGCTGGCCAAGCTCTTCGCTGCTGACGTGCAACCCGGACTCCTGTCTCGCGGCTCTTCACGGGGATCAAGCGGATCGTCGGGATCAATCGGACCATCGGGGTCAAGAGGGGCGCGGTTCCGCACGGATGGGGAAGGGGAGACTCGAACTCCCACGGGTCGCCCCACATGCTCCTAAGGCATGCGCGTCTGCCAATTCCGCCACTCCCCCGCGCCGCGGTGGATTATAGCGGTCGGTGCAGGGCGGGGATAGCCGATTCCGCGCCGGCCGAACCGTTCTAGCACGACATTAACGGCCGCGCACGGTCCAGTATTCTTCGGGCGGCCAGGCATGGTTCGAGCACGCGGCGCGCAGGTAGTCCTGGCGGTAGCGGCGGATCTCGTCCTGAATGCCCTCACCGTCCAGCAATGCCATGTCGGCGATCGCCCGGATCGGCAGCCCGCAGACCGGGCAGATGATCACCTCGTCCAGGTTGCGCCGCCAGGCCGGGTTGCGCTCCTGCCATGCGCGGACGGCCGGAGGGGCGCCGGTGCTCTCCTGGTAGAAGACGATGGCGACGGTGTCGCTGCGGGTCATGGCGATGGAGTCGCCGTCGCCGACACGATCGAGGCCCCCTTCGGCGCCTCGACGATGATCGTCCACTCCGCCTCGTCGGTCGAGCCCGAAAGGAGCAGCGTCGCCGTGCGCTTCAGTCCCTTGTCGGCAAAGCGATCGGAGCGATCGACGGTGTGCAGGAAGACGAACGAGCCGTCCTCCTCGCTGTCCAGGCCCCAGCCGAACGCCGTCATCTGCTCCTTGTACCACGTGACGAGCGCGTCCTCGTCGAAGTCGTCCATCGCGTACTCGGCCGCCGCGTCGAGGTCCGCCGTCGCCGGCTCGTACGCCACGCGCGTCGCGGCCACCGGCACCGGGATGTCCGCCAGGTCGGCGTCCTGCACGGGATGCCACGGATCGGCCGCCGGGTCGGCGGTCGGCGTCGCGGTCGGCTCGAGCCGGGCGACGACGGTCGGCGTGACGGGCTGGCCGGCGATCGCGACGGCCGTGGACTCCGCCGGCGTCTCGGCCGGCGTGCCGCCGCAGCCGACGAGGGCGAGGGCAGCGGCGGCGAGTGCGGTGGTGGCGGTCAGCAGCGGGATTCGGCGGCGCGACATGGCGGTTCCTCACAGGCAGGGGACGGTCGTCGATCTCGGGGAAGCCCGGCGGTGACGGTCGGTCCGGCGGGCGAGGGCCGATGATACAACAGGGTCGGCGCCATCGCCCGTATCATCTGCGCATGACGCCCGCGCCGACCGCCGCCCCTCCCGTGCCGACGCCCATCGACCGCGCCTTCTTTGCCCGCGATGCCGAGACCGTCGCCCGTGCGCTCGTCGGCGCCACGCTGGCGGTGGCCGGGACGGGCGGTGTGCAGCGCGTCCGCATCGTCGAGACCGAAGCGTACGTCGGGGCGCACGACTTGGCGTGCCATGCGGCGCGCGGTCGGACGGCACGCACGGCCGTCCTGTTCGGCCCGGCGGGTCATGCCTACGTCTACCTGATCTACGGCCTGCACCACCTGTTGAACGTCGTCACCGGTCCGGCGGGCGATGCGCAGGCGGTGCTGTTGCGCGCGGCCGAGGTCGTCCGTCCCGACCGGGCCCTCGACGTCGCCGCGTGCCGCGGCCCCGGCCTGCTCGCCCGACACCTCGGCATCACCCGCGCCGACGACGGCCACAACGTCTGCCCGACCGACGCGCCCGCCGGCGCCCGCCTGTGGTTCGAGGACGGTACGCCGCCTGCGCACCTGGCCGCCTCGGCGCGCATCGGGGTGGACTACGCCGGCCCATGGGCGGCCGCTCCGCTGCGCTTCTTCGACCCCGACAGCCGTGCCGTCAGCCGGGCGCGCCCGTCCCGCCCGGCTGCCCGGGCGAGCGCCGAACGCGGATCCCGGCAAGGCATCGCCGGCCGCCCATCGGATCGCCGCGGCGGCGATAACGAGCCTCCAGCACACCGCTAGCGCCTCTCTAACGCGCGCGCCCTACGCTTCGGCCCACACACGCCACGCGTCCGGCACCGAGCCGCCGGGCGCGCCGATCGAACGAGGAGAGCCGAACGATGTCGACGAAGATCGTGCGCCGCAACTGGAGCCCCGTGACCGACCTTGCCCCCGATGTTCTCTCGCTGCGCCAGGCGATGGACCGGCTCGTCGCGGACAGCGTCGTCCGGTGGCCGGCCGGTGCGCCCGCCCGCGCCAGCGGCCCCCTCGCTCCGGCCGTCGATGCCTGGGAGGAGGGCGACACCGTGATCGTCGAGCTGGCGATGCCCGGTGTGGCGCCCGATGCGTTCGACGTGACGATCGAGCGCGACACCCTCGTCGTGTCCGGCGAGGTGCCGGCGCAGGCCGCAGACCGGACGTGGCTGATCAAGGAGCGCCCCCACGGCCGCTTCGAGCGCCGCTTCGACCTGAGCGTGCCGCTCGACGTCGAGCGAATCACGGCCAACTATGCGGACGGCATCCTCCGCCTCGAGCTGCCGAAGGCCGAGTCGGTGAAGGCGCGCAAGATCGAGGTTGCACGGAACTGAACCCGGAATCACCCCATTCCCGCCGGCACGTCCTTCTTGCCCCCGAAATCGACGAACCGGTAGCCCATCCCGCGCTCGGTCACGATGTAGCGCGGACGGGACGGATCGGGCTCGATCTTCTGGCGCAGGTAGGTGATGTAGAGCCGGACATAGTTGTCCTGGTCGATGTACTCCGGCCCCCAGACGTTCGTCAGGATGACCTCGTGCGTCTGGAGCCAGCCGGCGTGCTTCACCAGGTGGTAGAGCAGGCGCCACTCCGTCGGCCGGAGCTTCACCCGCTCGCCCTTGACGATGACCTCGCGGTGGGCGAAGTCCAGCTGGAGGTCGTCGTCGACGACGACGATCCGGTTGTCGCGCGGCGTCTGGACCCGGCGCAGGACGGCACGGGCCCGGCTGACGAGCTCGCTGGGCGAGAACGGCTTGGCCACGTAGTCGTCCGCGCCGAGGTCGAGGCCGCGGATGCGGTCCGTCTCGTCGGCTTGCACCGTCAGCATGATCACCGGGACGTCGGAGAAGGTGCGCAGCTCGCGCAGCGTTTCGAAGCCGTCCATGCCGGGCATGTTCACGTCGAGGACGACGAGGTCCGGGAGCGTTTCGCGCACCTTCTGCACGCACGTCGCACCGTCGTGCGCCTCATCGACCCGAGCGCCCTGCATCGCGAAGTTTACGCGGACGAACTGGATGATCCGCTGCTCGTCGTCGCAGACCAGGACGAGCCGGTCCTTCAGCAATGCGGCGTCCGTCATGTGCTCCCCCTCTGTCGTCCGTCGTCGCTCGCCGGCGGTTGACCGCCGCCGGTGCTGCCGTCACTGCCGTCACTCCCGTCACCGCCGACGATTCCGCCGCGCTCCGCCGCCGCCCGCGGCAGCCGCACCGTGAACGTGCTCCCCTCGCCCGGCGTGCTCCGGACGTCGATCCGACCGCCGTGCGCGCCGACGATCGCCCGGCACATGTAGAGACCGAGGCCGGTGCCGTCGGCCCCGCCGTCCGTGTGGGCTCGGAAGAACCGGCCGAAAAGCTGCGCCTGGTCGGCGGGGTCGATGCCGATCCCCCGGTCGATCACTTGGACGATCACCTCGCCGGTCCGGCCGTCGTCGTCCGCGCCGTCGCCGCCCAGAACGACGGCGATCGGCGTGCCGGGCGCCGAATACTTCACGGCGTTGGACAGGAGGTTGTCGAAGACCTCCCGCAGCCGCACGGGGTCGGCGACGATCGGTCCGACGTCCGCCAACTCGGTCTGCCAGCGGCGATCGGGGTGGACGCGCCGGAACGACTCGACCGAGCGGGCGAGCATGGCGCGCAGATCGACGGTGTGGCGGTCGAGCGGCAGCGCGCCCGCGCGGAGGCGGGCGGCCAGCAGGAGCTGATCGACCATGTGCGTCAGGTGGGTCGTCTCGTCGAGGATCACGTCGACGGCCTGCGCACGGAAGGCATCATCGCCCGCCATCTGCGGCTGCTGGAGCGTCTCGGCGAAGCCGCGGATGAGGGCGAGCGGCGTTTTCAGCTCGTGCGACAAGCCGGCCAGGAAGGTGTTCTTGGCGGCCTCGGCCTCGCGGAGCGCGGAGACGTCGACGACGTTCACGATATAGCCGCCGGCCGCCGCAGGCGCCGGTCCTGCCGGCGACGCGGACGTCGAGGCCCCGCCGTTCGGGGCGTCGACCTCGCCGACGGCAAGGGCTACCGGGGCCATCGGCGTGATCTCGATCTGCAGCCACGGCTGGCGCGGACCGCCCGGCAGGCGTCCGGCGATCGGCCCGCCGCCGTCCGCGGCGCCGGCCGGTTCGAGGGCGACCCGCCGCCCGTCCTCGGCCTCCAGCGGCAGCGCGTCGCCCAGCGCCCGGCCGGCGAGGTCTTCGCGCCGCACGCCGAGCAGGCGCTCCGCCGCCGGGTTCGCGCCGACGATCCGGCCCGCGCCGTCCAGCAGCAGGATGCCGGTCGGGCTGCCGTCGACGACCTCGGCCAGCTGGTGTTCGCGCGCCGCCAGTCGGGCGTGGAGCATCGCGTTCTCGATCGCGATCGCGGCCTGGTCGGCGAAGGCGCGCAGCACCTCGTCGTCCGCCGACGCGAAGACCGCCGCGCCCTGGCTGCGGAAGACGACGATCTGCCCGATCTCGCGGGCGCGCCGCCGCAGCGGCAGCGTGACGACGTCGAGATCCTCGTCGTCGCCCGGCAGCGTGCGGACGGCGACGAGCGGGCCGGCGGGCGGCGGGAGCGCGGGCAGCGAGAAGTTGGCGGGCGGCAAAGCGAGGGCGGTCATGCGCTCGCTCGTCAAGCCGTCGACCGCCGCGGCGGGTTCGGCGCCGGCTGCCGTGACGCTTGACCCGTCGCGGACGGACGCGCTGCCGGCCGCCGGCGCGGACCACGCCGGGTCGAAGCTGCTGTGCAGGTGCTCGACGAGCTTCTCTTCGAGGTGATAGCTCGCCACGATCCGGAGCCCGTCGTCGCCGTGCGCGCCGCGCCCGACCTCCGGTCCGCCTGCGCCCGCCGAGCCGACGCTGCCGCTGCCTTCGCCCCGGATCGCGATCGCACCGGCCGTGCCGCCGGTCATCGTGACGGCGGTCTTGAGGACGAGCGCCATGACGTCGCGCGGCTCGAGCGCCTCGGTCATGGCGCGGGCGATGCCGAGGAGGTAGTCGCGCTGGCGGAGGGCGGGGGTGGGGGTGGGGGGAGGGGACATCGGGGACCATTCTAGACCCTCGGGCGGTTCGATGACGGGCTGCCGGCCGATGGGGCCGTCGACACAGTGCCGGTGCAATGTCGCCGTGCCGGCTGCGACCGTGTCTAACCTGGCGCAACAATCCAAGGCCGCTGTTCCGAAGCCGATGTTCAGCGCGATGTCCGTCATCGACCCGAGGAGTGCGCAATGACAGGCGCGGTCGTGCAACGCGCGGCGTGCCGGCCTGCGGGCCGGCGGGATGGACGAGGGCGGGCTGCGGCGGCGATCGCCCTGGCCGCTTGGGCGACGATCGCGCCTCATACCTCCCGCGTTGCCGCCGAGACGCGCATCCACCTCCCGTACGCCGGCCGCGACATCGTCCGTCCGCCGTCGCCCGTCACGCAGCTCGGCGGCAGCGTGGACGGTGTGGCGACCGACGGCCACTACGCCTTCGCCGGCATCGGCCCGCGCTTTGTCGTGCTCGACCTCGAGCCGGCCGGCACGCCCGTGCGGGTCTGGCAGAGCCCGCCGCTGGCCGGCCCGGTCCGCGAAGTCGTTCTCACCCAGCAGCGCGTCTGGCTGGCCGTCGGGCCGGAGGGCCACCTGCAGGCCTACGACGTGCACGATCCGCGCGCGCCGCGACGGGTGTTCGAGGGTCGCGTCCGCGAAGGAGCGCACGTCCTGATCGGGGCAAGCGGCAACCTGCTGTTTGCGCGCGCCGGCTGGGGCGACGTCGTCGATCTGATCGACGTCAGCGCGCCGGCGCGGCCCGCGGTGGTCGGCTCCGTGACGCTGAAGAGCCAAGGGGTGGCGATGCAGGCCGTGGCACAAGGCCGCTTCCTCTACGTGGCGCGATACGTGGACGAGGACGGCGTGCCTGGACTGCCTGGCATTGCCGTCGTCGACATCGACCGCCCCGCCTCGCCGCGCGAGGTCGCCTTCCTGCGGCTGCCCGTCGAGGGCGGCTCGCACCTTGAAGGCCCGCATGCACTCGACGTCGCCGGCGACCGGCTCGTGGCGGTCTCGATCAGCACCACGTGGTGGATCGACATCGCACGCCCGACCGCGCCGGTCGTCGTCGGCACGCGCCCGGGGGGCGTACACGACGTGGCGACGGTCGGCGACACGACTTGGCTGCTCGAAGGCACCCACCGGGCGCAGTTCAGCCTCGTGACCATGGATACGTTCAGCCCATCCCGCCCGCGGACCGTCGCAGCGCAACCCGTGCCCATCGCCTTTCGCCTGGCGCACGGCCGTGACCGGGTCGTGGCCTATGGCCGTGGAGCTCCCGCGGCAGTGCTGACGGTCGTCAACGTGGCGAAGCCGCGGACGCCGCGCGTGTGGGGGCAGTTCATGACGCTTGGCTATGTCAACCGGGCGGCGCCGCTTGACGATCGTGTGATCGCGGCCCGCTTTGACTCGATCGCAGTTGTCCCGCTGGACGCGGCAGGCGTCCCCCCGGGCGTCTCCTCGGAAGGGGCGATGTCCATCCCCTCCGCCGGGATCGATGGCAACTTCCTCGCCGCCCGCCGTGACGAGATCTGGACGCTGGACCGGGACCGGGCATCCGAGGGCTTCCACCTGGTCGGGTGGGATGTCGCGGACATGGCCCGCCCCACCGCTCGCTGGCGCGCGACGGCAACGCATCACCCGATGGGGTTCGCCGCCGCGGGCGACGTTCGCTTCTTCGGCGCTCTGCTCGGCTGGGCGGCTGGCCTGACCACCCTCGACGTTGCGGACGGCGACGCGCCCACCCAGTTCGGCCCGCTGAGCGGGGATGCGGACGGCGGGCCGAGGGCGCTGGCGGTCCACGGCGACCGGCTGTACGCGGCATCCCCGAACGCGCTCTGGGCCATCGACGTCCGCGAGCCGCACGCATGGCGTGAGATCGCGCGAGTGCCTATCGAACCCGCCGGCCATCGCCCTGCGCACAACGTGCTAAACCTCGCCGTACAAGGGCACACCGTGCTCGTGACGATGCCGTGGGGCGTTGCGGCGTTCGACACGGCCGACGGCGGTCTGCGGGCGATCGGCGGGCTGATGCTCCCGCCCGCGGAGGTGGCGCCGGGTTCGCAAGGGGCGCACCTGGCTGCCGCGTCGGCCCCCGGCCGGCTGTACGTTCACACATCGAGCCACATCGCGCCGGCGATGCGCGTGTCGGCCTTCGACATCACCCGGCCCCTCGATCCGGTCCTGCTGCGGACCTGGACGCATCCGGGCGAGCTGCCATTCTACCCGTGCGGCCTCGGCGCCGACGCGCGCACCGTCGCCATCGCGGCCTGCGATGCGGGGGTGCTGTTGCTCAACGCGCCGTAGGCGGCAGGTCTTGTTGCGGCGCTCCGCGGCCGGCGGCGTCCGCTCCCAGCGCGACGCAGGCGCGATCGCCACTCCGCCCTCGATGATCAAGGCCCGACGCGCGTCAGCCGATCTCCGGCCCAAGCCACTCGACCCGAACATCGTCCGTCGGGAAGTCCTTCACGTTGGCGGTGAGCACGACTGCCGACTGGTGCTTGGCGACGGCCGCGATCATCGCAACCGGCGCGCCGATCGTCCGCCCCAGGCTGCGATGCCGTCGGCGGTGTCGGGCGGCGGTCAGCGCGACGGCCTTCGTGATGGGCCAGCACGGGAGCTGGTCGAGGAACGTGTCCATCCGCGGGTCCGTGCCGACGTCGATGCCGGTGTAGAACTCCGTCAGGCTGATGCTGGCGATACCGACGCGTTCGCCGTCCACGATCAGCTTGAGGACGCGTTGGACGACGGCCCGCTGTCCCTTCGAGAAGTCGATCAGGACCGTGGTATCCAGCAGATAGCCGCTCACGGTTCGGCCGGGCCTTTCGGGGCGTCGTCCGCGGCATCCGGCTCGACGTCGTCCCACGCGTCGCCCCAAAGGCGCCGATCCCGATCGCCAACACCTGCCGACCGCTGTTCCCTGACCCATGCATGTGCCTGCTCAGGCGTCGCCCACTCCGGCACGTCGGTTTCCGCGAGGCTGCCCGCAGCCGCCTCGACCGCGGCCACCAGGCGTAAGCGCTTGACCTCCTTGGCCGCCAACCGCGCGAAGAACTGGCTCCGCTTGCGGCGCCCGACCAGCTCGTCGATGTCCTTCACGAGCCGCGCCGGCAACACGATATGCGTTCGAACATCACCTTCGCTCATCCCACACCTCGGGCCATGGATCGGCATCTGGAATGGGCTGATGATAGCACACAGGCGCGACCACAGGCGTGCGTCGACCTGCAGTCAACGGGTGCGCTGGCCCCGTCTGCCCACACGCGATATCGTTCGCGACCGCGATCATCGACCGGGGAACGTCGCGAAAGCTGAGCGGAGGCACTTGGATGGGCCGAGGCGCACGGGTCAGATGGCCGCTCGCTGGGGCGATCACCCTACGGGTCGCCGCCGGCGGCGCACTCGCGATGGTCAGCGTCGTCGTCGATGTCGGCCGTAGCGTCGACCCGACGGCCGGTATCGCGGGCGTTGCGCACCTGGCGGCACCGCAGCAGGCGGAGTCCTTCGCGGGCGCCTACCGGGCCCCCAGCCAGGTCGACAGCGGCCTGAAGGTCCACGTACCCGAGTGGGTCAAGACCGCGGCGCGCACGACGCGCCTGCACGTGATGAACACCGGCGCGGCGCCGGCCAACGTCCAGGTCGTCTTCACGACTGCGCCGGCCGGCCAGCCGGTCGCCTGCGGCGCGCCGTGCAACGTCGTCGTCCAGCCGCTCGGGGGCCACGTGTTCGACACCGCGCTCATGTCGATCCTGTCCCTGGGCGCAAGCGGCGCCGCCGTCCTCACGGCCGACCAGCCGATCGCCGTGGTCATCGAGGAGGCGCCGCGCGCGCCGGCCGGCGAGGACGTCGCGCTCGAGGCGGCGTGGCGGGATGACGACGACGGCGGGCCGACGAGCGCCGCGCTGCCGCTGATCGTCCGCAATGCCGATGGTGGGCTCGAGCAGCCGGGCGCGGCGCGGGTGTGGGCGCTGAACCGGGGCTTCGCGGGCGCGGCGCCGGTCCTCAACCTGCGGCCTTTTGCCGGCGGCGCCGGCGTCAACGCCCCGTTCGGCGCCGCGCCGCCGCATGGGGCGGTAGCGCTCGACGTCGCGGCGCTCGGCATCGCAGGCCTCGCGGACGGCGCCTGGACCGGCACGCTGAACAGCTCGTTGGCGGTGGACGCCCTGTCGCGCATCTCGTGGGCCGGTGGGCGATTGGCGCTGGAGCGCGAGGCGCACCCGAGCACGAACCCGTGGGCGCCGCGGGTCCACAAGCGCGCCGGCGGGCGGTGCAGCGTCGTCACGATCCAGAACCCGGGTCCGGCGGTCACCGTCGAGGTGAACCTGGTGACGGACGCCGCGTCCGTGTTCTTCGTCCAGCGCAACATCCCGGCCAACGGCGCCGCGCGGCTCGACCTGTGCGACGACGCCGATATCTCCGTGCCGGACGGCTTCGCGGGCGCCCTGCGGGTCCGGTCGCCCGACGGCGCGCCGGTGGCCCTGGCCGTGGCCGACGAAGCGCAGGGCACGCGTGCGGTGGCGGCGCACGCCGGGCCGACCGTCTCGGAGCGCGCCGACGCCCTCTTCGCGCCGATGGTCGGATCCGGCATCCCGCTCTTCCCCGGCGGTCCGACCGGCAGTACGAAGTTCGCGGTCGTCAACCCAGGCGGCCCGCCGGTCCAAGTCGTCCTCGAACTGTACGGCAGCGACGGCCCGTGCGCCGGTCAGACGTACATCCAAGGGCCGGTGACCGTCAACGCCAACCGCGCGGTATGGCTCGCCGCGGATCCCGGCGCCGGCGGCATGCTGCCGGCCGGCTGCCGAGCGACGGCCAAGATCGAAGCGGTCGGCGGCGGCGTCCTGGCCGCGGTCTGGTGGACGGGCGACGGGTCGGGGCAGATCCCGACCGACACGCCGACGCCTTCGCCCAGCCCGACGGTAACCCAGACGTCGACGCCGACACCCACGATCACGCCGACGCCGTCCATCACAGCCACGCCGACCGAGACGCCGACGCCCACGCCGCCGTGCGCCGTCCCGCCGGCCGGGCTCGTCGGGTGGTGGGGATTCGACGAGGGCGGCGGCGGGCTGTCGGAGGACCTGTCGACGTTCAGCGACAGCGCCAACATCATGGGCGGCGCCCAGTGGATCACGGACGGGGCGGTGGGCGGCGCGCTGCGCTTCGACGGCAAGACGCTCGGCGTCGGGCGGGTCTGGCCGTCCGATCAGCACCTGGACTTCGGCCCGGCGAAGGCCGGGACGGCGGACGGGGACTTCAGCTTGGATGCCTGGATTCGCATCCCGGTCGGCACGGCACTCGGCGGTTACCTGACGATCCTCAGCAAGAACGTGCCGAGCAGCTCGGTCGGCTACGAGTTCCTCGTGTCGACCGGCCAGCTCGGACTGCACCTGCATCCCGTCGGCGCTCCGCTGAGCTCGCCGTTCGGCCGCTGGTCGGTGCCCGTGGTCAAGGCCGACGGCAAGTGGCACCACGCCGCCGTGACGGTCGACCGCGACGCGGCCGGCGGCATCACCTTCTACCACGACGGCGCGAAGGTGGCGAGCACCGGCACGTGGTCCCTCTCGCAGGCGTCGCTCGTGAACAGCGATCCCGTGCGGATCGGCTTCGGACCCTCCTGGGGGTCAGGAAGCCAGTATGGTCAGTTCATCGGCGACATCGACGAGGTCGAGATCTTCGACCGCAGCCTCGGTCCGAACGCCATCGCCGCCATCTTCGATGCCGGGTCGGCCGGCAAGTGCCGTGACCTCGTCGACTGCCCGATCGAAGTGATCTACGACCCCACCCCGACGCCGACGCCGACGCCGGCCTTCGCCGCCGCCGGGCGGCCCGACGTGTCCCTCCGCCCGGCCGATCTCGCCCAGGCGACCACCCCGCCCGGTCCGATCGCGCTCCTGCGCCGCATCCGCAGCGACGTGCTGGCGCACGCGATGGTCGGCTATCGAGCGGTGCACCTGTACGACCGGCACGGCGATGCGGTGGCCGCCCTGCTGCTGACCGACCCGGCCCTCGCCGCCGAGACCCGCGCCCTCGTCGACGCCGTCGCCCCTGTCTTCGCCCCGCTCGTCGATCCGGCGGCGCCGACGCCCGTCCTGACGGCGGACGACGCGCGCCGCATCGGCGAGGTGCTCGACGTCCTCGCACAGCGCGGCGGCCCCGTGTTGGCGGCGGACATCGCGCCGTGGCGCGGACGGTTGAACGGCTGGGTTGGTCTATCCGGCCCCGCGATCTGGCGGTCGGTGACGGCGAACACGGTGGCGTTCCTGCCGTACGCCGGTCGCGACCGGGACCTTGCGCCGCCGCCGTCGGCGCACGATGAACCTGCGGACTGGGCGTCGCCGCACCGTTGACGCCCATCTAACACCGAGCCGCTACAATCGCGCCCACAACCCCCGTCGCGCCGCGTGCCGTGCGGCGCACCTCATGGGCATGACGCATCCGACATGGACTACAAGGACTACTACAAGATCCTCGGCGTCCCGCGCACCGCCGACGACAAGGCGATCCGCCGCGCCTACCGCAAGCTGGCCAAGGAAAGCCATCCGGACCTTCATCCGGATGACGCGGCCGCGTCGCAGCGCTTCAAGGACGTCGCCGAGGCGTACGAGGTGCTGGGCGATGCCGACAAGCGCGCGAAGTACGACAAGTTCGGCGCGGCGTGGCGCCAGGCCGAGCGGGCGGGCGGCGCCGACGGCTTCGATTGGTCGCAGTGGGGGGGCGCGCCGGGCGGACAGCGGGGACGCGCGCCGGGCGGACAGCGCTCGACCGTCCGCAACCTCTCGCCGGAGGACCTGGAGGCGATCTTCGGCCGCGGCGGCGGCGGCGGCTTCTCCGACTTCTTCGAGTCGCTCTTCGGCGGTGGGATGGGCGGCGGCGCCGGCGACCCGACGATGGGCGGCCGGACGTCGCGAGGCGGCGCGCAACATGGGGCGCGGCCGTCGATGCCCTCCCGCGGCGGCGACCTCGAAGCGGCCGTGCCGATCACGCTCGCCGAGGCCTACAGCGGCACCGCGCGCCAACTCCAGCTGGACGGCCGCCGGCTCGAGGTACGCATCCCGCCCGGGGTGAAGACCGGCAGCAAGGTCCGGGTGCGCGGCGAGGGCCGGCCGGGGCAGGCGGGCGCGGGCGATCTCTTCCTCATCGTCGAGGTGCAGAGCGATCCGCGCTTCCAGCGGGACGGCGACGACCTGCGCACGACCGTCAAGGTGCCGCTCTATACGGCGCTCCTCGGCGGTGAGGTCGACGTGCCGATGCCGGGCGGCGGCGCCAGCGCGCGCCTGACGATCCCGCCCGAGACGCGCAACGGCCAGCGCTTCCGCTTGTCGGGCAAGGGCATGCCCCTTCTGCGCGCGCCCGAAACGCACGGCGACCTGTTCGTCACCGTCGATGTCGAGCTGCCGCGCGACCTGACGGACGAGGAGCGGCGGTTGATCGGCGAGCTCGCCGAGCTCAGGGCGGGCGGTTGAGCGACGCCCCGCCGCCCATCGCCCTGGCCGTCGTCCCGTCCCCCGGCCACGACGATCCCGGCCACCCCGAACACGCCGGCCGCATCCCGGCCATCGTCGCGGCCCTCGCCGCCGACGGCTGGGGCGACCGCCTGCCCCGCCTAGACGTCGCCCCCGCCGCCGAGGATGCCCTCGCCCGCGTCCACGACCGGCGCTACATCGACGCGCTCCGCGCCGCGATGGCGCGCGCGCCCGGTGTGATCGACCCGGCGCCGACGTACATCACGTCGACGTCGTTCGACAACGCGCTTCGCGCCGCCGGCGCCGCCATCGCCGCGGTCGACGCCGTGCTCGACGGCCGCGCCCGCAGCGCCTTCGCCCTCGCCCGCCCGCCCGGCCACCACGCCCGCCCCGCCGCGGCGATGGGCTTCTGCCTCTTCGGCAACATCGCCGTCGCTGCCCGCCACGCCCAGTCGCGGGGCATCGGCCGCGTGCTGATCGTGGATTTCGACGTCCACCACGGCAACGGGACGCAGGAGATCTTCTACGATGACGGCAACGTCGTCTTCGTCTCGTCACACCAGCAGGGCGCCTATCCGGGCACGGGCGCGTTCGACGAGGTCGGCGAAGGGGCGGGCCGCGGGGCCACGGTGAACGTCCCGCTGCCGCATGGCGCGGGCGATGCCGCCTTCGATCGCGTCCTGGCCGACGTCGTCGCACCGCTGGCCGAGCGCGTTCGCCCCGAGCTCGTCCTCGTCTCCGCCGGCTTCGACGCCTCGTTCCGTGACCCCCTGGCGGGCCTTGCGGTCAGCGGCGCCGGCTTCCACGCCGCTACGAAGGCGCTCGCCGACATCGCCGCGCGCCACGCCGAGGGCCGGATCGCGTTCGTCCTCGAGGGCGGCTACGACCTGCCGGCGCTGGGCGAGGGCGTCGTGAACGTCGTGCGGGCGTTGCATGGGCGGCCGGCGTTGGCGGCGTTGGGGCGATCGGAGCGGGCGGAGCCGTCGGTGGAGGCGTTGATCGATGCGGTGCGGGGGCGGCATCGGTTGTAGGGGCAGGTCCCCGTGCCTGCCCCGCAGGCCCCCCATTCCACACCCCGCACCGGCCAACACAATCGGCCACCGCAACGTCGACCAACGCCACGATCGGCGTGCGAGTGCGATTGCGAGTGCGATTGCGATTGCGATTGCGATTGCGATCGCACGCCGATCGTGGCGTTGGTCGGAGGGGGGTTTTGGTCGGGGGGGCTATGGGGCAGGCACGGGGACCTGCCCCTACAGGGCATCGTCTCGCTTGGAACGGCGGGCCGGCCACGCAACGATGCGCATCACACGTGATAATGGATGTCGATCACGACGATGTTCGGCTCCGCGTGCAACCGGCGGCGGAGCATGTTGGCCGTCTGGTTGTGGAGCAGGCGCTCGATGGCGTTGCGCGGGATGAACTCCGGGACGACGACGGTCACGAGCTGGTTCGGGAACTCCTCGGTGCTGACCTCGATGATGTACTCGACCAGGCGGTCGATGATGTCGCGGTAGTCGTAGTTGATCAGGTGGATCTCTTCGTCTTTGGTGAGCTCCGGGAAGCGCGCCCAGCGGCGCAGGATGCGGGCCTGCTGATCGTCGTCCGTGATGATCGCCACGGCGCGCACGTTCTGGCTCAGCTTCTTGGCGTACTTGAGCGCCCGCAGCGTGCCGCGGTGGACGTCGGGGATCGGCACGATGACGACGTCGGCGACCTCGGTGAGGCTGTCGAGCGTGGCCTCGCGCTCGTTCGTCGAGAGCATTTCGGCGACGCGATCGTAGTGGCGGTGGATGGCCAGGAACGACCAGACGAACAGCGGGATGAGGAGCGCGATGATCCAGGCGCCCTCGAGGAACTTCGTGGCGGTGATGACGACGAGCACGATGCCCGTCACGAGCGCGCCGGTGGCGTTGAGGACCCGCTTCCAGCCGACGTTGCGCTCGTGGTGCAGCGTCGTGACCTCGGTGCGCAATGTCTCGCCGGGTTTGAGGCGGCTCACCTTGCCCCAGAGCACAACCATGCCGGCTTGCGAGAGCGTGAAGCTGATCATGACGCCGATCGCATACAGCGGCAGCATGTGGATCTCTTCGGCTTTGAAGACCACGAGCACGAAGACGGCGATCAGCGTGAGCAGCAAGATCCCCGAGCTGTAGACCAGCCGGTCGCCGCGGTTCTGCATCCAGCGGGGCATGTAGCCGTCGCGGGCCAGGAAGAAGCCGAGCCGCGGGAAGTCCTGATAGCCCGTGTTCGCCGCCAGGAGGAGGATGAGGGCGGTGAATGCCTGGACCCAGTAGTACAGCACGCGCCCGCCCGGTAGGTTCTCCGACACGCTGTTCGTCATCTGGGACAGGATGCTCTCGCCTTCCTCCGTCGGGATGAGCGCCATATGGGTGGCCAGCCAGCTGATGCCGATGAACAGCGTCATGGCGATGACGGCCATCCAGACCATCGTCGTGGCCGCGTTGCGCGCCTCCGGCTTGCGGAACGCGGTCACGCCGTTGGAGATCGCCTCGATGCCGGTGAGGGCGGTGCAGCCGGCGGCGAAGGCGCGGAGCATGAGCCACGTGTACGCCAGGGACCACGGGTCGATCGCTGCCGTCGCGGGCAGGACGACGGGATGGGGGTCCAGCGGGGGCAGGCCGAACCAGCCGTACATCCGCGCGAGGCCGAGCACGATCGTGACGAGGACGCCGGCCACGAAGGCGTACGTCGGGAAGGCGAACACGGTGCCGCTTTCGCGCACGCCGCGCAGGTTGATCCAGGCAATGACCAGGACGGCCGCGATGGCGAGCGGCAGCCGGAGCTCGACGAGTTCCGGGAAGGCGGACGTGATCGCGCGGATGCCGGCGGCAACCGAGACGGATACCGTCAGCACGTAGTCCGTCATGAGGGCCGCGGCGGCGAACAGGGCGATCCTTGGGCCGAGGTTGTCCTTGGCCACGGAGTAGGCGCCGCCGCCGTGCGGGTAGTGGTTGATCGTCTGGACGTAGCTCGTGCACACCAGCGCGATCAGTGCGGCGATGCCGAGGGCGATCGGCATCGTCATCGCCAGGGCGCCGGAGCCCAGGGCGATGAGGACGTGCATGATGGCTTCGGTGGCGTAGGCGTTGGAGCTGATCGGGTCGGAGGCGAAGACGGCCAGGCCGCGGACCTTGTCCAATCGTTCGTGGGCGCTGGCGCTGGTGGGGAAGGGACGGCCGATCAGGATGCGCTTCAGGCCGTCGGGGTTGACTTGCATGGATGGGACTCGTGATTTCAGGTTGCCGCGACGGCGGCGCGGGGGTCTCGATCGCGACGGGTAGGGCCGTGGACGGATTCGCGCGGCAGTCGCCCGACTGGTATAGTCACGCGCCGCGGCGCTGTAAAGTTTCGGGCCGCGGAAAACGGACGGGCGCAGGCGGGACCGCGGTGAGCGCAACGGGCGACGGTCTCGCCTTTTCGTTGGACCGCGAGCGGTCCCGATTGCCGGTGACCACGGTCGGCTGCGGCCCGGGTCGAGACCGGATCCGGCCGCCATTCGGGCGATGGAGGGAGGGCGGACGTGCCATCAGTGCCAGCGTTGGGCTTCGGACCTTGGTCGTGGGTCCTGTTCATCGCCTTCGTCCTCAGCCTTCTGTTCGTCGACCTGAAGGTACTCCACCGCAACCCGCACAAGGTCAGCGCGCGCGAAGCGGGCCTGTGGACGCTCGTGCTCGTCGGCCTCGCGCTCGCGTTCGCCTATCTGGTCAGCGTGCGCCACGAGGGCGGCGCCCAGGCGGCCACCGACTTCCTGACGGCCTACGTCCTCGAGCAATCGCTGTCGATCGACAACATCTTCGTGTTCGTCATCATCTTCGCGTCGTTCAGCGTGCCGGCCGAACTGCAGCACCGCGTGCTCCTGTGGGGCGTGCTCGGCGCGCTCATCCTGCGCGCGGTGTTCATCCTGACCGCCTCGGCCTTGATCAGCCGGTTCGACTGGGTCCTCTACATCTTCGGCGCCATCCTGCTCGTGACGGCCTACCGCTTGGTCTTCAACGCCGAGGAGGAGATCGACGTCGAGAGCAAGTGGGCGGTCAAGCTGGCCCGGCGGCTGCTGCCGGTCACGAGCCGCTATCACGGGTCGAAGTTCTTCATCCGCGAAGCCGGCAGGCTGACTGCCACGCCGCTGTTCGTCGTCCTGTTCATGGTCGAGACGACGGACGTGATCTTCGCCTTCGACTCGATCCCGGCCGTCTTCGGCGTGACGAGCGACCCGTTCATCGTCTTCACGAGCAACGTCTTCGCCATCCTCGGCCTGCGCTCGCTCTACTTCGTCCTGCTGGGCGCCGTCGACCGCTTCCACTACCTCAAGCCCGCCCTGGCGTTCATCCTGGCGTTCATCGGCGTGAAGATGATCCTGGAGCAGCTGCCCAAAGCCTGGCCGGTCCACGTCGACATCTCCAGCCAGTTGTCGCTGGGGGTGATCGCGGCGACGCTGGCGGTGGCGGCGCTGGCGTCGGTGCTGCGGCCGCCGGGAGGCGGGGCGGGGGCGACGGAGTCGTCGGCGTAGCGCCGTTCAGGGCGGTCGGGCGGTCGGGCGACGACCCCGTGATCGCAGACAGCTGGTGGATCGGCGGCAGATCACAGTGATCTGGCGCTGGATCACAGTGATCTGCCGCCGATCCACTCGTGCCTTGGCAATCGAGTGAGCGCTTACCCCACCCTCACCCTATCCGCTGATCGGCAGCGACCGCACGCGGATGCGCCGCCCCTCGATCACGGCAATGCTGCCTGCCTCCAACGCAAGGGCAAGCTCAGGTAAGTTGGCGGCCAGAACATCGAGCTGTCGACTCGGCTCGCGTGGAGCATCGCGACGGAACAGAATCACGGATGGGCGCGGCGTCTGGCGCAGCGCAAGGATTGTTCCGAAGTCCGTGTCAGCCGAAACGACGATTCGGTTCTCGGCGGCAGCGAGATCGAAGATTTCCTCGTCTGGCGCCCGGGCCATGCCCCGGTCGCGGACATGTTCGGCGTCATGCCCCAGTCGCCGGAGGCCGTCGGCTACGGCTGGCGACAGGGCGTTATCGACCAAGAACCTCACGATGCGGTCAGCATCGGCAGCTCGCGCTCGCGCACGGCCTCGGCGGCAAAGCGCAGAGCTTCGCGAATGTCGTCCGCTTCAAGGTCGGGCATCGCGGCTAGGATGTCAGCATCCGACATCCCGTCTGCAACCATGCCGACGACGGTCGCCACGGGAATGCGCAACCCGCGAATGCACGGCACGCCGCCCATCTGGCCGGCGTCGACCGTAACGCGCTCGTACTTCACGTTCTCGTCCTCCTCATCGACCGCACTTCGCTCGCGATCGTATGGCATCGGCGGGCGATCGTAGGTGATTCTATCCGAAACGCCCGAGCCGCGGCCCAACACGAGGCCCAACGAACGACGCCCGGCCCACCTTCACAGGCGGCCGGGCGTCGTACCGTTGGCACCGACGGAGGGAGTCGAACCCACAACCAAGGGATTAAGAGTCCCCTGCTCTACCATTGAGCTACGTCGGCGTGCGGATGGGCCATTGTAGCCACGACGGGCGCACTGTCAAACTGTCGGACGGGCCTCGCGGAGGGTGTCGGCGGAGGCGGGGAACGGGGAATGGCTCGAGGGAAGGCCTCCGTTTCGACGTCCGGCGCGGGCACAACCCTCCCGACCTCGGCCGCCGCTCCGGGTGTATACTCGACCCCGTACCCGGCGGGCCGGCCTCGGCGCCGGACGGCACACGAAAGGTGCGGCGCATGCTTGGTGGCATTGGGATGCCGGAACTGCTCATCATCCTAGTGATCGTCCTGATCATCTTCGGCGCGGGCAAGATCTCGGAGATCGGCGGCGCGCTCGGGCGCGGGATCAGCGAGTTCCGGCGCAACTCTTCGACGGACGACAAGAAGGACGCTCCGGCGGCTGCGGCTGCCCCGACCGAGGCGGATGGATCGGGGCCGAAGCTCGTCAGCTAGCACCCCGCCACTGCCGATTCTCCGGGTTCCGTACGCCGGTGGCCGCTCCGACGCGTGTCCAGCGACGGGGTATCAGGGCAGCGGATCCCGCTCGCCCTCGTCTTCACTCTCCGGATCGTCCCCCGCCGGCACGGACGCCGGCGTCGGCCACAGCGCCAGCGCCGCCGCAGCCGCCGTGGCATGCTCCGACCACGACGGCCCGTAGCGCCGCGTGAGCTCGACGGCCAGGTCGTCCGGGAGCGGCGCCTCGATCGTCAGCCGCTCGCCGGTCAGCGGGTGGTCCAGGGCCAAGCGCCAGGCGTGGAGCGCCATGCGGCCGATCGCCCGGTCCGGTCGGCCGTAGACGCGGTCGCCCGCCACGGGGTGGCCGATCGCGGCCAGGTGGACACGGATCTGGTGCGTCCGGCCCGTGAACAGGCGCAGGACGACCAGGCTGTCCGTCGGCCGCTCGACGGCGACGTGGTAGCCCGTCACCGCCACCCGCCCGCCCGGCACCACCGCGATCCGCTGCCGATGGACGGCGTCGCGGCCCAGCGGCGCGTCGATCAGGCCGTGCGGCGGCTGTACGGCGCCGCGGACGATCGCCAGATAGACCTTGTCGACCGAGCGGCCCTTGAACTGCGCCTGCAGCGCCGCCCGAATGGCCGGCGTGCGGGCGACGACGAGCACGCCCGACGTGTCGGCATCCAGACGGTGGACGATGCCGGGCCGCGGATCCTCGGGTCCGAACGCGGCCACGATGTCCGGGTAGCGCTCGGCGAGCGCGTTCACCAGCGTGCCGTCCACGTGGCCGAGGCCCGGGTGAACGACCAGCCCGGCCGGCTTGGCCACCGCCAGCATCGAGTCGTCGGCGTACAGCACGTCCAGCGGTGCGCCCGATGCCGCCGTCGGCGATGCCGTCGCTTCGGCAATGCCCGCACCCACCGCGACGACGGCGCCCGCTGCCAAGCGCCCGCCCGCCTTCGCCGCCCGGCCGTCGACCTGCACCCGCCCGGCGCCGATCCAGCGCTGCGCTTCGGCGCGCAGCACACCCACCCGACGCGCCAGCACGACGTCGAGCCGCTCGCCGTCATCCGCGGCGTCCGCCGTGAACGTGCGCGATTCGCTCATCCGTCGCCCACTTCTGCGCCAGCGCCAGCCGGCCGCTTGGCGCCGACGTCCGTCCGCTCCGCATCGACAGCCGACCGCCCCGCGTCATCCTCCGTCCGCCACAAATGCCACGCCAGGATCGCCACGCCGATGAAGATCGCCGAGTCGGCGATGTTGAACACCGGCCAGACCTGGAAGTCGAAGAAGTCCGTGACGTAGCCGCGGCGCACGCGGTCCGTGAGGTTGCCGATCGCCCCGCCGGCCTGCAGGCCGAGGGCGAGGCGCAGCCAGCCGGCGTTCAGCGGCAGGCGGGACTGGTAGATCATGAGGCCGAGGACGACGACGGTGGCGATGATCGCGAAGATCTCGCTCCTGCCTTGGCCGAGGCCGAACGCCATGCCGGTGTTGTGGACGTGGGTGAACGTGAAGACCTTGGCCAACGCCGACTCGGCCCCCGGCCAGCGCTCGCCGGGCGCAAGCCAGCCCCGGACGAGGTGCTTCGTGAGCTGATCGAGCGCGACCGTGGTCAGGAGCGCGGCGGCGAACAGGCCGTGGGCGGCGGCGCGGGCACGGCCGGCGAGGGGCGCGGCGCGCAGCCCGTCGTCCCGTTCCCGTGGCTCAGTCGACGTCAAGGGCCAGGTCGTCGTCGTCGTCGCGGCGGCGGCGGTCCACCTTCACCTCGTGGCGCGCCCACGGGAGCACCTCGAGCCGTTCGGCGCGGATCCAGACGCCCGCGTCCTCGTCCCAGCCGTACGTCCCGGCGTCGATCGCGGCCAGCGCGTCCTCGATGTCGCGCAGCATCGTCTGGGCATTGTTGATCAGCGTCATGTCGAGCTCGCGCTCCGTCAGGGCGGTGGCGTCCTCGCTCATGTAGGTGTCCCCACCGTCCGTGTCGCCCATCCAGGCCTTCAGTTCCTCAGAGTCGTTGGCGATCTCCTGCTGCATCTGGGCGCGCTCCGCCAGCAGCCGTTCCTTCTGCGCGGCGATGAAGGCGACGTCGTACGGGTTTGCGGACGTGGGCTCGGTCATCGGGCCTCCTGTGGGGGACTCGTCCCCCACCACTGCAGATTCGCCGGGCTCCGCGTCTTGCTGGCAACCCCAAGCGTGTCCGGTGGTGGTGTGGTCGTGCGCCGGCCCGGCCTCGCCCGGCCTGTAGCCGAGCCTGGAGCCGGGGTGCGGCGATTCTAGCGCGGTCTGCGATCGTGTCAATGCCCTCGTTCGATGCGCCCGTGGTCCGTGCGCGCGCAACCATGACCGCGTGATCCATAGACCGCGTGTGCCGGCGTTCCGTTCCGTGTTACCATCCCGCGCCGCCATGCCCGTCTCCGACCCGTCCTCCGCCACCCACTCGCCCGCCCCGGCACCTCGCGTCCGGCGGCGGCGGTCGGTGCGTGGTGCGGTCCTCGGCGCCCTCTTTGGCGCCCTCCTCGGCGCGCTCATCGGCGCGCTCCTCGATACGGTGACCGGCCGGCCGTCCCCCGACGCGCCGTCGGGCCTTCGTCTGTTCGCGGTGGCCCAGGCGCAGGAGGGCGGCCCGACGGCGCTCCCGACGCAGCCGCGCCGCCCGACGCGCACCCCCGCCGCCACCGCCACCCCGTCGCCGACGCCGATCTCCGCCGCGGCGCTGCGGGCGGACGTCTGGATCGACCCCCCGCTGCCCGTCGTCGGCGACCTCGTGCGGCTGGGCGTCGACCTCGAGAACCGCGACCGCGCGGCGGCGCTGGACGTGACGATCGACGTGATGCTCCCGGCGGCCTTCGTCGACGCGACGCTGGACGTCGAGCCGGGCGAGACGGCGCGGGCCGGATCGCTCGTGCGCTGGCACATCGAACGCCTCGAGTCCGGTGCGAAGGCGGCGCTGCGGATCGGCGGTCAGGCCACTCGGGCGACGGGCCCGGCGCGCGACGACCGGTGGTGCGTCCTGCTCCTGTCCTACGGCTCGCCGGTGGAGCACTGCATGCGCTTCGAGGCCGTTGTCTCGGCGGGCGCCCAGCCGGGCTCGGTGCCGCTGCCCGAGGGCGCGGACGCCGCCGAGCCGCTGCCGACGGCCCCGACGGGCTTCGGCTTGAGCGATCTGGCCGAAGGTCGGACGCTGATCGCGTGGACGATGATGGCCGTCGGCCTGGTGATCCTCGGCCTCTGGACGGGCGCGACGCTGCGCGCGCGTCCGGCGGACGGCGAAGCTGCGGTCGACGGCGACGCCCCCTTGCCGAACCCACCCCCGGAGACGGAGCAGAACGATGGCTGACAAGCAAGCGGCGGTGACCTACCTGGCCGACGGCGTGTTCGTGGCCGATATGGGCGGGCAGCACGTCTTCATCGACAACGGCGGCGGCCACGGCGCGGACGGCCGGGCGTCCTATGCCGCGGGGCCGATGGACCTCATGCTCGCCGCCGTCGCCGGGTGCACGGCCATCGACGTCGTCGACATCCTGAAGAAGGCCCGCCAGCCGTTCACCAAGCTGACCGTTCACGCCAGCGGCGAGCGCGCCGCCGACCACCCGCGGCGCTACACGTCCGTCACGCTGACGTACGAGGTCCACGGCGACGTCGACCCGAAGGTCGTCGATCGCGCGGTGCATCTGTCGGACGAGAAGTACTGCTCGGTCTCTGCCACGTTCAAGCTGCCGTGCGAGGTGAAGACGGTCGTGCGGATCGTGGCGGAGGGCGGCGAGGGCGCTACCCCGTGACGATGCGCACCGATGCCGGCCCGGTCGGCCCGCTCACGGCGTGACGACGACGAGCTGGGCGGCGAACGTACCGCTGGAGAACTCGCGCGCCGCGTAGGCGATCACCGAGGCGTTGGCGCCGGTCAGCGTGAACGTGACCTGGCCGTTGCCGGTCACGGCGCTGGTGACGTTCACGCTCACCCACTCGTTGGCGTTGAAGCCGCCCGAGCCGACGATCGCGCCGCCGAAGCCCGGGGCATTGTTGAACGTGATCGTCGTCTCGCCCCAGGCGCTGCTGTTGGCGGCGTGGACGTTGAAGCCGGAGCCCGAGGACGTCAGCGACCGCACGCGCAGTACGGCGGACGTGACGCTGTTCGACAGCCCCTGCACGTTGAACCGCACGTAGCTGTTCTCCGCCGGCGATGCGTTCGTCCGCAGACGGATGTCCGTGCCGTAGTTCCCGCCGGGGTTCGCGCTTAGGACGAACGCGTCGGCCTCGGTCGTGAAGACGAACGTCGATGGCGTCGCCGTCGCGGTTGGGCTGGACGTCGCGGTCGGGCTCGGTGTGAACGTCGGCGTGCTCGTGCGGGTGTTCGTGGCGGTGGCGGTCGGGACGGGCGTGGCGGTAAGCGTGGCGGTGGGCGACGGCGACGGGGTGAACGTGGCCGTCGGGATGGGCGTGACGGTCGGCGTCGACGTCACGGTCGGCGTCGCGGTCGACGTCCGGGTGGCGCTGGCGGTCGGCGACGGGGTGGCGGTCGGCGAGGTCGTCGGCGTCGCGGTCGAGGTCCGGGTGGCGCTGGCGGTGGGGGAGGGCGTGATCGTGGGCGTCGTCGTCGGCGTCGCGGTGGACGTGCGGGTGGGGCTGGGGGAGGGCGGCGGGGTGGCGGTGGCGCTCGGTGCCGTCGTCGGGGTGGCCGAGGCGGCGCTGGTGGGCGTGCTCGTCGGGCTGGCGCCGGTGTACGTGATCCGCAGCTCGGGCTTGAAGTTCGCCTGCTCGCGCGGGAGGAGGAAGATCGGGTTCGGATCGCTTGAGGTCACCGCCAGGCTGACGAGGCCGCCGGCGGCGACGGCCGAGGTGACGTTGGCGATCGTCCAGCTGTTGGCCGTGATCGCGCCGGATGATCCGGCGACGCCGCCGGCGGCGGGCGCGCTGTTGAACGTGACGGTCGTCTCGCCCCAACTGTTGTCCGCCACGCCGCGGGCGTCGTAGCCGGCGGACGAGCCGTTCATGCTGTAGAGCCACAGCTCGGCGAGGAGGACGTTGCCGCTCACCCCGGTCGCGTCGAACCGGAGGTAGCAGTTGCGCACCGTGCCGCTGTTCGTCAGGAGCTTGGGCAGGAGGCCGAAGTTCGTGTTCGGCGACCCCGCGTCGACGTAGGCGTCGGCGACCGGGTTCAGGATGACGGTGATCGGCGTCGGCGTCGGGCTCGGGGTCGGCGACGGGGTGACGGTCGGGGTGGCGGTGTTGCCCGAGCCGGCGGCGGCGGTGGCCACGGCATCGTCCGCGTTCACGCGGCCCCAGCCGTAGTAGTTGTCGAAGCCCGACGAACCAAGGTCGACTGCGCTGCCTTGGAGGATGCCCCACATCTCGTTGTGCGTCAGCGTCGGGTCGACCGCCAGCAGGAGGGCGGCGACGGCGGCGACGTGGGGCGAGGCCATGCTCGTCCCGCTGGCGTTCGCGTAGTTCGCCGAGCAGCACCATGCGCTCTGGATCGACGAGCCGGGGGCGACCATCTCCAGCCAGCTGCCGTAGTTGGAGTACGATGCGCGCACGTCGGCGGACGTCGTGGCGCCGATCGCCATCACGTTGCTGTAGGCGGCCGGGTAGAACAGGTTCGAGCTCCCGCTGTTGCCCGATGCCGCGACCTCGAGCACGCCCTGTCCGAAGGCGTAGTCCACCGCATCGTGCAGCGTCTGGCTGTTCGTCGATCCGCCGAGGCTCATGTTGATGATGTCGGCGCCGTTGTCCGCGGCCGCCGTGATCCCGGAAGCGATCCAGCTGTACTGGCCCGAGCCGCCGCTGTCCAGCACCTTGATCGCCATGAGCTTCGTCTGGCGCCCGATCGAGGCGATGCCGAGGTTGTTATCCGTGTTCGCCCCGATGATGCCGCCGACGTGCGTGCCGTGCCCGTTGTCGTCGTCCGGGTTGCTGTCGCCGTTCGCGAAGTCGTGGCCGTAGGAAGTGAACTTGCCGTTGAAGTCCTCGTGCTGGAGGTCGACGCCGGTGTCGATCACCGCGACGACGACGTTCGCCGACCCCGTGGTGACATCCCAGGCTTCCTCGGCGCCGATCTTGTCCGGCGCCCACTGGTTGCCGTACAGCGTGTCGTCCGGCACGTCGACGGCTTGGGCCAGGCCGTCCGGCTCGACGTAGCGCACACCGGGCGTCTTCAGGAGGGCGGCCTCGGTGGCGGGCGCGAGCGTCCCGTCCGGCGCGGCCACGGACAATACGTGCAGCTGCGGGATCCAGAGGTCGTCCGCGAGCGCGTTGGCCGCCGCAACGCCGCGCGCCTGGGCCTCGGCGACGTCCTGCGTGAAGCCGATCAGATAGCGGCCGAAGGCCACCGCATCGGCCTGCCCCGTGCCCGCCACGGCAGCCTGCGCCACCGGCTGCGGCGTCCGGACGGCAGCGACGATCATCGCTCCGAGGACGGCGGCGAGGACGAACATGGGTGCGAGCGCGCGCTTCGAGGACATCCTTCGAGCTCCTGTCACGGCCGATCGGGACCGAACGGCTTCACCGCCGGGCCGCAAGCGGCGGCCGGCGCAGCGCCGGATGATACACGCGACAAGCGCCAGCGGCGGCGCACGAGCCACCCGACCACGCGCCCAACCACGCGCCGAACGCGTACGCCCACCCGCCTACCGCAGCACCACCCAGACGTCATACAGTGCGTGCGTCCAAGCCGTCACCGCGAACCCGCGCACCGCGAACAGTGCGCTGAACGCCAACCCCGCCATGAAGCGGTAGGCGAACGACGTCAGCTGGAGCATCTCGCCCGCCGGGTTGAACGGCCGATAGTGCGCCGCGCTGAACAGCACCGCGCCCACCACGACCGCGATCGTCAGCGCCCCTCGGGCCGATGCCTTCCCCGATGCCCGCACCGCCCACGCGATGGCCGTCACGAGGATCACGCGGAACACGAGCTCCTCGTACAGCCCTGCGCCGAGGCTCAGCGCGATCTGTGCGAGCGGCCCGTTCGACGGCTGCGCGGTCATCGCCAGCGGCGGGAGGTCGATCGTCGGGATTGCCGACGTCCGACCGGGCAGCGGCGCCAGCACGATCGACGTCGCCGTCCGAACCACCGGCCCGATGAGGATCGCCAGCACCGCGCTCTCGGCCGCCATCCAGCCGAACACGCGCCGATCGAGCGGCACCGGCGCCCGCCGCTGCTCGCGGACGACGAACAGGATGCCGAGCACCGCCAGCACCGCCGTCAGGCCGAGCGCCGTCGGAGCACCGACGGCCGCCAGCGCTCGGCCGAGCAGCACCTCGGCGCCGTTGCGGACCGACACCCGCTGGCCGCGATTCACGAACGCGATGAGGACGTCGTACAGCAGCAGGAGCGGCAGCGCCGCCAGCACGCCGTACGTCGGCGTCTTCGAGAGCGCCAGGTAACGCCGCGCGTCGAGCGGCGCACCGGGCGTTTGCCGGGCGGACGTCCCCCCGGGACCCGTCAGCCCCGGCACGGCCGCATCCGCCGAACCGCCGGCCCGACCCGTTCGACTACCCCGCTCCACGATCGCCCGCCCCCACCGGTTCGTCCGCTACGGGCACGGGATCGCCTCGGCGATCGTCCGGTAGATCCCCTCGAGCTGGTTCGGCCCCGGCGCGAAGAAGTAGCGCCGGGGATCGCCGACAATGCCTCGCAGCAGCGCCGTGTCCACGCCGTCGCCGAGTCCGACGGCGAAGAGCAGCGCCGGAACGGCGCGCAGCTGCGCGGCCGCGTTGGTGACGACCGTCGTCGGACCGCTCTGGCGCCCATCGGACAGGAGGACCGCCGCCGCGCGGTGACCGGCCGTGTGGCGCGTGCTGCGCAGCTCGCGCTCCGCCGCCTGCAGCGCGCGGTCGATCCGCGTCCCGCTGCCGCTCGTCAGTCCTTGGATCGCGCGCTCGAGCGCCGCTTTGTCGCTCGTGAGCTGGGCTGCCACGCGCGCCTCGCCGTCGAAGCCGATGACGGCCGCCTTGTCGCCCGTGTCGAGCGAGAGCTCGCCGACGAAGATCGTGGCGGCGCGCAGCGCCTGCGTCAGCTTGGAACCGGTCATGCTGTCGGAGATGTCGATGAGCAGCACGACGTCCACGCCCGCCGCGACCGGCTTGCAGAAGTTGCGGTAGGCCAGCGGGAGGTAGGCCGGCCGGGGCACCGGCGTCGCCGTCGGCGCGGGCGTCAAGGTCGGCGTCGGGGACGGCGTCGGCGGGACGACGCACACCGTCGGGACCGGGAACGTGAAGATGCGGCGGGCGCCGTCCGCGTCCGTGTACTCGGCCTGCGCCTGATCGTTCGTCGGCATGCAGCCGCGGCCGATCGGGCGGACGAGGTAGGTCAGCGTGATCCCGTTGGCCGGGAGGATCGATCGCCCCCACTCCAGCCGGTCACCCAGTGGCCGCGCCGGCGGCGAGACCGAGCCGTCGACGAGCGCCACGCGCTTGGAGAGCGTGTCCGTGAGGATGACGTTGCCCGCCAGGCTCTCGACGACGACGCGCAGCACCTGGCGGTAGATCGGGAAGAGGTCGCTCGGGGTCGGCGCCGTGTACACCCGATCCGGCGCGCCGGCGATGCCGTTCAGCGACGGCACGTCGACGCTCGGTCCGAGGCCGATCGCGAAGATCTGGACACCCTTGGCCCGCAGCCCGACCGCCGCCTGCACCGGGTCGGGCGTGTCCGGGTTCTGCCGCCCGTCCGTGAGCAGGACGATCACCGGCAGCGCCTCGAGGCGACCGAAGCGCGTCAGGTTGTCGCCGGCCCGCTCGAGGCCGGCGGCGATGTTCGTCCCGCCGTCGGGCGTGAGCGCCTGGAGGTGGTCGATGATCGTCGCCACGTCGTCGGTCAGCCCGTAGTCCATCGTCGCCTCGCCGGCGAACGACGTCAGGCCGAGGCGGTGGTGGCGCACGTCGAGCAGCTCGGCGAAGGCGCGGGCCGCGCCGCGGGCCGCCTCCAGCGGCGCGCCGCGCATGGACGCCGAGCGGTCGATGACGAGGACGATATCCGCCCCGATGAGCCGCGTGCGGTCCGGGCACCGGGCGCGCAGGCTGAGCGTGACACGGGCCGCGTCGCCCTCGACGATCGTCGACGGCAGCGCTTGCTTGTCGCCCGTGACCTCGCAGCTCGCCGCGGCCGGCGTCGGCGTCGGTGTCGGGGCCTCGGGGGTGCGCGGGATGCCGAAGCCGGCGCTGAAGACGTGGATCGTCCGGCGCGCGGCATCGGCCAGGTAGACGATGTCCAGCCCACCGGCGATGTCCGAAGGGAAGAGCGGCGTCTCGTTCTCGAGGACGGGGCGGAAGCGCGCAAGCAGGTTGGCGGCATTCGGATCGTGCAGCTCGATCCAGCCGTCGGCCATCACCGCCGCCAGCGCGTCGAGCTTGAGCACCCCATCCCCGCTGACCTGCGCCGGCGCGATCCGGCGCGGCCCGGCGAGCAGGCCGGCCGGGAACGCGGTGGCGGGCAGCGGCGGAGGCGGGAACGCCTGGATCTGGGTCTCGATGAGGTCGGTCGCGTACACGAAGCCGCTCTGCCACGTCACGTCGTACGGCCAGAGCGCGGTGCCGGCCTGGGCGTAGTGGCGCTCGACCGCGCCGGACAGCGCGTTCAGCACCCGGATCCGCCGCTCGCGCGGCTGGCTGACGTACACCGAGCCACCGCCCGTGGCGATCCGCCCGCCGAGGCGGCAGCCGCACGGCACGCGCCAGCGCGGGCCCGGCCCGCCCGGATCGAGCCGCATGACCTCGTCGCCCGCCGTCGTCACGAACAGGTCCTCGGCCCCGCCCGGCCCGACCGCCAGGTCGAGCGCGTCCGGCGGCGCGTCGGCCACGAAGCGGACGGCGCCGTCGGGCGCGTAGGCCAGAATCCGGGCGTCGCGGCGGTCGAGGGCGAAGATCTCGTCGTCCGGTGCCGGCGCCACGACGAGGTCCTCATCGGCATGGTAGGGCGTCGGCGCCGGACGCCAGGTGGATGTGATCGGCGCACCCACGAGCAGCGGCGGCTGGAACGAGCCCGGTCGATGGACCGTCGTCGTGAAGTGCTCGTCGCCGGACGTGAGCGCGAAGTGATCGTTGGCCGGCGTGTCGAGGCTCCATGGCCAGGGCGTGGCCGGCAGCGGCGGCGCGCCGAGGGCGGCGGCGGCGTGTGCCTGCAGGATGATGCCGGTCGGCGCGAGGCTCAGCACGAGCGGCTGGCCGGGGTCGACGCTGTCCCGGGAGCGGACGAGCACGTGCAGGCTGCCGTCCTGGCCGACGGACAGCGCGGCCGGTGCGTCGTCCAGCACCGTCAGGATGCCGTCCGGCGTTCCGTCCGCCTTGTACGCCGCGATCGCCTTGTCCGCCGGGCGTGCGATGAGGACGCGGTTGTCGCCGAGCACGGCCAGCCGCGTGGCCGCTCGATCGAACGGCGGCAGCGTGAAGCGCTGGTCGATCGTGCCGTTCGTCCGGATCCGGAAGACCTCGCCGTTGCCCAGGACGTACAGGCTGCCGCTCGGCCGGTGGAGCGCCGCGTCGCGCACGTCGATCAGGGCGGGGTCGTTGCCGAGCCAGATCGGCTGGCGGAGGTAGTCCGTGTCGCCGTCGCCCGCCGCGTCCAGGCGGCGCGAGTCCAGCACGATGCCGTCGGCGGTGAAGGCGGGGTCGAGGGCGTGGCGTCGCCACAGGATGTGCACCTGACCCCGTTCGCCGTCGGCCACGACCGCGACGGGCACGAACGCCAGCGTCGGGTCGGGGGCCAGGAGGGACGGGCGGTCGAGCGCTTCGATCAACGTCCCGCGAACATCGTAGTGGAACACGGCGTTGTCGCGGCCGTCGGCGGCATACAGATGGCCGGCGGGCGAGAGCGCGACGTCGATCGGCAGGCGGGGCGCGACCGGGATCGGCCAGCTGTCGACGCGGACGTAGCCGCCGTCGGATGCGGCGCGCCGCGCCGGCGCCGCGCGGCCGCCGCCTTCGGGCAGTGCGGCCGCGAGCACGAGGGCGACGCATCCGGCCGCGGCGAACGCGAGTGGGCGCCGCCACGGGCGCCGCGGCGTCGGCCGAGCGCGCGACACCGGGGCGGCGTGGGGCGTGTTCGGCCCGTCGGGCACGTCGGCTGGGGTCATGGACGTCCGTCTCTCGAGGCGCATGAACGGACAGGCGCGGCCACATGAGGGCCGATCGCCCCGTCGGAGGCCGCGGTCAGGTTAGCTTATCATAAAGGACGCGGCAAGCGAGGCGAGGATATGGGCAGTCGATGGCCGGCGGGGAACCAGTACCCCGTCGCATCTCGATTTGCGGACGACGAACCACCGGCAGCTGAAGCTGGCCGGCTGGTGGCCTTCGGCCATTGCGCCCGCCTTCGCGGGCGCTTCGGACTTCTGGGTGCCCGCGAAGGCGGGCACCATG
>Ga0138256_10000567_pt1 | contig 40538 bp, 34 predicted proteins | sample KNB2016incub_MG_FD_105486 | JGI IMG/M metagenome (GOLD analysis project Ga0138256, IMG submission 105486) | Active sludge microbial communities from wastewater in Klosterneuburg, Austria - KNB2014incub_MG | ecosystem: Engineered > WWTP > Activated sludge > Unclassified | place: Austria... | reverse complement strand
TTTATTGGTCGGGACGGCGAGATTTGAACTCACGACCTCTCGCACCCCAAGCGAACGCGCTACCAGACTGCGCTACGTCCCGAAAAACGAATTCCTAGATTAGTTTTACGCTTCGGAAATGTCAAACTGGGGGAAATTAGTCACTAGCGGCTGTACCCTTACGAAACCTGCGAATTCTTTAGCATTTCGCGAAGGTCGAGAAGATGGCCTGCAATTACCCTGATCGCGTCTTTTTCACTGCCGGAATATTCCCGAGCAGGCTGCACTGCGTGTGGGGTCCTTGTCTCAGTTGGAGCCGTTTCTAACTCAGTTTCAAATCCCGCATCAAACAGCAGCGGGGCTCCCGTCGGGCCAAGGGCGACTCCGGGTGGAACTGTTGGAACCGGGGCTTCTGCCTGTGCCCTTACCTGAGCGATGGGCGGTGCGGAGTGCTCCTTCGGTTTTGAACCTTCTCTGATCTCCGCCTGCAGCTTTTTCCGTGCACCGGCGATCGTGAACATTTCGTTGTAGAGTAGCTGCTTGATCCGCAAAGCGATCTCTACGTCACGCCGGCGATAGCTTCGCTGGCCCGACTTGTTCTTCTGGGGTGAGAGTGTGGAAAACTCAGTTTCCCAATATCGAAGCACATGAGCCTGAACGCCGACGAGTTCGCAAACCTCGCCGATCTTAAAGTAAATTTTCTCAGGTATCACTACAGCTTCTTGTGCCATCGAGTTCGCATCTGTGTTAAAGTTCTGTTTAAGTTAGTGATCGTTATTGTATGTATTTATTGTACTTGTGTCAACGAAAGAATGGTTTCGGAATTTGAGTTTATAAACAACATTAGATCAAAATTCTCGCTAGACAGGATCGGCGACGACTGTGCTATTTTGCCAAAGGACGCATTGACCGACATGCTGCTGACGTCGGACATGCTCGTCGAGGACATCGACTTTCGCCTCGAATGGACCACACCCGAATTCCTTGGCCACAAGGCTCTTGCCGTTTCGCTGTCCGATATTGCCGCCATGGGCGGAATACCAGCCTTTTCCCTAATTTCCATCGCCGTTCCGGAGCACCTGTGGAAAACCGATCTTCTAGATCGATTATATGAAGGCTGGCACGCTCTGGCCAAGCAGCACAACGTCGAGTTGGTGGGCGGCGATATCTCAAAAACAGAAGGGAAATTTGTTATCGACAGCACCGTGATCGGTGAGGTGCCTAAAGGAGAAGCGATACTGAGATCGGGCGCAAAACCCGGGGATTCGATTTTCGTATCGGGCTATATCGGCGGAGCCTCAGCGGGGCTGTTACGGTTGGAATCCGGGGCAAGATTTGACGAAACGCTTCCCGCTCCACTCAAACATCTGCTGTTTCGCCAACTTCAGCCATTGCCTCAAGTTAAGACTGCTATCTTATTGCGACAACATGGCTTGACATCGGCGATGATGGACCTTAGTGATGGACTTTCTTCTGATCTGGGCCATCTGATCGACGCAAGCCGCGTCGGCTGCCGAATCGATATCGATAAGCTCCCGATCGACCCGGCGATAACATTTCTTGCTCTGCCCGAGAAGCATCGTCTTGATCTCGCCTTGAACGGCGGCGAAGATTTTGAGCTCTTATTTACCGTCAGACAAGAAAATTTTTGGGCCGTGCAGGACCTCGGGTTTCACCGCATCGGGGAGGTCACCACCAACGCGGGCTCAGTTGAACTGGTGGCGGATGGCAAAACCTCGATACTTGAACCAAAAGGCTTTCGACATTTCTAGATGAAATTCATCCCGGCGATAATTCGCGTTCTGCTCTCCTTCGAATAGCTGGAAGCAGCAGGAGGCGGATCTCGACGATCCCAAACCGTGCCCAACGCCAATAACGCATAAACTTTCGTTCGGCCTCCTCGTCAGTTGCTCGAGCACGGACCTCGTGGACAAATAACGTCATTCCTGGTTCTATCGCATAGGCCTCAAGCGACCAGGCGATCTTAACCTGATCCGGTACATCGTAGGCGGCAAACTCCTTTTCCGGGATCGCGACAAATTTCACATCACCGAACCAAGGTTGGCAAACAGCGCCGCAAACGAGTAATTTGCCAGGTTCTTCGATCAGCGTTCCCCATCCAAGTTCCCTGGTCTCGGCAACCAATCCGAGTGGTTTTCGTGGGACCGCATCGCCCGCCCGCAGAAACTTTCTTCGCAGCCATATTATTAGCTTGATCAGCCAGATGGATTGCAGATCGAAATCGTACGCAACACGCATCACCACCGCAGGCGGTGCGTTGATCCGCCTCTCGAAACGTTCAATAACGTCGAACTCACCGATATAACGATCGAGCAAAGATGTCATATCCAAACATTACCTTATGATCGTTGCTCTGAGTACATGATTCGACATAGATCGCTACGAAATAAGGGGCTGGGCCAAATTGATCATGAGCCGGTTCACAGAATCGCGGGCGATCGATCGTGGAATGATCGCCCGAAAACCACCTGAATCGATATTTGTTTCCTCGGCGAGAAGAAACAGCGACATCACACGGTTGATGATCGACCCGTGAACCCACGCCTCAAGATGAACATTGCCATCTTCCTGCGATATTTCGAGCCTGGTCGGGAATATCAACAATCCGTGGCCTTTCTGATATCTCCGTTTGTTTCCGCTTTCGTCCAAAAGGCGAAAACCTTCGGATTGCGCCCATCTTTCAACGACGGGCCAAATGTCGGTTGGAACCTTAAAGTCGCGAATAGTCCTTGAATTCATTGCGTTTAAAGTGTTTTGGTTTTTAATTTTTGTGGGATCGTCAATAATTTAATATACAGGTGTAGATCTTGTCGAGAGGCCGGAGCGGTTCACCATGATCCGGACCCAGCGAAAGCAAATGCCGTGCGGCCAGGTCTTTGGACAACATATTTGATTACCATCCTGTTACACACCAACATATTGTGCTTGCGTTTGTAGATTTTTGATATTACATTAAACGGATAAGCCGTATTGGTGCGCCTAGCTTCGCAAAATACAATTTGCATAGCAATAACGTCCACCTTTCGGTCGCCGAAATCTTAGGAGGAGATCATTTTGCTTACAGGTCGAGTATTACTGTTGAACTTTTCTTACGAGCCGCTCGGCACCGTGGGTGTTGCTCGTGCCGTTTGTCTTTGGTTTCGCGGTGCGATCTTTGTTGAGGAAAATGATGGCGATAACGTGCTGCATTCGCCATCGACAACGTTTCCAGTGCCGTCCGTTGTTCGCCTTCGCCACTACATCCACGTCCGCCGCAATAATCGGGAAACGACAATGAAGCGTGCCCGGATCTACATCCGCGACCGCTATCGCTGCCAGTATTGCGGCGAAACAAAACACGCAAAAGAGCTGACGCTGGATCATATCTTCCCGCGTGCTCAGGGCGGAGAAAGCACTCCGCACAACCTGGTTGCAGCCTGTGTAAAATGTAACCAGCGAAAGGGGAACCGCACGCCGGAGCAGGCACGTATGCCGCTGCTCACTTCGCAAAAGCTCCTTCGCCTCGGCCTTGACCACGTACTTCTCTGCCATTATGCAGAAAATAGGCCCGAATGGCGCAAGTATCTTTTCATGGATGACGTTGCGGCGGAAGAGAATTCACTCATGGCGGCTTAATTTAGAACAAAACGATTTTAGACGGTGCGACTACGGCTGGCGACCGCAGTCGCATTTGCTTTTAGATCGTGAATTTTTGAAGAGGTGAATCGTAACAATGACCTATAGCGACATTTCCGACATTACCAATCTTGTAGACGCCTTTGAAAATGCGACGATCTCGCGCGAGGCCTGGGGCCACGCCGAGCATATGATCGTTGCTCTCCATTATCTAGGACTTCACGATCCGGAAACCGCAACCGAAAAAATGCGCCAGGGTATCTTGAACCTGCTGGTCAACGGTTTCGGGGTCGATCTGGCGAAAGAGATGCCGTATCACGAAACGCTAACCATATTTTGGATGCGTACCGTCGCCGAATTCATGATGGCAAGGACCGACTCCTCGACGATCGATATAGCAAAAGAACTGGTTGTAAATTTCGATAAGGACTACCCACTCAAATTCTACTCGCGCGAACTTTTGTTTTCGGACCGAGCAATGGCTGCATTTGTCGAAGCGGATCTAGCTTAAGGTCTCAGCGCCGGGTTAGAGTTTTGACAGCCATCGTTTATCATTGAACTTTTGCAGGAAACGAAGATGCTAAGACTTTTCAACACGCTTTCACGACAACTGGAAGATTTTCAGCCTATCGAAGCAGGCAAAGTGCGGATGTACATTTGCGGGCCGACGGTATGGAACTTCGCCCATATCGGCAATTTTCGGACGTTCACCTTTGGCGATGTTCTCCGGAGGCACCTCAAATTCAAGGGGTATAAGCTGACCCACGTTTTTAATCTGACGGACATAGATGATCGGATCATCAACGAAGCGACGGCGAGAAATATCTCGATCGATGAGTTTACGGCACCCTACATTCAGTATTTCTGGGAGGATTTCGACGCTCTCGGGCTGGAACGGCCGGAAGTGACGCCGCGGGCGACTCACCACATTGCCGAGATGATCGATATTATTTCGAGCCTTCTGGCAAATGGCCATGCATACGAATCGGACGGCTCGATATATTACCGGATAACGGCTTTTCCGGAATACGGAAAGCTTTCGAAGATCAGCTTTTCCGGCAATCGCGATGGCGGCAGCGAGCGGATCGATACGGATAAATATGACAAGGAGGACGCCCGTGATTTCGCCCTTTGGAAGCTCGTTGGCGAAGACGAACCCACGGGCTGGGATGCTCCGTTTGGCCGTGGACGCCCCGGTTGGCACATCGAGTGTTCGGCGATGGCGATGAAATATCTGGGCGAGACATTCGACCTGCACGCCGGTGGAATGGACCTGCAATTTCCCCATCACGAAAACGAGATCGCACAGTCGGAAGGTGCGACGGGCAAGCTTTTTGCAAAATACTGGGTTCACAGCGAATTCCTCAAGATCGACGACGTCACGATGTCGAAATCGAAGGGCAATTTCTTCACGTTTCGTGACCTCAAGGAACAAGGCTATTCGTCGCTCGCGATCCGATATTTGCTGCTGTCAGTTCCCTATCGAAAGCAGCTTAATTTCACATTTGAAGGGCTCCAGGGTGCGGAATCGACGATCGAACGGCTGCGAAATTTCCGCGCGCTCGTTAAGGGATCTCAGATCCAAGATCAGGCTGAGGACGAGGCTCGCGAATCCGCGATGAAGGCCCTCGCTATTTTCGAAACCGCGATGGATGACGACCTGAATACGGCGGCGGCACTCGCGGCGGTCCACGATATGGTTCGCGAGGTCAATATCATCATGTCAGCTGGAAAGCTTGCCCCGGCGGGGCGCGAAGCGGTGCTGGATGCGATCTCCAAATTCGATTCCGTACTCGGCATCTTTGGACCAGAGGATGATCAGTTCCTCGATGAGGAAATAGAAGCCCTGATCGCCGAACGGACCGCCGCCCGGCAGAACCGTGACTTCGCCCGCTCGGACGAGATCCGCGATCTGCTGATCGAGAAAGGCATCATTCTCGAGGATACAAAAGACGGCGTTCGGTGGAAGCGGAAATAGACGATCTGATCATTTTTTTGGGGGAAAATTTTGTGTTTCGCAAACTTTGCGCAAGATTCTCCGATCAAAAGTGTGAATCGTTTCACACTTTTTAAAAACAGGCGTATTTTTGAACATTTTTGGCGTAAAAACCTAGTGGTTGGTCAAATGTGAATCGCTCCTACCGTTCAAAAAGACGCTGATTGGTCAAAGGCATTTGCCGGATTGGTCAAAGGTGGTGACCTCTACCAATCTGCCTTACTTTTCGAGCAAAAATGCGCCGACCTCTTCACCCGTCACGGTGACGCTTTTGCGGTCCGTGATCCTATAGCCTTTCAAGAGAAAATTCCGCAATGGTGGTTCGGTATCCTTTAGCGTTTTGCCCCGCTGAACCAGCCAGAGCTTCGGCTCGGCGACGGCGTCTATGTCGGTTCGCGTTACACCGTCAAAGCCACGCGGCAGAAAATACGCTTTGTCTTCGCCGAGGCCGGAAGTGTTTTCCAGTTTTACTATACGGCGAGCAGGAGCGTCTTTCCGGTGATCGAACCAGATAGGGTACGCGATGAGGTCTTCCATCGCGTAGATGGCCGTGCCAGCGTCGATGTCGGCCGTGAGCGGACCCGCTTCGCACCAGGCGAATTTCTGAGGCTCTCGCACGGCGTTCATCGTTCCACCTGCGAGGCAAAGCAGCAGCCCGCAGCCAAGTACAGCGTACCTGAGCGTCCGTCCCGGCAGATTCGCTCCCGCGATCTCTATCATCAGAAAGAACGGCACGAACACGATGATCAGATGCCGCGTTCCCCAGATGGAATATGGTGAGAGCCAGCTGATTGCGAAAGCGAGAACGACGGGTACAGCCGCAAACGTTGTGAGCATGAGCAATACCTTACGCATCTGTTCATCGGTCTGTTTCCAATTGATCGCGGCAAGGCTTGCAGTGATCGTCAGCAGCAGTAAGATCGGGATCGTGATGAGAAGGTTTGAGACAGGCTCGGTACTGCCGAGTTGATAGTAGAACGGCTCAACCAGGTTGAGTGCGAAAACAGCGATCTCGCGAACGTCGGGCCGGGTCATCCATCCGATGTTTTGGGCGAGCCCAGAACCCGTCCCTGATGCATTCAGAACGGCGGCGATCCAGGGTATGAATGCCAACATCGTCATCGCCGCCATCGAAAAGATCTTCTTCAAAGAACTTCGGTAAAAAAGCAGCGTTGCGAGCACTTCTGATGCCACGACGAACCAGCCAAAATAGTGCGTATAGACGAGCAGGATATTGATGACGATCAGTGGAAGAATGCTCGTTCGCCGTTGGACGTGCCTCACAAAAAGCCACATCGAAAACAGTCCGAGACAGAGCATCAGGCTATACATTCGAACCTCAATAGAATACTTTAAGATAGAGCCGCTAAATATAAGAATACACAGCATTAATATCTTCATCTTAAAGTTCTGCCTCAGCTCGTCTAAAAGGAGCAAAAGAGGCAAGATCGCGAGCACTGAAAAAGCAAGCGGCAGGCTTCTCAGCCACAAAACGGCGTCACCGCCGATGGCGATCCAGACTTTTAAAGTGAGATAAAAAAGCGGCGGATGGATGAGGTCGAGAGCGACAAATGAGAGGACCGACTCCCACGGCAGAGATGCGGCGTGGACGCTAAATATTTCGTCAAACCACAGGCACGTCTCACCCATTTTCCAGATGCGGAGCGTGACAAAAACCGCGATCAGAAACGCGACGACCGCGGTTTTGACGAAGCGGTTTCGGGTCATTTCAGAGGCTTATTCCGTCGCAGAGCTTGCCGTCGATGCTGGTGTAAAACAGCGAGACCTCTTTGAATGTATCGGTATCGCGGCAATAGGAAAGGCAGCGGTCGTAGGGTTTTGAATAGATGTGAATGCTGACCGCACGCTCGTCAAATTCGGGAAGGTTGAGTACCTGATGGATCGGCTCTTCGAGCTCGACCTTTGCGGCGAGACAGTCTTTCAGCTCGAAAGCGTCGGTCTCGATGAGCTTACAATGGCCGCGCGACTCGTCGATCTCCTCGACAGCAAAATTCTGCCCCTGCAAACGCCCAACCGGCACCATCATCCAGCATTTCTGATCCCAATGGTTATGTATCCGCGAAACCTGCCCCTTCTCCCAACAGATCGCCATCACCTCAAAACGGTCGTTCTTATGGATCAGATTTCGGGTATAAAAATTGGGGCTCCAGTGGAAATACTTCGTGATAGAATCCACATCCACCGGCGTCTCGCCCAGGAATTGATAGACGTTATCGCAGGTAAACTTGTCTTCGGGAATACCGTTAAGTCCGTCGACTAATTTCTGGATATTATAGGTTTTCATCGACGTTTTTCAAGCCTTCGCGGCTTTGCGGCTTTGCGGCTTTGCGGCTAAATGGTCTCCGTTGGTCGATCTCCCGCCAAGACGCTAAGTCGCAAAGGAAGCCGCAAAGATTAGAAGCCTACCGAAATCGCGGCAAATTCAATATTTTCGTGCCCTTTCGTGCACTTTCGTGGTTAAGTTCCTCTCGCCCTAATTTTCTTGCGATTTCTTTAGAAAGTCAACGAACTCTGCCGTGTTTCTCGTCAGTCCCGGAAATGTCCCCTTTGTTTTTCCGTCGCTGTCCATGACTGCATAAAACGGCAATGCGACGGTTCCGAACATGTCTTGTTCCATCTGCTGCTGACGCTCGTAGATCTCGCCTTCGCCGTCGGTGAAAAGTTGGACGAGTACGAATTTTTTTAGTTCGTCCTCAACCTCTTTTTTGGGGAAAACATTCGCCTCCATCCAGCGGCAGTTAGTGCAGGTGTAACCCGTGAAATCGATGAATACACGCTTATTCTCAGCCTTCGCCTTTGCCAGGGCTCCGGCGTAATCGTCCTTCATCCATTTAAGTTCTTCTTCACCTTTACCGCTCATGCGGGCTGAGGACTTGTTGAGGTCGGGCGGCAGGAAGGATTCGAGTTCGCCGAGTTTTGCGCCGAAAAGCCCTGTGAGGAGATAGAAACTGACCGCGAGGCTAACCACCGCCGCAAACATGCGAAATGCTCCGAGTCGCTCTGGTTTCGAATCGTGGGAAAGCTGAAATTTACCGAGCAAGTAGATCGTCAGAACGACACCAACGGCGATCCAGACCGAGAGAACGACATCGCGTGTAAAAATGCCCCATTTCCATACCAGATCGACATTTGAGATGAACTTCATCGCCGCCGCGACCTCGAGAAAGCCCATCGCGACCTTGACCGAATTCATCCAACCGCCGGCTCGCGGCAGTTGAGCGAGAAGCTGCGGTGCGAGAGCGAGAATGAAAAACGGCAATGCAAAAACGGTCGAAAATGCCAGCATCCCGAGCAAAGGCCGCTGCCATTCGCCCTGCGATGCGGAAACAAGGATCGTTCCGACAAATGGCGACGTGCAGGTAAACGATGTCAGCGTGAACGTCAGCCCCATTAAAAGGGCCCCGATAATGCCGCTTCCCTCACCTTCTTTGCTGCGGGTCAGACTGTCGAGTTTTGTTAAAACGCCAGTCGGTATCGTGATCTCGTAGGCCCCGAAAAGATTGAACGCAAAAAACAGAAAGATGGCCGTGATCAGCAGATTGATCCACGGATTAGCCGCAAAAAGATTTATTCCCGCTGCCCCGACAAAGATCGCGAGTAACATTCCCAGGATCGTGAAAGTAGCAATTATTCCCAGCGAATAAACCGACGCGAGCCGCACAGACCTTGACCGGCTGCCTGCCGAATGATTTGTAAAATACGAAACCGTGATCGGGATCATCGGAAACACGCACGGCGTCAGCAGCGATAGAGCTCCGAGAGAGATCGCGAGCAGAAGGAAGGACCAAAGATCGGTTGGCTGCTGCGAGGCCGTTACCGGCGGAGCGGGCTTGGTTTCTGCCACCGGTTCTGCGGATGGTGCAGGTATCGAGGCGGTATTCTTTTTGACGTCTTCGACGCCCCCGAATGAAACCCTGACTGTCTTTGGCGGCAAACAGACTGTGTCATTACAGAGCTGAAACCTTACGTCGAACGCGAGGTCGCCAGCAGCGACTTCACCTAAAGCTTTAAGCGGAACGGCGAATGCCGCGGACGACGTAAAGAACTTTGTCATCAACGGTTTACCGTCGAAACCCGTAAACAATGGATCAACTTTGCTCGTCGCCGCGGGAGTCGTGTTGATCTTGCCCGCAACCTCGAACTGCTTGCCTTCGGATACCTTGATCGTCGTTGCGATCGGGCCGCCTTCGGGCTGTTCGGTCGAGTAGAGCTTCCAGCCGGATTCGATCTCGGCAGTAAGTTTCGCCGATAGCGTATCGCCGACTTTCAGAGCCTTGTCCTTCGCATCGGAGCTTAACGTCCACTTAGCCGGATTCTGCGCAAACGCGGACGCCGCAAAGATCGTGAACACCAATAAGATCTTGTAAACCGCTTTACTCATCACTAGAAACTTCTCCAAAACTATACCATTTTCACCCTGCATCAGACACAAACAGAACTTGAAACTTTTGCGTAAATCCCTGTGCTCGCCTATAATAACGAACAAAGAATAATTGCGGATTCACGCTCTCTTATTCCTACGGAGGATCTAATTTTGCCAAAAGCAGCAACAATAAAGAAACCGGCAGCCAAAGCGCCGAAAGCAGTAATGAACGGAAACGGCCATAAGGCGGAAAAGCCCGTTTTGAATGAAGAGACCACCGACTTTGTCGAAGTCGAGCAGGCGATCGCCGAATACAACGCCCGCCGAACCTCGCAGCTTGCGTCTATCAAAAAGACGGACAAGAAACTTCTGCGCGAAATGCTCTATCAAATGGTGCTCGGGCGCCGTTTTGAGGAGAAATGCGCCGAGGTTTACCGCATGGGAATGATAGGCGGTTTTTGCCATCTCTACATCGGCCAGGAAGCTATCGGTGTCGGTTCGATGATGGCACTGAAACCGACCGATATGGTCATTACTTCGTACCGCGATCACGTCCAGGCGATGATCAAAGGCATGACGCCGGAAAGCGTGATGGCCGAGCTTTACGGCAAAGAAGGCGGCTGCGTGAAAGGCAAAGGCGGCTCGATGCACATGTTCTCTAAAGAACTCGAATTCTACGGCGGCCACGGCATCGTTGGCGGCCAGATCGGCGTCGGCACCGGAATGGCCTATGCTGCAAAATATAAAGGTACCGATCAGGTCGTCCTCAATTTCTTTGGCGAAGCGGCGGTGAATCAGGGCATTTTTCACGAATCGCTCAACATGGCCCAGCTCTGGAAACTTCCCTGTATCTACATCTGCGAAAACAACCAGTACGGAATGGGAACCTCGCAGGAACGGGCGATGAGTTCGCGTAGCATTGCTAAGAAAGCGGAAGCGTTTGAAATGGCAAATGAATTTGTCGACGGAATGGACGTAATGGCCGTTCGCGATGCTACCCTGAGGGCCATCGAGCGTGCGAGAAAAGACGGCTCGCCGACCCTGCTCGAGGTCAGAGCCTATCGTTACATGGGGCACTCGATGTCCGATCCCGGAAACTATCGCTCACGCGACGAGATTAAGAAATATCAGGAACGCGACCCGATCATCCTTTTCAAAGACAGCCTGAAAGAAGCGAAAGTCTTGGGCGACAAGGATTTTGACAAGATCGAGGAAGAAGCAATGGCAGCCGTCGCCGCCGCGGTTAAGTTTGCGGAGGAAAGTCCGTTTCCGGCGGAGAGCGAGTTGATGACGGATGTCTACGCCTAACTCAAAGTATTAATAGGACTTATAGGACTCATGCGTCCTATCGAATTAAACGATAATGGCAGTTTTAACGATACGCGATGCTCTGAATCAGGCATTGCGCGAAGAAATTTTGAGGGACGAAACCGTATTCGTCATGGGTGAGGAAGTCGCTGAGTACGATGGCGCTTACAAGGTCACGCGCGGGCTCTGGAAAGAGTTTGGTGACAAGCGGGTGGTCGATACGCCGATCACAGAACTTGGGTTTGCGGCGATCGGGGTTGGAGCGGCAATGGCTGGGTTGCGTCCAGTGATCGAGTTCATGACGTGGAACTTTTCTATCCTCGCGGCCGATCAGATCATTAACCATGCGGCTAAGATGCTTTACATGTCGGGCGGCCAGTTCAAGGTGCCGATCGTTTTTCGTGGGCCTAATGGCTCGGCCTACCAAGTTTCATCACAGCACTCACAGGCATTGGAAGCATTTTATGCGAACTTTCCTGGCCTAAAAGTTGTGATGCCTTCGACTGCTGCGGATGCTAAAGGATTGTTAAAAGCGGCGATCCGCGACGACAATCCGGTGCTTTTCCTCGAGCAGGAACGCATGTACGGCAACAAGGGCGAAGTTCCGGATGACGACGATTTCATCATCCCGCTCGGCGTCGCTGACGTTAAACGCGAAGGCACGGACTGCACGATCGTCGCCCGTTCGATGACGGTTCCCTTGGCTCTTGAGGCCGCTGAGAAATTGCAGCAGGAATTTGACGTCTCGGTGGAGGTGATTGACCCGCGAACGATCAAGCCGCTCGATATCGACACGATCGTTAACTCGGTCAAGAAAACCAACCGCCTGGTGATCGCCGAGGAATCGCACTATTTCGCCAGCGTCGGGGCCGAGATCTCGCACACGGTGATGGAACACGCGTTCGACTATCTCGACGCTCCCGTGAAGCGAATTTCGACTGCGGAAGCCCCGAATCCGTATGCGAAGAATCTTGAAGCTCTAGCTCTCCCGGACGTTGCGAAGATCGTGGCGGCGGTGAAGGAAGTTTGCTATTTATAATGGACAAGGCCGCGGCTAAACTAGAATACAAGCTTTCCCATCGGCCGATGGGTGTTTTTCAGATCCGAAACGTGACGAATGACAAGGTCTTTGTCGATTCGAGCTTGAATATTCCGGGCAAGGTAAACCGACACAGATTTACTTTAAATGCTGGTTCGTTCAAATCGGTATCGCTTCAAAAAGACTGGAACGAGTTTGGTGAGGCATCATTTGAGTTTGAGACCCTGGAGCCCGTTGAGCCTCGCAGCGAACCTAATTACGATTACGCAGCCGATGTGCAGGTTCTCGAAGACCTTTGGCTGGAAAGGCTTCAACCTTATGACGACAGGGGCTACAACGAGCGAAAACTGACGCGTGAGGAACGCCTCGCAATGATCCGGGCAAACCGGAAACTTTAAGATGGCGACGATCTTTTTGACAGTGCCGGGCATAACGAATTCGAGCGAAGGCCACTGGCAGAGTCGTTGGGAACGTGAATTTCCCGAGAAGTTCCGACGCATCATTCAATCCGAATGGAATGAACCGACGGTCGATGATTGGATCTCGACGATCGAGGCCAATGTTCAGGAATTCGGGCCGGAAAACGTGATCTTGGCGGCACACAGTTTAGGCTGCGTTGCGGTTGCTCATTGGTCGCGAAAGTACGGAACGCAAATAAAAGGAGCTTTGCTAGTGGCTCCGAGTGATTGCGAGTCGGAAAAATATCGAAGCAGTTTTAATTCGACGGGTTTCGAGCCAGTTCTGCTTGATAAATTAGCGTTTCCTTCGTTGGTCGTTGCGAGTACAAACGATGAATGGGTTGCGTTTGACCGTGCAAGGCATTTTGCGGATGCGTGGGGCAGCGAGTTCGTTAATGTCGGCGAGAAAGGACATATCAATGGGTCGTCTGGCTACGGCGAGTGGAGCGAAGGGCTCGAATTGTTAAAAAGATTGGATTGATATCAAAGCCCGCTTTTACGGGCGTTTCAAAATTATGGCTGAAAAATTCTTAATGCCGAAGCTGTCGCCCACCATGGAAGAGGGCCAGATCGCTCGCTGGGTCAAAAACGAAGGCGACAATTACGAATCAGGCGAAACTCTCGCCGAAGTCGACACCGATAAGGCGACCATGGAAATGACCGCTCTTTCGGGTGGAACGGTGTTGAAGATCCTTAAAGGTGCGGGTGAAACCGCACTGCTTGGCGAAGCGATCGCAATTATCGGCAAGGCAGGCGAAGATATTTCCGGGCTGCTGGCTGAAGTTGCTTCGAACGGATCCGCTAAAGCTGCCGCTCCCGCAGCCGAAGAAAAACCAGCTCCAAGAGTTGAAGCACCGGCGGCTTCCGCTCCAGCACCTGCCTCTGCTTCGACAGCACCTCCGGCAGCGACTTCCGATAATGGCCGAATGATCGTCTCGCCGATCGCTGCTCGAATGGCTGCTGAAAACGGTGTTGATCTGATATCTATCACCGGCAGCGGGCCGAACGGCCGTATCATTAAACGTGACATCGAAGCTGCGATGGAAGGTGGGCAATCGTCTGCCGCCGCGCCGGCAAGAGAATTTGTCGCATCGACCATCGTTGGAGCGTCGCCGTTCCATGAGGAGCCGACCTCGAAGATGCGGCAGATCATTGCGAGCCGACTCGCCGAATCGATTGGGCCTATACCGACATTCTATTTGACGGTCGAGATCGAGATGGACAATACTCTCGAGCTTCGAAAGCAGGTAAATGCTGCAGTCAAAGAAGATCAAAAGATCAGCGTCAACGACATCGTCGTCAAAGCCGCCGCGATGGCCCTCGTCAAACACCCATTCGCGAACGCCTCGTATCAGGACAAAACGATCCGCTTTTATCAGCAGGCTGACATTGGTGTCGCTGTCGCGATCGACGAAGGCTTGATCACCCCAGTCATACGCGGTGCGAATCTGAAGGGCTTCCTCGAGATCTCTGCCGAGATAAAGGACCTGGCGGCAAAAGCGAAAGCCAAGAAACTTCAGCCCGAGGAATATACCGGTGCGACATTCTCGATCTCGAACCTCGGAATGTTCGGCATAAAAGAGTTTACAGCGATCATCAATCCGCCTGAGGCAGGAATATTCGCCGTCGGCGGAGCGACGCCGACGCCGGTCGTTCGCAATGGCGAGATCGTGATCCGCAGCATCATGAATGTCACAATGTCGTGCGACCACCGCGTCATCGACGGTGCAACGGGAGCTAAGTTCCTGCAAACATTCAAACAAATGCTCGAATCGCCCGGGATGATGCTTGCCTAACGTGGCTGATAAGGAAAGATCGATCGCACCGTATCTCGCCCTCATCGGCGTGCAGCTTTCCTTCGGGTCGTTCCCTGTTTTCGGCAAGATCGCGTTGACGGTGATACCGCCTGTAGGACTAGTAGGTTTTCGTGTCGGGCTGACCGCTCTTATCTTCGTGATCGTCCAGTCATTCCGGCGGCGGTTTTGGCTGAAAGATCGGATCGATTACGTCAAGCTCTTTGGCATCAGTTTCCTTGCTGTAACGTTTAATCAACTGCTCTTCACGACGGGACTCTCTTTGACCAAGGCGTCGAACGCGTCGCTCATCTCAGTAACCATCCCGATATTTGCGCTAACCGCAGGCTATCTGCTCGGTACTGAAATGCTGCGCCCCATCAAGGTTCTTGGCATCATAGTCGCGTGCACGGGCGTTATTTTACTTATAGACCCGCGAAACGCGTCTTTTTCTTCTCAGACGACGCTCGGCGATCTGCTGGTAGTGGCTAATTCCTTTTGCTACGGCATCTACGTCGCAATCTCAAAATCGATAGTGACCCGTAATGGAGCTTTTCGGTCGATAATGTGGATCTTTATATTTGCCGCGATCTTTTGCGTTCCACTGGGCCTGTATTCTCTTCGAACTGTCGACTTCGCGAGCATCCAGCCGGACATCTGGGAAGCAATACTTTACACTGCTTTGATCGGCACCCTCGTTCCTTATTTCCTGAATGCATGGGCTTTAGCTCGCGTAGATCCTTCTACAGTCGCGGTGTTTGTTTACCTGCAGCCGGTCGTAGGCTTCATGTTGGCCGTATTGTTTTTGGGGGAACATGTCGCCCTAAACTTCATCGCCGCGGCATTGCTGGTTTTCGCCGGTCTGTATTTGGTTACCAAGAAATTCACTCCCATTGAAACCTAAGGTTGCTTTTTTCGTAATATCGGCATCTAATCTTTCAAAACATGGCAACACAGATCAATCAGATCGATGATAACGTCCGCGGAATAACTACCTTGCGGGTCGAGGGCGATATGCTCGGCGACGATGCACGCTTGCTGGAGCGGATCGGTGTCGAGATCCATGCCGAAACCGGCAACGATATCATAGTCGATGTCGCCGACCTGGATTTTCTCGACAGCGACGCGGCCCCGATCCTGCGGCGTCTCGATATGCTCGACGGATTCAGTATTCAGGGCATGGAGATATTTCTGCAAACTGTCATCAACGAGGTCGAACGCCATACCGTCTAACTGACTTTTACGCAAAAACCATTTACATTGTTAGGAATGAAGACGAAAGACATCGCCGAATTCCTCTCCGCTGAGCTTGTAGGCGATCCTGGTATCGAGATCGTCGGCGTTGCGTCGCTCGACGGGGCAGAGCCAGGAGAACTATCGTTTTCGTCTGGACCTGCGGACTTTGTAACCAACGCGTCAGCGGTTATCGTTCCGAATTCATTTGATTCGAGCGTGCACGTTACTCTGATCAAAGCCGCCAACCCAAAACTCGCTTTCACACGAATCTCGAGCCTTCTTCACCCTTACAAATCGCTGAAAGGCTGGAGCGAAACGGCCGACGTTGCGGCAAAGGCCAATGTCGCCGCTAGTTTTATCGGTACGAATGTGTCGATCGGCGATGGTGCGCAAATCACTGAAGGCTGCGAGTTGCATGCGGGCGTTCGCATCGGGCTAAATGTGTCGATCGGGAAAGGAACCATCATTTACCCAAATTGCGTGATCTACGATGGTGCAAAAATCGGTTCGAACTGCGTGATCCACGCCGGAACCGTCATCGGATCCGATGGATTTGGCTATGTAAAGGATGATAAAGGCGAGCATCTTCAGTTTCCGCAGATCGGCTCCGTCGTCATCGAGGATAATGTCGAGATCGGTGCAAACTGCTGTATTGACAGAGGTTCGCTCGGCGAGACCCGGATAGGCGGAGGCACGAAGATCGATAATCTCGTTCACATCGCCCACAATGTCCAGATCGGCAAACGCGTTCTCATCGCCGGTCAATCTGGTATTGCGGGAAGCTCAGTGATCGAGGATGACGTCGTTATCGCCGGACAGGTCGGCATCTCCGATCATGTAACCATCAAGGCAGGAGCGATAATTGGTGCTAAATCCGCCGTTTTCCCGAACAAGATCGTTCGCTCCGGATTTTGGTCAGGCATTCCTGTTCAGCGGATCGAGGAATACACAAAACAAACAGTTCTCGTGCGAAATCTCAAAAAGCTGCAAGACGACGTGGCTGAGTTGAAAAGATCCATCAAGGAATGACGAACTTAAGGCTGGTCAATTACTACCTCAGCGAACTCTGCGGCTTCCTCTCCACTCTCTGCGTTGAAAAAAACTAGCAATTGATAAACGCGGAGGCCGGAAAGAGAAATTTCAAACTATTGGTAGAAGTTTCAAGATCGCCTCGGTCGCTCGCTGCGACGCACCGCCCGAGCCGAGCTTTTCGCGAGCTATACGCAATTCCTCACACACCTCCGCATTTACCGCAGGGTCTAGCAGCCGAAAAAGCTCTGCCGAAAGCGTCGCAGGTGAAAAGTCATTTTGTATCAACTCTTTAGCGACTTTCTTGCCGGCGATCAGATTGATCAGCCCGTAGTGTTCGACCGCAATAAGCGGCTTGAGAAGTGCGTAATTCAGGGCTGAGGTGGCGTAGACGATGACCAGCGGCGTGCCCAGAATTCCCGTTTCGAGCGTCGCCGTTCCGCTGGTCACGGCGGCGGCATCTGAATGTGCAACGGCATTATAGGTCTCGTTTTCTACGATCCGCAGGTTTTTCGGAGCATCGCCTGCATCTAGGATCGCTTTATCGACATCATTTCGATTCCGCCCACGGGCGACTGCTATGACGAATTGAAGTTCCGGATCCTTCTTTGTCATTTCCGCAGCCGTTTCCAGCATGACCGGAAGTATCCTCACGATCTCCTTATGCCGGCTGCCGGGTAAAAGTGCAATGATCGGTTTTTTTGGTTCGAGCCCGACGTGATCACAAAACTCTTGTTTCGAAATGCCGGCGCTAACCTCGTTAGCCAACGGATTGCCGACGTATTCGACGTGCCCGACGCCGTGCGAAGCGTACCAGGCTTTCTCAAAGGGCAGGATGGTCAGCAGCAGATCCACGTATTTGCGGATCGTCGAGATCCTATATTTTCTCCAGGCCCAAAGCTGCGGCGAGATGTAAAAGACGACCGTAAAGCCATGCTTTTTCAGCCATTTAGCGAGCTTTAGGTTGAAATCGGGAAAGTCCACGAGAACCACCACATCCGGCTTTCGCTCGTCCGCGGCAACCTTGAGTTTTTTCGACGCCCGAAGAAACATCGGTAACGCCCCGGCTATCTCGGCTACACCAACGACAGACAGATCATCAGATTGCACCACAGCATCGACACCGGCATCGCGCATCTGCGGCCCCGCGGAGCCGAAGAATTGGAAGACCGTTTCAGGCTCAGCATCGCGAATAGCCTTTATCAGCCTCGCGGCGTGAGCATCGCCTGACGCCTCGCCTGCCACGATCATTATTTTGCGCTTCGTTGTCATTCGTCCCTCGTTAAATGATATATGCGTATCGCAAAATGACAACCCGATCGCGCGTTCGCGGCATCATAGAACTTGATTTTGAGTTAACATCTGACTTTTCGTCTGTCACGTGCTTGCAGAACACCCTTGATACACATAAAATTTAGTGTTTTGAGTACTTTGATGGACTAGCCGAGACATATCGCCGGCAATCATTCTTATCGGTTATTTTTGGAGGAGTTTGTGACGATTCGTCTTACTTTCCTTTTTTCAGCAATTATTTTTCTTAACCTATTTGCCGTCTCAACGTTTGGGCAGGTAGATTCTGTTATCGCACAGTTGTCGAATTCGACGGCTGAATCGTTCGCAGGCGGCATGAGCGGTAACGGGCGTTTCGTTGTTTTCGAATCAACCGGTAATGTTGCGACCGAAAATCCGCGAAATACTGACGGCAATTCAGAGATATTTCTCTTCGATTACGCTCAGCGAAGGATCTTTCAGCTAACGGACACGAAAAGCGTTCTATATGATACGCAGCTTCCGGCGTCCTTTGACAACATTCGGGTCACGATAGTCAATACTCGTCCGGTAATCAGCAGTGACGGAAAGTGGATCGCCTTTAGTTCTAATGCGACGACATCAAGACCGGGATCGCCTAACTCAACCAATCCGGGCCTTTTCTACGGTGATTCGTTCTCGGCTGCGACGCCGACACCAACGCCGACGCCAGTGCCAACACCGATCGGAGGAGCGACGCCAACGCCGACACCGACGCCATCTCCGTCGCCAACGCCTACCGGCACAGGTACGCCGACGCCGACCCCAACTCCGACCCCGGCTGCAAATCCGCTTTCAGCCGATGGAAATCTCGAAATTTGGCTCTATCAGATACCGGCCTACGCGGATGTGCCCAATTTGGCGGCAGGCGATGAGGTCGCCTTCACGCAGCTTGCGGGCGGGAATTTTATACGTGTGACGAACACCGACCCGAGCCAGTTACCTCGTCCGGGAACTGGCACCACGGGAGCCTTTGTTGCTGATGATAATCATGACGTGAGTATCAATGACGACGGCAGCGTAATTGCATTCGTCTCGACACGCGACCTAGTACCTGCTGTCGGCAACGCTTTTCCGGCCGAAGACAACGACGAGATCTTCACCTATGTCCGAAGTTCAGGCACGCTCGGCCAGGTCACAAAAACACCTCGCGGTGTGATATCGAATCCGATCTATAGCAAGAATCCGACGATCTCGGGCAATGGACAGCGCGTTCTGTTTGCAAGTACGGGAGAAAATCCGATCGTTGGAATGACGGGCGGCGTGAACCCAGTGGCCAGCCGCAACGAGGAAATATATTTCGCTGACCTCGTAGCCGGAAGCCCGACCACGGCAACGGTCAAAAAACAGGTAACGACAACGACATCGACAAATCTTGGCGATCCGGTCAACATCCTCGATCTCGGACGGCGAATGAGCCGCGACGGGCGTTACATTGCTTTTGATTCGTATGCGGATCTGGCTAACGAAAACAGCGGGACCAACTACACGTCATTCGCTCTTTATCTCTACGACACGACGGGTAACACATTCCGCCGCGTAGGTGCTCGCAGCGATGCGGATGAAGCAGCATCAGGCGGAGACGTAGCCCATTATCCGGGATTCACGAATAATGATGCCAACGGCTCGCCGTCGACGCTTGTATTGGAAACACGGCTCAACATTAAGCCGGATGGGACTGTACCGACTACATCGTCGGAAGGGCTGAATGACAACGCCGTGCGTCCATCGCAGATCTATTCCTATCCATTGAACGTGGCTGCTTCAGCGGCGACATTCACACGTCTGGCAAAGTTCCCGACGCCGTTGAATTACATCGCATCGACGCAATTGCTTCCCAGCAATTCGATACGCAGGATGGCGTTCAATATTGCCTTGACCGAATTTGGCACGGGTAATGGAGATTACCAGTCTGAGGTCTATTACTTCGTTCAGCCTACAGTAGTGAGCCAGACGACGGTGGCAACGAATTTCTTTACGGGAGCAAGCAAACTGCCGATCCTGTTCACGGCTAGCCCGACACCAACGCCCTCGGTTACGCCAACACCAACACCGACGGCAACACCTACGCCGACTCCAACTCCGAGTCCGACGCCGACAGGATCCCCAACACCAACTCCGACGCCGGTCACTCCGGCGGCTGTGCTCGGAATTTCACCTGGCATGGTTGCGATCATGGAGTATACCGCGACGGACACCCCGATCACGCCTAAGACGGCAGCGGGTTCGTTGACCCGGGCGTTCACGCTTCCGATCGAGTTGAGCGGCGTCTCGGTCACTATCGACGGCGTTGCGTGCGGCCTAAGATCTGTTGGCGGCAGAAGGGTAGAATTTGTGGTTCCGCCCGCGATCGCGAGTGCGACGAGCGGCACAGTATTGCCGATCGCAATTAACAATAACGGCGTACTGATGAAAAGTTGGGTGACCATCGTTCCGACACGACCCGATATTTTCACAAAAGACGGGAATATCGGCCCCGGCGGACGAGCGAAAGCCTTTAACGCGACAAACTCGATATTTACCACCGAACCTTTCGCTATCAAGACGGTTAAACGACGGGGCGATTTGCTCGTTCCCAGCGTCATCAGGCTTTACATGACCGGCATTGAGAACGTTACTTCAGACGTAGTCACGCTACGAATACGTGATGCTTTGGTGGTCGGCGGGAATTTCAGGAGTAGTGCCGTACTTGTTGAGCCTGGAATTTATACGATCGATTTCGATATGCCCTCGCAGCTTTTCGGAGTTGGGGATCAGCCGATCGTGGTGACGGTTACAGTCGATGGCGTGTCTTTCGAAAGCAGGCTCGACGATACATCGACCAGGATCTCAATTCTTTGACCGTCCTGACATCGACAAGGACACAAAAAGGCGGGCATTGTCCGCCTTTTTTGCTGCCTGTTGCGTGGCAAATAGGCGTGGGATACAATCAAAGAGCTATTGATATCTCGACAATTAATTTTAGAACCCCTTCATGAGCCATTTTAATGGCACGAACAATAATATGGCCGGAAAAGATGTTAACACGATGAAGATCGCACCAAAGGTTTGGAGAAATGGCGAATTCATCGATTGGTCGGATGCAAATATCCACATAATGTCGCACGTTGTGAACTATGGTTCCAGCGTTTTTGAGGGCATCCGCTGCTATGACACCTCGAAAGGGCCGGCAGTTTTCCGCCTAAAGGAACACATGCACCGGCTTGTGAATTCAGCAAAGATATATCGGATGGAACCGGAATTCACACGCGACGATTTTTGCGACGCGGCGGTCAGCCTTATCGGCGGCAGCGGTCTCGATTCCTGCTATCTTCGGCCGCTGATCATTCGCGGGCTGGATCTGGAAAAGCCGGCATTCGGCGTAAATCCGCTTAATAATCCGATCGATTCATACATCGCGGCGTGGCAGTGGGGCAAGTATCTCGGTGAAGAATCAATGGACGCCGGCATCGACGTTTGCGTTTCGAGTTGGTCTCGAATTACGTCAAATTCCCTTCCCGCGATGGCCAAGGCGGGAGCGAATTACATGAATTCGCAGCTCATCAAGATGGAAGCCCTCCTCGGTGGATTCTCTGAGGGAATCGCTCTCGACGATCGCGGCTACGTTTCAGAAGGCTCGGGTGAGAATCTGTTTCTGGTCAATGGCGGTAAACTGATCACGCCTCCGCTCGGAGCGTCGATCCTGCCGGGGATCACTCGTGATTCGGTAATTCAGATCGCTCGTGAAATGGGCATTGAAGTGTTAGAAACAACCGTGCAGCGGGCCGCACTTTATCTTGCCGACGAGCTCTTCTTTACCGGCACGGCAGCTGAGATCACGCCCATACGTGCGGTCGACCGCATTACCATAGGTTCCGGAAAATGCGGTGATATAACGAAACGTCTGCAAACCGAGTTCTTCAAGATCCTTGATGCAACGCGTCCGGCACCCGACGGAGCCGAATGGCTCACGTTTGTAAATGCCTCGGCCGCGCGCGTTTAGGACTATGTCATGACTTTTCTTGCGGCTTTGCCGCTCTATTTGCGGAGAAGCTATGTTTCTCCGTTTCTCTTTTTGCGTGAATTGCGGCTAGGCCGCCGCCTTCTGGAACGGTGCTTAAAAGATTCCAATCCATAATCTTAGAGATCACCGTCTTTGTCTGCGGTGCTCTTGTCATGATCTTTGAGATCATCGGCTCCCGCATCCTTTCGCCTTTTATTGGGGCCTCGACCTACATATGGACGAGCCTTATCGGCGTCATTTTAGCAAGCCTGAGCCTTGGCTATTGGCTTGGAGGACGACTCGCCGATAATAGGCCCGACGTTAAGATCCTTGCTTCGGTCATCTTTGCCGCGGGCGGCCTGATCTCGCTAACTGTTCTAATAAAGGATGTTCTGCTCTCGACGATCGCATCAGCTGCGATGATGATCGAGATCAAAGCGTTAATAGCGGCAGTCGTATTATTCGCCCCGGCAAGCATTTGCCTCGGGTTTGTCACGCCCTTTGCTGTGCGGCTAAAAATGACCACGCTTGAGGAAACCGGACGCACGGTAGGCCGTCTTTATGCTCTCTCCACCATCGGGAGCATAATCGGAACGTTTGCGGCAGGCTTTTTTCTGATCCCATTTCTCGGCAGCGTCCGCACGCTTTATTTGATCGCTGCAGCTTTGATCGCCCTGTCAGCTCTGCTTGTTCCGTTCTCAATTTCAAAGACAAATATTGCAGCGATCACTTTCTTCATTCTCGGAGTAGTCGCGAGCGAAGGCGGTGCGTACATTCTGCGTACCAGCAGCGGTGTTTACGACATTGACACCGAATACAGCCGCGTTCAAGTATTTGAAACCAAAGACCCTGCGTCCGGTAGACCGATCCGAGCCCTAGCAACCGACCCGTATTTCGTCCAGTCGGCAATATTTCTTGACAGCGACGAACTCGTGCTGGAATACGGCAAATATTATCACCTGATCAGTCCTTTTAAGCCCGATTTCACCTCCACGCTGCTGATCGGAGGAGCCGGTTACACGTTTCCGCGAGAATATTTGAAAACGTACCCAAATGCCCGCATTGACGTTGTCGAGATCGACCCGCAAATGACTAGGATCGCCCGCGATCACTTTCGGATGAAGGACGACCCGCGGATGCAGATCTTCCATGAAGACGGCAGGATGTTCGTCAATCGGGCTGAAACTGCCAAGTACGATACGATCTTGATGGATGCATTTGGTTCGCTTTTCAGCGTTCCTCATCATCTGACGACCTTGGAAGCTGTGACCCAATTCAGCCGGATACTAAGTGACGACGGCGTAATTGTCTTCAATCTTGGAGCCGCGATATCAGGCGAAGGCAGCACGTTCCTCGCCGCGGAACTTGCAACTTACAAACAGGTCTTTCCGCAGGTGCATTTGTTCAAAGTAAACTCGGACTACCCGGACGAAAAGCTCCAGAATTTGATCATGGTTGCGTCAAAATCGACTGATCCCGCTTTAATTCAGGACACCGACAGCACGGCGATGAGACTGTTGCTTGATCATCGATACACGGGAACTTTACCGCAGGGAGCGGCGATTCTGACCGACGATTTGGCACCGGTTGAATACTACAATTCGATCGCCCAGAACCTTTACCTTTCCAGTCGATGATCTGATATTCAACTAGCGAAGGCCCTGCCCGAACTGCTCGGATCCAAAAGACCCGATACCATTCAGGCGAAAGCTGAAAACAAGTTTGTTTTCTTTTCTTACGCCGACGTTGAAGCTGTAGTATTGCAGTGCCAGGGAGCAGCAGTCGTAGGTGTAGCCAACTGTAACCAGCGAACTGATGAGTGGATTTTGCTGGCTGGCCCTGCGGTTTTGGAAGTCAAAAAAGAAAGAGTAGCCGCCGTACAATCCCTTATCACGATTGCCGACGAAAACAGAAGGACTCCACTGCGAACCACGAAGTGTTCCTGGTTCCTTGCCCTCGGCGTTCGCGTATTGGGCAAGCGACGGAATAAGTGTCACCGCGCGGGTGAAATAAAAGGTCTGGAAAAGCTTTATAAAAGATGAATCATAACCAAGGGATGCCGACACCGCGCGGATACCATCGCTGTTGAGGCCAACATCCATCCTCGTACTTGCAAAGATCGTTTTCTGCGGCCGATACGTCAGATCGATACTAAGGGGGGAAAACCTGCGGGGAACCCCGCCAAAAGTATAAAAGCTGAGAGCCGTGATCGGTTCGATCTGATTCCGCCGGCCCGGCACGAGAGCTCCGCCAAACGTCTTATCGAAGAAGTATTTTCCTCTAACAGTCAGCGTCAATATCTCGTAGGGCTGAATACCGGTAGCTTTCCCGTCTTTAGTTGAATTTCCACCTGATCCTGACGCCTCCGACAAGAGACGTTGGGCTTCGCTCGTCACCGCCTCAGTGTATCTTCTAGTATAAAAACGGTTTATTACGCCAAATTCAATTTCGTTGGTATTCGCCGCGGTATCAACGTAGTCAAAACGAATGATCCGATTAAAATTATCGACTCCCTTAACCAGACGGTAGGTCATGTATGGCTCGATAACGTGGCGGAAACGGAACGAATTATCCTTACCGTAAAAGTTCCGTGCCAGAGCCACAGGGCGAACATCAAACGAAAAATCCCCATATTTCCGCACAACGTTATCGCCGACAACCTGACGCATATCGTTGAATGAATTCGAGTAATACGTCACCCGCGCGGCCGCATTCGCAGTAAAGTTAAAGTACTTGGTCCGAAACGGCACTGTTATCTGCGGGTAAACATCCAGACGCTGCGACAACGCGGGCGTGACGACCGGGTCGCTGCCCGTGGTCTGACGATAAAGAGCGAGATCATCCACCTCTTCTCGGCGCGATACGCCCTCGAGACTGGTCCTGAATGAGAAATAAACGCCCTTCAAAAATGACAGCATCGTCGGCCGCTTTTCAAAATTGATGCTCGGGAGATTGCGGGTCTTTTCCCGGACATTAGGGATCGAAATGACCTGAGTACGCGACAGCAGATTAAGTGTATAGCTATCCCAGCTCTTGTTGAGAAATACCTGAGAGACCTCGATAGGCGAAATGATCTGCTGAACACCATCCGAGAATTCCTGCCTGAAATCAAGGCTCGAGGTCAGCCTAACGTCCGCAGCCGCCGTGAACCCATTGGAAAAATAATGAACACCATCCGCGAAAATGATCGATCCGCCCTGGTCCGGGTGGGCTGCGTCGGCCTCATTTCCGAAAATCCTATCCTTGACCGCGTAAAATCCGAAGTTCAGATACGAACGTGAATTTGCCCGCGTTCGAACGTCCAAACCGTAGCCAAGACCGCGAGATGTATAAACATCACCGCGAAAGGTCACATCGGCCGACGAGCCAAGCGTTTGATAATAGGCCGTGGAAAGCCGGACGCCCTTTCGCTTTGAATAACTCACGGTCGGCGTCAAAAACCCGGAGCTCCGGTCCTTCGCTTTGATCGGGATCGAAGCGAAAGGTACTACGAGAAGCGGTACGCTCTTTATTCGAAATTTAGCGTTCTTTAACCGAAGCTTATCATTCGTTTTGATCGTTGCCCGATCCGATGTGAAACTCCATTTAGGGACGGCTTCCTCGCAGGCTGTGAACGTGCCCTTGATAACGACGATCTCGTTTAGGCTGACACGCTCGACCTTTTCGGCAGTAAAGTAAATGACGGTCCCGTCATTGGTCTGATTCGTAAAGCCCGTCGCGTCCTCGAAAGTGCCAAGCTTGGTCTTATAATTCCAAACGGCGGTGGCTCCCGTGATCCTTTGGTCGTCGCCCTGATCGAAAATAACGCTTCCCTTTGCCGCCAGTTTATTCTCGGCCTCATAGATCGTTATCTCGTTCGCCTGGATCCGGTAGATACCGTAACGGGCATCAACATTGCCAGTGTGCCGGACCACTCGGGCACCTTTTTCGCCCTCAACGCTGTTGCGATCGGAATAGACGACGAGTTCGCCGTCCCCGCCCTCAGGCTCGACCTTTTGCTTCTTCGTTGACTTGGGTGCCGTGACCTTTTTTTCCGCCGAGATCGGGCTGATGTTAGGAGTGTCGGTTATCGGATTTGAAACCTGCCGCTCAACGGGGTTTGTTTGCTGCGCGTTCCCGAGAACCGCGGAAGCCGCGATCAATAAGGACAAGCTGAAAAATCTGATAAACCGCATCGAATCAAGAAGATAATATTTGATGCTAACACGAACGCGAAGCAACAATAAAGCTTGTGCTAGACTTAAATTTTTAACGGATATGGCAAAAGAAAGCGTCCTGATCGTCGAAGACGAAGAGATGATGCGAGGCATCCTGCGTCAGCTTTTAGAAGCGGCCGATTTCGAGGTCTATACCGCCGATAGTGCGGAAACAGCGCTCGACCTCTTCACGTCGAACGAGATCGTAATCACCCTGACAGATATCAAAATGTCAGGCAGGGACGGCCTTGCCCTGCTGGATCAGATCAAATCCATCGATGACGAAGCTGTCGTGATCATTATGACCGCATTCTCGTCGGTCGACACAGCCGTTGCCGCGCTCCGCAAAGGGGCTTATGACTACATCACAAAGCCGTTCGTAAACGAAGATCTCGTTCAGACCGTAAGGAACGCAGCACAACACAGGCAGCTGTTTCGTGAGAACCGTGTTCTACGCCGCGAATTGTACAAGCATCAAACCTTCTCAGAGATCGTCGGCAAGAGTGATGCTCTGCATCGGGTTTTTGAGCTCGTAAACAAGGTTGCCGATACATCAGCGAACGTACTGATACAAGGGGAAAGCGGCACTGGAAAGGAATTGATCGCCCGTGCGATCCACTTCAACAGCGGACGCCGGGATAAGCCTTTCCTCGCGGTCAATTGCGGGGCTTTGCCCGAATCGCTGCTCGAAAGCGAACTTTTCGGCCACACACGCGGTTCTTTCACCGGAGCAGTTGCGGACAAAAAAGGGCTATTTCGGTCAGTAGCGGGCGGCACTCTCTTTCTCGACGAAGTGGGCGAAATGCCGCCATCGCTGCAGGTAAAACTCTTACGAGCATTGCAGGAACATCAGGTAGTGCCGGTCGGATCGTCAACAGCAGTGAACTTTGACGCGCGGATCGTCGCCGCGACAAACCGGGATCTTGAAGACGAGGTCGCCGGAGGCCGTTTTCGCAAAGATCTTTTCTACCGACTAAACGTTATCGAGATCGAGGTGCCGCCGTTGAGGGAGAGACGCGATGACATTCCACTGCTGATCAAGCACTTTGTCGGAACTGCCGCTCATGCCCAAAACGCTCCGCAGAAGGTTGTCACCGGCGAAGCTCTCGCCGCTCTGACAAACTACGACTGGCCAGGCAATATTCGAGAGTTGGAACATGTAATTGAGAGATCAGTGATCCTCAGTCGAGATGAGATCGACCTGGCGAGCCTGCCGGCAAAGGTGCAGGCGACTAGTGAAAAGACAGGAAAGATCGGAGATCGGCCGACCCTCGAGGAAATGGAGAAACGTTACGTCCTCGATGTACTTGCAGAATCCGGCCAGGATAAGGTGACGGCCGCAAGCATCCTCGGCATCGATCTTTCGACACTCTACCGAAAGCTAAAACGATTTGAGCTGGAATAGTCTCTATTTAGATTGGATCTCAAGGATGAAGTAATCACTGCCTTCGACGCGAGTGATCTTCCCGCTCGTGTAGGGATCCTGATAAAAAGCCGTAGCGGGATAGGAAACGCCTTTTAAGGCGTTGTCACCGCTCATCTCAGTCTGGGCGATCAATTCCTCGGGAAACCACGATTCAACCGCAATACCGGTGTTTTCAGGAGTTCCACCGGCCTCGGCGACGATCTTATTGGCGTCGGCAGCCGAAAACCGCATGATCGCAATTATCTTTTTCTTGGCCGTAATCTCCTTCCAAACGATGTCTTCGGTTTCATAAGGAACCTTGACAAGGACGCCTAGTTCTTCAACATTAGTGCGGACCGTATTCGGATTTTCGGCAGGACGGGTAGCGGTTTTTTGCGCGTTTGTATTGCCATTTCCACTGTTGCCGCCGCATGCTGAGAACATGCTCGCGACGACGACCGCGATGGCGAAAATACCTGACCTGACGATAACCATTTGGTAATTGTATGCGTAAGGTGTCTGTTTTGGCAATTTGGCGAAACCGCTCCGATCCCGCCTTGTGTTAAAATACAAATCTATACGAGCATAATCATGACCCCTGAAATCAAAGAAGCACTAACATCGGCAGAGGCAGAAAAGCAGCGTTGGGAGACCGAAACGGTCGGCAAGATCCTCGAACGGTCACCCGAACGCAAAGCATCCTTCGAAGGCATTAGTCTCGAACCCGTTGAACGTCTCTATTCTGCCGCCGATGCGGAAGGCCTGAGCGAGATCGGATTTCCGGGCGAGTACCCATACAAGCGCGGCATTCACCCGACTGGCTATCGAGGCAAATTGTGGACGATGCGGCAATTTGCAGGGTTTTCGTCGCCTGAGGAGACCAATCGCCGATTCAAGTACTTGATGGCCCAGGGCCAAACGGGATTGTCTGTCGCATATGATCTTCCGGCATTGATGGGCCTTGATTGCGATTCCCCGCTAAGCGAAGGCGAGGTCGGGAAATGCGGGGTCGCGGTATCGTCGCTAGCGGATTTTGAAGTTTTGTTTGACGGCATACCGCTCGATCACGTGACGGTTTCGCAGACGATCAATGCGCCCGCACCGATCTTTCTCGCGATGTATTTGGTCGTCGCCGAGAAACAAAAAGCTGATTTTACTAAGATTTCAGGCACGCTGCAAAACGACATTCTCAAGGAGTACATCGCCCAAAAAGAATGGATCTACCCGATCAAACCGGCGATGAAGCTCGTCATCGATACATTCGAATACACGACCAAACACGTCCCTAAGTACAACCCGATCTCCGTCTCGGGATACCATATTCGCGAGGCCGGAGCGACAGCGTTGCAGGAACTCGCGTTCACGCTGCGTGACGGAGTCGAGTACGTTCAGTATGGCGTCGATCGTGGGATGGATGTGGATGAATTTGTACCGCGTATCTCATTTTTCTTTAATGCTCACAACGATTTCTTCGAAGAGATAGCTAAATACCGTGCGGCCCGCGTCGTGTGGGCACGGACTATGAAAGAACGCTTCGGAGCGAAGAATCCGCGGACTATGCAGATGCGTTTTCATACGCAGACGGCGGGAGTTTCGCTAACGGTTCAACAGCCGCTAAATAACATCGCCCGCGTGGCGATACAGGCCTTAGCTGGTGTTCTCGGCGGTACGCAGTCGCTTCATACCGATTCGTACGACGAAGCCCTTGCATTACCCACGGATGCCGCTGCTTTGATAGCTCTGCGAACACAGCAGATCATCGCCGAAGAAACCGGCGTTGCAAACACCGTCGACCCGCTCGGCGGCAGCTATTATGTCGAATCGCTCACTCAAAAAATGATAGATGGCTGTTTCGATTATTTCGAAAAGATCAACAATTTTGGAGGCATGGTCGAGGCAGTCGAGGCGGGATTCCCACAGCGTGAGATCCAGGAGTCTGCCTACCAATACCAAAAAGCCGTCGAGCGCAACGAACAGGTCATCGTCGGCGTCAACAAATACGCCATGGACGAAGGCGTCTCAAAATACGAGATCCTCCAGATCGACGAAGGCGTCCGCGACCACCAACTTCTCCGCATGGAACACGTCAAGTCCATTCGCGACGCCGGTGCTGTTGCCAATTCGCTCGAAAAGGTCAAACAGTCAGCCAAAACGGGTGAAAACTCAATGCCAGCGATCATCGAAGCTGTCGCAGCATACGCAACCGTCGAAGAGATCTGCGTAGCGTTGCGTGATGTTTACGGTATTTACGAGGAACCTGCATTTTAGAGACCTATTTCAAACCCGAAAGAACCCGAGGTAAGTACAATGAAATGCTTCCGACATTGTTTCAAATTGGCGTTATGCATTCTTATTCCTGCCGCAAGTTTCTATGCTCAAAAAGAGGCAAAGAAATATGTCCTATCCGACCAAGCCGCTGAAAAACTTGTCACTCGGGTTCTCAAGACTTCACCCGTGATCGACGGCCATAACGACCTTTTCATCCATTTTTTTGCTTGTAAAGAGTGTCCCCAGGATTTCCATACCTATCGGATCGATAGCACAAATACCGGACATACGGACATTCCGCGTTGGCGCAAAGGCGGCGTTGGCGGACAGTTACTAAATATCGAGAAAGATAGATCACTGGGTCTTTTTCTTGATGCATATGACATCGTATACCGGATGCAGGCGGCTTATCCGAACGACATAAAGGTAGTTGGGACATCATCAGAAATGCGGGCGGCGATGCGATCAGGGCGTATTGCGATACTTCCAATAATGGAGGGCTCGATAGGCCTTGAGAACAATATGTCGCTGCTCAGGAGCTTTTACCAGCTCGGCCTGCGAAGCGTGACCTTTGCCTACAAGACAAATGACCTCGCCGACGGAAGCGACGACAAACCAAAACACAACGGCGTCTCCGCATTTGGCAAGGAAATGATCGGCGAAATGAACCGTCTGGGCATCATCGTGGATATTTCCCACGTTTCGGCTAAAGCGATGAGCGATGTTCTTGAGACGACCAAGGCTCCCATCATTTTCAGCCATTCGAATGCCCGTGCACTATGCGACCACAACCGCAACGTCCCCGACGATGTCATTAAGAAACTAGTCGCAAATCGCGGGATGATCATGCTTACTTTCGTGCCGGAATTCACGACCAACGCATTTGCAAAATGGTACAACGCTGGCGATGAGTACTACTTTGCACTACAAAGGAAACATGCGTTTGACAAGGTAAAGGTCAAGGCCGACATGGATATATGGGAAAAAGAGAATCCACGGCCGGTTGTCACAGTTTCGGACATCGCCGATCATTTTGACCACGTAAAACGCCTCGTTGGCGTCGACCATATCGGCATCGGAGGCGATTTCGACGGCATCCTTTACACAATAAAAGGATTAGACGACGTATCCGGTTATCCAAAATTGTTGACCGAACTCGCCAAACGCGGCTGGACAGAAAAGGATCTGCGAAAGATCACGAGCGAAAATTTTTTACGTGTCTTTGAGGAAGTAGAAGCAAAAGCGGCCGCATTGCAGAAAACAATTCAGCCGTCGTCGGTTAAGGTTGTCGAGAAAAAATAGTTATCTTACGGACACCGAAGGTTCCTAATGAAGTTATGAAACGTCAAACTAAGATTTACCTGATAGTTCTGCTCTTTATTGCCGGATCTCATACGGCGATCGCCCAAGGGGGGGCTCGGGTAAATTACGTCGTTTCTGATGAAGCGGCGGCAAAGATAGTGTCGTCTGTTCTGAGGGTGTCGCCCGTTATCGACGGACACAATGACCTGTTCATTCACTATTTTGATTGTAAGGAGTGTCCTAGAGATCTGATGGCTTATCGGATCGACGTCGCTGCCAAAGGGCACACGGATATTCCACGTTGGCGAAAAGGTGGCGTTGGCGGTCAGCTTCTCAATATTTTTGGTAGCGAGCAAACTTCCGAAAGCCAGCTCTCAGCCTACGACCTTTTACATCGAATGGAGGCTGCTTACCCGAATGACTTGCGGGTCGTCGGAACTTCACGTGAAATGCGGGCGGCTTCAAGAAACGGAAAGATCGCTATTCTCCCGACGCTTGAAAGCGCGGTCAGACTCAAAAACAATATGGCTTTGTTGCGAAGCTACTATGATCTTGGGCTTCGGAGCGTCACCTTTGCCTACCGCACTAACGATCTTGCTGACGGCAGCGAGGACACACCAAAACACAACGGGGTTTCCTCATTCGGCAAAGAAATGATCAAGGAAATGAACCGGCTCGGGATCATGATCGATGCCTCACACGTCTCAGCGGACGCGATGAACGGAATCCTTGATTCTTCACAAGCACCTATTATTTTCAGTCATTCAAACGCACGGGCTCTTTGCGATGTTAATCGAAATGTTCCTGATCAGGTTCTCCGTAAATTAAAAACGAATCGCGGAATCGTGATGCTTACCTTTGTCCCGTATTTTGTTAGCCACGACATGTCAAAATGGATGGACGATTCCGAAGCCTATTTTGAGCTACTAAGCAAAAAATACAGTGGCGATATGAGCAAAGCGACTGCCGAAATGGATGCTTGGGAAACGACGAATCCACAGCCGATTGTAACGATTTCCGCGATGGCCGATCAATTTGATTATGTTAAGAATCTAATTGGAGTCGAGTATCTTGGCATTGCCGGAGATTACGACGGCATTCCGTTTACGATCAAGGGATTAGAAGATGTTTCGACATATCCGAATCTCCTTATTGAACTAGCCAAAAGAGGTTGGACGGAAAAAGATCTGCGAAAAATTACGGGCGAGAATTTCCTACGTGTCTTCGAGGAAGTTGAAGCAAAAGCGGCCGCATTGAAAAAAACAATGCAGCCGTCGATGGTAAAGTTTGTTGATAAGAAATAGCTATTTTCCGTAACTAACTCGCCAGATCTTGCGGGCACCGTCATCGGTGATCAGGAGTGAGCCGTCCGCGGCAACGAGCAACCCGACCGGTCTTCCCCAGACCTCATTCGAATTTTCATCAGGCAGCCAGCCGGTAACGAAATCTTCGAACTGATTGCCGATAAGTTTGCCGTCCTTAAATCGGATCCGTACGATCTTGTAACCGCTCAACTTTGCTCTATTCCATGAGCCGTGAAACGCTACGAATGCATCACCCTGATATTCCTTCGGGAACATCTTGCCTGAGTAGAACTGTATTCCCAACGCGGCGACATGGGAGGTAAACAAGACATCAGGAACGATCGCTTTTTTCACAAGATCAGGATTTTCGCCTTTACGTCGCGGGTCTTCGTTCTGGCCGATATACGAGTAGGGCCAGCCGTAAAAGCCGCCCTCTTTGACGCTGGTCGCGTAGTCAGGCACCAGATCGTCACCAAGACCGTCGCGTTCGTTGACGGCGGTCCAGAGTTCGCCGGTTTTTGGATTCCACGCCAGGCCGATCGGATTTCTGAGGCCGCTCGCGTAGATGCGATGGTTTTTCCCGTCAGGATCATAGACCGATATCGCGGCACGTTTCGGGTCGGCCTCCACATCGACGTTAGTCGCCGATCCGATCGAGACGAACATCTGCTTGCCGTCCTTTGAGAACAAGATATTCCTCGTCCAGTGTTGGTTATAGCCGCCCGGGGTCAGCTCAACGAGCTTTTCTGGGTCACCATCGGCAGCTGTTTGCCCGGTTTTGTATTTGAAACGAACGATCGAATCCGTGTTCGCAACATAAAACCATCCATCGTGAAACGCCATTCCGAACGGCTGTGCCAGTTTGTCCGAGAACACAAAACGCTGATCCGCTTTTCCGTCTTTATTGGTATCCCGGAGCACGATCACCGAATTCGCCCGCGAATCCGCTAGAAATACATCTCCATTCGGTGCCAGAGCCATCCAACGCGGAACCCTGAAATCCCCTTCAGCAAAAACGTTCACTTTGAAGCCCTTGGGCACGTTGAGCGTTGCATTCGCCGGCTGCGGGATCACCCGCGAGCTGCGCCTCGCACTCTCGGTCGCAAATGGAGACGCTAACTTCGCCGGGTCATACGAAAGTACCGTTGGCTTTTCAAAATTCACGACCGCCGGCAGCGGCGGAGCGACGAACGGTGTTGGCACTGGAGTCGGCGTTCGCACAGGCTGTGCAGTTGGCGTTTGTGCAGTAACAGCTAGGAAAGAGCCGACGCAAAGCAGGCCAACGGCTCCGATCTTTCTGATATAATTTGGTTTCATTTGCACAAATAGAATGTCCGAAATATTATCGATACTTCAAAAGGATAAACGAGCGGCATCACAACGCACAAGCGAGCTTGGCATATACGGCGAAACTCTTGCCGTAGTACACCTGATCCGTGCCGGATATCGCATCGTCCTAACGAATTTCAAAGTGCCCGTCGGCCGCAATTCGAAGGGAGTTCAAGTCACGGGCGAGATCGATATCATCGCACTCGATATCGAAACGCTCTGCTTCGTCGAGGTAAAGGCGCGGCGATCTGACGATTTCGCTCCCGTGATCTCGGCGGTAGATACCCGCAAACAACGACAAATAACCAGAACGTCCAAGATCTACCGGAGACTATTCGGCGTTCGCGATATCCAGTATCGCTTCGATGTTGTAACGGTGCTGGTCCGCAACCACGCTGAGCCGGAGATCGAATTAACAAAGGGATTCTGGAACCCGAGCAAATTTAGAAAGCGAAGATGGGAATTGCCGATCTGGAATGACTTTCAATAAAAAAGACGCCCTGAGAGATCTCAGAGCGTCTTACTTCACCATAAACAATGACTATTTAGCCTTGCTGAATCTATATCTAACGCCAAACCTAAACATACGTCCCGCATCCGGACGCAGGATAGGCAGCGGTTGGCCCGTCGAATCGAACTTCCCTGCACTTGCATCCTTATTGTCGAATAAATTCTCAACGCCGGCGTAAATCTCGAAGTTCTTTCGAATGTCTTTCGCTGCAAAAGCATCGACGAGCTGAAATCCGGGTGATGCTAATTCTCCCTGGACCACACGGTTCGACTGTGATGAAGCTTTCCATTCCGAATAGAAACTCATACGGATGTTCGATCTGAATCCAACTTCCTCATTATCATAAGCCAATCGGACAGCCCCCTGATGCTTAAAGCGCTCGGGCAGATATGCACCAGTCGTTTTGTTTCGTGCGTCGAGATACGTGTAATTCGAACTCACTGAGAAGTTTCGCGGCAGCTTGATGTCTGTACTCGCTTCGATTCCCTGGGTGTAGATCTTCGAAATATTGTTGTATACGATCAGTAGCCTGAAAGGCATGATCGGATATTGTGCAGGGTCGAGCCCAATACCGTTCAGATAGGCTCGAGCCTGAGCGATAGTTAAAGCTCCGGGCGACGCAAATGGCAGAACAAAACCGATCGTCTGCGGATCGATCATATTTACAACATCATTGCGGAAAAGATTGATGCCGAAGCGATACGACTTCTTCGTGCTCGAATACTCGCCACCGACCTGCCAGGATCCCGAGTGCTCAGGGCTGAGATTTGGGTTGCCGAAAACCTGATAGAAATTCGTCGGATTGTAGAACTTGTAATATAGCTGGCCAAGATCGGGAGCACGGAATCCGCGGCCCCACGAGACTCGCAGATTGATGCGATCCGACGCACGGAAATTGAGGCCGATCTTCGGTGATACAGCCGAACCAAAGATCGAATGTGAATCGTATCGCAGGCCAAGCGTCAGCGTCGTCCGGTTTGTCAGGCTGATCTTGTCCTGGGCCCATGCGGTACTCGTATTTGCCTGTTGGCCCGCGTTGCTCGCGAGACGATTGAGCCCGCGATAACGATCGGTCGCCCATTCGCCACCAAATTGAACGATCTGTCGTTCGCCAATGATCTGCAGTATCGAAGCATCAAAGCGGCCAAATCGCTGGAACAGATTGTCGTCCGGGAACGACTGTCCATTGGCGAATGATGTCTTGGCGTACTCGTCATATCGCGAAAAATATCCGCGTGCCTGGATAACGGTTTTTGAAGTCGGCGTCCAGTTCGCAGTTACACCATAGTTCTGAGTGATGTCATGCGTATCATCAAATTGCTTACCTGATGCATAATTCTGCGTCGGATCCGGCTCACCGATCGACCGTCCGCGGGCTCGCCCCGTGAAGAGATTACCCATCGCTGTCATGAAGAACTTTGGCGAGAATTCCCATTTCTGCTTCGCAAAGACGTCGTAACGATGGAAACCCGCGCCAGTCGTGTCAAAAGTATTCGGCGTGATGTCAAATTCGTTCTGCTTATCACGGTTAAGGCTAAAGAAACCGCCGTAGCGCCCCTTCCGCACTCCCACTTCTGCCGCCTGGCTAAGAACACCAAAATTTCCGCCCGAGACCATTAGGCTGCCCGAGAGCGGCATGGTTGGCTCGCGTGAGATCAAATTGATAACCCCGCCGATCGCGTCCGAACCGTACAGAGCTGATGCCGCACCTTTTACAACCTCTACCTGCTCGATCTTCCCGGTTGATTGACGGTCCAGGTTGATCGTACCGCTCTTGATACCGCGGGCGGCGATGATCGGGAATCCGTCGAGCAGAACCAGGGACTGACGCGATCCAACGCCCTGTATCTGTTCGCCTGCGATCCCATTGACAGTTCCCGTGTCCGAGCCGAGACGGGTTTGAACTCCTGGCACTTCCTTCAGGACCTCACCAACGGTCTGATATCCTTTGCTGTCGATCTCGCGCCGTGTCACGACCTCGACAGCTGTATTCAGGCTTTCCTGGAGCTCCGCTTGCCGCGATCCGGAAACAACCGTTACCGTTTCGTGAAATTGCTCTGGCTCGAGCGTTACCACGATCTCGGTTCCGTTAACCTCAACTACCTGGCTTCGGCGGCCAAAGCCCGTTGCGGTCGCAATGATCTCGTAGCCAGCCGTGTTAAGGCTGCTAAAGGTAAATTTGCCTTCGTTGTCCGTATTCGTGAGCCTTTCGAGACCGGTAGTACGATTTCGTAATACGACGATCGCACCTGCAAGCGGCAAATTTGCCGAATCCTGTACGGTGCCTTTGACCGTAGCTGTCTGACCGAGGGCTGACCCCGCGGCCACCAATATTGAGAGAACAATGTAGAGTAATGAATGCCTATACATAAAAAATATTAAAACTCCTATTCGCATTCTTGCGAAGGCCAATTTTACTATGCAGCTGACAGTCTACTATGGTGATGATGATCTCAGTTTGACCGATATAGTGTATTAGTTTGGCTAATGAGATATTCATGGGAACAATGCCATAGCTACTGCCCGATAGTACGAAAAGGTAGTCTGCAACCATTGTGCCGCGGCTAAATTGTTGATTCTATTGGAGGAAGAAAGCTGAGACTGCGAACTTTTACACAGTGATATGATTCCTTACCGATTGATCGTATAGGGAAACTAATTTTCTGTAAGTGAAAGCGAGGAATTCTCGAGGCCTTAACCCAATAAGGCCTCGATTTGAGAGGAACTGATCAACGTTTGCTTCTTGGTTGTTTACCGTCCGTTAGGATCACGAAATCGCCGAGGTCCGCGTGCTTCGCTTTGTCGAAGGTCTTAAAATCGTCCTCGTAGCGGATGGTCACCACAATACCTTTGGTCTTTGGACGATATCGCATAAGATGCTCAAAGGTCCCCAAGCGATTCTCCGTATGAAAACCACCGTTCAAATGGATGACTAGCGGATTCTTGTTTTTTTTCAAGAATCGGTATACCGAATTCGACATCGATGCGTCCCAAAGAGATTGTGAGGCAAGTATCTTATCGATTCCCATCTGTGCTTCAGGGCTCGGGCCCATTAAGGCCTTAAACTTAGTTGCATACGTCGCAGACGGCTCGCCATAGGGCAGCGGCGGGAGCCATGCTTTTGCTTCCTTTGTTAGGCCATTAAGTGAATCACGACCATTACGCGAGACCATGTTCACATATCGCCGCGGGGCATTCGCCGCGATCACCGGCAAACGCTTTGCCTTTGCAAGCTCGACAAGAGGCCGATAGTCCGTCTTATAATTACCCCACGGCCTTGAGCTTGCGAGGAATTGTGCCTCGGTGATCAATCCGTTAAGGTATTCATCAACGATCACCTGGACATCACGCTCGAACATCTCCAGCGAGAGCGCGACCTTGTGATCCACCGAATATCGCTCGACCGCACGGCGGAATATCTCCATCTGAACAGCGTGTCCTACGGCGTCGTCATGCTGTTCACCAAGGAAAACAGCCTCGTTAATTCCGATCGCGGTAACAATTTGCTCCAGGGTAGCCGGATTCCCTTTGGAGTCGAAAACCCGAATAGCATCCTCCGTGAACGGAATCTGAGCCTGCATCGCATTCAACCCTCCGAGAATTAAAACGCATAGAACGAGAATATTTTTCATAACGCTATTGAAGACCAATAAAATCACCAACCGACAGCCCAGAGGTACCCACGGTAACTATTTGCGGGGCAAATCGGTATCGCTTATTCGAGACAGTCAACGTGTAAGTCTCGCTTGCGCGAACACTTCCAAAGGAAAAGATGCCGAATGAGCTTGTCGTTGCAGTGCGGCGAATGCTGTTTGAGTCGATCAGCGCAACCGTAGCATTTCGAATGGCGACTCCTTCCGGCGATAGAACACGCCCTGATACAGGAACCGTCGGCGCCGAGGCGTTTATTGCGGCTAACGCGTCAACCCTGCCGTATCCAAAGGTGTTGTTAGGTATTTGAGTAGACGCAATGCCGCCGCAGGTCTGGCTAGCACTGGTAACGGCCGGATTCGCCGTATTCTGCAGAAGTTCTTTTGTCGCCGCGATATTCCGAACAAGCGATGGGCGAGCAGACCATAGCAAGGCAATAACGCCGGCTACGTGCGGCGAAGCCATAGACGTTCCCGATAAATTTGAATATGCGGTGTCGCTCGTTCTCGTTATCGACCTCACATTCGAACCTGGTGCCGAGATATTCGGCTTTAAGATATTCGGACTGTAATATGTACTCGGCCCACGGCTGCTAAATCCTGCGATCGCGTTATTGATATCGATAGCCCCTGCTGAAAAGGACGCGTCATAGATCGCTAGAGCCTCCGACACAGATGAGCATCCAGAGCTGCCTGAGTTACCGGCTGACGCCTGGACAAAAATCCCAGCGGCCTGTGTATTGTTTACTATCGTTTCCAACTCGGCCCTCGTCGTACATCCTTCACTAGCGGGACAACCCCACGAATTATTCAGAATATGCGGCCGCATCGATGGATTAGGATTATTTCCGGCGGAATCGGTTGGAGCGATCATGAACTGAAAGCACTCGGTGTAAGACGCTGGAGTTCCATCGCCGACATTCATATTTCGGCAGCCGATCCATTTTGCTCCGGGTGCGACGCCGATCTGGTTCCCTGCCCCGTCATCGCCAACCATCGTCCCGACGGTATGCGAACCGTGCCCGCTATCATCACAAGGAGCTGTCGTGTTCGCTCCACAAACGCCGCCGCCGCTATGGATCGCATCGTGCCAATTATAGTTATGATCCGCCGTCGTCCCGTTCCATCCGCGGTATTTAGCTTTTATTGCATTGTGTGTCCAACGAATGCCAGTATCCAGCCCGCCAACGACGATACCGGAACCGTTGATACCGATATTCCAAACAGCCGGTGCATTTACGTTAGCCACGCCCCACTCTATTGTGCTGGGCGAAAGACTCTTTGGACCATCTATGCCGGATTTGGCAACTTCTGGATCCTCTATCCACCGCGCGGGTCGATTCGAATCAACCCGGGCAACGTCGGATCGGCCGGCGATTGCAACCGCCGTTGGTCTATCAACCTCTGCGACGATCATATTTGCAGCCCAAAAGCTACGAAACGGTACTCCTAAGTTGTTCAATTTGGCAATCAGGTCCGCTTGAGTTGATTTGGCATGTTCACTCAGCGTTCGATATACGAACCAACCGCGTTGGTCCTGATCGTCAATATCATATGCCGCACTGACATCCGCCTGCTCCGCCATGAGTATCACTAGCAAACTTATCTCCCCATTGGCAGTATCTTGGAAGGCCTGCTCCGATATCTTCCCCTCGGCGGCGAGAAGTAAATTCGATCGGGTAAAGATCGATTTACTAAATGCCGTTTCTCTTGGAGCCAAAGCTCCTAGAATAGAAGGCGGAAATAACCCAATTAAGAGTGCAACTGCAGACAAGAACGCAGTGACAAATTTTTGACCTTTAGTACGGGTAAAAAAGAATTCCATTTAAAACATTTTTCGCTAAAGCCAGCTTACTTCGGAGAACGTATTCCTAATTTTAGTATTTGTGTTCAGAAGGGTCAATAAGCAGTATCGCGTGGTACAGATCGCCGTAGGCAATTATAAAAGAAAAGGCGGCCCGAAGGCCGCCTTTCAGTTAAAGCGATGGAAAGGAGTTATTCCTGTCCAACAAAGTCAACGTCAGCAAGGCTGTCAGTTACGTTAACGACACGTGAAGCAAAACGATATCGTTTTGCCGACACGCCGACAACATAGCTCTGACCAGCTTCGACATCTTCGAACGCGTAGATACCGAATGAACCGGTAGTTACTGTGCGACGATTGCCTTCCGAATCCGTGAGGATAACGGTTGCATTACGCAGTGCCTGTCCGCCTGCCGTTGTTACACGGCCGCTGACACGAACACCAGCAGCTGTCGGGCCGATGACGATATTGCCTGCTTCATAGGTCGTAGCAAGCAAAGCTCCCTGAGCATTCGACACGCTCTGGGCGGTCGGGGTGCTCGAGAAGGTCACCGGATACGTTCCGACTGCAGCGTTTGCTGCAACCGTGAACGTGACCGTCAGGATCTGGCGGGTGCCTGCT
>Ga0138256_10000566_pt1 | contig 40576 bp, 32 predicted proteins | sample KNB2016incub_MG_FD_105486 | JGI IMG/M metagenome (GOLD analysis project Ga0138256, IMG submission 105486) | Active sludge microbial communities from wastewater in Klosterneuburg, Austria - KNB2014incub_MG | ecosystem: Engineered > WWTP > Activated sludge > Unclassified | place: Austria... | reverse complement strand
GTCGTTGCTTGATTTGTAACCAAGCATATAAAGAACTAAAGGGGTGCAAAAATAGGGCAGTTGCCCTTTTTAAAAAAATTTAAAACAGCTTATTTATACTTTGGAGTGTATAAAGAACTTTCTTGAACAGGAGCTTCTACTTTGGTTTTGCTATATCTTTTTGTAGAAAGCATATAACAACTGCCTAACGTCATCGCAACGATACATGCTACCTGTAAATAAAAAAGAAAGGCTGAAGAAGATACCCAGTTATGCGTAAAATCTTTGTCTTGTACCTTTTGTAATTCTTCTTGATAATCCTGTGTGCTGTCCATATTCAGGTTTTGTGATGCAAAAATAAGGGTTCAATGTAAAATATCAGTTGGTTTTCCCCACAATTTCTGCAAATGTCTTTTTCTTTTTTGCAAAATGCTCCCAAACCATATTTTTATTAAGCAGCCCACTTAATTTGCCATTTCTGTTAATAGGGAATAAGCTTTTCTTTTGGTGGAATAACCACCATTTTAAAAAAGCTATATGTGCTCTTAAAATAGCTATAAAATATCCTCCATCGCCAGATAACAATCCTTTCCATGCGGAAAGTGCATCTAATAGGTTTCTTACTGGTACTACCCACAGCTTTTTACTAAATGGCAGATTTTTTGACAACATGATTTTGTTGTTCCTGAAATTAAGATATGTCTTTAGTGAATTACCTTTTGGCAATGTGCCGCCACCTACATGATAAACAACAGATGACGGGCAAGAATAAATAGCATGGCCAGCCAGTTGTATTCTCCAGCATAGATCAATCTCTTCCTGGTGTGCAAAAAAGTATTCATCGAAACCTTTCATTGCATGAAAAACAGATGAACGGATAAAGAGTGATGCTCCGCTTGCCCAGAAAATTGGTTCTTGTTGATCATATTGTCCTTTATCTTCTTCACTAATATCAAAAACTCTTCCTTTTGCAAATGGATAACCGTATTTATCGAGCCAGCCACCAGCAGCTCCGGCATATTCAAACATTTTTTTATCCTTATAAGAAAGTAGTTTTGGTTGACAGGCAGCAATATTCGAATTACTATTTAAAAGAGTAACCATTGGTTGTAACCAGTTAGCTGTTACTTCAACATCTGAGTTAAGCAAAACATAGTATTCGGAATCGACTTGTTTTAGTGCTTCATTATAGCCTTTAGCAAAGCCAAAATTTTCAGTGAAAGTAATTAGCCTAATTGTTGGATAATTAGTTTGAAGAAATGCAATTGAATCATCAGTAGAGCCGTTATCAGCGACGACAATCTCAAAGTTGCTATACTGTGTCGCCAAGACTGACGGAAGGAATTGCTCCAAATACTTCCGACCATTCCAGTTTAATATTACAATGGCTACTTTAGACAATTGGTTCAAGGTTGTTTGAAATATTTAATCAAAAATACGGGAAGACGGGTTATCCTTGTTAAATTCGAAACATGTTTAGGCAAATATTAAACTGGAGAACGGCTTTGGCCATTATTGCAATATTTATCATTAGTGGTACTATATTTTATTCGCAATATCTGGCAAGGAAGATTGCAAAGGATGAAAAACTAAAAGTGGAACAATGGGTTGAAGCGGGGAAATTCGTTTTTAATTCTCCTGAGAATGCTGACTTGAAATTGGCTTCGATGATTACTACTCAAAACACTTCTATTCCGATTATCGAAGCTGATGAAAAGGATAGTATTCTTCAATATATAAATCTCGACTCTGCAAAATCGGCCAATAATATTTCTTATGTACAAGGAAAGTTGAAACAATTTAAATCTCAGAATAAGGCTATTGTCTGGGTTGATCCATTCGACTCTACAAGACGTAATCTTTATTATTATGGCAACTCAAAATTATTAAACGAGGTTAGGTATTATCCGATTGTTCAATTGATAGTAGTGGCTTTGTTTATCATTATCACCCTGCTTTCTTTACGTAGCAGTTATCGGTCTGTTCAAAATCAGGTGTGGGCTGGTATGGCGAAGGAAACAGCACATCAATTAGGAACGCCTGTTTCTTCATTAGAAGGTTGGGTGGAAATGCTAAAAGATAAACCGGGCAATGAAAAAATTACACAGGAGCTGGAGAAAGATGTAAACAGGCTAAGACTTGTTTCAGACAGATTTGGAAAAATTGGCAGCACCCCACAATTGGAAAAGCTTGATTTGGTAAGTCAAATCAATAGCATGGTTGATTACATGCGAAAAAGAGCTACAGGTAAAATTATTTTCACTGTAGAAACAAATGGAAAAGAAAAGATAGAGGCTGGTATATCTGCTCCGCTTTTCGATTGGGTAATTGAAAATCTTTTAAAAAATGCATTGGACTCAATGGAAGGAACGGGAAGTATCTCTGTGGATATGAATGATGATGCTAATAAAGTAACTATTGATGTTACCGATACAGGTAAAGGAATAAGTAGTCAAAATATTTCCAGAGTATTTAAGCCAGGGTTTACAACTAAGAAAAGAGGGTGGGGTTTAGGTTTAAGTCTTTCAAAAAGAATTATAGAACAGTATCATAAGGGAGAAATATATGTGAAGAGTTCGGAAGTTGGAAAAGGGACCACTTTCAAAATTGTTCTGAAAAAATAATCCGCTTACATTTGCAGTCCTTATTCCTGCAACTAAAAAATCAGGAAGCCCGGGTGGCGAAATTGGTAGACGCACCACCTTGAGGTGGTGGCGCCGGAAACGGTGTGCTGGTTCGAATCCAGTCTCGGGCACAATAGTTTTAGAGGTTAGAATTAATTCTAACCTTTTTTGTTGCCACAATATATTGTAACAACATAGATTTGCGTCAACGATTAAAAACAATCAAATTATGAATACAATAAATTGGGAAGGTGTTTTTCCTGCTATGCTTACTCCATTTACAAAGGATGATAAGATTGACTATGCAATGTTTGAAAAAAATGTACAAGCACAGTTAGCTGCTGGATGTACTGGTTTCATACTTGCAGGATCTTTGGGCGAAGGCAGCACATTGGATGGTGAAGAGAAAATAGAATTACTTAAGTATTCTGTTGACTTATTAAAAGGAAAGCAACCATCACTAATTACGATTGCTGAGCAAACAACCAAAGTGGCAGTTGAGCTAGCACAAGATGCAGAAAAAAATGGCGCAGCAGGATTGATGATATTGCCACCTATGCGTTATAAGGCTGATGATAAAGAAACAGTGGAATGGTTTAAGACGATTGCTGCAAATACTTCTTTGCCTATAATGGTTTATAATAATCCGGTTGATTATAAAATTGAGGTTAAACTTCACATGTTTGAAGAACTGGCTAAATGCAATACAATTCAATGTGTGAAAGAATCGACAAGAGATATTACAAACATTACAAGGATGCGTAATTTGTTTGGCGACAGGTACAAACTTTTTTGTGGTGTGGATACATTAATAATGGAAGAGGTAATGCTCGGCGCAGATGGAATAGTTGGCGGATTGGTAGATGCTTTTCCTAAAGAAACTGTAGCTATATTTAAACTGGTAAAAGCTGGCATGTATAAAGAGGCCTTGGATATTTACAGATGGTATTTGCCGCTTCTTGAATTGGACTTACTTCCTAAATTGGTGCAATATATTAAGCTGGCGGCTGTGCAAACGGGTTTAAGTACTGAATTTGTTAGAGCACCAAGATTGATATTAGAAGGCGATGAAAGAGAAAGAGTGTTGAAAATAATTAATGATGCAGTTGCTTCACAACTATCATTGCCAGATTATCTAAATCTTTAATTAACTGTAAAGGCTTAGTATTATAGTTAGTACGTTGAATAAGATTATTTTTTACCATTAAAATAAATAACAATGGAAAGAAAAGACTTTATAAAAAAAGCGGGTATGGCAGCAGCAGCTGTTACACTATTGCCAGAAGGTAGCTTGTTCGCAAAAGGCACCGATGAGAAAGTAAGAGCAGTAATGATTGGTGTTGGCTTGCGGGGGCAAAATCATCTTGAACTGTTACTGCGAAGAGATGATGTGGAAATTATTGCTATTTGTGATATTGATGAAAGAATGTTGACGAGTTCAAAGGAAATCATAACAAAGAGTGGAAAGAAAATGCCACAAGTGTTTACCGGCGACTTGTATGCATGGAAAAAAATGCTAGAGTTAAAAAATATTGATACAGTAATTATTGCTACACCGTGGGAATGGCACAAAGAAATGATTATTGGCTCATTAGAGGCAGGAATAAAATATGTTGGTACGGAAGTAATGATCGGAATTACTTTACAAGATCATTGGGATGTGGTGAAAGCAGCTGAAAAGTACAATGCTCATGTTTGTATGCTGGAAAATGTATGTTACCGTCGTGATGTGATGGCTGTTCTAAATATGGTTCGCCAGAATGTGTTTGGAGAATTGGTGCATTTACAAGGTGGTTATCAGCATGATTTGCGGGAAGTAAAATTCAATAATGGTATTGATGCATACGGACATGGGTGTGAGTTTGACGACAAAGGATGGTCTGAAGCAAGATGGAGGACTCATCATTCAGTGTATAGAAATGGAGATTTATATCCAACGCATGGTATCGGACCAATTGCACATTATATAAATATAAACCGTGGCAACAGGTTCATGAATATTTCCTCTTTCTCATCGAAGGCAAGAGGATTGCATGATCATATTATTAAGGAATGCGGACCGGATCATCCTAACGCAAAAATTACTTTTAAACTAGGTGATGTTGTTACCACTTCTATTGGTTGTGCAAATGGCGAAACAATATTATTACAGCATGATACAAATCTACCAAGGCCTTATTCATTAGGCTTTCGAGTGCAGGGAACCAATGGCTTATGGATGGATGTGGCAAAAGGAATTTATGTTGAAGATAAATCCAAGCCACACCAATGGGATGATGCCAAACAATGGTTAGATCAATACGATCATCCCCTTTGGAAACGTTGGAGCAACGAGGCTTCCGGTTCAGGTCATGGTGGCATGGACTTTTATGTGGTACATATGTTTATTGAATCTGTAAAAAAGAAAACAGCAACACAGATGGATGTGTATGATGCGGCTGCATGGAGTGCCATTACACCATTAAGTGAAAGGTCAATTGAGCTTGGAAACGAAACAATTGAATTTCCTGATTTTACAAACGGGAAATGGATGTACAGAAAACCAGTTTTTGCTTTTAACGACAATTTCTAACAACAATAAAAAAATCCATTTAATTATTACTGATTAAATGTATAACTATATTCAATTTTGCCTGTTAATTGTTTGTCATCATTAAATAAAGCTTCTTTTGTTTTCAAGCCTTTGTTATCATAAATGTATCGCCAAATGAGGTAGCTTACTTTTAGGCTTGGTGTTGTGGTTATTTTTTGAATGACTCTATTTTGCTCATCGTATTCAAACATCATATCTGGCAATAATTTTTTCAATTTTAAATTATACCGTACCACATCTGTTAGTCGTTTATTTTCATCATAGTAATAATAAACAGCACCGGTTTCAATTCCTCTTCTAAAAGTTTTTTCATCACCGGGAAGTCCGTTCTCGTCTGGAATGAAGCGGATTTCTAGGCTGTCTGCATTATTAATTGTTCGCCACATTTTTAATGGATTTCCTGTTGCATCATATGTCCAGTGATGAGATTCAATCTGGTTGAAATCATTAGCAGCATCTGCTGTAGTGTTTTGTATTAATTTAATTCTGTCCTCTGCATCATATTGATATGTAATTACATTGATGAGGCCAGCAGAAGAGTCGGTAATGCTTATTAGTCTTCCTTGCGCATCAAACCTGTTGTAATAGACAGAAACTTGTGTATTATTCCGTGTACTTGTTTTTAAAACTGTACCATTTTCTCTTACTTCCTGCACTTCTCCATACGTATCGTTTTTTGCGCCATATTGGTCAATACCAACTGTTGTAACCATCTTAACTTTATTAGCCCGATAATTTTTCATCAGACGGTTGGTTTCTGTAGTCCCGATAATGTCATTATAATAATATTGAGCGGTAGCCTGAAACGAGATAAGGCCTAATACAATCAAGGAAAGGAATTTCATATCGGTGATATTGTTTTAAGTTTCAAAGTTAATCTGAATAATCCACTAACGGAAAATTGAGACTGCTTGTATTTTTGTGCTTATTTTTAAGAAAAATTTACATTGTCTCATATTCCTCAACGAAAAGAGAAAGACTGCTTAAACTGCGGAACAGTTGTACAAGGCCGCTATTGTCATGAATGTGGCCAGGAGAATGTAGTGCCAAAGGAAACTTTCTGGCATATGCTTACTCATTTTTTTAATGACATAACTCATTTTGATGGGAGTTTTTTTACAACAGCAAAGGATTTACTATTTAAGCCGGGCTTTTTGTCAAAAGAGTATGTGTCGGGTAAGAGGGTTAAGTATCTTCATCCAGTAAGGATGTATGTATTTACTTCAGCCATTTTCTTTTTATTGTTTTTTGGTTTTTTCTCAGGGTCAAAAAGTATCAATTTAGATTCAAATGCCGATATAAGTGGCAAAGAAAGATTAAAAGTGATTGAAAAGCTGGAAAAGGAATTTGCAAATGATGATTCAAAAAAAGATATACTACTCAGGTTAGAAGTTCTGAAAGATACTACTCAAGCTATTTTGGTTGCTGATTTTCCAATATTGTTCAAAGATTTTTCAGTACTTAATATAACAGGTGAAGGGAATAAATATCACTCAGTAAATGAATACGATTCAATACAAAAAACTTTGCCGACTGGCAAAAAAGATGGTTGGTTTAGAAGCAGAATTATACGTAAAGAAATTAGTTTGAATAAAGACTTTGGTTCCGACCCTTCAGCTGCAGCCAAAAAACTGGGCAACTCTTTTCTACATAAATTACCATATCTACTTTTTGTTTCATTGCCATTATTTGCTCTCATACTTCGGCTTGTTTATATCCGCAGAAAGCAGTTTTACTTTGCTGATCATGGAATATTTACCATTCATCTTTATGTCTTCACATTTATTGTTCTTTTGGCAGTATTTAGCCTCAATAGTTTAGAATCAATCACACATTTAGGAGTTATCAATTATTTGATTGGAGCATTATTCATTCTGCTAACGATATACTTATATAAGGCAATGCGATACTTTTATGGTCAGAGTAGGTTGAAGACTCTAATAAAGTTGTTTTTGGTATTCATTTTATCTCTGTTATTAATGTTTTGTTTGTTTGTTTTCTTTTTTCTTTTTTCCGCCTTTACTTTATAATTTTCGTTTATGATTAATCAAACTAGTGAAGCTTTTCTACGGTTAGTAAAAATAATGGATGAACTGCGGGAGCAATGCCCATGGGATAAAAAGCAAACAATACAAACACTTCGGCAATTAACTATTGAAGAAACCTATGAACTGGCAGATGCGATAACTGATGAGGATTGGAAAGGCATAAAAGAAGAACTTGGAGATTTGTTATTGCACATTGTATTTTATGCGAAGATTGGTGCCGAGCAAAAGCAATTTGAATTAGATGGAGTTATCAATGGAGTTTGTGAAAAATTAATTGGCCGTCACCCTCATATTTATGGCGATCCGGATAATGATGGCAAATTAGTAGAAGTTAAAAGTGACGAGGATGTTAAAAGAAACTGGGAAAAGCTAAAATTAAAAGAAGGGAAGAAGTCAGTAATAAGTGGAGTTCCTAAATCACTACCTGCAACAGTAAAGGCAATGCGGCTTCAGGAAAAAGCAAAGCAGGTAGGCTTTGAATGGGAGGAAAAACAGCAAGTTTGGGAAAAGGTGGAAGAGGAAATGGATGAATTAAAAACAGCTATTGCAAATCTTGAATCTGTTGCCAGCAGTCAGGAAAAAGCAGCACATCAAAAAGAAGTGGAAGCTGAGTTTGGCGATCTTATATTTTCATTAATAAATTATGCACGGTTTTTGCAGGTAGATGCCGAAAATGCTCTCGAATTGACAAATAAAAAATTCATCCACCGGTTTACTAAAATGGAGCAGGCTGCAATCCAAAGTGGCAAAGACCTTCATTCAATGACTTTGGAGGAAATGGATGCCATCTGGAACACTATTAAAAAACAGCGAACCGATAAGTGAAGTTATCCTTACTAAATATCCTTTGGCGCAAGTACACTATACTTGCTCTATCAGTATTACTATTCGTACTTTCTCTTTTTTTTAATACACTTTATTCAAATGATTCTTCTGTTTATAAGGAAGTAATAAAAGCAGAAAAATACATTGCGCACAATCAGGAAGACTTCTCGAATTTTTTAAAAGACTCTTTGTTAATCAGCAAACTTGTTGCGAAAAAGGAAACATTGAGTGAGTTTGAAAAAGTAGCTGCGAAGCGTTACGGTATTTTTTTATATACAATAAATGATTTCGGGGATGCTGGAATGAAATTTTGGAATGAACAGATCATTGTTCCTACGGCGGAATTATTATCTGCTGACGATGGGGAATATTTTGAAAAGTTATCTAATGGCTGGTATTATGTAATTAAGCAGACGGTAAAAAGCAAACAGGGCAAATTGCTTTCATTTGCAATGATTCCGATACGGTCCAATTTCTTTATTGAAACTGAATACCTGCCGGAAACATTTTTATACAGCGAAGTTTCAAATCAAAGAGTTCGTATAAGTGAAAAGCCTACTGAATTTGGAGTAAAAACTATAAATGGGAAAACCCTTTTTTATCTTGACAAAAAGAATTCCGGAGCTGTTCCATATAATAATAAGCTTACCATTGTTCTAAGGTTTTGTGCTGTATTGTTATTGCTGTTGTTTATTCAACTCTTTGTTGAATCGGTTGCAAGAAAAAAAGGAGCATGGAAAGCTATAGCACTGCTTGTTTTTTCCCTTGTTTCGCTACGCCTCGTAATTTATTTTTTCCCTTTGTTGCTAAATCTTCGGCAGTTTGAATTTTTCAGTCCTTTAATATATGGCTCAAATATTGTGCAACGATCATTGGGAGATTTATTTATAAATGTTATTCTCTTCGGATGGATTATTTTATTTGCCTGGTCAAAACTTTATGACTTTAGGATTTTGCCAACATCGTCTATCCCTAAAAAAGTAAAATGGATTATTGGTTTACTGGCATTATGCCTGCTTGTTCTTTCTACGTTTGTGCTGGCTTCGGTAATCAGAAGCCTTGTTGCCGATTCTAAGATTTCTTTTGACGTAACCAATTTCTTCAGTCTGAATCTTTACACTTTAGCAGGATTTTTTATTCTGGCGGGTCTATCACTATCTTATTATTATCTATCTCAATTATTATTCAGGCTTGTATTCCCGTTGCTTTCGGGTCGGGATTATCTTATCTACTTTGCTATATGTATTGTTGGACTTATTTATTTAAGTATTCAATCAGCTGCAGCAGATGTATTATTTTATCTCCCTGTTTTGATTTGGTTGTTAGGCTACACATGGTTAATTAACCGAAAAGGGCTTTTGTTTAAAAATATTCGGATAAATATTGCAGGTATACTATCGTGGATATTTATTTTTTCAGTTTCTATATCAGTAATAATGTTGTCGCAGAATAAGAAAGTGGAATGGGAAAAGCGAAAGTCTATTGCTGAAAAACTCGCTGTGCAAACAGACCCGTCCAGCGAAATGCTCATGAGCATTGCCATCAAATATCTTGACAATGATTTCCTGAGCGAAAACTTCTATCGTTTCAAGGATAAGCAACAAAGCCAGATTTTAAGAGATAGCATTATAACCGGCAACTACAGTGGATTTTTGAATAAGTATGATACCCGTTTGTATGTATATGATTCTTCTGGGAAAGGACTCGATAATGAAGATCCAACATCCTTTGAATCGCTGAATGTGATATTTACTGTGCAGTCGAAGGCAACCACCACACCTGGGTTATATTATTATGAAACAGCTTATGATAAATTTAATTATATCATCCGGCGGGATGTAGTTGATTCAGGTGACAAAAAAATGGGTTCATTTTTTATTGTTTCAAACCTTAAAAGTTTTAGCCGGGATGCCTTGTTTCCAGAATTATTTCGTCAGAGCAAAGGAGCTGATCCGGAAAATTCTCCGATATATTCGAATGCAGTTTACATTAGAAATAGGCTTATTTCTCCCGTTGGCAATTACCCATTCGCTACATGGTTAAATGAATCAGAAATTCCGAAGGACGAGTTTAAATTAAAAACAAATGGGGATTTTGATGAACTATGGTACCGTGCCAGCAAGGACAAAGTGGTTGTAATAGCCAGAAAAAGAGAAACGACTATTGAAACAATTACGTTATTCTCCTACATCTTTTGTGCATTTCTATTTCTGGTAGCATTGGTACAAATTATTATTTACATTTTAAAAACAGGATATAACTGGAAGGGGATTAAAAAACTACTGGAGCTTAACATCAGGTCACAAGTACATAGTACTATTATTTTTATCAGCATATTCTCATTCGTAGTAATAGGGTTTGCAACTATTTCATTCTTTATAAGCCGTAACCGGCAAAGCAATAGTGAGAAGCTAAGCCGTACTATGAAGATTATGGTGAATGAAATGGAAAAGAAGATGGCAGATCACAATACGTTTGATGATGTAATAAAAGTGTACGATACGGTAGCCAATAACAACCTTCAGAAATTGGTTGACGATGTATCGGATATTCATGGAGTGGATGTAAATGTGTATGACCTTAATGGAAACTTGCAAGTCTCGTCTGAAGCGAATGTGTACACAAAAGGAGTACTCAGTAAAAAAATGGAACCTAGAGCTTTTTTCCATCTTGACAGAATGCGGCAGGTGCAACATGTGCAGGAAGAAAAGGTTGGTAATTTTTCTTACTTGAGCATTTATTCGCCAGTGAGAGATCAGCAAGGCATTGTAGAAGCATATGTAAACATTCCATATTTTACTTCAAGGCCGGAGCTGCGGCAAGAAATTTCAAACTTCCTTGTAACGATTATTAATCTGAATGCATTTATTTTTCTGATAGCTGGTTTGATTGCTTTGTTTATTACGAATAGAATTACTCGTTCATTTGCAATTATCAGTGACAAAATGAAAGAAGTGAATCTTGGCAAGCAGAATGAAGAAATTGTATGGAACAGGAATGATGAGATTGGAGATCTTGTAACCGAGTATAATAAAATGGTGACAAAACTTGGCGATAGTGCTGTGGCATTGGCAAAAAGTGAAAGGGAAGGAGCCTGGAGAGAAATGGCGAGACAGGTGGCGCATGAAATAAAGAACCCGTTAACGCCAATGAAACTTAGTATTCAGTATTTGCAAAAAGCAATTAATAATAATCAGCCGAATGTAAAAGAACTGTCTGGTAGTGTTGCAAATACGTTAGTGGAACAGATCGATCATCTGTCAAAAATCGCTGCAGACTTTTCACAGTTTGCCAACATTGGCAACACCAATATTCAACTTTTTGATTTGCATGAAGTAATTCGGTCGTTAATTGATTTATATCAGCCAAATGAATTGGTAGAAATAAAATGGCTACCGGTAAATAATTCAGTAATAGTTAATCAGGATAAAACGCAAATGAATCGACTCTTTACAAACCTTTTTATGAATGCGGTACAGGCATGTCAGGAAAACGAAAGTTGTAGGATAGAAGTCAGGGAGAAAGTTGATGGAGACAAATTATCTATAACCATAAAAGATAATGGTGAAGGCATACCAGAAGATATACAGGAGCGGATATTTATTCCAAATTTTACGACAAAATCTTCGGGAACAGGGCTTGGATTAGCAATGTGTCAAAGCATAGTTGAACAAGCTAAAGGAAGAATATGGTTTGAAACTAGCAAAGGAAATGGGTCTACATTTTTTGTAGAATTGCCTATTGTTGTTGATTGATTTTTTGCCAAATCCATGAACCAACGATTGTTTTTCTACGTAACTTCCCTTTAAATACTCACTGTCATGCGGAGGTTTATTTTAGTTATTTCAATATTTCATATTTCGTTTATAGTAATTGCACAGCAGTTTGGTGGAAATTCTCCGTCTACTAAGTGGAAACAAATTAATACGGATTCTGCAAGGGTCATTTTTCCGGTTGGGCTGGACAGCCAGGCACAACGAGTAGCATCAATTGTTCATTACCTCGCTTCTGAAAAACCTGTTTCTTTAGGCAATCAACTAAAAAAAATAAGTATTGTTTTACAAAATCAAACAACAATAGCAAATGGCTATGCACAATTAGGGCCATTCAGAAGTGAATTTTACATGACTCCTGACTTTAATAATTTTAATCAGGGCAGCATAGGCTGGTCAGACCAATTGGCATTGCATGAATACCGCCATATTCAGCAGTTTAATAATTTTAATAATGGATTGAGTAAGTTGATGAAAGTAGTGTCTGGCGAAGAAGGATATTCACTGGCTATCAATGCAGCAATACCGGATTGGTTTTTTGAGGGTGATGCTGTTTATAACGAAACAGTATTATCAAAACAAGGAAGAGGAAGGCTTCCGCTTTTTTTAAATGCTTATCCTTCATTATGGCAAGCCGGAAAAAAATACTCTTGGATGAAATTGCGAAACGGCTCAATGAAAGATTATATTCCGAATCATTACAACTTAGGCTATCTTTTGGTAAATTATGGCAGAGAGAAATATGGTGATGATTTCTGGACGAAAGTAACTACAGATGCCAGTGCTTATAAAGGGTTATTTTATCCATTTCAAACAGCCATTAAAAAACATGCTGGAATAGATTACAAAACTTTTAGAGAAGAGGCATTTGAATATTATAAGAAGCAAACAGAAAGGACTTCACAAGTAAGAGATGAATATGTGCAGCCGGTAAAAAAGAGTTATGTAACAAATTATTATTTCCCTTATACTGTCGGTACTGACTCATTAATTTATCTAAAGACCAGTTACCGCAATCGTCCGGCATTTTATTTAAAAGATGCAAAAGGCGAGCATCGGTTAAAGACAAGAGATATTGTTACAGATGAGCAGTTCTCTTACCGCAATCGAAAAATTGTTTACGCAGCATATGAATCAGATACCCGTTGGGGGTGGAAAGATTATAGTGTAATAAAATTGCTGGATGTGCAAACAGGCAAGCAGCAAACATTAACACATAAGTCGAAATACTTTACTCCTGATATTTCTGAAGATGGAAGTTTAGTTGCTGCTGTACAATTTGATGAAAATGGAAAATCGGAATTACATATTCTAAGTGCAAATGGTGGAGAAGTGCTTAACAGAATACATTCTACTGAAATCAACTTATTTACTGATCCTAAATTTCTGGATGATAAAACGATTGTTTCTGCCATACGATTAAATGACGGTAGAATGTATATTGCCAAAACAATGTTGCCAACTGGAGAAACTGTTCAGCTTACTTCTCCTTCTTTTAATGTAGTTGGTTATCCCTCTATCAGTAATGGAGTTATTTATTATACTGCAAGCTATGGAGGTAATGATGATGTTTTTGCATTGCGAATGAGTGACAATACAATTTTTAAAATAAGTGATGGCCCGTTGGGTAATTATAATGTAAACGTAGCCGGTGGAAAAATAACATGGTCTTCATTTACAGCCGAAGGCTATCAGCTAAAGCAAATGAATGAAAAAGATATTAAATGGATCGAAATAAGCAAAGCAGTCGCTACTACATTAGATGTAAAATTTCAAACGGAAACTAAGGCAGCTGTTGGCGATGTATTAAACGGGAAAGCTTTGCAACGGCAATTTGCTGTAAGTGATTATAAGAAAAGTACAAAACTGATAAATCTCCATAGTTGGAGGCCAAACTATTCTGATCCCATTTTTTCTTATTCAATATATGGTGAGAATGTGTTGAACACTTTGCAAACGGAATTTTATTATCAGTATAATCAGAATGATAGAACTAATGCCGTTGGAGTTAATGCAGTGTACGGTGCATTATTTCCTAATATTGTTCTCGGTACAGAATATACATTTGATCGAAGTACAGTAATTGGAAGCAGGCTGCGGCAATGGAGTCAATTAGATTCAAGAATTGGATTAAGTATTCCATTGAACTTTGCCAGCGGACAAACCTATAAGAATTTTAATCTTTCCAGCTATTATGTGCTGCGCAATAATTTTAATAAAGGGTTTTATAAAGATTCGCTAGGTACCACCTCGTTTAGTTATTTGTTACACTCTTTATCATGGTCGCAACAAATACAAAGAGCTGTGCAACATATTTATCCAAGGTTTGCCTATTCTTTAAGTGCAAGCCATCGTCATGCAATAACAACTGTAAAAGGTTCTCAGTTTATTGCAAACGGTTCTATCTATGTGCCGGGATTTTTGTCAACACATAATTTGATTTTCACAGGCTCGTTTCAGCAAAGAGATACCTTGTCGCAACTGGTGTTCTCCGATCGTTTTGCTTATTCAAGAGGATATGAGGGAAGGTATTTTTCCAGAATGTGGCGGCTGTCTGCAAATTATCATTTGCCTTTATTATATCCGGATTGGGGGTTTGGGAATATTTTATACTTGCAACGGATAAGAGCCAATGCTTTTTATGATTTTACTAAAGTATATTCTATAGATAAATCGCAAACAAGAAATCAGCGAAGTGTTGGTGGAGAAATTTTTATTGATACAAAGTGGTGGAATCAATATCCATTGACATTTGGATTTCGGGCAAGCCGCTTGTTAGATCAGGATCAATTTGATGGATATAAAGGAATGAGATATGAATTTGTATTGCCGGTAAGTTTGATACCTAGATAAATACAAATCCATATCTCTAAATTATATGGAGGTCAAGCTTTCTTCTATTACTTTAATTTTTTCTTCCGCATCTGCTTTTTTCTTTCTTTCTATTTCTATTACTTCAGGCTTTGCATTCTGGACAAATTTTTCATTGCTGAGCTTTTTGTCAACTGAAATAAGAAAGCCTTTCAGGTAATCCAGGTCTTTTTGTAATTGTTGCTTTTGGGAACTGGTGTCAAGTTCTGTAGTCGTCTCAATAAAGATTTTATCTTTTTGTACAACAACAGTTATGCTATTGGTGATATTGTCTGATGTATAACTAATAGATTCTGCATTTACCTGTTTCAATAAAATGTTTTCAATGGCAGCGTACACATTTTTATTTTCAGATTGAATATGCAGCTTGATTGTATCCTTCGGTTTTAATTGATTCTTGTTTCTTGCATCACGGATAGCTGTAATAACTTCTTTGAGGAAAGTAGCATCTGACAGAATAGAGGGTACTGTATTTTTTACAGCAGGATATTGCTTTACCGTCAGGTCGTCTTTTCTTTCTTTTAACTGATGATAAATTTCTTCTGTAACAAATGGCATGAAGGGATGTAGCAATTGCATTAACTCTTCAAAGTAAATGAGTGTCTTTTCATAAACTGCCTTATCAATCGGCTGTTCAAATCCCGGCTTTACCCATTCCAGATACCAGCTACAGAAATCATCCCAAATAAGTGAATAGATAGTTTTTAAAGCAGCACTTAAATTGAAATCTTTAAATTGATTGTCTAATTCAGTTCTTACTTCATTCAATCTATTCTCAAACCAGTCAACTGCAAAACTCCTGACTCCTGACTCCTGACTTCCGACTCGACCTTCCCACATTTTTATCAACTTTAATGCATTCCACATTTTATTGATAAAAAAACGTCCTTGCTCATTACCTGCCTGATCCCACATTAAATCATTTCCTGCCGGAGAAGAAATCATAATGCCAAAACGAACAGCATCGGCACCATCTTTTTCAATCATTTGCAATAAATCAGGAGAGTTGCCTAATTGCTTAGCCATTTTTCTTCCCTGCTTATCCCGAACTATTCCGGTAAAATAAACTTCGTTAAAAGGTTTTTCACCTTTGTATTCAAAGCCCGCCATTATCATTCTGGCAACCCAGAAGAAAATGATTTCGGGTGCCGTTACTATTGTATTAGTAGGATAGTAGTAATTAACTTCTTTGTTGTTTGGGTTGCTATAACCTTTAAACACTTCAAAAGGCCATAACCAACTGGAAAACCAGGTGTCAAGGCAATCTTCATCTTGTTTTAATTGGGCATCAGCAATTGAGAATTGCTCGTTGAACATTTTCTTTGCTTCTTCTTCTGTTGCTGCTACAACAAACCTTCCTTCACTATCGTACCATGCAGGTATTCTATGTCCCCACCAAAGCTGACGGCTTATGCACCAGTCTTTAATATTTTCCATCCAATGGCGATATAAGTTCTTAAACTTAGCAGGATAGAATTTTATTTCATCATCATTAACTGATGTTAGTGCAGGCCCGGATATTTTTTTCATATCCACCCACCATTGCAAGGATAATCTTGGTTCTACTACTTCGTTTGTTCTTTCAGAATATCCAACTTCGCTGGTATAGTCTTCTGTTTTTAGTAGGAAACCTTTTTCTTCTAATTCAATTGCAATTTTCTTTCTTGCTGCAAAACGATCTTCGCCAATATAAATTTGTGCTTCGGCATTCAGTGTCCCATCTTCATTAAATATATCTACAACTTCAAGATTATGTTTTTGCCCAAGTTGATTATCATTCATATCATGGGCAGGAGTTACTTTCAATGCTCCTGTACCAAAATCCATTGTTACATATTCATCTGTAATAATGGGAATTCTCCGGTTTATTAAAGGAACAAAAGCAAATTTGCCATGCAAATGTTTGTATCGTTCATCGTCAGGATGTACACAAATGGCAGTGTCACCCATTATTGTTTCGGGTCTTACTGTAGCAATGCTGATGTACTCTTCTTTATCAACATCTAATTTATATTTTAAGTGATAAAGTTTTTGCTGTGTTTCTTTTCGTATTACTTCTTCATCACTCAAAGCAGTTTTTGCCTTTACATCCCAGTTTATCATCCGCTTGCCACGGTAGATAAATCCTTTATTATGTAAATCGATAAAAACATTAATTACTGATTGGTAATAATCAGGATCCATAGTAAAACTGGTACGATCCCAATCAAGGCTGCAACCCATTTTCTTTAACTGCTGCAAAATGATGCCACCATATTTTTCTTTCCATTCCCAGGCATATTTTAAAAAGTCTTCTCTGCTAAGCGATGATTTTGCAATTCCTCTTTCCCTGAGCATCTGTACCACTTTTGCTTCGGTTGCAATTGATGCATGGTCTGTTCCCGGCACCCAGCAGGCATTTTTTCCCTGCATTCTTGCACGGCGGATAAGAATATCTTGTATTGTATTATTAAGGCAATGCCCCATATGCAACACACCTGTTACATTGGGCGGAGGAATAACAATAGTGTAAGGCTCACGGTCATCCGGCTCACTATGAAAGTAATTTTTATCGAGCCAATGCTGATACCATTTTTGTTCTGTAGATTGATGATCGAAGTTTTTGCTCAGTTCCATACCCATTCACTCGCTGCTTTATTTTTTTGAATCAGATACCCTCCAATTCTATGCAGCTAAGGCGGCAAATTTACCGGGTTTTGCGTAGATAGCGAAACGTTTAGCCTGAAGATGAAAACGTTTATGCGGCTAATGGCATAAACTTTCTATATTCGCAATGACCCAGCTGAGAATTAGTTATGGTCAAAAATATTTTAAAAATCAAATATGAAAAGAGAGTTATCATCCTGGTTTAGCCCGTCTTTAAACAAGGAAATGCCAATTGCCGCTTATGGTGATTATGGGTTTGCCCTTTTGCTGATACCTACTGCAGCTGCTGATTATCTTGAGTATGAACGTTTTCAATTGATGGATCATTTAGCTCCATTTATAGATAGCGGAAAAGTGAGAGTATTTTCAATCGATAGTATAAATAATGAGAGCTGGCTAAATAATGAAATGGATCCTAAGCATAAATCAATGCGTCAACAAGCATGGAATAGTTATGTGTTTGACGAGGTAATTCCATTTATCCGCACTAACACAAGTCAGGAAACTCCGATAATTACTTGTGGAGCCTCATTTGGTGCACTGCATAGCATGAACCTTTTTTTAAAGCGACCTGATTTGATAAATGGAGTAATTGCCATGAGTGGCGTTTACGATTTATCAGAATATACAAAAGGATATTTTGATGATGATGCCTATTTCAATAGCCCATGGCATTATATGCAGAATCTTACCGACAATAATATGCTGGAGCAAATAAGACAAAGCAAGCATATCCATATTCTCAGTGGTAGCGGTAATTATGAAGATCCTGCTGCCAGCGGCAAATTTGCGAAAGTGCTATACGATAAAGGGATCTGGTACGAACTTGATATTTGGGGAGCGGATTGGCCGCATGACTGGAACACCTGGCGGGAAATGTTGCCTAAATATCTTGAAACAAGGTTTTGATTTCTATGGTTGATTTAATCGGGAACCAAATCATTTAACTTCTTAATGAAATCTTCCCGGTCAATCATTTTTGCGCCAAGACTTTCTAGGTATTCTGTGTACACCTGACAATCAATTAAGGCAACACCTTCATTTTTTAAATATTGTACATATCGGATGAAAGCATAGCGGGATGCATGACTGGCTTTACTAAACATACTTTCTCCAAAAAACACTTTTCCTAAACGGATGCCATAAAGGCCGCCAACCAGTTTATTATCTTTCCAAACTTCGGCACTATGGGCATAACCAAGCTCATGTAATTTACAGTAAGCATTTTCCACTTCATCTGTAATCCATGTTCCTTCCTGTCCCGGACGTTTTATTTCTTTACATTGATTAATTACATCCTTAAAAGCTTCGTTAATGGTAAATTCAAATTCATTTCTTTCCAATAAAGGTTTGATTGTCTTGTTGATTTTTAATTCATGAGGAAGAAGAATAAAACGAGGATTGGGACACCACCATAAAATGTCTTCGCCTTCATACCAGGGAAAGATTCCGCTTTTGTAAGCCAATAATAAACGTTTGGTAGAAAGGTCGCCGCCTAAAGCTAAAAGGCCATCGGGTTCTGCAAGATGTACAGGTGGAAATTTTAATTCTGCATCGAGGGCAAATAAAGGCATTGGCAAAGATGTAGATTATCTTGCTAAAACTTCTACAGTAGCATTAATACCTCTTTCAGTTATAGCATCGCATAATGGCTTCAAATCATCAAAAGAGCCATTTTTTACAGCATACTTTCCGCTGTGATGAATAATATAAGAGCATTGCTCTGCCTGTTCGAAAGAGTGGCCGCAAACCTCCATCAAAGTTTCAATTACCCACTCAAAAGTGTTTACTTCATCATTCCAGACAACAAGATGGCATGGATCTTCTGTTAAAGTAAGTGTATCCACATCAGCTTGCTCATCAGTGTTTGTATTGTATGTAGAATTTATCATTAATGACAAAAATAAAAAATAATTAGCAGAAATAATGCTATAACCCTGTCTCAGGTTTTTGCTATCCGGAAAAATAGCGGATGATTTGCCTGCTTTTACTATATTATAGTATTGCTCAGACCATTATCTTTGCCGCTCTTTAAAAAGATTAACCCATTATGGCTTTATTAGAAAAGAAAATTGAGATTAAGTTATCACAATTGCCTAACGCAGGCAATGGATTGTTTGCGACAGAATTTATTCCAAAGAATACACGGATAGTAGAATATAAAGGAAAGATAACTACCTGGAAAGAGGTGGATGATAACGATGGAAATAATGGTTACATCTATTATGTAAAACGTCATCATGTTATTGATGCAAGCGGACACCCCTCAGCATTGGCCAGATATGCTAATGATGCAAAAGGATTACAAAGAGTAAAGGGAATAAAAAACAATTCAGAATATGTAGAGGAAGGGTTAAAAGTTTTTATAGAAGCAAAAAGGGATATTCCTGCCGGTGAAGAGATACTGGTTGAATACGGTAAAGAATATTGGGACGTCATTCGTCACAATCATAAAGTAGAAGAAGATCGTAAAAGACTTCGGGAGCAAAAAAATAAAAAAGTGCTTGCTTAGTCTGTAAGTTTTTTAGTCAGACATTCATTGTCCAGAATTATTTCTTTTTTAAATCCCATTTTAAACAAAAATTTCTCATGTTGCTTATTGGCGACAACCTTGTAGTATATTTTTTGAATACCTTTTGACAGCAGGAATTGTTTTTCCTTTTCAAAAATGAACTTTCCTACTTTATAATCCCTGTATTTTGCTACGGTATAATTAAGAATGACTTGTGCTGTGCCATCATCCGAAAGTTTTGTGCTGAAGGTATTAGCGATAACAAGATCTCTTAGCACAACAAAATTCAGATTGCCTTCCAGTTGTTCTCTTTTAAATGCAGGAAAATAGAAAGCAATGTCATTTTCATAAAATTGGAGAAAACGTTCAACCATTATACCGCCGGTTCCAAATTCGAGTATTTCAAAAAGCTCTTTACGATTGTAAATGCGAAACAGAAAATAAACGTTGATGCATAATAATAATACATTGGTGAGAATTACCGGCATAGCACCAAGCACCACACCATAAATGATAAATGCAATGTTCCCGGAAAAGTTCAGCCAGCGAAACTTGATATCATTATTAACCAGCAGGCCGAAAGCCAATAGCAAAGTGGCGAGATAACCAAACCATGGAGCTATTTCTTGTAACATGTTGCAATGTTACAAACAGATCTGCTATCTTATAATTTTTATTAAAGAAATCTATTGCTGAAGCGGCCCTTCCCATATCACCTGTTCTATCATCCATTGATTATTCTGCTTAGAAAGAAGTATATAATCTGTTCCCCACCAGGCGGTAACCTTTACGTTAGCTATTGAGTTCAAAATATCTAAAATTTCAACTTTTTTAAGTGCATCAGGTTTGGCAAAATTCTTTTTTTCAAACACTTTTTTTGCATAATCAATTGCTTGGCGCCAGGTCATTTGTCCATCAGGCTCGTAGTTACCCGAAGTTTTATTTTTCCAGAAGCCAATTTTGTACAATGATGGTTTCAGGCAGCGGATCAATTTGGTTGTATCGCCTTCATAAAATCCTTCAATATAATCAAGACAGGCTCTTTCCACCTTGTCTCTTGATTCTTGGGCAGCAGATGATAAGCCTAAAAAGCACAAAAGAATAACAGGGACTATCTTTTTCATTGCATTTGGTTTTATACTTTAAGGTACTATACAATTCCCCGAAAGGATGACCACTCATGTAAAAGATACAATAGAACTCTTTGCCCATGTTTGAAAAGGGTTACTTATAATGACTTATGGACTTCAATAAGTTTATCTTACTTGTTATACATTTGGACTCTTCTATGCAATATAAATTTCTCGAAATACTACGATGCCCGGTTTCCAAAGCAAAACTTCGGTTTGAACTTATCTCTGAATTTACAAAGGCTTATAACAACATAGAGATAGTGGAAATAAAAGAAGGCCTCTTGTTTTCTGAAGCAGGATTTGTTTTTCCCGTAATAGACGGTATTCCCAGGTTGCTAGTAGAATCCATGTTTGACTACAGTGATTTCCTTGAAAAAAAATTGTCGGGATTTATTGAATTAAGAAAGCAACTTGAAGCTAATTATGCTGACTTATTAAAGTACTGCATCCGAAAGAATAAGAAAACAAAAGCCAGTTTTGCATTTGAATGGAGTTTCCTAAAACCTGAAAAAAATGATAAGCTCTGGCATGACGATTCCTCACAACTTGCCAATGTATTTCTAAGAGAAACAGGAGAGGAGCAGGGATACTTCAGCAATAAGATTGTTGCTGATATTGGCAGTGGTCATGGATTGATGACCAGTACAATCGCAAACATTTCAAAACTTTGCATCGGGGCAGAAATAAGTAAAGCTGTCGAGCTGGCCTATGTACGAAATAAAAATAGCAATGCCTGGTATATACAGGCTGACCTACAATTTCTTCCTTTTGAAGAATCATCTTTCGATTTGTTGTATTCCAGCGGCGTCATCCATCATACAAACGATACAGAGAAATCCCTTTCATTGATTGAAACAATAATAAAGGAAGGCGGTAAGGCATGTCTCTGGCTTTATCATCCGCAAAAAAATATATTGCACAGGTTAATGATGTTGCTAAGAAGATTTACACGAAGACTACCAATTAAAGTTGCACTTGTGTTTTTATTGATCTTCGTTTTTCCTTTTACCTTTCTTATTAAAAAAATAAAGAACCGGAATGCTCCCAACTTTAGGGAAGAGATGATTGACCTGCTGGATGGCTTCACACCTGAATTTCGGTTTGAGGTTTCGTATGATGAGGCAAAACGATGGCTGAAAAAAAGAAACTATACAGATATTACTCTTACAACTACTAGCCAATATGGGTTTTCCATTACTGGGGTAAAAAAAACTTAATCACATCTTCTTTTCCATAATAGCAAACTCAATGGGTTGTGTGGGAATACCAAAGCGGTTATCAGCTGGCAAGGGTTTTGTTTCGCCAGTTTTGTAATAGCCTAATCGTTCGTACCAGGCCACTAGTTCTTGCCGAACGGAGATTACATTCATAAAAATGCAGTAGCAGTTATTTTCTTTGGCAATAGTTTCAGAGGCAAACATCAATTGCTTGCCAATGCCACCAGCTTGTAGCATTGGAGAAACGGTCAACATGCCAAGATATAAACCTCTTTCTTGAATATCCAGATAAACAGAACCGATGATTTTGTTTTTCTCATCGACAAACTTCAATACAGTAGCATTTGGATTACTCATCAGTTCTGTAAGCATAGCTACATCTGTACGCATTGCACCCACCAGCAGTTCTGCTTCTGTTGTCCACCCTTTTTTAGATGCTTCACCTCTGTAAGCACTATTGATCAGTGGCACTAATTCGGCTATATCTTCTATTGATGCTTTTAAAACAGGCATTAATAAAATTACTTATTTTATATTTGAACAAACCAACAACTGCTTAATCACTCGTATGATCTTTATCGCAAATAACCTTTTAGCTGTTTTCGATGTAGAAGCACTTATTAGTTATGGTGGTTTGTTTCTTGTATCACTGGTTGTGTTTGGGACTACCGGTTTATTCTTTTGCTTTTTTATTCCCACAGGTGCTTTCACTTTTACGGCAGGCATTTATACGGCCACCGGCGGAATTCCATATAATATTTACACTGTTTGTAGTTTGTTAGTTATTGCTTCAATGCTTGGCAACATTACAGGGTATTGGTTTGGTAAGAAGGCCGGGCCTTTGCTTTACAAAAGAAAAGATTCTCGGTTTTTTAAAAAACAACATCTTGCTACAGCCAAATCCTTTTATGAAAAGTATGGCTGGCTGGCTCTCACCATGGGTTTGTTCTTGCCTGTTATCAGGACATTTTCGCCAATTGTTTCAGGTATTATTAAGCTGGAGTTCCGGCGTTTTTTATTGCTTACCTTTTTAGGTTCTCTATTATGGATATTAAGTTTTACACTGGCAGGTTATGCTATTGGTAAAATACCTGCATTAAAGCCCTGGCTCAACTATGTTGTAATTGCGTTTCTTATACTGGTTACAATACCGCTGATTATCTGGGTAAGCAAAGAGTTGAAGAGGTTACAGAAAGTAAATAAAGAGAGTAACAACAGCTAATCCATCCGTTTAAATACCATGTATGCCTTAGGGCTGTAAAATATATTGATCTTTAATAGCGAATCAGATAGTTCGATAATTGGAAATTTATCATCTGCTCTGCCAGTATTATTAAGTACTACTGTTTTTCTATCTTCTGCTAATTCATAGTGCTGCTCACCCATAGGCTCTGTACTGCCATCTGGTCTTTTAGATGTGGCTTTAAAAATTTTATTGCCAAACCAAAAAGTCATTCCCTTTTGGCTTTCGTGTAGTGCATTCAACATCGAATCTTGTAAATTAATAGGCTCAGAAGGGTTGTAAGTTTCCATTCTTACATATTCCCATTTACCTACTATAGAAGGTTCTTTTTCTTTTGGATGGCAGGCTGCAAGCAATACTACGAGGTAAAGAAAGTGTTTCATTGATTAAGGTTTATGTATTAAAGATATAGTTTAATTCATTTCGAATTATGAACTAAGACGCTAGTGAGTTTTACACCGTTTTGCTCTGTTTATCCTAGCCTATGGTTGCCTTCGAGCAATCTGTCTTCAAAAAAATAAAACGACAAATTCCCTTTTCCGCAATATATTTAAACCATACTGTTGCAAGTTTGTTCAATATTCAATCAAAAAAAAATATTATATGAGTAAAGTATGGTTTATCACCGGTTGTTCCACCGGCTTTGGTAGAAATCTGGCACAAGAGGTTTTACAAAACGGAGGCAAAGTGGCCGTAACAGCCCGTAACACTAACGATGTAAAAGATCTGGCAGATAAATATCCCGACACCGCATTCGCCATTGCACTCGATGTTACAAAACCACAGCAGGTAAAAGAAGCTGTGCAGGAAGCAATCGATAAGTTTGGACATATAGATGTATTGGTCAACAATGCAGGTATCGGTTATTTCGGTGCCATAGAAGAAAGCGAAGATGATCAGGTACGCCGTATGTTCGAAATAAATTTCTTTGGACTCGCAGCCGTTACCAAAGAAGTACTTCCGCATTTGCGCAAGCAACGCAGCGGACACATCATCAACATTTCGTCCGTAGGTGGTAGTGTAGCATTCCCCGGCATTGGTATGTACAATGCCACCAAGTTTGCCGTTACTGGTTATTCCGAATCATTAGCCAAGGAGTTGGCACCGCTTGGTATCAAAGTAACTGTTATTGCACCAAGTGGTTTCCGTACCGATTGGGCAGGCCGTTCTGCAAACAATAGCAAAATAGAAATTGAAGATTACAAAGGAACTGCACATACCAATCAAGATGCTATCCGTGGCAACAGTGGCGTACAACCCGGCGATCCGGTTCGGGCAGCACAGGCTATTATGAAGATTGTAGAAACCGAAGACGCACCAGTTCGTTTATTCCTTGGTGCAGGAGCACTAAAAGGAATACGTAATAAGATGGCAGAAATGCAAACTGATATAGATGCCTGGGAAGAAACAACCGTGTGGGCAGATAATCCACCAAGCTAAATAGGGTGGGGAGCAAAGAATACATTTTTGTTCCCCAACTTTTGTCCTACTATCATCTTTCGTTGCGTCGCACACTTGTACTGTAGTAAATCTATTCGGCAACTTTATGATTTTACTGAGCTTTTAATATTTCTATAAACGTTATTACTTTTTTCTACAGCCATCGTTTAATAGCTTCAGCCGTATCGTTTGGATTGGTGTTGAATATTATTTTTGCATTGGGTGCATGTTCATGAACAGCATTAACCAGTTTTTCAAATAACAAGAAATTCGGCGGTGGAAGTCTTACTCCTGCACCTATCACTACCCCTTCAAACGGTTTGGACTTTAGCTGCTCGATAAATGCGGTGATGTCTAAACTCCCGCTGTCGATAAAACATATATTTAAATCGATACCAGACTCACTCAGTTTTTGTTTTCCAAATTCAATGCCTTGCAACACTTTTTCTACCGTTAATCCTGGAGGAAACTCTGGTGTTGTAAGATCAACTGTGTGAGGGTTCATGCCTACGTTCAGAATCTGCTTCATATTAAATTATTTTGAGAAACAATATAAACCATTAAAATGGTAAATATTGTTTCTATTTGTTTTAATACTTGGTTATGTTTAATCTAACTGCAACACTTTATCCTTTGGATATTTTACTTCATACTTAAAGTTTACTTTATTTTCTTTTTTTGCATCTACCGTAAAGTTCCAGGTTAGTTTTTGCGTATCATCATCCAACTTTGCACCTTCATATTTTTTGTCTTGCACATCTATTTCTTTTACAGTAGAAACAGGAAACTGATCTTCAACTATAATACTGATGGGTTGCTGTTTATTATTTCTTACCACAATCTCATATTGCCTTATGTCTGTTTTATTGCTGCCAATAAATCGCTTGGAACTGTAATCTTTTAACAGGGTTCTTTTTATGGCTACGCCTTTGTCTTTGCCTAATGAAAGGCTAAGTGTGTCGCCGGCATTTTCTACATCGAGTAATGACTTGCCAAGAAAGGTGCCCTCGAAAAAGAGATTGGCTTCGCCAGGTAGCAGGTTTAATTCCTGCCAGTCTACAATCTTGGCAGTAAGGAATGCATCGGCTTCTATTTTAGGTGCTGCATAATATTCGTATTGTGCTTTTACTTCATAGCCATCAATGTCGGCCATGTATGTTTTGCCATCATTAAGAATAGTGTAAGGATCTTTTATTTCGTAAATAGTAGTGGTGGGTTGGTAAGTGATAGTGGTGATAAGGTTTTGATCTCTATAAGCTTCTTTATTATTTTTAATTGAAGAAACACCTCTAATTCGGATAGGTTGATTTTCATAATCATTTGTAACTTGAACACCGGCTACTTTTCCTTGTAAAGCATACCCTGTTACAACAACTTCAGACAATGCAGTTTCACTTTCTTTCATATTAATATTCATTAAACCACTCTGAGTTGCAGCAAGTTCCATTGCTTCCATTCCTACACTGCTTGCAACAATTGTAGTATTGCCCGTAGGAACCTGAATACTGTAAAACCCATTTGCATCGGTAACAGTACCTGTTCTAGTTCCTTTTACTACTATGCTTGCACCTACAACCGGTTCGCCTCTTTCGTTTACAACTCTGCCTCTTACACTGCCGGGAGAGTAACTGCCCTGTATTGTATTGGTGACGGGTTGGTAGGCATATGTATATTTTAAATACCAGGGGGTGATAACTGGTTTTGTTCCATTCTCATTTGGATTACCGGTTGATAAAAAGAGTTTTACATCTTTCCAGTCTTCGCCACTACTTTGAAATATGTTTGCTTTGTATTGCAGATTGATAGGACTGCTGATGTCTTTTACTCTTATATCATAAGTAGGAAACCAACCAGATTTTTTTACCAGATAAGTAATAGTGAAACTGCTATTGTTGGTTTCTTTGGTACTCAGGGTTACATGTATTTCGCTGGTGGATGTTTCTGCTTTTTGATTTATCTCATATAATTGCTTGTTTATTTTCAGCAACTCAGCTTCCATTTTTTTAATGGCTCTGTCGGTTTCCATTTGCTTTTGGTACACTTCTGTTAACCTGCTACGCTGAAAATCGGCAGCCTCTTTTAAATCGGTTGCTTTTACTCCATCGTTGCCACCAATCAGTTGGTTTTTTACAAGCATGTTTTCTTCCTGCTTAAATACATTGAGTATGTTTCGCTGCAAGGCAATCTTTTCCACTTGTGTTTCTTTTTGTGCTTCGAGGTCTTTTATCTCTTCCTGCTTCTGTTGTTCTTTTAAAAAATTCTGCTGATGGATAACAGACAATACTGTTACTTTATCATCAGCCTTTACCTGTATGCTCTGCTTATCAATAGAAGGAGAGATGTTGGTAAACACCAGTTCGTACTTGCCAGCAGTAAGATTTGTTTTAGCACTACGCTGCACTTGTGCTCCTTCGAGGAACACGGTTACTTTTTCAATCTTGCTGTCAATGTTTTTCTTTGTTTGTGCTGTTGTGTAAAGGCATACTAATAACCCGAGGAGTGTAAATATTTGTCTCATAACATTTGGTTTTGCTGAATGGATGCCAATTGTTAAAGGATTGCATAAACTTAATAAGATGATGACCTGTTTATAATTAAGGTATCAGGGTAAGGGGGTTCTTTTATTAGTATTTTAATTGGAGAAATCCTTTCAGGCTCATTATTGTCAATGTATGGGCCGTATTTGCACCAGAAGTAAGGCATAGCAATTGAAAAGAGAATTATTAATGTAATCCTCTCTTTCTGTTTAGCAAGGAATTTGTCTAAATTATCTTTCAGGGAAATTCAATTTCTTAATGATTGATTGAAACCGGGTATCTGTCCTGATGAATGTACTAAGCGGATATGTATTAATGCAGGCAAGTATGCATTCCCTTTGTTGATATGCGATTTCCATATACGTTAAAGACTTGTCGTAATCCTTTAAATAATATGAAAGGCAACTGAAAAAAGTAGCAGCTATATATTCTGTTTTTGAACGTAATGATAATTCATCCAAAATAACCTGAATTGCAGATAGGTTATTCGATAGTGAATATATCCAAGCTAATTCTACAAGTGGAAGTGGCTGTCTTTCAGAAACAGTTACTGCCATTTGAAATGCTTCAATCGCCGCTTCATAATTTTTAAGACCGGCAAGATTTAATCCTAAACCTCTGTAACCGGGATAGGAATTTGCTTCTAATTCCAGTGCCTTTTTACTTGCTGTAAGTCCTTCTTCAAATCTGCCGGCATTCATATACATGATCGACAAAATATGATGTGAAATCGCTACCAAGGGCTCAAGCAATTCGGCAGCTTTTTTTGCTTCTAAAATTGCTTTGTCATATTTCTGTTCTACAAAAGTTAAATAGTAGCTATACCAATAATGCGCAGATGCATAATTTGGATTATAAGAAAATACCCGTTCAAATCCATTTTTTGCTTCTTCCCAATTCCAATCATAAAATGTACTGATAAAAGCCAGTGCTGTATAGGCTTCAGATAAAGAAGAGCTTTTTGCAATTGCTTTATTCGCATACATCCGGGCCTTTGGCATTGCATCTATCGTAGGAATAACACAATACAAAGCAAGGATACAATAGGCATCGGCAATTCCGGTGTAGGCAACAGTTAACTCAGGGTCTTTATCCAATGCTAGTTGAAAATATTCAAGGCCTTTGATAATTCCTGTGCCTCGTTTATTAAAATAATATCTTCCTTTTAAATAAAGATCATAAGCCTCTTTATTATCAGTTGGGTTTTTTGTGATATTGGCTTTTTCTTCTTCCAGTAGAGTGATTTTTAATTCTTCTGTGATAGCTAATGCTATTTCGTCCTGGATTGCAAAAAGGTCATCCATATCCCTGTCATATTTTTCCGACCAGATGTGATAACCATCATCAACATTTATCAGTTGTGCAGTTATTCTTAACTTCTGGCCTTGTTTACGAACACTCCCTTCCAGAACATTATGTACATTAAGTTGCTTTCCAATCTCACGGAGATCAATATTTTTTCCTTTAAAGTAAAACGAAGAAGTTCTGCCAGCTACTCTTAGTGACTTTACATGTGCCAGAGAATTTAAAATTTCTTCCGTAATACCATCGCTAAAATATTCCTGATCGGGGTCATTACTCATATTTACAAACGGTAAAACAGCAATACTTTTATTTTTCGTCGTTTCAGTATTTGTATTATTAATATCCGTATCTGGTATTTTTTGAGTATCGTTTTTTATATTTTTATTGGTTAATAAAGTATGTTCAACTTGTACAGCATAGATTTTCACAGGATCTTTTACATTTTTGAGTAGTACTTCTTTTATAAATAGGGAACTGATCCCTTTTTTATTTGAAATATTATTATGAACAACTTCTGAAATATAAATTTTACCACTTTCGGCTTGTGATAATATTCTTGCTGCTATATTAACTCCATCACCAAAAATGTCATCATTTTCGAAAACAATATCGCCAAGATGAATACCGATCCGCAACTTCAGTCCCGAAATTGTTTCGGTGGCTTTTTGTATATTACCAGCACATAGGACTGCATCGGTTGCTGTATTGAAGCAAGTTAGAATTCCATCACCGATTTCTTTTATCCACCGCCCATTGTATTCTTCGATTAAGGGGTGGTGGAGACTTCTGTTTTGTTTTAATATTTCAAATGCTTTTTCTTCATCATGCCCCATTAAAGCAGTATAACCAACAATGTCGGTAAACATTATAGCGGCCAGTTGTCGGTTTTGAAGCACTGCTTTGATGGTTAACTTTAGAAAGTTAAGAAAAATCCCGGCGAAAAGCCGGGATTAAATATTAAAACTCAATTTCGTTGGAATGATAAAGTGTGTTTATGCAACTGCTTTCTTCACCAAATCTGCTGCTTCGCTTAGTAAGATGGCAGACTGTACTTGCAAGCCGCTTTCGTCAATCAGCTTTTTGGCTTCTACTGCATTGGTGCCTTGCAGTCGAACGATGATTGGTATTTGTATGTTGCCCAGCTTTTGATAAGCATCAATAACACCTTGCGCCACACGGTCGCAACGAACGATTCCGCCAAAGATGTTGATAAGGATTGCTTTTACTGCAGGGTCTTTTAAAATTATTTTGAATCCGGCTTCTACCGTTTGTGCATTAGCACTACCACCCACATCAAGGAAGTTGGCTGGTTCGCCACCGCTTAATTTTATCATATCCATAGTTGCCATAGCAAGCCCGGCACCATTTACCATGCAACCTACGTTGCCATCAAGCTTTACAAAGTTCAGGTTGAACTGCCCGGCTTCTACTTCTGTTGGGTCTTCTTCTGTTACATCTCTTAGTGATGCAAGGTCTTTGTGACGCATCAAAGAATTTTCATCTAACCCCATCTTACAGTCAACAGCAATTATTTTATCATCAGACGCTTTGAATAGCGGATTGATTTCTAACATTGAACAATCTAATCCGATGTAAGCATTGTAAAGATTGGTTACAAATTTTACGCAGTTCTTAAATGCCTCGCCACTAAGTCCAAGATTGAAAGCAATCTTTCTTGCCTGAAAACCTAGCAAGCCACCAGAAGGGTGAACCCACTCTTTAAAAATTTTATCGGGAGTGTTGTGTGCAACATCTTCAATGTTCATACCGCCTTCAGTGCTGTACATAATTACGTTCTGCCCTTTGGTACGGTCTAATAATATGGAGAGATAGAATTCTTTTCTTTCGCTTGGACCATCGTAATACATATCCTGCGCCACCAATACTTTGTTTACTACTTTACCAGCAGGGCCAGTTTGTATGGTTACTAATGTGCCGCCCAGAATCTTGTTGGCGAAGTCGCTTATTTCTTCAAGACTTTTACCAACCTTAACACCATTAATGCCTGTTTCTTTTACGGTTCCTTTTCCTCTACCTCCGGCATGTATCTGTGCTTTTATTACTGCAAAGCTGCTGCCCGATTCGTTCTTAATTTGGCGGTAAGCTTCTTCTGCCTCATGTACTGTATTACATGCAAAGCCTTCCTGCACAGGAACATTGTATTTTTTTAATAACTCTTTAGCTTGGTATTCATGTAGATTCATTCTGTAAAGATTTGTGGCGAAGATAAGGATTGTGAATAGTGAATAGTGAATGGTGAATGGGTTTTTTGCAGATGCTGTATCTTTCGGGGATGAAGCTAATGTGTGTTTTATGCTGTATAATTCTTTTTTCCTGCAAAGAGGTACAAAAACTTCATTGGCCGGAAAGTACATCCACCATTACCGGTTCTGAATTTTACAAGCAAGCGGCTGCGATGAACTGGGCTGCCAGAGATTCTTTTGCTGTGAAGGAAATATTGGCAGGAAATGTTCCCGGATTTTTGAGAGAATTTAAACCGATTAATGTTTGGGTAACGGATTCAGCAACGGGTAAAAAAATCAATGCCACTTATTATGTAGCGCCGGATTATTTAAGTATTGGTAGTAATGATGATTGGGCAAGAATAAATATTTCTCCTAAAGCTGCGCAGCAAATTGCGGATGATTTTGAATGTTTTTTGCCAACCAGAAAAATGGTGGATGATATTTACAATGCGGCTATTGTAAAATTGGAACCTGTGCCGATGTATGCTTTCCGTGACAGCACTCCGACGATGTGGCAACACCATTTAATAATAGAAGGCCAGCGAAAGGGTAGAAGCGGATTGATTGCTGGTATAAAAAAAGATGTAGTGATAAGTGGAAAAATTACAAGAGATGGAAGAGCAGACAGAGTGGCTATTTATGGCTGGCATAAGTTAGATGGTAAACCTATTCAACCATTATATACGGGTCATATTTATTGGTGGGTTGATTACAGCCAGGGCATACGATTAGTGTACCGCAATATAAAAGTCGATGGCAAATGGATGGATTATATTGATGTGCTGAAAGACAAAAACCTTCAACGCTTATTGTGCAATGAAGCCTTTTGCGATTATTACCGATATAGTTATTAATAATGCCTTTTCTATAACCTGGGTATAAATTTATAATTAACAAATATGCTGTGTTGATTTACTTTTGTAAGATTATCTTGCAGCGGTTTTGTACCGGTTTGAATAAAATAAAACAGTGCTGAAAAATTTTTCAACATACATACTCTTTTTACTCTTATTTGCTGTTGCTCAACAAAGCTCTGCACAGGAAGAAATATTACAAGGTATAGGTAAGAAAATACGGACTGTTGATGGCAACTCCGGAGGCAGAACCGGATCAACTGGTACAGATAGCTTACATAGGAGAAACAGGAACGAAGATTCAATAACTATTAGCTTCCGGTATTTAGATTCAACGGGTACTTATAAACTTGATTCCTCTATTAGTGATTTTGCAAAACGTTTTCCCATACCCGCCACTCATATTTTTTTAGGAAATACTGGTAATGCTGCTAAATCATTATTGTTTTCTCCTCAGTTTTCATCAGGTTTCAGTACAGGCTTTAATGCTTTTGATATTTACACCTTGAAACCCGAGACGGTTCGTTTTTATAATACAACAAGGCCGTATACGGAATTGAATTACCAGCTGGCAAGCAGGGCGGAGCAGATAATAGATTTAGTGCATACACAAAACTTAAAGCCAGACTGGAATGTTGCATTCAGGTACAGGCTTATTAATGCTCCGGGATTTTTTAAAAATCAAAAAACAAATCATAATAATTATCTGCTGAATTCATTGTATGCTTCTAAGAACAGACGCTACAAGAATTATTTTATGCTTTTGGGGAATAAAATGCAATCATCAGAGAATGGAGGTATCATAGATACGATTGATTATCTCAACCACCCAAATAAGGCTTATAACGATCGTTTCAATATTCCCACAAAACTGGGCGGTGATGAAGCATTCTCAGCCAATTTTTTTTCAACCAATATTACAACTGGTAATAAATACAGCTTGTTTACAGTATTGTTACGACAGCAATATGATTTAGGTAAGAAAGATTCAATTGTAACTGATTCTACAGTTATTCCTTTATTCTTTCCAAGGCTTCGGTTTGAGCATACCTTTTCACTTGAGCAGAATAAATACATTTACCAGGATTATGTTGCCGATTCTGTTTATTACAAGACTTATTATGACACTACGCTTAATAAGCCTGTCGATACATTTCTTTTAAGAGAAACATGGAAAATTATTACAAATGATTTTTCCATTTACCAGTTTCCTGATGCAAAGAATCTTAATCAGTTTATAAAAGCAGGATTAACGATTCAAAATCTGACAGGGGAATTCTCATCCTCAAAAGGAAATTATTATAATTTGTTCGGCCATGCTGAATACAGAAATAAAACTAAAAATCAACAGTGGGATATTGAGGCAAATGGCAAACTATATTTTACAGGATTTAATTCCGGCGATTTCGAAGCTTCTGTAAGTCTGCAACGTTTATTAGGGAATAAAATAGGCTATCTGCAGGTTGGATTTCAAAATACCAATCGATCTCCTTCTGCCATTTATGATAACAGAAGTAGTTTTCACCTGATGAAAGTAAATAATGATTTCAAAAAAGAAAATAACACTCACTTATTTGCTTCTTATTTTCTTCCATCGTTTAAATTCAGATTAACAGGCCATTACTATCTGTTTACTAATTATACGTACATTAAAAATTATTACGAGTTACAACAGGAAAGTTCTTTGTCGAATGTATTGCAAATTGCAATCGAGAAAACAATTAAACTCGGCAAACATTGGAACTGGCATGCGGATATTTATTTTCAGCAGGCAATCGGCAATGCGCCAATCAATTTTCCCGTAATTTATACCCGTAACAGGATTGCATACGAAGGTAATCTTGGGTTTAAAAATCTTGATATTGCAATGGGTGCTGAATTCAAGTATAGAACAGCATATAAGGCAGATGGCTATTCACCGGTGCTTGGGCAATTCTTTTATCAGGATAGTATTACAATCAGCAATCAGCTGCCTGATATTGCAGCCTATGTTCATTTTAGAATTAAACCCTTTAAAGCGTACGTCAGGGCGGAAAACTTAAATACTGCAAGAGCTGCCAATGGTTTTGGGTTTACAAGAAATAATCTTGTTGCGCCGGGCTATGCTTTACCAGGCCTTCAGATAAGAGTAGGAGTGTATTGGAGCTTTGTTAACTGATTGACAATGTTTTGCAATCATTTATGATTCTGCTCAAGGGCACTTTTTTCTACCAGTTTTTGATATTATCTTTGTCGGGTTCATGAAAAAAATACTTACATCAATTGTGCTTGTTTGCTATCTGGCTGTAACCAGCGGATTTGTAATCAATCACCATTATTGTATGGATCGGCTTGCCTCCACACAACTATTCAGCTCTTCTGAAAAAGTATGTGGTAAATGCGGAATGCACACCGATGATTCCGATGGCTGTTGCCGGGATGAAATCAAAGTTGTAAAACTTGTACAAGACCAGAATAAGATTCCGGTTGTTACGTATGAATTCCCTTCAATAGATCAACTCGTAATAGAACCTTCAGAATTTATAGCTGCATTATTTCAAAATACGGACCTACTAGGTCATTCTTACAATCACTCTCCACCTCTTTTATCTGCACAGGATACTTATCTGCAGATTAACGTTTTCAGAATTTGATACTATTTAAGTCTTAGTGTCGTTTCTATAAATACATAGGAATGATGATTTATGTCTGTTATGGTAGATTTCCATGCAGTTTCATTTTAATGTCAATTAACTATAAAAAAATAATTTATGAAATCGTTTAAAATATTTTCAATGGCTGCTTTATTTACAGCCGTATCTATGGTAGCAGTTGCACAAACAAAAACAGAAACTTTTAAAGTATCTGGCAACTGTGGTATGTGTAAATCAAAAATTGAAAAAACTGCTAAAGCTGCTGGTGCGACTGAAGCAAATTGGAATGAGGATACAAAGGATTTGACTGTTACTTATGCCAGCAGTACTACTAATACAGCTAAGATTCAGCAGAAAATTGCAGACGTAGGTTATGACAATGTGGGTTTTAAATCTACCATGGAAGCCTACAATAAATTACCTGGATGCTGCAAGTATGAAAAAGCATCAATGGATACGAATGAGGGTAAGATGGATTGCTGCAAAGATGGCAAGTGTACAAAAGAAGGTCATGATGGTAAAGATTGTTGCAAAGATGGTAAATGCACAATGGAAGGTCATGACGGTAAAGATTGCTGCAAGAAAACTGATAGCAAAATGCCCGCCCGGACGACCGGGTCGGACGGGGACTGTTGCAAAGATGGCAAGTGCACAATGGAAGGACATGATGGCAAAGATTGCTGTAAGAAAGAGGATGCACACAAACATTAATTATTAATCGTAGTACTCCGGCTCATTCCGGAGTACTTTCTAATAAGCTATGATCAAACTATTTAAATCTTTTTTAGTGCTATCTGTTTTTTTAGTGATAACACAAATAAGCAACGCACAGCCAAAACAAGGTAAGGATGCATTTGAAATTGCACTGCCTTCATTGAGTGGCGATACGTTGAAATTATCCTCTTTAAAAGGTAAAGTTGTGCTGTTGGATTTTTGGGCTTCCTGGTGCGGGCCATGCAGATCTGCCAATAAGGACATTGGAAAACTATATTCGAAATTTAAGGATAAGGGTTTTGAAGTGTTCAGTGTTTCTTTGGATGACAATATTAGTGCATGGGAAAAAGCGGTGAAGAAAGATAAAATTACCTGGCAACAGGTAAATGAAAATGGAGGATGGAGCGCAGCAACTGCAAGACAATGGTATATTGAAGCCTTGCCAACAACTTTTTTAATTGATAAGGATGGCAAGCTTTTAGCAATGGACTTATCAGAAAAGCAGCTGGAAAAAGCACTTAAAGATTTATTATAGTATTGCTCATAGCCATGAGGAACATGGATATGAAAAAAATTATTATTTATTTGTTTTTGTTCAATTGTTTTAATGCTATTGGACAAAATAACAATACACAAAAAGACACTCTTGTTACGTTTGAAGTATCTGGCAATTGCGAAATGTGCAAAGCTAGGATTGAAGACGCTGCGAAGGGGAAAGGAGTAAAGTCAGCCGTTTGGGATGTTCGTACAAAAATGCTTACTCTCAATTTTAACCCATCTATTACCACCAGCTATAAAGTGCAAGATCGAATTGCCGATGCTGGACATGATACAAGACTGATTAAATCAGCAGGTATAACTTATAGTGCATTGCCTGATTGTTGCCGATACAGAGATGGTGCAAGCACAGATGATGAAGACTTGGATGATAAAGCAGATACAGAAGTGAATGGCGTAGTCGTAGAGCAAGATGACAAGGGGAATCTTAAGCCATTACAAGGAGCTTCAATTATTATTGCCGGGACATCAGGGGGAATCAGTACCAACGAAAATGGGTTTTTTACAATTACTGTTTCCGGAAAAACTAATATCGTAGTCAGCTATGCAGGTTATCAAACCAAAAGCATTGAAGTTAATGCTGGGCAGCATGTAAACATTATGCTGAACACAAAAAAGGAATTACAAGAAGTAAAGATCACTGCAAGAAAAAGAGCCTCTTTCATTTCCCCGACTTCTGCTATTCGTACATTGGTAATGACAGAGAAGGAATTATTTAAAGCAGCCTGTTGTAATCTTAGTGAAAGCTTTGAAACGAATGCATCCGTTGATGTTTCTTACAGCGATGGTGTTACCGGTTCCAAGCAAATTCAATTGCTCGGTCTTTCAGGAATCTATTCCCAATTAAATGTTGAGAACCTTCCTGGTCCGAGGGGCATCGCTACGCTTTGGGGTTTGAACTATATTCCCGGAACATGGGTGGAAAGTATTCAGCTTTCAAAAGGTGTTGGCTCCGTTGCCAATGGTTTTGAAAGTATAACTGGACAGATTAACGTGGAATTAAAAAAGCCTGAAACAGCTGAACAGCTTTTTGCAAATGCTTATGTAAATAATATGGGCAAGACAGACCTGAACCTGAATCTTGCTAAAAAGATTAACAGTAAATGGTCAACAGGGTTATTATTACATAATGCATTTATGAATAATCCTAATGTAGATTTTAACAAAGATGGTTTCAGGGATATTCCAACAGGAAATCTTTTTTCTGCTTTGAACAGATGGAATTACAATAATAGTAAAACGGTAGAAGGGCAGTTTGGAGTAAGAGTGCTGATTGATAATAAAGTGGGTGGCGAAACAATGTTTGAATCATCCAAAGACCGGTTAACTACTAACCACTATGGTTTAGGAATTGATACTCGGCGTTTTGATGCATTCGCAAAAGTTGGCTATGTCTTTCCAGGAAAAAGTTATAAGAGCTTTGGAGTGCAGTTATCTGCATTTACTCATAAGCAGGATTCTTATTTCGGTCAAACGATTTATGATGCGAAGCAAACTAATTTTTATACCAACCTGATCTATCAGTCCATCATTGGTAATACGAATCATAAATTCAGAACAGGAATAAGTTTTGTGGCAGATAAGTATGATGAATTGTATCGTAACACAAACTACAAGAGAAATGAAAATGTGGGAGGTGCTTTCTTTGAATACACTTACAGTTATTTAAAAAAACTGGACATTATTCTTGGCCTTCGTGGAGATCATAATAGTTTGTACGGTTTTTTTGTAACACCAAGATTTCATCTTCGCTATCAACCAGCAGAGAAAACGACAATTCGATTAGCATTTGGAAAAGGGCAACGTACGGCTAATATATTGGCAGAGAATTCCAGTGTACTCGTAAGTTCAAGGCAAGTGAATATACCAACTGCGGTTGCTGGAAAAGCTTATGGATTGAATCAGGAAGTAGCATGGAGTACAGGTATTACATTGGATCAAAAGTTCCGGTTATTCAACAGAAATGGATCTATTGGTTTAGATTATTATAGAACCAGTTTCAGCAATCAGGCTGTTGTTGATTTTGATAAGTCAGTTCAAGAAGTGAATTTTTATAATCTTGATGGTAAATCATATTCAAATAGTTTTCTTGCTGAATTAAGTTATGAGCCATTTGATAAATTTGAAGTACGTCTTGCGTATCGTTTATTTGATGTAAAAACAACCTATAGCGGAAACTTGTTGGAACGTCCATTTGTATCAAAGCATCGTGGCTTTGCCAACCTGGCTTATGAAACAGGAAGCTGGAAATTCGATTTTACTATTACAGTTAATGGAACAAAACGAATTCCATCAACGATAGGAAATCCGGTAGAGTACCAACTTGATGAAAGATCACCATCCTATACATTGATGAATGCGCAGGTAACAAAAACAGTTGGTAAAAAAAGACCTATTGATATTTATATTGGAGGAGAGAATCTTACAAACTTTTATCAGAAGAATGTAATCATTGCGCCGGATCAACCCTTTGGTCCAAATTTCGATGCGTCAATGATTTGGGGGCCGGTTTCTGGAAGAATGTTTTATACAGGGATAAGATTTAAAATTCAGTAATAAGAACTTGATGCAAGCTGCCCATTTTAAAGTGGGCAGCTTTTTTATGTCTGAAAAATTCTTTTCATTTCAATAATTATATTATATTAGCCTAAACTAATATTTAGACAAGACTAAAAATATATTTATACCCATCGAAATGAAACAGACTTACTCAATAATAATATTCATTTTATTCAGTTATGCTGCATTTACACAAACAGCCAGGCATGGCGAAATTAGAAATGAAGCAACCGGCGAAAATATTCCCGGCGCTACAATTACTTATAAAGATTCATCACAATCTTTAGTCAGTGATGAGCATGGTAAGTTTTCTATTTATCCATCTGAAAAGCAAAGCCTTCTAATAACTGCTATAGGCTTCAAAGAAAAGGAGTATATAGTTGGTGCGCAAGATCGCTTTATCATCTTATTATCTCCATTACAAAAAGAACTGGATGCAGTGGTAATTACAGGAACGATGAGGGCTGTAAGAAAATCCGAAAGTCCGATCGCTGTTGAAGTATATACGCCACAGTTTTTAAAGAAAAATCCTTCGCCCAGTATTTTTGAATCTTTGCAAAATGTAAACGGTGTTCGTCCGCAATTGAATTGCAGTGTTTGTAATACCGGCGATATTCATATCAATGGATTGGAAGGTCCATATACGATGGTAACAATTGATGGAATGCCAATCGTAAGCAGCCTTGCCTCAGTTTATGGATTGTTTGGAATACCAACGCAATTGATAGATAGGATAGAAATTGTAAAAGGTCCTGCTTCTGGTTTGTATGGCTCGGAAGCGATTGGTGGTATGATAAATATCATTACCAAATCTCCTGAGAAAGCTCCGGTGTTCACAGGAAACGTAATGACTACAAGTTGGCTGGAACATACTATTGACCTGGGAACAAAATTTAAAGTTGGTAAAAAAGCAGTTTCATTGTTAGGCATCAACTATTATAATTACCAAAATCCGTTGGATAAAAACAATGATCAGTTTACCGATGTAACGTTACAACACAGGGTTTCCATTTTTAATAAGCTAAGCTTTATAAGAAAGAAGAACCGTGTGGCTACATTGGCCGGTCGTTATTTTACGGAGAACAGATGGGGTGGAGAAATGCGTTGGAATAAAAATTTCAGGGGAACAGACAGCATCTATGGCGAAAGTATTTCCACCAATCGTTGGGAGCTAATCGGTAATTATCAATTGCCGGTAAAAGAAAAAATGATGTTTTCGTTTTCAACAACAGGACATAAGCAGGATTCTTATTATGGAATGATTCCATATAACGGTACGCAACGAATTGCATTTGGTCAGCTTACATGGGACAAACAAGCTGGTGCTGCACATAACCTACTAATTGGTTCTGCGGTACGTTATAATTATTATGATGATAATACTACTGCTACCTCAGATACATTGACAGGCAATAATCAATCAGATAGATATATTATTCCCGGAATTTTTGTGCAGGATGAGTGGAAGTTAAATGAATCACATTCACTTCTTTCAGGTCTTCGCTACGATTATCATCCTATTCATAAAAGCATCATCACTCCAAGGTTCGCCTGGAAATGGACAATGAAGAACAGACAAATACTTCGCTTAAATGCAGGAACCGGTTTTAGAGTAGTGAGTTTGTTTACAGAAGAACATGCTGCTTTGACTGGTGCAAGGGCAGTAGAAATAAAAGAATCATTAAATCCTGAGCGGAGCTTTAATGTCAACCTTAACTACTCAAAATATTTTTCGTTTAACGGAGTTAATTTGAATATTGATGCTTCCACCTGGTATTCTCATTTCTCTAACCAGATTATTCCGGATTATGATACTGATCCCAATAAAATTATTTACGAAAACTTGAAAGGATATTCAGCATCGAAAGGTGTTACGTTAAATCTTGAATTGAATATTGGTCATCGGTTTAAAAGTTTAATTGGCGCAACTATTCAGGATGTTTCCAAAGTAGAAAAAGATGATGCAGGAAAGCGAACAAAAGTTTTGCCGCTTCTCACAGAAAAATGTAGTGGCACTTGGGCTCTCACATATGTATTTCCCAGAGCAGGTTTAACGATTGATTATACAGGAAATATGTACGGCCCGATGCGTTTGCCATTACTTTCTGCAACAGATCCAAGACCAGGATTTTCACCCGTATGGAGCATTCAGAATATACAAGTGACTAAAAGAGTCAACAAATCTGTTGAATTTTATGGTGGTGTAAAAAATCTATTGAACTGGACACCGGCAAAAAATATTCCTTTTATTATTGCCAGATCAAAT
>Ga0138256_10000564_pt1 | contig 40626 bp, 43 predicted proteins | sample KNB2016incub_MG_FD_105486 | JGI IMG/M metagenome (GOLD analysis project Ga0138256, IMG submission 105486) | Active sludge microbial communities from wastewater in Klosterneuburg, Austria - KNB2014incub_MG | ecosystem: Engineered > WWTP > Activated sludge > Unclassified | place: Austria... | reverse complement strand
GGCGAGGAAGATGTACTTCTCGTCCTCCCACGGCACCTCGGCTTCCTTGGTCAGGCGGTGCACGCGCGACCGCGCGACGCGGCGTGAAAAATGGCACCAGTCCGGCGCGATGATTGGGCAGGCAAGGCCGTGGGGGCAGGGCGCAAGAATGCTGGCGCCAGACGCGATCAGCCGCGCGCGGGCATCGAGGATACGCTGCCAGCCGGTGGACGTGCCCGGCTCGACGATCACCAGCATGCCAGATGTCAGCGACCACAGGCGATCGACCAGCCTGTCGCGCTGCTCTGATGAAAGCTCATCGAGCACATAGGCGAGCGTCACGAGATCGGCCGGCGCTAGTCGTTCGCCGCCGCGCGTGACGTCCACATGGCGCCAGTCGATGTGGGCAAGACTGCTGGCCCCCGCCAGCTTCTCACCGATAGCGCGGATAGATGGGCTCGCTTCCAGCAGCGTTACGCTTGCTAGCGCCGGCCACACCGCAGAAGCAGCCCAAAGAACAGTGCCCGGCCCCGCGCCCACATCCAGCGCCGTTCGCGGCGCAAAGTTCGGCGCCCGTTCGGCCGCCGCGGCGAGGCTCGCATGGATTGCTGCATAGGTGGCCGGCATGCGCGTCGCGATATACGCAAGCGCCAGACGCTCATCCGAGATGTGTAGCCGCCCGTCGCGCACCTCATTGCGATAGCGTTGGGAAAGCGCCTTTGAGGCGGTTGCAAGCTCGGCGACGGCAGCGCCCTGCAGCGCCGCGTCCACGGCCTGTCTAAGGCGTAGAGGCATTTCCATGACGCCGTGTGTAGACCGGAAATACCTCGAAACACCACTTGTCTTGCGGGTCGTCGCGTCTGGGCTTAGCTCACCCTCATGAACCGCCAGCAGACCATAGCACGGACGGCCAGCCTCTCCGGCGCGGGCGTTCATTCCGGCAAGCCGGCTCGACTGACGGTTCGACCGGCTGAAGAAGGCGCAGGCGTGCGCTTCGTGCGGACAGACGTGACCGATCGCGATGCGGTGATCCCGGCGCTGGTCACGAAAGTCACCACCACCGAACTCGGCACCAACATGAGCAACGAAGCCGGCGTGTCGGTCGCCACGGTTGAGCATTTTCTCGCCGCCTGTTCGGGCCTCGGCGTCGATAACATCATCGCCGAACTCGATGGCCCAGAACTACCGATTCTCGACGGCTCATCGCGGCCCTTTGTTGACCTGCTGAAGCAGGCCGGCCTGCAGCAGCAGGGCGCGCCTCGCCGCATGCTCAAGATCCTTAAGCCCGTTGAAGTTCGCCACGGCGCCAAGTTCGTGCGACTATCGCCCGGCAAAGGTTTCGAGATGCGCGTCATCATCGATTTCCCGACCAAGGCCATCGGTCGCCAGGAAATTCGATTCGTCATGGCGCCCGGAGCCTTCGCGCGCGATGTCGCGTGGGCTCGCACTTTTGGGTTCGTCCATCAGGCTGAACGGCTCCACGCCATGGGCAAGGGGCTCGGCGCTTCGATGGATAACACCATTGTTGTCGAGGGCGACGCCATCCTCAACCCAGGCGGCCTGCAGGCGGACGATGAATTCGTACGTCACAAACTGCTCGATGTGATCGGCGATCTCTTCCTCGCCGGCGGCCCGATCGAGGGACTCTATGAAGGCGAACAACCGGGCCACGCCTTGAACAATCAATTGCTGCGCGCCGTCTTCGCGGACGCAACAAGCTTTGCCTGGACGTAACGCACCAGCCTGAAGATCCGCCTTGATTTGGCCCGGAAGCTGAGCGCAGAGTACACGTGTAACCTGCTTGGGGACGCACATGCTCCGTATATCACTGGCCGCAGTTCTCGCGCTGATGCTCGCCGCGTGCGGGCAGGATCCCAATGTAACAACGCCCGAATACGCAGCCGCGGACGGTAAAGCCGCCTATGCGCCGATGCCCATGGCGCCGCCGCCGCCGCCGCCGCAAGCCATTATGGAGGAGCAGTCTAGATCTGGCGGCGCGCCCGACATGGATCGCCAGATCATCCAACCCGATCCCAACGCCGGAGGCGGGCAGCCTGCAGGCCAACGTCTGATCGCCTACACGTACAATTACGGCTTCAAGGTCCCCGCGACGGCCATGCAGGCCCTGCTCGATGCGCACAAGAAGCAGTGCGAGGATGCCGGCCCTGTCAAGTGCTACGTCGTCAACTCGTCCATCAGCGGCCTTGGTGAAGACCAGTCCTACGGCCAGATGACCTTGCGCGGTTCGGCTGATTGGGTGCGTACATTCCGCTCCGGCATGAGCGAAGGCCTGAAGCCCTTCAACGCCACGCTCGACAGCAACAGCGACAGCGCTGAAGACCTCACCGTCAACATCGTCGACAGCGAAGCGCGCCTGCGCTCGCTCAAGACCATGCGCGACCGCCTCGAACAGCTCCTCCGCGATCGCCCGGGCAAGCTCGGCGACCTGCTCGAGATCGAGCGCGAGTTCGCACGCGTGCAGGGGGAGATCGATTCTTCCGAATCCATCCTGGCGCAGATGAAACTGCGCGTCGCCATGTCGGTGCTCTCGCTCAACTACACCGCCAGCTTCCCGCCGGGGTCAGAATCGGTCTGGCGTCCGGTCGGCGACGCCTTCGGCGGGTTCGAGGCCAGCTTCGCCGGCGCCTTCGCGGGAATCATCCGGTTCATCGCCGAGATGCTCCCGATCGTCATTTTTGGCGGGCTTGTCATCTTCGCTATCCTCGGCGTGCTGCGCTGGCGCGGAAGAGGGCGGAAAAAGCCCGCTGTTCCGGCGCCATCCACGCTAAAGCCGTAAATCGGGCCTATAAGGCCGCAGCTAATGGCCTTGGACGGCCCCCGGGCCTTGGTCTAGAACGTGCCCGGTCTCGCGTTTTCGCAGTGAGGAATTCCATGCGTTCCACCGCATTCAGGACGGCCCTGGCCGCAGGCGCCGCATTGGCGGCTACGGCCTGCGCGGGCAACCGCGAGGAAGTCGCCTATGTCGAACGGCCGGTGGAAACCATCTACAACGAAGCGCTCGTTCGGCTTGACCGCAATAACTGGGATCAGGCCGCTGCGCAGTTCGACGAAGTACAACGCCAGCACCCTTATTCCCCCTGGGCCCAGCGCGCCATGCTGATGTCGGCCTACGCGCACTACCGTTCGCGCGATTACGAGAAAGCCATCTCCAGCGCGCAGGAATACATCTCCCTGCACCCGGGCGGCGACGGCGCCCCTTATGCCTACTATCTCTTAGCCATCTGCCAATTCGACCAGATCATCGACGTCGGCCGCGACCAGGCCCGATCGGACCTCGCCCTGCTGGCGCTAAACGAGGTGACGGCTCGCTTCCCTGAATCCGATTACGCACGCGACGCCTCACTAAAGACCGACATGGTCATGGACCAGCTGGCCGGCAAGGAAATGGAAGTGGGTCGTTACTATCTGCTGCGCGGCGAACATCTCGCGGCAATCAACCGCTTCCGCACGGTCGTCACCGAATACCAGTCCACCACCCACGTACCGGAGGCGCTGCATCGCCTCGTCGAGTCGTATCTTTCGATCGGCCTCATCGGACAGGCGCAGCAAACCGCCGCCGTCCTCGGCCACAACTATCCCGGCTCCAATTGGTATTCGGACAGCTACGCCCTGATGCAGGGCCAGGGCGTCGAACTTCCCGCGCCGCCGGACGCCAAAGCCGGCTTCAACCTCTTCGACCGCATCGGCAAGCTGGTTTTCTAGCTCGGCCGATTAGAGACGAAAAAACAAAACGGCCCCACGATCGCTCGCGGGGCCGTTGCTGTTTCAGCTTTCGCTCAGGCTAGTGGTGCGCCGCTTTCAGGGCCTTCACCGCCTCAAGCGTCTTGTCGATATGACCCAGCGCCTGCATGTCGGTGTAGGCGAGCACGATCTTGCCGTCCGGCGCGATCACGTACGAGGTGCGGTCGCTCCAGTCAGGACGCTGGCCGAGCACGACGTTGTAGGCTTTCACCGTATCACCGCTAACCGCAGCGATCGGGAATTTGTCACGGCAATGCTCTTTCGAGAATTCGCCGAGACGCGCGAGGTTCTCCGAAGCGCTTACCATCTTGCCGTCCGCCATGGCGGCGCCAGCGGTAAGGCCGATCAGCGTCGCGCCGGCGGCCTTGAACTCTTCGGCCTTATCAGCGAACGCGGCGGTCTCGATCGTGCAGCCCTTCGTGAAAGCGGCGGGGAAGAAGTACATCACCACCGGACCTTTCTTCAGCGCTTCCGAAAGCTTGAAGGTGAACTCGTTGCCGCCCAGCATGCCCTTGGCGGAGAACTCGGGCGCAGTGGCGCCCGTCTCAAGCGCGGCGAAGGCGGGGGCGGCGATAGCGGCAGCGGCGACAAAGGCGGCCGCGGCGATAAATTTCTTCATGATGATCTCCCAGGACCGGCCTCGGCCGGAAGCCTGCTTATCGCGCCTCTTGGCGCGCGCGTCACGCTCGCACGCCATCACGACTGCGTTCTCGCATTTCGTTTTCGTCACAGAGAAAGTTGTTCTCCGACCGCACGCCGCGTAAACCCGTCACAAAGCATGTTCTCTTTTCGTTCTTTTCATGCTAGGGGCCTTAGTCATGCTGACCGGTCTCACAATTCGGGACTTCATTCTGGTGCGCGCCTTGGATCTCGATCTGGGCGGCGGCTTCAGCGCGCTCACGGGCGAAACCGGAGCGGGCAAATCGATTCTCATGTCCGCCTTGGGTTTTGCGCTTGGTGCAAGGGCCGGACAGGGGCTTATCCGTCCGGGCGCGGACGCAGCGAGCGTTACAGCAGCGTTCGATGCAGGTCCGGATCATCCCGTGCGCGCGCTCCTGTCCGCGCGCGGTCTCGACGAATTGCAGGACGAGCCGCTGGTCTTGCGCCGCGTGATGCGTAAGGGCGGGCCAGCGCGGGCTTTCCTCAACGACCATCCTGTCAGCGCCAGCCTGCTTGAAGAGGCCGGCGCATTGCTTGCCGATATCCACGGCCAGCACGAGGGCTTGGGCCTTCTCAATCCCTCACGCCATCGTGTCCTGCTCGATGCGTGGGCGAAGTCGGATGCGTTGCTCGCCGAGACCGGTCGGGCATGGACCGCGCTGCGCTGCGCAGAGGAGGTGCGTCTGGCGCTCGAGGCGCGCATCTCCCGCGCCACGTCGGAACGCACCTGGCTCGCTCATGCGCTTGAAGAACTCGACGCGCTCGATCCGCAGGAAGGCGAAACGCAGAAGCTCGCGCTCGACCGCGCTGCCATGCAGGCGGGCGAGCGCGTAGCCGAGGCGCTGGAATCCGCAGCCCATCTTCTCGCCAAGGCGAATGTCGAAGGCGCTCTCGCAAACGCCGGCCGCGCCGTCTCGCGCGCGCTATCCGCGCCGGGGTTGACGGGCGAGGGCGCATCCTCGCAGCTTGCCGTGCGCATGCGCGCCGCTTGCGAAAGCCTCGAACGCGCACTGATCGAGACAGGCGAAGCGCGCTCCGCGCTCGATAACGCCGCCAGCACCTGCGAATTCTCGCCTGCCGCGCTCGAAGCGTCCGAAACGCGCCTGTTCGCGCTGCGCGCCGCCGCCCGCAAACACGACGTCGATTCGGATCAGCTCGCCGCCTTGCGCCGCCGCCTGCGTATGCAGCTCGACGAGATCGAACATTCCGACGGCGCGCTCACCCTGACGCGGGATGCAGAATCAAAGGCGCGCGCCGCCTATGACGCCGCCGCCACGAAGCTGACGGCAAAGCGCGAAGCCGCTGCGAAGAAGCTGGCCAGGGCGGTGTCTGACGAACTCGCCCCGCTCAAGCTCGCAAAGGCGAAGTTTCGCGTCTCGGTGACGCAAAAGGCTGAGCCCAGTCCCGCCGGCCGCGACGACATCGCCTTCGAGATCGAAACCAATGCCGGCGCGGGCTTCGGCTCGCTCGACAAGATCGCCTCGGGCGGCGAGATGGCGCGTTTTGCGCTCGCCGTCAGCGTCTGCCTCGCCGGATCATCGCCCGCCGGAACGCTGGTGTTCGACGAGGCCGATATGGGCGTGGGCGGCGCGGTCGCCGCCGCCATCGGCGAACGCCTCGCCCGGCTGGGCAAGGACAAGCAGGTCCTCGCCATCACCCATTCTCCACAGGTGGCCGCCGCCGCCACACGCCAGCTCAAGGTCTCCAAGGCCGATGCCGGCGGCGAGGTCGTCACCTCGGTCGACATGCTGGGCGCAAAAGCCCGCAAGGAAGAGATCGCCCGCATGCTTGCCGGGGCCAGTGTGACGAAAGAAGCGCGCGCAGCCGCCGGAAGATTGTTGGCTGGCGCATGACCGCCGGTTAAGAAGCGGGCATGCCAAAGCCGTCCACCCAAACACCTGTCGATAAACTCACCAAGGCCGCCGCCAAGGCGGAGCTGAAAAAGCTCGCCGCTGCGATCAGCACTGCCGACGCCGCCTATTACCAGGAGGACGCGCCAGAAATCACCGACGCCGACTATGACGCGCTCCGCAATCGTCTAAATGCGATCGAGAAACACTTTCCCGACCTGAAACACGTCGAAAGCCCCAGTCAGAAAGTCGGCGTCGCGCCGGCAAGCGGCTTCGGCAAGGTCACGCACCTCAAGCCGATGCTGTCGCTCGACAACCTCTTCGCGGACGAAGACGTCGTCGACCTGATCGCCCGCATCCGCCGCTTCCTCAATCTCAAGGTTGACGACGAAGTCGCCATGACGGCCGAGCCGAAGATCGACGGCCTGTCATGCTCGCTGCTCTACGAAGACGGCGTGCTTGTACGCGCCGCCACGCGTGGCGATGGCGCGGTTGGCGAAGACGTCACCGCCAACGTTCGCATGATCAGGGACGTGCCCGAGAAACTGAAAGGGAAGGGTCATCCCGCCCGGATCGAGGTGCGTGGCGAGATCTATATGCTGATGTCCGACTTCGAACGTCTGCGCGAAGCAGAGGCGGAAGCCGGTCGCAAGGTCCCCGCCAACCCGCGCAACTTCGCCGCCGGCAGCCTGCGCCAGAAAGATCCGGAGATCACCCGCGCCCGACCGCTGAAACTCTTCGCCTACACTTGGGGCTTCGTCTCGGACGAGTTCGCGAAGACACAAACCGAAGCCGTCGAGAAATTTAAATCCTGGGGGCTCCCGGTCAATTCGCAAATGAAGCGAGCCACCGATGCCGAGGGCTTGCTGAAAATCTACCACGACATCGAAGCCCGCCGCGCCGGGCTCGGCTATGACATCGATGGTGTCGTCTACAAGATTGATCGCCTAGACTGGCAAGATCGACTCGGCTTTGTCTCGCGCAGCCCTCGCTGGGCCGCCGCTCATAAATTCCCCGCGCAGCAAGCTATCACCCAGCTTCTCGGCATCGACATCCAGGTCGGCCGCACCGGCAAGCTCGCGCCTGTCGCGCGCCTCGCGCCCATCAATGTCGGCGGCGTTGTCGTTTCCAACGCCACGCTCCACAATGAAGACGAGATCGCGCGCCTCGGCGTGCAGCTGAAGGATTTCGTCGTCGTCCAGCGCGCCGGCGACGTCATCCCGCAGATCGTTCGCGTTGTCGAAGACAAGCGCCCGAAGGACGCAACGCCCTTCAAATTCCCGCACACCTGTCCATTCTGCGGTTCCGAAGCCGTGCGCGGCTCGGGCGATGGCGAGGAAGACGTCGATCGCCGCTGCACCGGCGGCCTCGTCTGCCCGGCGCAGGCGGTCGAGCGCCTCAAATATTTCGTCGCCCGCCGCTCCTGCGACATCGAGGGCCTCGGCGCGAAGCAGGTCGAGGAATTCTTCGAAGCCGGCGTCATCACCGCTCCCCAGCACATCTTCATGCTCGACGAGCAGATCGCCAAAGCCGGCAAGCCGCCGCTGGAAGAGTGGGAAGGTTATGGCGAAACCTCCGCTAGGAAACTCCGCGACGCCATCGACAAGGCGCGCACCCAGCCGCTGGATCGTTTCATCAACGCCCTCGGCATCCGCCACATCGGCGAAACCAACGCCCTCTTGATCGCTCGCCACTTCGGCACGTTCGAGGCGCTGCAGGACGCCGTGGCCGACGCCGCCGCTCAGCGCCCCAACGACGCCTATCGCCGCCTTGAGAACATCGAAGGCGTCGGCCCCGGCGCGCGCGACAAGCTGCTCGCAGCCGCAGCCGAGCTTCCGGCAAAGCAACCCGTCACCGCAGACGAATCGCTCGAGACCGCGCTCGCCAGCATCACCGGCCTCAACAAGACCACGCGCGCAGCTCTCGCCGGCGAATACGCCGACTGGTCGACTTTCCGCCGCGCGGTTCAGTCCGCCGCAATGGGCCAACCCGGGGAAGACCTCATCGCGCTGGGGGCCATCAACGGCCTCGGCTCCGTCGCCGCCGAAGCCCTCGTCGATTTCTTCGCCGAAAAGCACAATCGCGATGTCCTGAAGGTGCTGCTCCAGAACGTCACCGTCACGCCCCACCGGATCGCCGACACATCCAGCAGCAAGGTCGCCGGCAAGATCGTCGTCTTCACCGGCTCGCTGGAAAAGATGACGCGCGACGAAGCCAAGGCGCAGGCGCTTCAACTCGGCGCCAAGGTCTCCGGCTCCGTGTCCAGCAAGACAGACCTCGTCGTCGCCGGCCCCGGCGCAGGCTCCAAACTGGCCGACGCGCAGAAGCATGGCGTCACCGTCCTCACCGAAGACGAATGGCTGAAACTGGTCGGCAAGGCCTGAACGCGAGCCATTCGCAATCACTCTTGGGATAGGGAACCCACCTGCCGATTCGCCTAGCGTCGTTCCTGAAGGACTGACACACACGACGATCCAACGCTTCACGATCTGGCTGGCAATCGCCGCCGCTGGCGCAATGCTGGCTGGCGTCTCGCTTCTCGGACCACTCGGCGCCGGCCCCGCCGTTTAGAACCCCATCGGGGTCTTCTTGATGAACGCCTTTTCGGCGCTCGTGGAAGTCCGCCCCAGGATCTCATTGCGATGCGGGAAGCGTCCGAACTTCTTGATCACGGTCGCATGCCGCTTGGCGAAATCGTACGCGCTCTCGAAATGCGCCTTCATCTCCGGCGTCGCTTCGGCCAGCAGCTGCGAAAATTTCTCGACACTGCGCCGCTGGTCAGTCGCGGATTCCGAATGCTCCAGCGGCATATAAAGAAACCAGCGCTCTACCGGCTTCAGCTTCATGTCGTCGCCATTCGCCATGGCGTCCTTGCACAGCCGCAGCGCGATCGGATCGTTCTCGAACGCTCCGGGCGCGCCACGGAAGATATTCCGCGAGAACTGGTCCAGCGCGATCACCGCGGCCAACCTCTGTTGCGCGCCGGTCGCCGCCCAGCGATACGCCTCTCCCGAGGCCAGCTTCGCCACGACATCGGTAAAGCGATACGCGATAATGCGATCGAGCTGGAAGCCGCCGCCAAACCATAGCGTCATCCGGTCTTGCATCGCCTGCGGCCGCTCGGTCGCATAGCCGAACCAGTAATGCAGGATCGTCCCCCACGTCTCATCGACATCGGTGCGGACATACTTGTTGCTGTAAGGATCCTCGTCCTCGAACGCCACCGGCTCGGCAGACATGTTGCGGCGGCGCAGCCATTCATCGCGTTCATCCGCGCCCGGCCGGATCGGACCAGACTCCAGCGCCCGCGGCGAGAGCGGAGCGCCTTCCAGGTCGTCGATGAAGATGCGGCCGTTCTCCGTCATCTGCATTCCAAAGCTTTCAGCCGTTCACCGCCTCTTTCGCTCGCGTCGCCACGATCATGTAGTTGACGGCGGCGTCGCGTCCCAAAGTCCAGCGTCCCGAAAGGGGCGAGAATGAGACGCCGACAGGCTCCTGCACAGCAAGCCCGGCGCCGGTCAGCGCGGCGCTGGCCTCGGCCGGCTTTACGAATTTCGACCAGTCATGTGTCCCAACCGGCAACCACCGCAACACATGCTCCGCGCCCACCACGGCCAGCGCAAACGCCTTGGCGGTACGGTTAAGCGTCGCAATCACCATCAGCCCCCCCGGCGCCAGCAGGCCCGCACAGTCAGCCAGGAACTGCACAGGATCGGCGACATGCTCTATCACTTCCAGCGCCAGAACGATGTCGAACTTCGGCTCTCCGCCGTGGATCAACCCCTCAACCGTCCCCACGCGATAATCAACATCCACATGAACCTGGTCGGCGTGGACCATCGCCGCCTTTATGTTCTTGTCGCCTGCGTCGACCCCCACCGCATGGGCGCCCAGCCGAGCCATCGGCTCGGTCACGAGCCCGCCGCCACACCCCGCGTCGAGCAGCCGCAGGCCCTCCAGCGGCCGCCGGCTGTCCCCATCCAGCCCAAAATGGGCCACCGCGGCATCGCGGATAAAGGTCAGCCTTGCCGGGTTGAATTTGTGCAGGGGGGCGAACTTGCCGGTGGGCGACCACCAGTCCGCAGCCATTGCCCGAAACTTGTCGATTTCCGCCGGATCGACGCTCGGCGCCTCGGGAATCGTCTCGTCTCGAACAAGGGTCTTGCCCATTGGATAACTTCGCTTATTGCGTCTGCCGACTGGTCCCGGCTTCGATACACATGTCGTTCGCCGGGGGTGGGAGGTCAATGCGGCTCCGTGAGGGAGTTCCTGTCCGATCGCCTGCCGGTTGTGGAACTTAGCAGATCTGGAAGCCGCCTTCATGAATCGCCTCGTGCTGAAATTCGGCGGTACGTCGGTCGCCAATCTCGAGCGGATTGCGCATGTGGCGGATATCGTCGCCGCGCGCCGCGCCGAAACCCGTGCGATCGCCGTGGTTGTGTCCGCCATGTCGGGGACGACAAACCAGCTCGTCGAATGGACCAAGGGCGCCGCCGGCCCGGATCTGCACGGCAAGGATTATGATGACGAATACGACGTCGTCGTCGCCTCGGGCGAACAGGTCACGGCCGGCCTTCTCGCACTGGCGCTGCGCAGGAAGGGCCTTAAAGCCCGCTCTTGGCTCGGCTGGCAGCTCAAGCTCAACACCGATGAGGCGCACGGCAAGGCGCGCATCACAGGCTGCGATAACCCGGAATTCATCCGCTCGGTCGATTCGGGTGAGATCGCTGTCGTCGCCGGCTTCCAGGGCGTAGACGAGAACGGCCGCGTCTCGACGCTTGGCCGCGGCGGATCGGATACATCGGCGGTCGCCGTCGCCGCAGCCCTCAAGGCGTCCCTCTGCGACATCTACACGGACGTCGATGGCGTCTACACCACAGACCCGCGCATCACGTCGAAAGCGCGCCGTCTCGAAAAGATTTCTTACGAGGAGATGCTGGAGCTTGCCTCGCTGGGCGCAAAGGTTCTGCAGACCCGCTCGGTCGAACTTGCGATGAACCATCGCGTTCCCGTGCGCGTGCTCTCTTCCTTCGAAGGCCCTGTGCCTTCACCCAATACCGGAACGCTCGTGTGCGATGAGGAACAGATCGTGGAAAAGCAGGTAGTCAGCGGCGTCGCTTATTCGCGGGACGAAGCCAAGTTCAGCATGATCGGCGTGGAAGATCATCCCGGCGTCGCCGCCACCATCTTCGGCGCGCTCGCCGATGCCGGCGTCAACGTGGACATGATCGTTCAGGCCTCCGCGAAGACGGAAGGCCGCCAGAACATCGTGTTCACTTGCCCGGATCGCGACGCTTCGCACGCTAAGGCTGTCATCGAGGGCCTCGGCAAGAAAGTGGGCTATGAGAGCCTCACCGTGGCAAGGGATGTGGCAAAGGTCTCGGTTATCGGCGTCGGAATGCGCAGCCATGCAGGCGTCGCCAAGACGATGTTCCAGGCGCTTTCGGACAAGGGCATCAACATTCAGGTCATTTCGACGTCGGAGATCAAGATTTCCGTCCTGATCGATGCATCCTATACCGAGCTTGCCGTCCGTGCCTTGCACACAGCATACGGGTTGGACTCGGATTGATCAGGGGGCTTGAGGGCCCCGAACGGAGCGGCCTTCAGTGAGCGACCGCAACAAGCCAGGTGACAAGGGCGGCATGCCGCCTCGTCCGCCCGCAGGTGGCGGCGGGGCGAAGCTTCTGCTGTCGCGTCTGCGTGCGCTCATGGCCAATCAGGCGCAAGATCCAAAGCGTCTCGACCGCGTCGTCGAACTCATCGCCAACACGATGGTGGCGGACGTCTGCTCGATCTACCTGCGCTCGGAAGACGAAAGCCTGCTGCTGATGGCGACGCGGGGCCTGCGCCCCGAAGCCGTCGGCCGCACGCGCATGCGCGAGAATGAAGGTCTCGTCGGCCTCGTTTCCGCCACCGCCCGCCCGTTACGCCTCACCGACGCCTTCTCGCACCCGCGCTTCTCCTACCGGCCGGAAACCGGCGAAGACCCGTTCCACTCTTTCCTTGGCGTGCCGATTCTGCGTGGCGGCCGCGTGCTCGGCGTGGTCGTCGTCCAGAACCGCACCGAACGGGCTTACGACGACGAGGAAGCCGAAGCGCTCCAGACCGTCGCGATGGTGCTGGCCGAACTAGTCGCCGCCGCCGCCGATACGATCAGCGCCGGCCTGCGCCAGACCCGCCCCGTCGAGCTGCATGGCCGCGTGCTCAACGAAGGCCTCGCAACCGGCAAGGTCCACCTCTACGACCCGGTGGTCCCACCCACGCAACTATTCGCCGCCGACGCGGAAGAGGAAGAGCGTCGCCTCAACGAAGCGCTCGACGCCTTGCGCGCCTCGATCGACGCGATGCTGACGCGGGCCGGTCCGGTCCTGTTCGGCGAAAGCCGCGACGTGCTCGAAACCTACCGCCTCTTCGCGCATGACCCCAGCTGGGAAGCCCGCCTCGTTGAAGCCGTCCGCACCGGCCTTTCCGCGGAAGCCGCCGTCGACCGCGTCCGCCGCGAACACCGCGCCCGCCTTGAAAGCGCGCGCGACGCCATGGTGCGCGAACGCATGCACGATCTCGAGGATCTCGAGAATCGCCTCCTGCGTCAGCTCAACGGCGATGACGGCGGCCGCGAAGCGCCGCGTGGCTCGATCCTGGTCGCCAGCCGCATCGGACCCGCCGAACTCCTCGAATACCGTGACAGCGGCCTTGCCGGCATTGTCCTCGAAGAAGCCGGCGCCGGCTCCCACGCCGCCATCGTCGCCCGCGCCATCGGCGTGCCTGCCGTCGGCGGCCTCACCGGCCTCGTGACCCGCGCCGAGGACGGCGATCTGATGATCATCGATGGCGAGGGCGGCATCGTCCACATCCGGCCCGAGGCAGAAATCGTCACCAATTTCCACGCCCGCATGGCCCTTTCGGAGCAGAAGCAGGCCGAACTCTCGCTTCTGCGCGACAAACCCGCCATCACCACCGACGGCGTCGAGATAGACCTCTTTATCAACGCTGGTCTCTCGTTCGACCTCGACCATCTGGACGAAGTCGGCGCGAAGGGCGTCGGCCTGTTCCGCACCGAATTCCAGTTCATGGCCTCCGAAACCATGCCGGGCCTCGACGAGCAGTCGACCTTCTACAAGTCCGTCATTGAGCGGGCGGGGGATCGCCCCGTCGTCTTCCGCACCATCGACCTCGGCGGCGATAAGATCGCCCCCTTCATGGGCCGGCGCGAGCGTGAGGAAAACCCGGCCCTAGGCTGGCGGGCTCTCCGCATGGCGCTCGACCATCCGTTCTTCTTCCGCCGCCAGCTCCGCGCCCTGATCCGCGCCTCGCGCGGCAAGACGCTGCGCCTGATGTTCCCCATGGTTACCACCGTGGAGGAATTCGAGGCAGCCCGACGTCTTCTCGACAGCGAAATGGAATGGGCGATCAAGTTCGGCCGCGACTTGCCCAACAAGCTCCAGGTCGGCGCCATGGTCGAAACCCCCTCGCTGGCGTTCTCGATCGACCAATTGAAAGGCAAGGCCGACTTCCTTTCGATCGGCACGAACGACCTGATGCAGTTCTTCTTCGCCGCCGACCGCGACAATGCCCGCCTTTCCGGCCGTTACGACATCCTGTCCCATCCTGCGATGCGACTGCTGCTCCGCATGCGCCAGCGCGCCGACGAAGCGGACCTGCCGATAACCGTTTGCGGCGAGGCCGGCGGCCGCCCGCTCGAGGCTTTGGCCCTGATTGCGCTTGGTTATCGGCGGTTATCCATGCAGTCTGCACGCATCGCCCCGATCAAGCTCCTGGTCCGCTCGGTCGACCTGTCGGCGCTGGCGCCGCGCGTGCAAGCCGCCCTGGACAGCGGTGAAGGCTCGGTCCGCAAGACCATGCTCTCCATCGCCCAAGACTTCGGCGTAAAAATCTAGCTCCGGCGAAGATTTAGGAAGATTAACGTTGTGGCCCTGATCCCGCCACCTTACCTTCGTAATCACTTGTTAGGGCGGTGGGCGTAAGGCGGAACGGCATGTCCAATGGGACGTTTGCCCTTCCGTTTCGGACAAACAAATGAGCGGCGTGGCCAAAGACGACACCAACCCCAACCAGCCTACCGATGGATCGGCTTCCGCGCCTGACGCCGGAACGATAGACACGTCGGCTGCATCGGTTCCCCCGAAGGATGACGCCGAAGCTCGCGCTGCCCGCCGCAACGCGCCCTTCCTCCGTGTCGTCACCGACAACGATCCCGATTTCGGCGCCCCGAACGCAGCGGACGCTCCACACCAGCGCATCGGCGCCATCATTCGCGCCGCGCGCGAGAACGCCGGCTACACGCTGGAACAGGTCTCGAAAGAGACGCGCGTCCACCTCAGCCACCTCCGCGCCATCGAAGAGATGACGCCGAACCTGCTCGGCGCGCCAGTCTACGCGAAGGGCTACATCAAATCCTACGCTCGCTTCCTCGGCATGGACGAGCAGATCACGCTCGACCGCTACCTGTCCGAGTGCGCGATCCTCAAGGATCCCGAGAAGCAGGACATCGCACCGCCCGCCACGTCCAAGGCGCGTAAGCTTCCCGTCGCCGTGCCGATGCTCGGCATCCTGATCGTCGGCCTGGTCGGCGCCGGCGCTGTGTTCTTCCTCGCCAATGGCGACAAGCAGCCCACCGTCGCGGCCGATCCGGCCGCCGCTGAAGCCGCAGCCACGGCCGCCGCCGCCACCGAAGCCGCTAACGCGGTCAGTCAGCGCCTGCGCATCGTCGCGCTGCGTCCCGGCTCGGTCGAGGTTCGCTCGGCCAAGGGCGACAAGTATGTCCACCGCGATTTCGTCGCCGGTGAAAGCTACCCCGTCCGCGTCGGCGCCGGCTGGACCGTTTCGGTCAGCGACGGCTCGGCCTTCGAATGGCGTCTCGGCGACCAGTCGCTCGGCCTGCTGCAGCCCGAAGGCGGCCAGGTCTATTCGCAGAACGTCGATCTCGCGGCCCAGCGCCAGCCGATCGTCACCGAAGTCCCGATCGATCCGTCGCTCGCCGCCGAAGGTGTTACGGCTGCCGCGCCGCCGGCCAACGGCCTCGCCCTGCCTGCCACGGGCGCCAATCCGGCCGCCCCGCCGAAACCGCGCGCGCCAAAGCCGCAATCGACCGTCCCGCCGCCGCGCGAACAGCCGGCTGCCCAGGCCCCGGTCGCGCCGCCGCCGCCTAAGGACCCGGCCTTAGCGGCCTATCCCGACCAGTAATCACCGTAATGATTGAGCTTTCGCCAGCCGCACGACCTTCCGTCGTGCGCCAACATGCGATGAGGCAACCGTCTTTACGGCGCACGCTGAACGCGCCAAATGCATAACGGCTGACAAGCGGCGATCCTGATGAGCCAAGACATCCACCACCTTCGCCCATGGCGCACGATCACCCGGCGCAAGTCGCGCCAGATCCGCGTCGGCAGTGTCCTTGTCGGCGGCGACGCGCCGATCACCGTCCAGTCGATGACCAACACGCCGACCTCGGACGCCAGGGCCACCATCGACCAGATCCGCGGCCTCGAAGAGGCCGGCGCCGATATCGTCCGCGTCTCATGCCCCGACGAAGACTCGACCGCCGCGATGCCGGAAATCTGCCGCGCCGCGAAAGTGCCGATCGTCGCCGACATCCACTTCCACTACAAACGCGGCATCGAAGCCGCCAAGGCCGGGGCCGCCTGCCTCCGCATCAACCCAGGCAATATCGGCAACGCCCAGCGCGTGCGCGAAGTCATCCAGGCCGCCAAGGATCATGGCTGCTCGATGCGCATCGGCGTCAATGGCGGTAGCCTCGAACGCCACCTGCTCGAGAAGTATGGCGAGCCATGCCCGGAAGCGATGGTCGAAAGCGCGCTCGATCACGCGCGCATCCTCGATGACAACGACTTCCACGAATACAAGATCTCGGTAAAGGCCTCCGACCCATTCCTCACGGTCGCGGCCTACCACCAGCTCGCCGACGCCACCGATGCGCCGCTCCATCTCGGCGTCACTGAAGCCGGCGGCCTGCGCACCGGCACCGTCAAATCCGCCATCGGCATCGGCTCGATGCTCTGGGCCGGCATCGGCGACACTATCCGGGTCTCGCTCTCGGCTGAGCCCGTCGAAGAGATCAAGGCCGGCTACGAAATCCTGAAATCGCTCGGCCTGCGCACGCGAGGCGTCAACATCATCTCGTGCCCGTCCTGCGCGCGTCAGGGTTTCGACGTCATCCGCACGGTCGAAGCGCTCGAAAAACGCCTCGCCCACATTTCGGAGCCGATCTCGCTTTCAATCATAGGTTGCGTCGTCAACGGCCCCGGCGAAGCCACTATGACCGACCTCGGCTTCACCGGCGGCGGCAAGGACGCCGGCATGATGTACGTCTCCGGCAAGCCCGACCACAAAGTCGGCAACGCCGACATGATCGACCGCATCGTCGCCCAGGTCGAAGCCAGAGCCGCCATCCTCCGCACGGCCCGCGAATCCGCCGCCAAGGCGGCAGAGTAGGGCGCACTCACCACACGAGCCACACTAGACGATCATTCTCGGGCTTGTGCCGAGAATGGCCGTAGGGATGTCTCCTCCATCCCCAATTCCGCCACCCAAATTGGGGGACAGCTGTTTATCAAAACGCCGCACCACAACGCTCCGTGCAGCGTTAGCTGTACGACAGCCGACCCCCCACTCTGTAAGACCTGAGCGATACTCATGGCCCCTGTATCGCTGGCTGGTCGTCCTCTTGCGCATCCGCTTCCCGCTGCACCCCGTGGCCCAGCTGCACGAAGTCCGCTCCGGTGTCATCGACATGCTGGCAGATCCCGACTGGATCGCAGAGTTTGAGTTCAACACTGACGCCCGCGCCCTGCTCGAAGGCATGATCGCCTCGGCCGAAGAAGGCGTGAAGCTCTTGATCGACGAGCGCCTGCCAGATCCTCGGCATGCCGTACTTTTACACCCGCCGCCCACAGGAGCATTCGCCCTGCAGCGGCCGCGCGATAGCCGAAATCATCGCCTGCCTCAATCGCGTGCTCGCCTTGCAAGACCGTCTGGAAGACTTCGCCGGGCGCGGCGCGCCTTTCAACGTCTCGATTGCCGATCACCTATTCCCCACTGCCTCGCAGCCAACCGCGAGACCGCACCCGCGCGCCTAGACCTTCTCGCTGATCCTGATCGCCGCGCGGCAGCCGAACCGGATCAGCGCCGACAGCACTGGATAGGCAGGCGCCTGGGCAGCACCCTCAGCAGCCGCCAGTTCTTTATGCGCCACTTCCTCGTCGCGGAACTTCGTCATCCGTGCTGCAAGCTCGGTCTCGCCGGCCGCTTCCAGCTCGGTGATCTGGTCGCCGTAATGCTCTTCGATCACCGTCTCGACAGCCTCGGTGCAGGCATGCGCCGCTTTCTCGCCGAGCAGGGCGGTCGCCGCCCCCAGCGCGAAGCCCGCCGCATTCCACACCGGCGACAGCGCCGTCGGCCGCACGCTTCCCGCGTTCAGCAGCTTGTCGAAAGCGTCCAGATGCTCCTGCTCCTGGCCCGCCATCTCCTTCAGCTGTCCCGTGATCCGCTCGCGGTCCGGCTGGCGCTCGAATACGGCCAGCTGGCCGCGATAGATCGCTATCGCGCCATACTCGCCCGCATGGTCGACGCGCAGTATTTCCTGGCGGCGGTTCAGCGTCAGGCTCATGGCTGCACCGGTTCGTTGGCTGTATCGCGCATCGGCGGCTGGGTCGCCGAATAGAAGCTGAGCACCATGAGCACGCCCGAAATGATCGCGTTGTATCCCGCCATCGAAAGCCCCCACGGCGCATTCGGCAGACGCCACATCGCGTCCTTGCAGGAAACGACGCCGATCGGCCGGCTAAGGATATCGGAAAGGTTACCGGTGATCGCTTCAGAGCCCGGAGCAGCCACACACGTGTCCGGTCCGGGCGCGAGGTTCCATTCGAACAGCGCGTGCCAGCCGCCGAGGAAGAAACTTACCGCGAAGGTCATCCCCAGCAGGATGGAGAACCCGGTCATCAGCTGCGGTCCTGCGCCGCGCCAGTTGCAGACGATAGCCACCAGAGCCACCCCGCAGGTTGCGAAATGCGCATACCGCTGCCACCAGCACATCTGGCACGGGGCGAGATACATCAGCGCTTCGAAAATGCCGAAAGCGGCGGCCAGCATCGCTGCCGACGCAAGAAGGGCCACCAGCGGCCATCTCACCCGATCAAACGGCAGCTTGTTCATGCACCAGAAGCTATCGGGGGGCAGGTTGGCGACAATGCGACCAAAGAGCAGGGGGCGACCAAAGAGCGTGCAAGTTGACGTTACGTTGAACGGTCCCGCGGTATCGTGGCGCCTTCTTCAGGTTTAATCTGGCGCGTCTCATGCTAGGCGCTGGGACCAATCGCTTTGTGTACCCCGGGACCGCGATCCGATGACCGACGCCACGACCGTTTCCGAAGCCGCCGCGGCAGCCCCACACGCCCCGAAGGCGAAAGGTCCCCTCGGCGCCCTCTACAACTGGGTCATCCGTCTCGCCGGCGGAAAGCACGCTGAACCTGCCCTTTGGGCGGTCTCGTTCGCCGAGAGCTCGTTCTTCCCGCTTCCGCCAGACGTCATGCTCGCGCCTATGTGCTTTGCCCGGCCGGAACAGTCATGGCGCTACGCCGCGGGCTGCACCATCGCCTCCGTGGCCGGCGCGCTGCTTGGTTATGCGATCGGTTTCTACCTGTTCGAGGCCGTCGGCTCGGCGATCATCTCGGTCTTCGGCTACGGTGGTAAAGAAGAAGAACTGCGGGCCTCCTACGCCGCGGCAGGCGTCTGGATCATCTTCCTCAAGGGCGTGACGCCCATCCCATTCAAGCTCGTAACCATCGTGTCCGGTGCGATGGCGTTCAACGTCTGGATCTTCCTGGCCGCCTGCCTCATCACACGGGCTGTGCGCTTCTTCCTCGTGGCCTGGCTATTCAAGACATTCGGCCCGACGCTCGCCCCCGTCATAGAAAAGCGCATTGGCATGTTCATGCTGCTGTTCGTGGTAATCCTTATCGGCGGCTTCGCCGCGGCCGCCCTGATCCACTAGCGATCTGCAAAATTCGATCGATATTTCTGCATTCCGTGAACCGGATGTTTGCGATCTTCGACGACGATCCCTCTCACGCGCCGGATGGTCCGACGCCGCTTAGAGTTCCGGGTCGTTCCCCATGCGCACGCTCCGCCGCATCCACGCCGTCTCGCTCCGCCTCGCCCCGCACTGGATTTTCTGTGTGATCTTGGGCGCCTATTTTAGCGTGCAGATGGCAAAGTCCGCCGCCATCCTGGGCTAGGGGTCTTTGCCTTCACAGCCAGCTGCGCTAACAACCGCCTGCCTCAGGCTGCGGGAGTGGCGGAATTGGCAGACGCAGTGGACTCAAAATCCACCGTCCTAACAGACTTGTGGGTTCGACCCCCACCTCCCGCACCAGCCTCAGTCAATCCGCAAATGAAATTACGCTGATCTCCGTCCGCTCGCCCGTGCGGGGATCGACCAGCGTATCGTGCGTCATGGCGCCCACATCTTCGGTGAGTTGGGCGGGCTCGGCAGTCGGCTTCGCTTCCGGCTGCGCCGTGAAGATCGCGATGAGAGAGCCCAGGCTCGCAGCTCCAAGAAGAATGGCGTTCATATCAGGCTCCCTTGGGTTCGGGTTGCTAACCCTTGAGCGCGCAGGGCGTTCCCCCAAAGAACCTAACTTGCGGCAAGGACCTCGGTTGCAACACGCTCGCCTGACTCTACCGCACCATTCATGAAGCCCTGGAAGTTGGCGCTGGTGTGCTCGCCAGCGAAGAACAGCCGGTTGCCCAGTTCAGGCTTGGCGCCGTTCTCGGCAAAGCTGGTGTACTGCCCGACCAGCGGCCCGGCATAGCTCGCCTTGGTATGCGGGTGATTGGGCCAGAAGAAGCTCGCCCGCACCTTCGTGTTGAGTGCGGAAGACATATCCGGCGACAGCGACGCCAGCCCGGATTCGAGCGTCGCCAGCACAGCCGACTCTTCGCTCTTCGCCGCAGGCCCCGTGATGAAGTTGGTCAGCACGCCGCCCATGCCTTGCTGGCCCGCGCTGGTGTCCCAAACGATCTGGAATCCGCGGTCGGAATAGATCGTGCCGGTCAACGGAGAGTTGATGCCAAGCAGTTGCTGCCGCCACGGCCGCGATGTGGTGCCGACCATGAGCTTGGAATTCACGCCATAGCCTTGCTCGTTGATCACCTTCATCTTTTCGGCTGACAGACCAAGCCCGCCCAGCCCGCTCACTTCGCGCAGGCGGGTAAAGGGCAGGGCCAGCACGACGCGCGTGAAAATACGCTCGACGGGCGGTTTGCTCTCATTCTGGAAAGTGAGGCGGAAACCATCGCCTTCATGCGCAATGTTCGCCAGCTCGTGGCGCAGGTTAACCCGCACGCGTTCGGCCAGCGGCGCAACGGAGAGGCGTGCCAGCAGCGTCTCCGGCAGCGTGCCCGATCCACCTGCAATGCGATGCGCCTCGTCGCTATCGCCGAACATAGCGAATTCGCTGCCGGCATCCGTTCCGATGAAGTCGACGAGACTGAGAGACGACTGCTGATCAACCGGAATGCCAAACTCCGCGTGATAGGCGAGGGCGAGCAGGTCGATCACCCAGCGCTCAGTCGAGCTGGACAGGCTTTCGAGATATTTCGACAGCGGCAGCGCATCGAGTTCCAGCGCCCGTGTTGTCCAATTTCCATTGGCATCCAGCAGCGCCGCCTGATCCGCCGCGATTCGCGCCGCGACAGGCAGGAAGGGGCCTGTCTGCGCCGCGGGGTCCAAAAGATCCCCAGCCAGCCGCGGTATTCCGCCCACATCGTAGAGGTCGCTTGCGCCATCGCCTTCAGGATGCAGCCGCTGGATTTCGATTCCGAGCTCTCCGCACAGCTTGATCAGCTCGGCATGGCCGGAATCCACGAGTTCGCCGCCAAGCTCGCAGAACTGCCCTTCTGGCGTGAAGTCGCGCAGAGTGAACATCCGCCCGCCAGTGCGGCCGCTCGATTCGAATATCTCGCAGGCAATGCCCGCATTCGCGAGCCGCCACGCCGTAACAAGTCCCGCCGTGCCGCCGCCGATGATGGCCACCGAACCCGGCGCGCCCGGCTGTGATCGCGGAGCAGGCGTGCACGCCGCCGTCGCCGCCATCAGCGCGAGCATGGAGCGTCGTGATATGGCGCGCGGCCCGGGCGGCGGCGCATCAGGAAGCGCTGAGCGCGCCTTGATGAGTGCAAGGCGGATACGCCCGAAGAGTTGCGTGCGCGCCATCTATCCCTCCCGGACACGAGCGGGACGATGTATGGCAGACCCGAGTCCCGGCACAAGCTGTCCCCTAGGGCTGCGGAATCAAAAAACAAAAAGGGCCGCGCGGCGGTTTGCCGGCGGCCCTTCCCGTCCTTGAGCGGGGCGTTGCCCCTTGGCTTCAATGGATCGCTGACGCTTCGAGGCCGCGATCCAGAGCCCGATCAGGCGATGCTGCGAACGAAGGTTGCTCCGAACGACAGATCGCTTGTCAGGGCGAAGCCCCGGCTCATAGTGACTGACATTGGATCACCTCCTTTCGCTCAATTGACGATGGAGATGAGAGTGGGGGTGGTTTGCCCGTGACGCAAGGGGGCGCCTGCGATCGCCGCTTAGCCGGGTCTGATCACCTTGACCGCCAGCTCGGTGCGGCCATCGACCAGTACGATCTGCCCATCAACACTGGCGTAATACTGCCCGGATGGCGGGGCAGGCAGCGATAGCGCCCGGAAATCGCGCACCACGCTGGCTGAGGTCGGCGAGATACGGCGGACCGGCAGGCCGGCGGCGGGCAATGGGCGCGGGCCAGCGGGAACATCCGTGGTCGGGTCAGTCGGCTGAACAGGCACAATGCTCGTTACCAGTTCCGACGTTTCGTCGACCAGTACAAAGCGGCCTTCGACCCGCGCATAGTATTTGCCAGGCGGCGCTGGCGGCAGGATGTAGCGATCAGGGTCCGTGACCACGACGCTGGAATTCCGGGGCACCCGCGTGTTCAGCAGCGTCGCGTTGGCGATATCCCGTTCGCGCTGCATCCGCTGGCGATCACGATCGAGTTCCATTAGGCGATCATTTCGGGCGCGATCATATTCCATCCTGCGTAAGGCCTGCTCGGCCTCGCTGACGCCGGAATTCGGCGCCATCGATCGCATCTGGTCGCGCTGGCGATTGGCTTCGAGATTATCGAATTCGCGCTGCTCAACCATCTGCTGCTGCTGTTCCAGCGCCTCGAAGCGCGGCAGCGGTTCGCTCACCTGGGCGAATGCAGGCGCTGCAAAGATCATGATCGATGCAATGACGGTTGGGCGGATCATGAGCCCAATATAGGGCATCGGGCCGCTCAGGTCATGAACCAGCGGCAGTTTAGCGCCGCCGTGGAACTGCCGTCAGGAGCAGATCGTCGAGAAGCCCATGTCAAAGTGAAGATGGTCAGCGTGGATTTTATTGTAGTCAGGGCTCAGCGTCGTCGAGAAAAGCCCGCACCCCTCGTCGCGCACTTCCTTCAGGAATCGTCCCTGGCTGGTGTTCTTGCCGAACACTTCCTTGATCATCACGCGCGTGCCGTCGGCCAAGCGGAAGCCGGAAATGTCGATGGCGTCGCCGGTCGCGTGCTGGCTCCAACGGCCTTCACTGGCGCTGTTCACACGCCGGCACGAATACGATCCAAACGTCTCGATGCGATCGACTTTCTGGCCGAGAATGCGTTCGGCCGCCGGGATCACGACGTGCCGCTCCCACACATGCAAGGACGCGGCGAGGCGACAGCTCATCGAGAGCGTGGCTGAGTAGGGCGTCAGCGACTGGCCGAGCGTCAGGGCGTTGTGCAGCCCGCATTGCGGCTGATCGCCATCGCGGTCGACGCGCGTGTATTTCACGCCAGCTTCGTCGAGTAGCTGGAAGCAGAGCGCCGGATTATTGGCCAGACGATCCAGCTTGAAGCCGGTCGCCAGGCCGGGTTTCTCGGTCAGTTCCAGCGGTTTGAATGGATTGTCCTGCGGCGGCGTCAGCCAGTTGAAAAGCCACCACCCCCATAACGCCATGAGCACTGTAACGACGCCCATGCCCAGAAGCTTGCGGACATGCCGATTGGGGTGAATCCAGTCCGCCATGCCCCTCTAACGCGTGAGACGGGTGCGCCGTTTCGTTGGCGCTCGGCGGGGCGGCGTTCCACTGGCTTAATGCGGAGCCCCGGTCTGGCGCGCCGCGATCCGGACTTTCAGTCCCTGGATGAAGGCTTGCAGGCCGAATTCGAAGCCCTCGTCGCCCGTACAGACGATACCGGCCGAGAGCGACAACGCATCGTTGGAGCGTTCCTGTATCGCCGTACCGATGGCGAAGCGGCGGATTGTCTGCAGCGCCAGTCGTGCGTCCATATCCGCCAGCCCGGCGCGCACCAGGGCTTTCACATTCTCCTCAAAAGCCGTTTTGGCGCTCAGTGTTCTGGTCAGCGGTCGCGCCATCACCTGCGCGCCATCGCGCCGGGAAAGGGCTGTGCGGCGCAGGATGCGTGCAATTTCCGCCAGATGCTCAAGCATGTCAGCGTCAGATTTGCTGGCATGGATGGCCTGCAGACATTCATTGAACATCTCGCTCGACATCTCGTTGAGCAGTTCGCCCTTGTCCTTGAAATGCCAATAGAGCGATGCGCTCTTGATGCCGAGTTCGGCCGCCAGGCGCCGGGTCGAGAGACCATCGATCCCGACTTCATCCAGCAGGCGTAGCGCTGCGTGGACAATCGTTGCTCTGTCGAGATTCCCTTTCTCCCGTACTTCGCCAACCAAGTCCGCAGAGGCGTCGTGCGTCATGCGGTCACTCCCTATCATTGCTAGCGTCGAGCAAAAGAAAAAGCGCCCGGTACGAGCGCTTACCCAGCGTTCGACTATACCTGTAGCCCCTGCGTCAAGGAACTCTACTGAGAAAGGCTCTGACTTCGCGCCATGGTTCCATCGACCAGAAAGATGTCGCAAGCCCCGAAGGAGACGGTAGTACAAACGTAACAGGCTGGCCCGGAAGGGTTGTTGTTTGAACGCCCGATTGAATGCGACCCGTCGGTCGGCCTAGCCAAAGACTCGCCGCCGTCTTGCTGGTGAAGGCGAGGGCGCGAGGCTTCAGCCGTTTGACTTTCCCAGCGAAGCCAGCGACGTCGAAATGTTCCTTCGCAATCTGGCTGTCGACGCCCCAACTGATCTTGCAGAAATCCGTGAGCCCGATGCCGAGGTCGAGCAGCAGCGGATATTCCTGCGGCGCGAACAGGCGCGGCGTGATCTTCGCTTCGTGCAATGCGCGCCAGAAGCGGTTTCCCGGATGCGCATAATAGGCGCGCTCCGCGGCCGAGCGCGGCCCCGCCGCCGTGCCGACGAACCATACCTTGAGATTCGGTGCGAGGCGGTCCGGCAGGATATGGGCCTTTGCAGGCGTCATCAGTTGGATTCACCCATGCTGCCGCCATTGCGCACGATTTCGGGCAGGGTGGCTGCCTGTTGCGGAGACAGCCTTGCGATTGGCACAAGCCAAGTATGGATGGCGAAGACCAGGGCCGGGCTGGACCCCAGTCGTCGCAGCGTTTGTCGCTCCACACGCACCCAGACAGGCTTTTCACGATCGAAAGGCCTGCGTTCGTGTTCCAGTCGCGGCTGGTGCAGTTCGGGATTGTTGTAGCAGAGCAGGTTGGCGCGCCATACCGCCTGATCGGGCTGCAGCATGGCGAATACGCGGTCCACGCGCCTGCCCATGCCGGCATCATAGCGATCGACAGGCGCGTGAATGCCCATCATGCCGCGCCCGACCTTCTGGCCCAGCGTCCAGCTCGCCGGAAAGCAGAGCACGCCGGATGCCAGCACATAACCGTCCGGTCCTGGCTGCAGGATCAGCATGTCCTCCTGCGCGAGTCTTGCGGCGGTCGCCAAGGGGCGGTCCGCCGTCAGCGACACCGAGACGCCATCGGGCCGGATGATCGTATCGCCCATGGCGAGATAGCCGGTGTCTGCTTTTGTTTCGGCCAGAACAGCGGCAAGCAGATCGCGCTCCGCCTGATCAGGATCCCCGGCCGTCGCGATGACCTCGCCCCGGCGCTCCCGGAGGAGCTCGTCACGATAGCTCATCTGCCCGTCGAAAGCATCGTCGCGTTGCAGCCACTCGCCCGGCTGCACCGGCTGCAGGCCGGGCAGGCGCGCGGCAAGCGGATCCATCCACGGCGCGACGCCCAGATACGACTGGCAGATTTCGTTTGTGCGGCTCACCTCGCCTCACTCCCGCCAAAGGCGAAAGAAGTCAACGAAGGCTGCCCGCCTAGAAGCGCTTAAAGGGCTTGGGCGCCTGCGTGGCGCTGGCCTTGGCGACGAGCTGGCCTTCCGGATCGAACAATTCCGCCTCAATGAAGCAGGTCGACTTGCCCCACTTCAGTACACGCGCCTCCGCTGTAGCTGCGCCCACGAAGAGGGGACGCAGGAACGAGACCTTCATCTCCAGAGTCGGGGCGTTCATCGTGACGTTGGAGACGATGATGGCCGTCGTGCTCATCGCCTCATCCAGCATCGCTGCGAGGAAGCCGCCCTGGATCGCACCGGTTGGATTGGCAAAATCCTGCCTCGCTTCGAAGGCGTAGCGTGCTGTCATCCTAGCTTGGTCGACGTGTGTCAGCCGCATGCCCACAGTTTCGGTGCACGGCGGGCGTTTCTTCGAGTTTGTGAACCGCGCGAGCATTTCTTCGTCGGTGAGGCGAGGCGGCTCGGCTTGCCCGTCTTCGGAGCTCACTTGCGACGGAAGGCGTCGAGCGACACGACGGTCCCTTCAGCGGCCTCAGGCGGCGCTTGCGGCGCCGCCGGCGCGACGCCAAGGCCCGGCAGGATGGCGGGATGGGTGTCGGGCGTGGCCGCCGGGTCGGAATCGAACTGTATGCCAAAATTGACCGACGGGTCGAAAAAGCGGGTCACGGCATTAAAAGGAATGCGCAAGTGCTGCGGCACGCCCGAGAATTTCAGAATGATCTCGAAGCGGTCGTCGAACACTTCGAAATCCCAGTACTGATGCTGGACGACGATCGTCATCTCGTCAGGGAAGCGATCCTTGAGGTAATCCGCCATCTGCACGCCCTGCGTACGTGTGCGGAAGGTAATGTAAAAATGGTGATCGCCCGGCAGGCGGTCCAACTTCGAGACATTATCCAGCGTCGTGCGCAGCACGCCCTTGAGGGCGGCCTGCATGAGAGCGTGATAGCCGATATGATCCGTCGCGGATCCCGGTGACCGGTCCAACATAGCCCTCCCTCGCCTCGACATGAGAGCTAGAGCCTCACGCCCGCCGGGTAAATTAGGTTCAAGTCGGAGGCGAGCCAATATCTGGCGCCTCGTTTCGCTGGAACGATAACGCTCAAGTCTTCCGTTTGGGCAAGGGTCGAAAAGAACATTTCGTTTTGCACAGGCTGAAACAGCCCTATCGTCTTGCACATGACACGCCCTCCGAAGTCCTACCGGTCGAAGAAGCTTGGCGAGCGCGAGCTTTCCCCGGAGACATTGATGATGGGCTATGGCTATGCGCCAAGCCTCTCGGAAGGCGCCCTGAAGCCTCCGCTATTCCAGACCTCCACTTTCGTCTTCCGCAATGCTCAGGAAGGGAAAGCTTCATTCGAGCTGGCCTATGGCCTGCGTGAAAAGAAGCGCGGCGAAGAGATGCATCTCATCTATTCGCGTATTAACAACCCCAATCTCGAAGTGCTTGAAGACAGGCTGGCGATCTGGGATAGCGCAGAGAAGGCGCTGGCTTTCGCTTCGGGCATGGCGGCGATCTCCACTACGCTGATGACTTTTCTGCGTCCGCGCGACAGCTTCGTGTTTTCCGAGCCCGTCTACGGCGGGACCGAATTTCTGGTGCACACCATTCTACCCCAGTTTGGAGCGACCGGCGTCGGCTTCATGGCGGAAGCAGGCGAAGCAGGCTTTCGCGAAGCGGCGAAGCAGGCGGCCGCGCTGGCGTCGAAGAATGGCGGCAAGGTCGGCGCGATCTATGTCGAGACGCCCGCCAATCCCACCAACGGACTGGTCGATATAACTGTGGCGCGCGAAATCGCGGAAAGCTTGAAGGGCCCGGCAGGTCGTCCGCCGGTGATCGTCGACAACACTTTTCTTGGCCCGCTCTGGCAACGGCCGCTCACGCTGGGCGCAGACATATGCGTCACGTCGCTGACGAAATATGTTGGCGGCCATTCCGACCTGATCGCCGGGGCCGCCTCGGGAGACGCCGCCTGGATCGGGCAGGTTGCCGTTTTCCGCACTATCTTCGGCACGATGACCGATCCGCACACCGCCTGGTTGCTGCTCCGCTCGCTTGAGACGTTGAAGCTGCGTATGGACGCAGCCGAGCTTGGCGCGCGCAAGGTGGCGGCTTTCCTCGAGAAACATCCACGCGTGAAATCTGTCTGGTATCTCGGCTTCCTCCCCAAGGATCATCCCGACCGCGCGCTGTTCGAGCGCCAGTGCACGACCGCCGGCTCCACTTTCTCCTTTGAGATCGATGGCGACGAGAAAGACGCTTTCGCTTTCCTCGACAAGCTGCAGATCATCAAGCTGGCGGTCAGTCTCGGCGGCACGGAAACACTGGCCTCCCATCCCGCCGCGATGACTCATTCCGACGTGCCCAAGCAGAGCCGCGAGCGACTGGGCATCACGGAAAGCCTGGTCCGCCTATCGATTGGCGTCGAGAACCCGGATGACCTGATTGCGGACATCGCGCAGGCGCTGGAGCCGTAGCGGCGCTCTGCCGGACCAAAGCGCGCATAAGGTGGGTTTTGGTCGCGGCAGAAGCCATATAGGGTGCTGCGCAGCAACGGCGGACCTGCAATGCCTGACACGCTGACGACGCCAGTCTTCATCCCCCAAACGGTGACCCCGCCGGAGAAGCCGCTGTCTCTCGTGCGCGGCCTTCTGCAGATGATCGCAAACCCGCTCTATGTCTGGCCGCAGGCGATGTACGAGAACCATTATCACGGTGCGCGCTGGTTGGGCCGCACCTTCCATTATTTCCGCAAGCCGGAACACATGAAGGCGATGTTCCTCGACCACGCGGACGTTTTCAGGAAGTCGCCCTTCCAGAGAAAGCTGGTCGGCCCGGCCCTTGGCGACGGCCTGCTGACATCGGAAGGCGAACACTGGAAATTCCAGCGTCGCGCCGCTTCTCCCGCTTTCCGCATCGACGCGCTGCGTGCGCTCGTACCTGCCTTCTCGTCTTCGGCGGAAGCGACGGTTGAACGCATGAAGGCGTCGTCGTCCCGCAAGCCCATCGATGTGATGGGCGAGATGCAGCACGCCACACTCGATGTAATCGTCGAAACCATCCTCGGCGGCGCCGATCCCAACTTTGGCTATGACGCGATGTCGACCTCGGTCGAGGATTACATGCAGACGATGGGTAAGCCCGACATGCTCGACATGTTCGGCGCGCCTCCCTGGCTGCCGCGGCCATGGGGCGGCAAGGGCAGGCGGGCCGCCGCCGGCCTCAAACAATCGGCCGTGAACGCCATCGAACGCCGCCGCGCCAGCGGCGCTGACCGCAAGGACTTGCTCGGCCTCTTGCTGGCTGCACGCGATCCCGAAACGGGACGCGGCCTTTCCGATGACGAGCTGCGCGACAATGTCGTGACCTTTATCGGCGCAGGCCACGAGACTACGGCGCTAACGCTGACCTTCTCGCTCTACCTGATCGCCAACACGCCCGAGGTTCAGGATCGTTTGCTGCGGGAAGTGCTGGAAGTGTGCGGCGACAAACCGATCGACGCGGCGATGATCGACGCCATGCCGTATCATGAGCAGGTCATCAAGGAGGCGATGCGGCTCTATCCGCCGGTCGCCATCATCGACCGCATCGCGACGACTGACATCGATCTCGGTGACGCCCAGATCAAGAAGGGCGATCTCGCCTTCGCCCTCATCTACATCATGCACCGCCACAAGAAGTTGTGGGACAATCCGGAGCTGTTCGATCCCGATCGCTTCTCCGAGGCGCGCGCCAGGGCCATCCCGCGTTTCCAGTATATGCCGTTCGGCGCCGGACCCCGCATCTGCATCGGCATGAAATTCGCCTATATGGAGGCGGTCGCCATCCTTGCGACGCTCGTCAGGGCGTTGCGCTTCCTGCCCAATCCTGCCCACACAGTCGAGCCCAATATCCGCATCACCCTGCGACCCGAACGAGGGATGCCGCTGTTCGTCGAACCGCGCTAGAGCGAACGCGCAGCAGGGATGAGTCGTCGCGTGCGGGAAATAGCTGGATCGGCAATGTCCGCTTTTGCGGATTCTGCGCGGCGCACGCACAGGGTCTGGATCGGCGTCGCGCTGGCTCTCATCGCGCTCTATTTCATCCTGATCGTGGTGCTCGCGCCTGGCGCGCCGTTCATGGACGACATCCACATTTCAGCCTCGGTCGAACGCGCCCGCGCGGCCGCCAATCCCTGGCCCGAGCTTTGGGCGCAGCACAACGAACACCGCCCGTTGACCACCAAGCTGATCTTCTGGGCGCAGCGCGCGATCGCGGGCGCGCCCGACTAAACGGTCCTGGCTTTCATCGGAAACCTGTCGCTGCTTCTGATCTTCGGCATCCTTGCAGTGCGCGCGTGGAAAGGCGCGGGCGCCCTCGCTGGCGCCGCCATCCTCTTCATCGCCACGATGACATTCAGCTACACGTCAGCCGACAGCATGCAGTGGGCGATGTCGGCGATGTCCAATTACACCGTCATCGCTTTCGCGCTGCTGACTTTCTGGATGCTGACGAAGGGTGGGGTGGCCTGGTCGATGGGCGCGCTCGGCGCCGCACTTTTGTCAGGCCTTTCGCAAGGCAATGGCTTTCTGGTTCTGCTGTTGGGCTGCGCTTTTCTGTTGTTCGATCGTCGCTGACTTTATGCGGGCGTGTGGGCCGCAGCGTTCGCCGCATTCATGATGCTTTATTTCGCGAGCTATGTTCCCGTCATCGACACCACCAACCCGTTACACAGCCTCGGGCGTCCGTTCGAGGTTGTCCTGTTCGCGGCAGTCTTCTCCGGTTCCGCGCTAGGCTACCCGGCTGAAAACGACGCCCTCCGCATCGCCATGATCGTCGCCTGCGCAATCCTTGGCATTGCGCTGTGGTCATTGATTCTGCGTAAGTTCGTCGCCGCGAAATTTCGCAGCACAGACCCGCTCCTCTGGTTTACGACCTTCCTGATCGTAAGCGGTTTGCTCGCGGCTCTGAGCCGGCTCGACACAGGCGCCATCCAGGCGATGACGCCGCGCTATCACGTTAACTCATGCCTGATCATCGCATCCTGCGCGCTCATGCTTGTCACGGGCAAGGAAGGAACGTGGCTCGCCGACATGACGCGCCGATACCTGCCGCTGCTCGCTTTCGCTGGGCTCGTTTACGTGGCCGTCTCGACGCTCACACTATGGCGCATGCACTCGCTTTATATCGAGCGCACGCGCGGCGTACCCCGAGGCGATCAACCTTCCAGCTTCGCATCCAGCGTGATCTCGATCGCGCCCAGCGCCTTCGACACCGGGCAACCGGCCTTCGCCTTGTTGGCCAGCTCGATAAACTGCGCTTCGCTCATGCCTGGCACATTGCCCCGCAGCGTCAGCGCGCTCTTCGAGATTTCCTGGCCGCCGCTCGGCCCAGGCCCGATCGTGATTTCCGCATCCGTCGTCAGCGTCGCCGCCGGATGACCGGCTTCCGCGAGAAAGTGCGACAGCTGCATAGTGAAGCAACTCGCATGCGCCGCCGCGATCAGCTCTTCGGGGTTGGTGCCGGATTTCCCGCTCTCATCCTCGAAGCGCATCTTGAAGGAATAGGGCTGGTCCTTGAATACGCCGCTCTGCAGCGAGATCGAACCCTTGCCGTCGCGCAGCGCGCCCGACCAGACAGCTTGTGCCGTGCGTTTCATGAGCGGTCTCCTCTAAGATGAGTGCGAATTAGCCCTACTTCTTTTGTTCAAGTACAGCGGGCACGCAATCATTCATGTCTGCTGCGCCTGTTCAACCGCCCAGAAGGCAGCTGCCTCCGGCGACAAGCTGGACAGCACGTGCCCGAAATCGCGTGGGTTGACGACAGCGCGCAGGGCTCGCGCCACATCACTGATAGCAGTGTCGGGCGCGAAATTGTGGTGCGCGCGCAAATCCCGCACCTCGGCCGTCATCGTCGCGCGGTTTGTGAAGGGAAGACGAGGCTCATCCGCCTGCCAGTGCGATACAAAGATCGCACGCAGGACCGGTGGCAATGCGTCAGCAAAGGCCAGTGCATCCGCCAGCGGCACACGACGCCGGAAAGCCTGAAACACGCCCTGCGTTGTCGTGTAGTGCGCGTTGCGGCTGTCGATCATGGTGATCGCGCGCATGGCGTCGATATAGCGATCGAAGTCCTGCGAGGCCGTGCGGTATTCGTGCGGAATGGTCATCGCACATCATAGATAGTGCAACGCGCCAGCCCCGCCATGTCACGAAAATAAGTGGGGCGGCTTCTGTTGCCAGGCGCCGCCCCGAGCCCCGCCTTAGCTGGCTAGAGCTAAGGACTTAAGTGTTCGGACTAGGTCCGCTGCTTACGCAGCAAGAGCTTGGTCCTGAGCAAAGTTGTCGTTGGCAACTATTGCGTAAAAGGCTTCTATCGGGGCCAAAGCGGGCAAAGTCTTCGCCTTTACACGTCCGTCGATCCTGTGTCGGCCCCAGACAGCCCGGCCACGACCGGGGTGAAATCTGGTGGAGCCGCCGGGCACTGCCCCCGGGTCCGGTCCGCTTATTACGCGAGGGTTTATCGCCATAGTTCCTTACGGAACGGAATGAATATAGGCGCTAAAAGGTTAAGCGCCAACAACGCATCTTCAGCGCCGGAAAAGGCCCATTTCCACGCCAAAAATCGACAGCAGGATCAGGCCCACAAAGCCGATCATCGCCACCCGCCCAGAATACGCAGCGCATACCAGAACCTGCACATCCGCGCTCCGTTTCGGCCAGCAACAGCCTAACGCGGATCGCGCCTTGGTGCTTCAGTGCTGGCTCACGCAGAAAGCGTTGAGACGATTGCCGTCAGGGTCGCGGAAATAGGCAGCGTAGAACCCGCCGCAATCACCCGGCGCGACTTCGCCCGCTCCGCCATTGCGTAACGCGATTTCGTAAAGCCGCTCTACCTGCTCAGGCTCGTCCACCTGCAGCGGCACCATTCCGCGTGTGACTTCCGGCACAGCGCCGGGCAAGGCGATCCCGAAGCCCGCCGCGACGCCCGGTACGCCCCAGCCCACGAAATGGTCGGACTCTGCAGACCGTCCGATGCCCATCTCGCGCGCGATTTGTTCGTAGAAGCGCGAAGCGCGCGCCAGATCCCGCGTCCCAAGCGTCACAAAACCCGTGGCGAGCTCCCGCGCCTGATGCACCTGAACATTCGCAAACCCGGCGTCGTATGCCATGATCGACTACTCCAGAATCACCCCAACTCTTGGCCTGGAACAAAAGTAGAACATCAGAATCGCGCTTGCAAGGCCCTTGTGTGGCTGGCGGCGGGCTAAAAGATCAACCCGCCAATTGAATCCGTCTGGCGCCGTCACCGGTTTGGCGTAAGCATCGTCCACATTGCCGATCTGTCGGCTGCCCTGGGGAGGGACGGATGCTCAAGAAACTGCTCGCGGAATGTCTCGGCACAGCTACGCTGGTCCTATTCGGATGCGGCTCGGCGGTCCTCGCTGGTCCCGAGGTCGGACAACTCGGAATCTCGTTCGCCTTCGGCCTCGCCATTGTCGCGATGGCCTACGGCATCGGCCCGGTATCGGGCTGCCATGTGAACCCGGCCGTGTCATTCGGCGCCTATCTCGCTGGCCGCATGAGCATCAACGAGATGGTGCAGTACTGGGTGGCGCAATTCATCGGCGCGCTGATCGGCGCGGGCATTCTCTATGTCGTCGCCTCAGGAAAGGCCGGCTATGACATTGCGGTCAACGGCCTCGGCCAGAACGGTTTCGGCGAGGCATATCTCGGCGGCTACTCGATGACGGCCGCGCTGGCGTTCGAGATCGTCGCGACTTTCCTCTTCGTCGTCGTGATCCTCGGCTCGACCCAGACGAAGGCGCCCTCGGCCTTCGCAGGCCTTGCGATCGGATTGACGCTCACCGTGATCCACATTGTCGGCATCCAGGTGACCGGCGTCTCGGTTAACCCGGCGCGCTCCTTTGGCCCGGCCGTATTCGCGCAGGGCGCTGCGCTGCAACAGCTCTGGCTCTTTATCATCGCCCCGCTGGTCGGCGCCGCGATCGCTGGCCTGTCTTTCCGCACGAAGATTCTCGAGGCCGATGGCCCTGTCGCCACGCCGGAAGAGGGCGTCGAGATGACGGAACAGGCCGCCAACCTCGGCAAGAAATAGTCGAGGTCTGCCTGTTCGGTCTTTCGCAGACACGGATGCACGTTCCCGGTGGCGGCTCGGCGCTGATAGCTGAGCCGTACAACCGCAAACCAAGCTACCCGACCTATGCACGGGGCCGCGGCATCGACGATCGGGTGCTTGTCGCCTATCGCAATTGGCGCTCGACAATGTCAGGCCATCCCGAATGCGATGGCATGATTGCCGTGGGGCGTGTCGATCGCTTCGAAAGCCTGCTTGATTTTGTGCGCACGGCGCGCGGAGGCTTGTCGATCCAATGGTCTGACGCCGACCGGATCGAGGGACAGAAGTGGACGGGCCACGAAAAGCGCTATCCAACCGAGGAGCGCACCGGCCCCGCTGGCCCCGAAATGATCCAGTTGCTGGCGGTCCATCGCGTCGGATGGTTCGACGTCTATGACGATCCCGGCCTCATGTATGCTGCGGGCAATCGCAACGACTTGAATATCGCCGCGTGGATCACAAACAGACAGGGCGGCGCACGCCGCGCCCAGCATCTCGTTAATCGCATTGCAGCATCGTTCCAGCGTTGAGTTCATCTGCGAGACAACGTGAGCAGATTTAATCTGCTTGTCATTCCATCGCCGCATCCTCGCCCCATATGAGCGCTTCAAAGACACGGCGGCGCTGAATCACAGCAGCGTTGCAAGGTCGGAACAACGGACGTGCGTGGGCATTCTACCGCGCGGGTCCACCACAACACGTTCGTCAGTACGCAGTGAGTATGCGCCATGGTTGAAACACGCACCCTTGAAAATTCGCGCCGTGACGAGCGCCTGCTGGTAGATCGCCTGATCAAGCGACAGGGCCTCTCACGTGACGAAGCGGTGCGCACCGTCGACGACTATCGCGAAGGTAAGCGTGTCGAGATCGATCCGATCCTGATGGAAGGGCTCGACGCCATCTAGGCGTTAGCGTTTCGCGAAATCAGCTTCTTTGTTTTCATCGCAGTCTTGAGTGTCGTCATGGCGCTCGGCCCATGCCGTGCAGCGCGATGACGTCTGCCTCGCTCATTTGTGCGAGCTTTGACAGATTGGTGACGCTTGCGCTTGTGAGCGCACGCTGTGCAGGTGCAGCAAGCTTGGGCAGGTCGGTCGCGACGACCTGCTTAGGCGGAATGACTCAGTCGCGCTTCGTCGCGTCGTAGAGCGTGCGCTCCTCACGCGGATATTGTCCGCTCACGAATCGCCAAGCTTTGAAGTGTTCACTGTCGCCATGCGCCTTCAGCGCGTCGTCGTCCACATAGACTTCGAACGCCCGGATTAGTCCCGGCTCGGCGATGTCCTCGGCCAGCGTGTAGAACAGGCAGCCGGGCTCGGCCCGAGAGGCGGCGATCACCGTCTGCATATGAGGCCTTAGCACCTCCGCCTGGTCCGGCGGGGCGCGGAAGAAAACACTTAAGATCAACATGAACGGCCTCTGGTTTGTAACTGGAGTTTTGCACAGGGCAGGGCCGCGTCGCAAAGCTTGTCAACACCGTCCCGACCCCCCATCACTGAACGGCATTCACCGACTCGGGGCTTGGGCTCATGCGCCAGTATCTCGACCTGCTTCGCGACATCATGGACAACGGCGTCGACCGCGGCGACCGGACCGGAACCGGCACGCGCGGCGTGTTCGGCCGCCAGATGCGCTTTGACCTGGCCGACGGCTTCCCGATGCTCACCACCAAGAAGCTTCACCTGAAGTCGATTATCGTTGAACTGCTCTGGTTCCTGCGCGGCGAAACCAACGTCAAATGGCTGCAGGACCGGGGCGTCAGCATCTGGAACGAGTGGGCCGACGAAAGCGGCGAACTCGGCCCCGTCTACGGCAAGCAATGGCGCAGCTGGGCCGCCCCTGACGGCCGGACGATCGACCAGATCGGATGGGTAAAGAACGAGATCATCCACAACCCCAACTCACGCCGGCTTGTGGTCTCAGCCTGGAATCCTGCGGACATAGACGGCATGGCCCTGCCGCCGTGCCATTGCCTGTTCCAGTTCTTCGTGGCGAATGGAAAGCTCTCCTGCCAGCTTTACCAGCGCTCAGCCGACGTCTTCCTCGGCGTGCCATTCAACATCGCATCCTACGCGCTGCTACTGATCCTGATGGCGAAAGCGACAAAGCTGGAGCCGGGCGAATTCGTCCACACATTCGGCGATGTCCATCTCTACGCGAATCATTTCGAGCAGGCGCGGCTGCAGATGCAGCGCCAACCCAAGCTGCTTCCCCGCCTTCAGCTCAACCCATCTAAAACGGACCTGTTCGGATGGGATTACGAAGATTTCACGCTCAGCGACTACGCGCCCGAAGCGCATATCAAGGCGCCTGTCGCCGTTTGATGCGCCTGCATCGATCAGGGGAGGTTGCGGCGAGCGCTTCTGACACCCGAATGGATTCAAGGTTATCGATGACGTCGAAACGATCAGGCGATCGCTGCGTTAAGCACACATGGGTCGTCCGTGTGGCTGTGCGCAAGGCGCGTTAAGGTTCGCGCAACCAAGCTGTAGAAATCGCAATGATTCAACATCTTGTGCTTTTTCACGCGTCAGATGATGAACCGAGGCCGCCCGGACCTTCATCCCCGAGGCGGGTGTGATCCGTCGGAGGGATCTGTCCTATGAAAATGACCATTGCCGCGGTTGTCGCGGTTGCTGCGCTCGGCTTCACCGCCTGCTCGGAATCGAAACCGGCCGAAACGACCACGACCGAAACCACCACGACCGAAACGACGACTTCGGCTGAGCCTGCGGCTCCGGCTGAGACGACCACCACGACCACGGAAACGACGACCACGGTTGACCCGGCTGCTGCTCCGGTTGACCCGGCCGCTCCGGCTCCGGCTCCGGCTGCCCCGGCCGAGACTCACTAGTCTCGTCGGCTGACGTTCAAGAAGCTCGCAAGAGCTGCGAAAGGGCGGTCCTCCAGGACCGCCCTTTTTGTTTGCATTTAAGGGCGGGAAGGGATCAAGCCGCTGCCGGATCAACCTCGCCGCGCTTCTCGCGATAGCGGATCATCGCCGACACGGCGACCGCCCCGATCATCTTGCCGATGATGAAAAAGATCCAGTTTGCGAGGTTGAGCTGGCTGCCCGGCTCCGCGGTTCCCGCCATCACCTGCGCCAGGTCGGCCCCATACAAGAACACCGTCGTGTCAATCGGCGCCGCCAGCGCGCTCGACAGGAGTATACGCGTCGACAGCCGGTATCTTGTGAAAGTGAAAATCAGCCAATCAGCGGTCTCCGAAATCGCGAATGCAATGCCGGAGGCGAGCGCGATCACCGGCCATGAATAATAGAACGACCACCCTATCGCCAAAGCCATGAGCACCAGCACGCGATGGCCCATTTCGCGCTGCACGAAGTCGCGCACGACGAAGACCATGCCCGTCGCAATGGTCAGCGGGTTAAAGACGATGTGGTGCGATGCGCCAAACACGCCGCCGAACATTGCTGTCAGGTCGACATGCGGAACCTCGGGTCGCCCGAAGCTCCAGTTGAGCAGGGGGATCAGCGCCACATAGAGGAACGCCCACGCACGCCCCTTCAGAAACCAGATCACAGCTGCCGTAATGATCATACCTGCCAGCGCCAGCGGCAGCTGGGCCGGCTGACCATTGGTCAGAGCCGAGACGAGCTCGTTCCAGAAGGCATCCATGCCCGACCCGTTCCAGACTTACATGCCTAAACACTTGCGCTGGTCAGCGAACGAGGGTTCGACTGCCGGCGCCGCGCCCCCTCCAATGGGGCATCGGGCTCAATACAGGGTCACACGTGTCATCGTCCACCTTTCCCGTCAGCAATGACCCCATCAGCGTAAGGATCGTCGCCGCTATCGGCATGCGAGGCGAACTTGGCTTCGAAAACCGGCTGCTGTTCCGCCTCAAGGCCGACATGGCCAATTTCCGTAAGGTGACGGCGAAGACGCCGCTGATCATGGGCCGCAAGACCTGGGAGAGCTTTCCCCGGCGTCCGCTTCTGGGCCGGCCGAATATCGTCGCCACCCGCAATCTCGATTTCCTGGCCCCCGGCGCGTTTGTCTTTTCCAGCCTGCCGCCCGCACTCGCGGCTGCGCGTGCAATGGCTGCGCAGTCAGGAATTCCGGGCGTGTCGATCATTGGCGGGGCGGAAATCTATGCGGCAGGTCTCGCCCTCGCGACCCACATGACGCTCACCGATGTCGAGGCCGAACGCGAGGCCGACGTCTTCTTTCCGGCGTTCGACCGCAAGGAATGGCGCGAAGTTTCCGCCACCCGCATCGAAGCAGACGCCGATAACGAAGTCGCCTGCGTGATCCGCGAGCTCGAACGCCGCTGATCCACTCTTCGTGAAACACGCGCGCTCGTGTGGCGCTCAGCTGAGTTCCTGTGCGAGCCCAATGAGAAGCCCGCCAGGCCCGCGAATGTAGCAGAGCCGACACACGTCTTGATAATGGACGACTTCGCCGACGAGCTGCGCGCCGCGATTGCGAAGCTTTTCAACCGTCCCGTCGCTGTCGTCGACGCCGAACATGACGCTGAGATAGCCCAGGACGTTGACCGGGGCGCTGCGGGGATATGCGACGACAGGCGGCCTGAGAAAGCTGGATAACTCGAGTTGGCTGTGGCCATCGGGAGTGCGCATCATGGCTATCTCGACACGCTGATCGCCTAGTTCTGTGATACGTCCGGCCCAGTCTCCTTCGACCGTGGCCCGCCCTTCGAGCTCCAGGCCGAGCTCGCGAGAAAACCAATCGTCTCGCCGAGGTCCTCGACGACGATTCCTACGTTGTCCATGCGTTTGATCGCCATGCGTCCAATCTAAAAATCATTTTTTAAGCTAACAACCGACCGATTTTGCGTTGACGGCGCAATCGGCTAGGCTCCCTGCGAAGTCGGAGAGCGACATGCGCAAACGGATACTGACAATCAGCCTGATGGCGCTTGCCGCCTGCGCCACGGGCCCGTCTGTCGTCACCCCCATTGCGCCGCTTGCGCGGGCGCCCGGTGATTCAACTGTTGATGCGCTGCTCGCGCTCAATGCGCTTTGCTCGGCGGAGGCTTCGGGTCTCGGCGCGGCGAAGCCCGATCTCAAGCTGGCTGGCGGCATGGGCACGGGCGGCTTCAAGGTCGACACGGCCAGCGCCGATGCACAGGCCTGGTTCAACTACGGCCTCGCGCTCAGCCACGCTTTCTACCATCAGGACGCCAAGGCCGCGATGAAGCGGTCGGTTCAAAATGATCCGTCCTGCTCGCTATGCGCGTGGGGCGAAGCCTGGGTGCTTGGGCCGACGCTGAACTACGGCATCAACGAAGATGAACGCAAAGCCGCTCTCGCCGCCGCCACACGCGCCCAATCGCTGGTCAAGCCGGGCGACGACAAGGCGCGACGGCTCGCTGAAGCCATCGTCGCGCGTTATGCTGATGTTGGCGCCGCTGTGTCCGACGAAAAGAACGCCGTGGGTAGACCCAAGGCCGGGGAAGGACAGACCGAACCCGCCTTTGGTCAGGCCATGGCGAAGATCGCCGCCGATTATACCGGCGAAGCCGAACTCGCCGTCCTCGCCGCCCACAGTCTTCTCATCCCCGTTCGGGGCGATGATGAACGTGGACTCAAACCGGCGCTTGCTTTGCTCGAAGGCGTATTGAAGGCGCATCCCGACGATACCGGCGCGATCCACTACTACATTCACGGCGCAGAGTTCGACGACCGCGCTGAAGATGCGCTCGCCTATGCTGATCGTCTTGGCCGCCTCGCGCCGGCGGCAAGCCATCTCGTGCACATGCCTGCGCATACTTTCTTTCACGCGGGTCGCTATGAAGACGCCGCTGTCGTCAACGCTAAGGCGATCGAGGCCGACACAAAATGGCTCGTCGCGGGCGGTGATCCGCGCCCGCCGGCCGACGCATCTTTCCGGCTGCCGATGTACTACGCTCACAATCTTTCGTTCGGTCTAGCGGGCGCCCTGATGTCCGGCGATGGCGAGCTTGCGCTCCGTTACGCCGACCACGCGACGAAGGCTTATCCAGCCAGTGCGCCCGCACAGCGTTCCGATCCCACTCCGCGCACCTATGTGGCCTTCGCCCGCTATGCGCCGGACCGGATGCTCGCGCTCGCGCCGAGTTCACGCCTCGATGCGCAGTTCGGCCTCTATCGCGCCTATGGCCGAGGCGAAGCGTTGCTGCAGAAGGGTGACGCGTCCGGCGCACGGAGGGAGTTGGCTGAGCTACGTGAGGTAAATTCCGACCGCACCGAGAAAAAAGTCGCTATCGCCGTCCTCGAAGGTCGCCTCGCCATGGCGGAAGGCAATGCGCGACAGGCAGCGCGCGTTTTCGCTGACGCAGCAAAAATGCAGGAGACCGAATTCGCCGGTTACATGGATCCGCCGCAGTGGTGGTATCCAGTTCGCCGCTCCGTCGCCGCCGCCTGGCTCAAGGCTGGTGATTTTGCGAAAGCCGAAGCCGAAGCAACCGCCTCGCTAAAGGCCTGGAAGCATGACCCGCTAGCGCTGTGGGTTCTGGGCAAAGCCCAACTCGGCCTTGGCAGAAAGGGCGATGGCGAAGCGTCTCTCGCAAAGGCCAAATCCCTCTGGCGCGGCAGGTTCGAGAGCATCACGGTCGAAGCGATTTAGGCTGCCGCAAAGTCAAGGCGTACGCAAAGCGCGTGCGCCTGCGAAGCAGCAAGCGCAACAAAATGCCCTCGCTTGGCTGTACCGTGACGGCAATGTCTGATGGCCACCATTTCATCGCAGATTCATTGCCGCGTTTAGCGCTGTCGCTATGCTCTGATCGGGTGAATCAAAAAAGTTCGTCGCAAGAATGCCCTTTAAGCAAACTGGGGATCGTCCAGGGCCGCGTGAACTCTACTTGAAACCTTAGATAAGGGGACGCGCAGATGTCAGAGGTGGCTCGGTTTGTCTGAACAGGTTCCGGGGTTTGGATAAGTGGATTTCCGCCTCGGTTAGGCTGCGGCCGGGATTGGCTGCAGCGAGTTGAAGTACGCCTCGTCCGGGGTTTGCCGGT
>Ga0138256_10000561_pt1 | contig 40769 bp, 34 predicted proteins | sample KNB2016incub_MG_FD_105486 | JGI IMG/M metagenome (GOLD analysis project Ga0138256, IMG submission 105486) | Active sludge microbial communities from wastewater in Klosterneuburg, Austria - KNB2014incub_MG | ecosystem: Engineered > WWTP > Activated sludge > Unclassified | place: Austria... | reverse complement strand
TGCAAGGATCTGCTTGCCTTCGTTCGATCGCGGATCGATCGTGCGAAGGTGCTTTTGCCCTTCCATTTCCCAGATGGCCGTTACCGTACCCTCTTTTTCGACCGCCTGATAATGAACATCATCAGGGTTCGAAGGCGTTTCGGGTGCGACTTCAGCCTGCTGTACTGCTTCTTCTGACATCTAGAAAGAAATTTCTCCTGTTTATTCCTCGCTTTTTGCGAAAAAAGAATTCTTTCACAGGAGGCCGTGTTTGTCGAATACCGACGGCCTTATTCTGGCCTGCGCAGATCTAGTTCGTGAAACAAGAAATCCTTGGTCCGCTGATCGACCTAAGAATACTCCACTTTTCGGCATATTTGATCGCAACTTGCCGCCGCCCTCATAAGGTCGTTTTCGCAAGCAAAACACGCCGTTGATGGCCGCTAATATGCTAGCGCTACTTCCAGAAAGGCGTCCTAGATCGCATTTTTCCTATTTACTTACGCCGTAAAACTCTTATCCTTATAAGACAATGACTCCGATCGTAATCACATTGGTCTTGCTTGTCCTCGCGATCTTCCTTTTTGCGAGCGAAAAGCTGCCGGTTGACATCATTGGGCTGTTGCTGGTCATAGCGCTAGTGCTGACACAAGTGCTGACGGTAAAGGACGCTGTCGCAGGTTTCGGAAACGATATCATCATTACGATCGGCGGCCTTTTTGTTCTGGTCGGCGGGCTTGTAAAGACGGGCATCGTAGATGAGATCGGGCAAAGGATCTATCGACTGGCGGGCAGCAACGAATTCCTCCTGACGGCGTTGATCATGTTCGTCGCGGCATTGAGCGCAAGCATGCTCAAGAATACAACTACGACCGCGATGTTCCTTCCGGTCGTGATGGGTCTTGCCGCGAAGGCAAAGATCGCTCCGTCAAAACTGCTGATGCCCCTCGCCTTTGGAGCGATACTCGGCGGAAGCTTGACCTTGATCGGCACATCCACCAACTTGGCCGTGAGCGGCGCTATACAGCGGTACGGCCAGGAACCTTTCTCGATGTTCGAACTTCTACCGGTCGGCATCGTTACTTTTTCGTTCGGAATGCTCTATATGCTTTTCCTCGGCCGGCATATGCTGCCGCGGGTCGAGAGTAAAGATTCGCTTACGGACAAATATCAAATACGCGATTACGTTACCGAGTTGGTCGTCCTCCCGAGATCTCCGCTCGTCGGCCAAAAGATCTCTGAAACGGACCTTTCGACCGAACTTGGACTGACCATTTTGGGCATTGTTCGAGATGGAACACGCATCGACGCTCCGCGTTCGAGCGAGCGGATACGCCGCCGCGATTCGCTGATCGTCGAAGGCAAGATCCACGATCTGCTTCGCGTCAAACCGCTCGAAGGCATCGAAATAAAGCCGGAACTATATCTCGACGACGAAGACCTTAGCAGCGAAGATGTCGGACTGTATGAGGCGATCATTATGCGCGACTCCGTCTTTGTCGGACAGACGCTGAAGACGATCGACTTTCGTCAACGCTACCGTATGACGGCCCTCGCTATCAATCGGCACGGAACGACGCTCATTGAAAAGCTCAGCGACGTAAAACTCAAATTCGGCGATGTGCTTCTTATCCAAGGGCGCAAGGAGAATATGCAGCAGCTTGCCGGCGACGACCAAGTAGTGCTTGTCGAAGAAATTTCTGACACGAGCGCTCGATTTTCTAAGAGAAAATGGGCCATTGCCGCATTCGTTCTGTTCCTATGCCTCTCGATCTCAAAGCTGGCTACCGGGATCGACATTCCGCTGACCGTCGCGGTCCTTTTGGGTGTGATGCTGCTGCTTGCGACCCAGACGGTTCGCTATCGAGAGCTGTATTCGCTCATCGATATGCGACTGCTCGTAATGATCGCCTGTATGATGAGTTTCGGGGCAGCGATGGAGACAAGCGGAGCGGACAGATTCCTCGCCGGCCTTATCCAGGACTACATCGGGGCTTACGGCAACACGGCGGTACTCGCGGGCTTTTTTATCCTTACGGTCGCACTGACGCAACCGATGTCGAATCAGGCCGCAGCCTTGGTGGTCTTGCCGGTCGCCGTCAAAACGGCTATTGCATTGGGCCTGAATCCTCGCACGTTCATCATCGCGATAACTTACGCTGCATCATTTTCATTCATCACGCCGCTTGAACCTGCGTGCGTTCTGATCTACGGGCCGGGACGCTATCGCTTTATGGATTTTGTAAAGATAGGTTCGATCTTGACTGTGGTCGTGTTCATCGTATCGATAGTTTTGGTGCCGATATTCTGGCCGCTTTGACCTAATCCTCGGCAGCGTGTTTGCCAAATATATGGCTGATCTTGAGGCCGCGCCTGACCACTAGAACTAGGCCGATGAACGTCCAAAAGATCATACGGCCTTTCCGCAAAAGCGCGATCGTAACGCCGATCCCCACTGCCATTCCAAGCGTTCTTGCGACGAATTGCGCTCCGGCCTCGTCCACACCGATCACGAACGGCACGAGTTTGAAGACGATCGTTATCAGGCGGCTGACGGATTCGAGCAAGAACGCTTGCGTCAGATGCGGCACTCTGTCGCCGATCTGGCTCAAGATGTACCAAACTTCCGTTATGCCAAGCGAGTGATACGCGATCTCAAGGAAACAGATCGGGAGAAAACGCTTTGGATATTTCCGATAAAAGCTGAAAATGAAGTTCTCGAAGAGGCGAATATGCATCCGCCACGTTCCGGTGAACGATTTGGCGATCCCGCGTTGATAGAGCCGTTCACAAAGTTCGCTAGCAAGGTGCCATTGTCGGACAACTAGCAGGACCAGAAAGACGACCACACCGATGAGGGTGGCGATCAGGAGATCGATCGTAAAAACCCATCCTTCTTCGAGTTCAAAGCGTCGAATGAGCGTCAATGAGCCAAAAATAAGGAACAAACTTGTAATAAAACTGTAAAAGAGATTCTCGGTCGCAACCGACGATAGCCCGACGACGATGGGCAATCGGCGTCGAACGGCGAGGGCCTTTGCGGTGCCGCTGACAAGAATGCCGAGCGGTATTACGGAGCTCATTGCCTCACCAATTATCACGCCCGTTAGGCTATCCCGCATCGGCAGCTTGTAAGGTTCGCCAACCGAGAGTTTCCACGCCGAAGCCCTTGCAATTACCCGCAAAAAATAGAGCAGTAGGAGCACGGCGAAGCCGCTTATGCCGAGTTTTGCGACCTCGCCCGCAAGCTCCCGATACCCGATCGAATAAATGAAATATGCGAAAAGCCCGACGCCGACCGTCGTGAGCACGATCGCCGCAATTTTTAGACGTGTTATGTGATACGGTACGAGCTGAGGAATTGGGGGTTCGTCGCCGCTCGGCTGATTTTCAAGATCCACGTATGTCGTTGCCTTTGGTCGAGGGCTTTTCTAAAATGTTAGTTTATCCATAAACTAGATTTTCGAGAACCCTAGAGGAATAGAAAAATATATGAGTACCGCCGCTGAAGCACCGATCAATAACAACGCATTGACCGTTCTATCTGAAGACGAAGAACAGTTCCGCGCCGCCGTCCGCGAATTTGCCGAAGGCGAAGTTCGCCCTAAGGTCGAAACAATGGAGCATAATTCCAAGCTTGACGCCGATCTTATAAAACAGTGTTTCGAGCTTGGACTGATGGCGATCGAATCTCCGGAAGAATACGGCGGCGCAGGCTCATCGATATTCAATGCGATCATCGCGATCGAAGAATTGGCACGCGTCGATGCGAGCGTTTCCGTGTTCGTGGACGTCCACAACACGCTCGTAACTAACGCATTTCTGAAATGGGGCAGCACCGATCTGAAGAAAAAATATATGCCGCAGCTCGCCGCTGGACGCGTCGGCGCGTATGCACTTTCGGAGGCGAGTTCCGGGTCGGACGCATTCGCACTCAAAACGAAGGCCGCCGATAAGGGCGACCATTGGGAACTCAACGGCCAAAAGCTCTGGATCACGAACGGCAACGAGGCCGAGATCTTCATTGTATTCGCTACGCTCGACGCCGATGCGGGCTACAAAGGAATTACGGCCTTCATCGTTGAAAAGGGATTTGAGGGTTTCTCGGTGGGCAAGAAAGAGGACAAGCTTGGCATACGCGCCTCTTCCACGACGGAATTGATCTTCGACGGCTGTAAGGTTCCGAAAGAGAATGTCCTCGGCGAGGTCGGCAAAGGCTACAAGGTCTCGATCGAAACCCTTAACGAAGGCCGAATCGGCATCGCGGCTCAAATGCTCGGCATTGCGCAGGGAGCTTTCGAAGCCGCTCTGAAATACACCGCCGAACGCGAACAGTTCGGCTCGGCACTTAATGCATTTCAGGCTGTGCAGTTCCAGCTTGCGGAAATGGCCGTCGAGATCGAGGCAACTCGCTTGCTCGTCTATAACGCCGCACGTCTCAAGGACGCAGGCCGCTCGTTCCTAAAAGAAGCCGCCGTCGCGAAACTCTATGCTTCACGATGCGCCGAGGCCGTCGCATCCAAGGCCATCGAACTCTACGGCGGCTACGGCTACGTCAAAGATTATCCCGTCGAAAAATTCTGGCGCGATTCAAAGATCGGCTCCATCTACGAAGGCACCTCGAATATGCAGCTCCAAACCATCGCAAAGCTGATAACCAGCGGGAAATAAGTGATCGCATCATAAAATAACAGTGGTAAAACTCTATGTGTCCTAATGTTTCTATGTGGTTAAATATTGTTTCTTAAAACACATAGAAACATTAGGACACATAGAAATTGCCATACAGGCAATACTGCTTTAACAAATGAAATGATCTTGTGAGTTCGAATTGGAAAAAAAAGGCGGTTAAATGCGGAGCGGTACTTTTATTTTGGGCTCGACAGGAAAATGAAACATGACCGCCAATGAGATCGAACAATATCTTTCCGAGCTTAATGATGAACTTGCATTGAAGGACATTAAAGGTGAACTATCGCTGTTCGGCGGGTCGGTGATGGTGCTTGCTTTTAAGGCACGTATTGCGACGAAAGATATTGACGCTATCTTCTTTCCATCATCAGAAATTCGCGCTGCGGCCGCCCGGATCGCGGATAGACACGGGCTGAATCGGGATTGGCTTAATGACGGCGTTAAAGGGTATGTCGTCGAGCATTCAGAAACGGTACTTTTTCATCTTTCTAATCTGACAGTATTCATTCCCGAAGCCGATTATCTCTTGGCGATGAAAGCCCTTGCGGCTCGAGCCGATACAGAAGACGAATCAGACGTAATAACGCTGATCGAGGCGCTGGAGGTCACCTCCGCCGATGAGGTTTTCCTGATTATTGAGCGGTACTATCCTAAAAGGCAGATACCGCCGCGAACCCAGTATTTCATCGAGGGCCTTTTCGAGCAATGATCACTGCCGCCGAGACAAAACAGCGAATGATCGACGAACCGCGTTGGTGGAAGGTCGCGTTGATGGACCTCGTCGATGATCTTCGGTATCACAAAAACCCCGCCGCAATAGCCGAACCTTTCAAACTCAGCGATGAAGAGAAAGATGCGGTCCTCGCCGCGACGATCGAGACGCTGTGTGATGAACTCGGCCTGCAAATACCGGCTTGGCTCAGCAGCGTTCCGGCAAGCCGACACCCGGTCTTTCTCTCGCGCGTCGAAAGCCTAAAAGCCTTCAGCCTCGCCGAATCGCCCGTCCACTTCCGCATCCGAAAGGTCTTCGTAATGGAGAATTTCCTCTCCCGTGTCTAGATCAACGGATTCCCATAGATCGGGATGATGGACGTTAGACTGTCGCCCAAGAGCCATCGAACTCTACGGCGGCTACGGTACGTCAAGGATTATCCCGACACCTTACGGCTTTGGAAGAGCAGCCAGCGTGTGACCAAGCATCGTTCTTTCACGATGAACCTGCACCCCTGCCGAGTTGAGTAAGTTTTTCGAGTGGAATGGTCATATAATGTGCTCGAGGGTCGGCTGATCACAAACTCATCAGCCGGTTTCCGCCTGACTATGAGTGAGATCGTCATCCGAACGGCCGGTGCCGAAGACGCTAAACTCCTTACCAACTTGTCGTACACGACATTCTGGGATGCTTTTGCGCGTCACCCGAAGAATGCGCCGGACGACCTCGCACATTATATGCGGCAGGCGTTCAACGAGGAGCAGATCGCGTTGGAATTGGCTGATGAGAACACTATCTTTCTGATCGCGGAGGTCGAGGCGAAAGCGGCGGGTTATGCAAAACTCATTCGTCACGCGATCGAGGAAGGCATCTCCGCAGAGCGGCCGATCGAACTCTCGAGGCTCTATTCGCACCAGGAATATCTCGGCAAAGGCGTCGGGCAGGACCTGATGAATGCGTGTCTCGAGCTTGCCAGGGAAAACGGCCACGACGTTATGTGGTTAGGCGTTTGGGAATTCAATCCGCGAGCGATCGCCTTCTACGAAAAAAACGATTTTCGCCCCGTCGGCAAACACACCTTCCAGCTAGGCTCCGACCCGCAGACAGACCTCCTGATGCAGCGGGCACTTCGGTGAACATTGCGAGCGTTGCGTAGATACCATACTCTTTCATTTGTGCGACACGTAAAGAATCCGCCAAATCCGTACAATAGGCTATCGGCCGAATTCGTCGGTGAACCGCCGCCGACCAAGCTCGAGGTCTTTGAAGAAACTGCGACGAAAAAGGTCATTACGAAGGCTTTTGCCTCGGGCTGGGAAGGCGGCTGGCGTTACACGGTGAATTGCTATCGCGGATGCGTGCACGGCTGCACGTATTGTTTCGCGAGGCAGTATCACGAATACCTCGGCTACGGTGCGGGCACTGATTTCGAGACGAAGATCGTCGTAAAGCCGAACGCGCCGCAGCTATTGCGAGCCGAATTGAAAAAGTGCCGCGACAAGATGCCGCATCTCGATTTCTCGTTCGCGACCGATCCGTACATCGCGCTCGAGGCGGAATATCGTCTTACACGACAATGCCTCGAAGTCTGCGCGGAGTTTCGTGTTCCTGTCAGCATCGTTACGAAATCGCCGCTCGTAACGCGTGATATCGATATTTTAGAGAAGCTCGATAAGGTCAACGTGTTCTTCTCGATCCCGTTCTTGACCAAAGAAAAGTCGAATCCGTTCGAGCCGTACACGCCGGTGCCGGAAGCGCGCTTTCGGGCGATGAAGACCGTAGCCGATTCCGGGATCGCTGTCGGCATCGGCATCGCGCCGATCATTCCAGGCTATAACGAATCGGATATTCCGGGGCTGTTAGAGCGTGCGAAGGACTGCGGGGCGAAGCGCGCTTTTATGTCGATGCTCCATATCGACACGCCGTCGATAGAGGAATATTTTGTTGCGAAAATGAACGAACGCCTGCCCGAGACCCGCGTCGCAAAGGTGATCAATTCGATGAAACGCGAACGCGGCGGAACCCTACGACACAATTCGTACAAGGAGCGAATGACGGGCAAGACCGAGCAATGGGAAGTTACAAGAAAGCTCTTTGACTTCCACGCGCGGCGACTCGGTTTCAACACGCGGGAGAACGACGGCGATCCGACCGCGAACACCCCCGAACCGGACGCCGCGGCCGTATCGACCCCAACCCAGCCGACGCTCTTCTAGCCGACTGTCCCTCGATCGCAACCGCCGGGTACTTGGCGGCTCTGCCGCATCGCAGTGCGGTCAGGCTTGCCTGACCGTCGAACGTACCTCCGCAAAACTCCGGAGCAGGCTTCGCCTCCGACAACCGCCCGCGTCGGATAAGCAAAATTAGATACCCATCCGCTACGCTGAGCCCTTAGTCACGTGCGGGCTACCGGCACGCAGAGTACAATGGAATGCTATGCAAAACAGGATCGAAGTTTTTGAACAGATGCTTGCGGCGGATCCGTCGAACACGATGGTGATGTTCGGACTTGCGAAAGAATATGAAAAGCTCGGCGACAACGCGAAGGTGATCGCGATGCTCGAGCCGTACATCGCATCGGCTGATGACGAGGGCAATGCTTACGGCGTACTCGCGGGAGCGTACGTGCGTTCGGGCGAACGCGAAAAGGCCATCGCGACCTATCGACGGGGCATCGACGTATCGCTCGCTCACGGCCATCCGTCGATGGCGAATGAATATAAGATGGCGATCGAGATCGACCTTGCGGATTAAACCTTATCGGCCCATTCGTCGTATTCTAAAGGCAGTTCGACCACACAATATTCAAGGAGTTTTCTGTTATGAAGGCACTATACGCGTTCGCAGTCATTGCATTGTTCGCTGTTTCGTCTTTTGGCCAGCGTGAGCTTGGAGCAAAACCGACCTCGACGGGCGGGCCGCTGATGTTCGAACAGGCGGTCTTCGACGTGCTGGATTATGACATCTCGATCCACGCCGATCCCGCAACAAAGTCGATCACAGGTACGACGATAATGACCGCAAAGGCTGTCATTCCGTCGAATGTGATCGTACTCGATCTCGATACGCCTTACAAGGTCGAGAGCGTTACCGAGAATGGTCAGCCGCTTCGATACGAGCGCAAAGACGGGCAGATCCGCATCTATTTTCCGTACTCAAAACAGGACGGCGAGACGATACGGACAAAGATCGTTTACTCGGGAACTCCTCGCGAGGCTCCGCGTCCGCCGTGGGTCGGAGGATTTATGTGGGAGAAAACGCCGAACGGATCCGATTGGATCTCGGTCGCGCTTCAGAACGACGGCGCCGACCTCCTTTTCCCTTGCAAAGACCATCCTTCGGACAAGCCCGCGACAGTTTCGATGCACATAACCGTGCCGGATCCGCTGTACGCGACCGGACCCGGAAAATTGGCGAGCGTTAAGAAGAATGCCGACGGAACGTCAACCTACAATTGGCGAATGACTAACCCGATCGGGAACTATTCGATCGTCTTCAACGCCGCGCCGTATAAGATCGTGCGTGATTCGTATCGTTCGATCGCAGGGACCGTGATTCCGATATTCTTTTACGTTCTGCCGGAGGACGCCGACAAGGCCGCAAGTTTGATCGCCGAGCAAAAGAAATATCTCAAATACTACGAACATTACTTAGGGCCATATCCGTTCCGTTCGCAAAAGGTCGGCATCACCGAGACTCCGCATCTAGGAATGGAGCATTCAACGAATATCGCTTACGGGAACCACTTCAAATACGACAAGGACGGCACGGACTCGCTCCTGCTTCACGAATTCGGGCACGAATATTGGGCGAATCTCGTAACGGCAAGCGATTGGCGTGATTTCTGGATCCACGAAGGTTTTCAGAGCTATATGGATGCTCTCTATCAGGAATACCTTCACGGCAAGGACGCGTATATGAAACGTATGGCCGCAAGCGCGACGAGATTTCGTAACAAGCAGCCTGTCGCTCCTCGCGAACCTAAGATCGCGTATCAGGTCTATATGGCCGAGCCGGATTACACAAAGTCCGACGGCGATATTTACGGCAAGGGTGCGTACTTCCTGCACACGCTGCGTTATTTCATCGGCGACAAAGCCTTTTTCAATGCGCTTCGCCATATGGCTTATCCCGACAAAGCACACGAGAGCTACACCGACGGCCGCCAGGAACGCCTTGTAACGACGGATGATTTCCTGACCATCGCCGAGAAGGATTCGGGAATGAAGCTCGATTGGATATTCGAAATGTATCTTCGCCAGCCGAAGCTGCCAAGGCTCGTGACTGCCGCACCTGCCGACTGCACGAATAATTGCAAGCTCTTGCTTCGTTGGGAAACGCCGAATAATATGCCGTTCCCGATGCCGATCGACGTCGTGGTCAACGGCAAAACCCAGCGTGTCGAGATGCCCGACGGAAAAGGCTCCGTAACATACTCCGGCACACCACCCAAGATCGACCCCGACGGCTGGGTGCTAAAGGCAAAATAGACGGCTAGCGAACTTGCGGCTTCTTTTTGGGCGTTTTTTTGTTATCGACACAGCTTTGAGCGGCACCGATGACCGCGATCGTCCGTAAGTACTTGTTGCTAAGAGCCGTCGCGTTGGATATCGTGAGGTCGAGGTCACTCTTACCCACGATCTTGAAGGTTTCTTCGAGATCGTAGTATGGCACCTCGACCGAGTAATAGAAGAGCGATCTGCGGGTTTTGATCATCTGTCGGATCGTCGTATTCAAGACTTCTGTCCCTTGAAGATGGTTGATCACGTTCACCGCATCGCTGAGTGCGTCGATCGCTGCCGCGTGGTTGATCTTTTCATATTTGGCGGCGAGTCCAAGGAGGACACGAGCTTTGGCGACCGAGTCGGGTGCGCTGCGCGCCTGTTTAGCCGCATCGCTCAATATTCCTATCGCAGCTGCCGAATTGCTTATTACCTTCGTTCGAGCATCGGCGATCTCAAAAAGAACGAGAATTCGAAATTCGATGCGCGCGATTTTGGCGGCGAATGCCTCGGCGTCATTCAGCCGTTTATCGTGAACGGCTCGCTTCGTACGCATAAACCAGAAGAAGTTCGTTGTCGCCTCCCTGGCGTCCTTATCGTCGATCTTCTCGATCCATGGAAGCAGTCTCTTCATCTGATCCTCAGTCAGCGCATCAAGCCCCCAAGTTGCCACAGAGACGATCATCTCGTCCGTCAGCTTGCCTTCTTCGTCGGCTTGCTCGAGCTCCTTTATTCGTGTCTCGAAGCTTGATCGGAGACCCGCTTCGCTCTCATTCTTTTCATCCATCGACTGCCGAAGGTTGTCGTTCAAGATCGAGTTTGCGATGGTGCTCAGCTCGGTGAACTGAGGAAGGAGCGACGGAAATCTCTCGGCTACGACCGACTGAAGTTCATTGAGGGCGGAAACGACGTAAGCAGGCTCACCCAGTCGATGCGGTTCGGCAGGTGCCGTCAGATTCGTCGGGTCGGCAACGAACGCCGAGAAGTTTTGCATTAGTGTCGTAATGAACCGCATTTGTAGTGCAGGATTTGGGGCCAATGTTGCCGGCACGCCACTTCCGAACTGGAACTTGTCGATTCCAACTATCCTATCCGAGGCAAAAGGATATGCCGATAAAAAGAGGAATCGTCTGGGCTTCGCCGACCGATACTTTATCAAGAGCTCTGAATAGAGTTGGTCGGCGAACTGTTGATCTACCGAGGCAACTCCGTAAAGCGTAAAGAGCCAATGAGAGTCGAGTTTGTCGGTCATCACACGCCGAAAAAGATACCAGCTAAGGGCCGGGTCGGACTTTACGGTACCAATTGCGATGTTAAGCGTCGCGCTTAGTTCGCGGGCTTTGTCGCGGTCATCCGTTTTATCTTCCGCATCTTTCTCATATTCGGCGAGGATCTCGTCGATCAATTTCTTTGCCCATGTAGTATCCTTTTTGGCGATGGCCTCGATCACGCGAAAGCGAAGATCCGGTTTCGGTATCAGGATTCCTTGGTCATTCTCATTCTCAAATCCTTTTTCGTGAAATCGTGCGGACGCGACCTTGTATGCCTCACCGAGATGGCCCAAAGCAGTCTGTTTATCGTAACGCCATTCGAAATCAGCGACCCGAGTAAGGATCTTGACGCGCTCCTCGGTGTCCGTCACCGTGCCGCTCTCGTCGGCCCGCTGCGCAACGGCAAGCCTTGCGAGTGGGGTATTGCAGCCGTCAACGTCGGGTCCCGGCGGCCGCACATCTTGCCCCATGGCTCCGAAAACAGCAATAGAAACTAAGCAAGCAGTAGCGAGCAACGCGAGGGTAAATTTGATGTGCATATTTTTTGGGACAGAGTATATCACGCTCGCAACCTGCAGGAGTTCACTTTTCTCCGATCCCGACTCGCTTTCTTGCGAGTTAGCCTGTTAGAAAGCCTTCGCGAAGCGGCCACAGCATCAGTCCCGCCATAGGCTTTTCGCCGTTCGCTACTTGCGGCCTTCGCGGTCTAGGATCTGTTTCTTTCTCTCGACGCCCCAGCGGTAGCCCGCGAGTTTGCCGTCGGAGGCGACGACGCGATGACACGGCGTAACGAGCGCGATCGGGTTCGTTGCGCAGGCACGAGCAACAGCTCGGACGGCCTTCGGATTCCCGATTTTCTCGGCAACCTCGGCGTAAGAACGCCTTTCGCCGTATGGGATCTTGCGGAGTTCGGACCAAACCCGCATTTGAAACGCAGTTGCTCGCAGGTCGAGCGGAAGCGTAAGTATCGCGGTTTCGCCGTCGAGACTGCGCAAGATCGCGGATACAGCATCTGCAAGGCTTTCGCCGCCTTCTTCGATCTTCGCCGCGAAAAATTCGCCCGTTAGTTCTTCGCGAAGCTCGTCCTCAGTGTCGCCAAAACTGACCTGACAAACGCCTTTCTCGGTTGCGGCGACCATCAGTTTTCCAAGGCGCGAATCGGCGATCGTGTAGCGTATCATTTCGTCTTTGCCGCCCTTTTTGTATGTTGCCGGCGTCATTCCGATGCGTTCGCCGGCCTTTTCATAAAGCGCACGGCTTGATCCGAACCCGCTTTCATAGAGCGACGTCGTAACGTCCGATGCTCTCACGTTCTCTTTGAAGTTCTCTATTCTTGTCATATCCAGTAATTCCTTTGGCGAAATTCCCAATTCCGATCTAAAACTTCTTTGTAAATAGCCGGCCGAAACGCCGAGATCTTGGGCGATCTTCTCTATCGTTACTCCGTCGGCGGCGTCATTGCGGATCTGTTCGAAGGCTTTTGCGACCAACTCGGCGCGGGTTCCCGGAAAATACTCGAGCTCCGGCCGACACCGTTTGCACGGGCGAAAACCTGCCCTTTCCGCCTCTTTTGGCGTCCGAAAGAACGAAACGTTCTCGCGTTTCGGCTGTCTTGACGCACACGAAGGCCTGCAAAATACGCCCGTCGTTCGCACGCCAAAATAGAACAGGCCGTCAAAGGCGCCTGCCTTATTCTTTACCGCGAGCCATTGCCAATCGTTCGCCGCCGTTGTCGTTTGCTCTCTGAACGCCATCTCCATATTTCAAAGTCTAGCCTTGTCCCAAGTGTGACATATATCCGAAAGCGTACGCGCAATTCTATTTTTTCTCTCCGAACCGTTTGTTGCAGACACCAAGCCTGAAATTGCCCGTTTTTGGCGAATTTGCTATCGTTAAAGGTTACTAACATTATAAATTTCTGTTATTAAGGGATCAGAGTTAATGGCAACAGCATCCGAAAAGATCGACAAGAACACGATCGTGGCCGAACCCGCGAACACGACAGAGGGCGACGGCTACAACCCCGGCACAAAGACGCAGCAGACCGCGCAAGCGGCCGCAAGCAAGGCTGAGGCGAAGCCCGCGGCCGCGAAGAGCACGGCAAAAGGCGACAGGTACGAAGGCCTGACTCCCGAGACGCTTCTTGGCATTTACCGCACGATGTATCTCTCGCGTCGCATCGATGACAAAGAGATCCAGCTTAAAGGGCAAAATAAGATCTTCTTTCAGATCTCTGGAGCCGGGCACGAAGCTCTTCTCGTCGGCGCAGCTCTCGCGATGAAGCCCGCGTACGACTGGTTCTTCCCGTACTATCGCGACCGCGCGTTGATGCTCGGCCTTGGGATGACGCCGCTCGAAATGCTCTATTCCGCCGTCGGTGCGGAAGCCGACCCGAATTCGCATGGACGCCAGATGCCTTCGCACTGGGGCAAAAAGGAACTTAACGTCCCCTCGCAATCTTCCTGCACAGGCACGCAGGCTCTCCATTCCGTCGGTGCCGCCGAGGCGAGCTATCGCGCTTCGCTGGTAAAAGGTCTGCAGGACAAGATCGTCGGCTACAAGGGCGATGAGGTCGTCTATATGTCCGTCGGCGACGGAACCACGAGCGAGGGCGAATGGTGGGAAGCTCTCAATACGGCGTCCAATCTAAAACTGCCTGTGATCTTCGTCGTCGAAGACAACGGCTACGCGATCTCGACACCCGTCGAAGTTGGGACCGCGGGCGGCGATGTCTCAAAGCTCATCGTCGGATTCCCGGATCTCTATATCCAGAACGTTGACGGCACGGATCCGATCGCCTCCTACGCGGCCTTTAAGCGTGCAGTCGAATATTGCCGCGAACGCAAAGGTCCCGCATTCATTCGCGGCAAGGTCATTCGCCCGTATTCGCACTCGCTCTCGGATGACGAAAAGCTCTATCGTCCGGAAGAAGAGCGCCAGGCCGAGGCCGCGATCGACCCGATCACGACTTTTGCCGAATTCCTGATGCAGGAAGGCATCGCTTCGAGCGAAGTCCTTGAGGCTCTTCGCAAAGAGGTCGATGCGGAGGTTACGGCGGCGGCCGATATCGCGGTCGAAGCGCCGCAGCCTGCGCCGGAGACGGCTCTTCGGAACGTATATTCACCGGATGTTGACCCGACCGACCGACAACTTTTCGATACGGAATCGGGAGCAGAATTATCCGGCAACGCGGGCACGATGGTCGATCTGATCAACCGCTGTATGCACGAGGAAATGGAGCGTGACGAACGCATTGTTGTTTTCGGCGAGGATGTTGCCGACGCGTCGCGTGAAGAGTATCTCGACGTCGTCAAAGGCAAGGGCGGCGTCTTTAAGGTAACGGCAAACCTCCAGCGAAAGTTCGGCTCTGCGCGCGTCTTTAATTCGCCGCTTGCCGAAGCCAACATCATCGGCCGTGCCGTTGGTATGGCGATCCGCGGCTTAAAACCGGTCGTCGAAATTCAGTTCTTCGATTACATCTTCCCAGCGTTTCACCAGATCAGGAACGAGGTCGCCGTAACGCGTTGGCGTTCGGACGGCGATACGAAATGCCCGCTCGTGATGCGCGTTCCCGTCGGCGGCTACCTAAAAGGCGGTGCCGTTTATCACTCGCAATCCGGCACGACGCTCTTCTCGCACACGCCCGGCTTGATGATCGCCTATCCCTCGAATGCGCTCGATGCGAACGGCCTTCTTCGCACCGCGATCCGCTGCGACGATCCCGTGATGTTCCTCGAACACAAACATCTCTATCGGCAGGTTTACAACAAATCGCAATATCCGTCGAGCGAGTTTTTGATCCCGTTCGGAAAGGCGAGAACTGTGCGTGAAGGCAGCGACATTTCGATCATCACTTACGGTGCGCTCGTCGAGCGTTCGAATCAGGCCGCAAAACGGCTCGAACAGCAAGGCATCTCGGTCGAGGTCATAGACCTGCGCACGCTCGTGCCCTACGATTGGGATGCGATCGTCGCGACCGTCAAGAAAACCTCGCGTGTCATCGTCGCGCACGAAGACTCGATGTCATTCGGCTATGGTGCCGAGCTTGCCGCGCGCATCTCGGACGAACTTTTCGAATATCTCGATGCACCCGTTCGCCGCGTCGCCGCGACCGACACCTTCGTAGGCTACGCACCGCAGGTAGAAGACTTCATCCTCCCCCAATCCGAGGACGTCGAAAAGGCCGTGCAGGATCTGATGAAGTATTGAATGTGACAGTCTCAGGATGAACGCGATAAACCGGACGCAAATAGAGAACAGTGTTCAACTATTTGCGTCCATTTGCGTCTATCTACGGCGCGAACAACGAATATCGGAACATTTCCGTCTCCCGTGCGTATCTTGTGCTAAAGTAGGCGCACAATTATGACGATCAAGCTGCGATTTTCGAGGACAATGCTGTCTTTGTCGCTCGTTCTGTTGGCTCTGGCTGTACTTGCGATCTCTACCTTTTCGCAAAGCAAGGGGCCGGTCGTTGTGCGTCCGGGTGCGCCGGGCGAGCCCAGCAAGGTTCTTCCTCCGGACACGCGACCGCTGCCGCCGCCGTTGTCAAAAAAGGACATTGAGTTTATGCAGGGGATGATCCATCACCACGCCCAGGCGGTCGAAATGGTCGCTTTGATGGAAGGTCGGACGACGAACAAAGAACTTCGTCTGCTCGGCGCACGCATCAGCCAATCACAATCCGATGAAATGCACTTTATGAAACGCTGGCTTGCCGCCCGCGGCCAACCGACGGAGATGAAGATGGCGGGAATGGATATGTCGGGTATGAGCGGCCACGAACATCATATGATGGGCCAAATGCTGATGCCGGGGATGCTTACCGCCGAACAGATGGCGGCCCTAAAAGCTTCGAGCGGCGCGGAATTCGACCGTCTATTTTTGACAGGAATGATACAGCACCATGGCGGAGCTCTCACGATGGTGAAAGAGCTATTTGAGACGCCCGGAAGCGGGCAGGACGCGGAACTTTTCACCTTCGCCACCGACGTTGACAGCGGCCAGCGGGCCGAGATCCGAATAATGCAGAAAATGCTGGGAGAGTAAACTTTACAAATGAAGAACCGAAATTTATCGAACGCACTTCTATCGACCGCCGTCTCGGCGTTCGTATTCATCGGCTTTGCCACGGTTGCGCTTGCCCAAGGACCGCCGGCCCCGCCGCCGCTACCTCCCGGAATGACAGGCTCGAACGCTAACGATCCCCGAGCGCACCTTAAGGCCGGAGTCTTTGACGCGGGCGAAGCGGCGTTGGGCATCAAGCATCTCGGCTTGCTCAAAAAGCCGTCTGCATTCGATGTCGGCACCGATCCGAACAGCCCGATGGTCGCAAAGGCATTGACCTCCCTCGGAATTCCCGCCGACGCAAAGATACCTGCCGAACTGAAGATGTCCTTTGCGCCGCTCGCATTCGCCAATTCCGACATCGCATTTCAGGGGAATTATCTTTTCCTCGGCAATTTCTACGGCGTGAATATCTACAACATCGCCGATCCGAATAAGGCCGAGCTTGTTACTTCGATGCCGTGTCCCGGCGGCCAAGGCGATGTTTCGGTCTTTAAGAATCTGCTGTTTATGTCGGTCGAAATGCCGAATGGCCGCCTCGATTGCGGCGAGCAAGGATTCCCGCCGCAGCCGCAAGGTTCAGGCTTGCCGGCAGCGGACAAAGATCGTTTCCGCGGCGTTCGCATCTTCGACATTAGCGACATTCGTGCTCCAAAACAGGTCGCAGCGATACAAACTTGCCGTGGTTCGCACACTCACACGCTGGTTCCCGATCCGAAAGATCCGAACAACATCTACGTGTATGTTTCCGGAACGTCATTCGTTCGGCAGGATGCAGAAATGGCCGGTTGTTCCGGCGGCACTCCGGACAAGGATCCGAATACGGCGCTCTTCCGGATCGACGTAATTAAAGTTCCTGTCGCCGCCCCGCAAGACGCGAAGATCGTCGCGAGTCCGCGTGTGTTCATCGACCCGAGAACCGGTGCCTACAATGGCCTGAGCGACGGCGGTTCGCATGCGAACAAAGGCAAAGCGGAAGACAGCGATCAGTGCCACGATATCACGGTCTATCCTGAGATCGGCCTCGCCGCAGGCGCGTGTTCGGGCAACGGGCTACTTCTCGACATTCGCGATCCCGCGAACCCGAAACGCGTTGACGCCGTTAACGATCCGAACTACGCCTATTGGCATTCGGCCGCATTCTCAAATGACGGCAAGAAGGTCGTCTTTACCGACGAATGGGGCGGCGGAATGGGCGCTCGTTGCCGTGCGACCGACCCGAACGTTTGGGGCGCGGACGCGATCTTCGACCTTGTCGATGACAAGCTGAAATTCCAGAGCTACTACAAGATGCCCGCGGCTCAGACAGAGCAGGAAAATTGCGTTGCGCACAACGGCTCGCTCGTTCCGGTTCCGGGACGCGACCTCAAGGTGCAGGCGTGGTATCAAGGCGGCATCTCGATCATGGACTTTACCGACACTTCGAAGCCATTCGAGATCGCATACTTCGACCGCGGCCCGGTCGATCCGAAAACGCTCGTTCTTGGCGGTTCGTGGTCGGCGTATTGGTACAACGGCAACATCTATTCGTCCGAGATCGCTCGCGGCCTCGATATCTTTGAGCTCTCGCCGACGAAATTCCTCTCGAAGAACGAGATCGACGCTGCAAAGACCGTCCACCTTCCTGAATGGAATGTCCAAAGCCAACAGCGTATCGTTTGGGCGAACAAACCTGTCGTCGCGAAGGCATATCTCGACCAGCTCGAACGCTCGAACGCGATCTCGGCGAAAGACGCCGCGAAAGTTCGAAAGGCACTCGACATAGCTGAAAGGAAAAAGAACGGTAACGGCTTAGCGAAGTCCGTCGCGATCGTCGAAAAAGCATCCGCCGCTTCGAAGAACGCCGACGCCGCCGCTCGCCTCAACGCAGTCGCCGATATCCTTCGCAAACCCGTGTTCTAACCCGCACGGGCCGTCAGAACTCGTTGATAAAAACCCTGTGCACACCCATATGTGCACGGGGTTTTTTCTCGCTCGCTGAGCCCCCACAAGTCGGCAACGCGGCAGGCGTGCCTCTCGCTTGACAGTTCTACGCGGAACAGTATTTTCTTTCGCGCAAGGTTTTTTTCATTACGCAGGTGTAGCTCATGAGGGAGTCCTCACGTTACTTTTGGCTCCTTTATACACCGAATTTTTACTAGACAAGGATTACTTTGGGATAACTTTCGTGCTGAGGCACGTGGAGGTGTATTCGATGCTAGGTCGTATTGTACCATCGGGGAGCTCGGCTAGACGCGGGCTTATCGGCTGTGGTCTCGTTCTTTTGGTCACCATTCTGGCGGTCGGCGTTATGGGCCGGAACGGGCGGCTGCCGCATACGGACGCCTTATCGGGGAAGAAGACGGGTTGGTTCGGCAAAGAATTGCCTCGTAATGCGGGCAGCTCTTGGAATCCGTTCGCGGCTCCCCTTCCGACGCCTACGCCACAACTCGCGAAGATGTTCTACTAAGGAGAGGCTTAATCGGCCTTCAATGATGAAGATGAATAAACAAGGCCTGAAATATAAACTGGACCAACTAGGCATTTATCCCGGGTTTTATTCCTTAAATGGTGATTTGTTGCCAGATAAAATCGTTCTTTATCAAAACTATCATAAATGGGAAGTTTTTTATTTCGACGAGCGCGGAAATCGTGAGAAATTTCATGCGTTTGAATCAGAAAGCGAAGCCTGTAACTACATCTATAGTTACTTCAAAAATTCTAAGACTGTTCGATAAGGACGGGTGTGATGGTGTTCGAATTAGACGTCTCCAACTTCAGTTACACCGCATCTGGTGGCATCTCGCAGATGAAGCTTGGGAATGGACGATGGGAAACTGCGAAGTTCAACTCGCGGATGCAGGTGACGGAGCTTGGGCTTGGGAACGGTTCGAATGATGCAAGTATTTGGAAGACCAACTACGAATATGGCGAACTACAGTCCGACGGCTCTGTTGACGTTTCGAAGAATACTGGCAACATAGCCAAGCAAACACTCACGGTTCCCGGGACGAGCTTTGTGCAGAGTTACAGCTATGATTCGCTTTATCGTTTGACGGAGGCGACGGAAAAGACAGGTTCTGTGACGAATTGGACGCAGAACTGGGAGTATGACCGTTACGGAAATCGGATCGGGTTCTCGCAGAATATCGCGGGTGTAATGACGGCTCCGAATCCGAGTGTCGATGTAAACACGAATCGTTTTAATACAGGACAAGGCTTCACATACGACAAAAACGGCAATATTGTGGCGGATGTCGATCCTGTAACAAGCGGAGCACGGTCATTCACGTTTAACGGCGACAACAAGCAAACCGAAATAAAAGACGCGAACGGTGTTGGGATCGCGAAGTATTTTTACGACGGTGAGGGAAAGCGTGTAAAGAAGGTCGTCACCGCGACCGGCGAGACGACGATCTTTGTGTATTCTAGCGGGAAACTCGTTGCAGAGTATTCGACCGCGACACCGCCAACTAATCCGAGCGTGAATTATACAACCACTGACTCTAAATTTCGGTTAGTTTGTAGATGCCTTTCTCGAGGCGTTCGGCGAGGGCGGAGTTGACGAGTTGGTGATTGGCGCGGCCGGCTTCGGTGCGGGTGAGGCCGAATTTGCCTGCGAGTTCGCCGACGAGGGTCATTCCGCACATTTTCAGGTACATACGGGCGAGTTCGAAAACGGCCGTCTCGCGTTTCATCTTGTAGGCCATTTCCTTCGGGAAGCGAGCTTCGCTGAGCGTCCAGATATAGGTAAATTTCGGGACGTAAATGACCTCTTGAGGCACGACCTTCATTCGCTTCTGAAGTTCGTCGAGGGTCTTCGTGAGTTCGGGCCGCGTTAACCCGGCAGCGTAACGCAGATCCGAGGTCGCAAGCTCGAATTCCTTTCTAAGTATCTTCAATACGGCTTGCGCGTTCTGCGATAAAATACCGCTCTCGCCCTTTTTTGAGCAGCCCCAAAGCGCGTTGAAGACCGGTATCATTCGCTTTGCGACGAACACCGAGTGTCCCTTGTAAACCTTGCCGTAATAGACGTTGCTGCGAGCGATGACCTCGTCCTTTAAGACCCACGACGTGCTTGCCTCCGGGTCTTTCTGCACATTTCGCGGCATATGCGCGTCGCGTCGCCCGCAGACGGCAATATAGACCGAAGGCAGACGCTTTCGCACGTCGGTCATCCCTAAGCAGAGTCCGAGGTCCTCGACCATTTGCTCGACCTCGGCAGCGGTTTCGATCCGCAGAGAGTCTTCGCGATGCCATTTGCGGTCGCGATAGAGTTCGATCTCTTCGGGCAATTCTCCGATCATCAGAAGCGATTAGAACACAAAAAAATAGCTGTCGGCTAATTGATAAGCTGACAGCTATCTCGAAATAGGAGATAAGAAAAAGTATTACCTCGGAGGCTGGTTATCTCTCTGAATTGGCGATGATGCAACGACCGAGATCGTCGAGCCTTTCATAAGCTCGATGTCGTCTTTGCCCTGAAGCACGACCGAACCCGCGCCGGCTCCGCCGCCGATCACCGCGCCGATCGCCGCACCTTTCAGGCCGCCAGCGATCGCGCCGATCACGGCGCCGATACCAGCCCCGATACCGCCGCGTTTGACGCTCTCTTTTGTCTGGCTGTCGCCTTTTGCGGTCCCTTCGATATCGACCTTTACGTCTTTGCCGTTCTGGTCGCGTATGGACGCCAAACTGCCCGCGAAATCATAAACTTCACCACTTCGCAGCGTGATACGCTCGAAATTGAACGTGATGTTCGATCGCCCGCTCACGCGTCCCGAACGTCCGACACCCGAAATGTATCCCTCGATCGTCGCGCCGCGAAATTCATTCGGCGACTGCACCGTCATCCGAAAGCGGTCGTTATTCTGCGAGACTTTCGTATTGATGTCGTTCTCGAGAGTTCCGCTGATAGTCGTTCCGTTCGGGACAATGAAGCGTCCCGTCCGCGGCGTGCTCGGCGTCGGGGGATAGTTACCGTCGCCGGGATCCCTGTTGTTCGGATCGTTGTCCGAATAGCCGCCGTTGTTGCCGTAATTGCCGGTGTCGATGCCGAGCCGGGCGACCTGATCCGTCTTGTTGTAAACGCTCTCGGCGAACACGGTCTGGTTCAGATAGCTCGTCGTGATGCGTCGAAGAACGCGCATTTCTTGCCCGTTGCGCGTGGTTTCGAACGTGATCGTATAATCCGTATCTCCGCCGATGCTCGAAACCGTAAGTTTGTCGCCCGACAATGTGGCGCGCAGGCGGATCGTGCGTCCCTGTGCGTCCTGTTCGGTCGTTTCGCGTCCGTCTGCAAGGAACGAGACAGGCGTCGCGGTCGAGGTCGCGAGCGTTACGCTATTGCCGCGAATGTCGAGGGCGATCTGGCCCGGTGCCGTGAGTTTGTTCTTTAATTCTTCGCGATCGCTGCCGCTTGCGTTCGAGCGCGCAATAATATCGTCGATACGCTCGCTCCGCTGCATATCGAGGTCGTACGTCCCCGAGAGGCCGACCACCATCGAACTTCCCGTTGTCGGATAATTATCGCGGTCGTTATTATATTGATCGTCGTTCGCGGCGCCCGTCGATGACCAATCATTCGTAACGCCGTAATTCGACGCAAGGCGGTCGATCTGAGCCTTGATGTCGTTCCAATCGTCCATCAGGCGTTGATTTTGCCGGTTCTCGATCAGAAACTGCTCGACGTGCTTCGCCGCATCGACGATCGGGCGAATATCGTCCCGATTTTCTCGCTTCTTATCAAAGTTATTTCGAAAATCCCGTATCGAATCCTTCAGCTCGCTGATGTCCTGCCCGACTTGCGAGACAACCGTCGTATTCACCGAAGCCGAGTTGAGTTGATAGCGAAGGTCGTAGTCAAAATTATCGACCTTTGTCGAAAGGCTTCTGACCGCATCGCGGATCTCTCGTTCACTTCGTTTTTGCGCATCTGCGGTCGTTACGCCCGCAACTGCGATAATTGCAACAAATAGTGCCGTTAGATGGATTCGTAGAGTTTTCATCGTGCGTTACCTACTTTCTTCTATTTTACGCGAATTCGGGCGACCTGCGCCGTGCGGCGCTCGCACCCGACCGTTATGAAGCATTTTCCGTGCCAAGAGTTGTAACCTCTCTCACGGCGAAATAATGCTAAAATTGGCAAAAACCTATGAAACAGAATATTACCGAAGCGGTCGTTCGATATATCGGGGACGACTATTTCCTCGGCACAACACCGAGCGGTTTGCCGCAATTGATGGATTCTAAAGGAGATAGGCACGCCGCTCCGACGCCGATCGAGCTGCTGCTGGTCGCGGTCGCAGGCTGCACGGCGATCGATGTCCAATCAATTCTTGCAAAGAAACGGCAGGACGTAACATCCTATGACGTGCGTATCTCTGGCACCCGAGCCGAAGAACATCCGCGAAAATTCACCGCTTTTCACATAACCCATATCGTGCGCGGACGCGGTATTTCGGGAAAGGCCGTCGAGGACGCGATCAGGCTCTCTGACGAAACGTATTGCTCGGTGGCGGCGACCGTAAAGCCGACCGCGACGATCACAACGGCCTACGAGATCATTGAGGAAGAAAAAGGCTAACGGCAAAATGCGAATAACGACGATCCTTTCTGTGATTTTTTTCCTAACTTCGGCTTTTATCGCTTCGGCAAATGCGCAAGTGCCGCTCGATACCGGCATCAAGATCCTTTATGCCGAGGACGCACGAGCGTTCACCAAAGATCTAGCCGCGTTCCTAACCTCGCCGAAGGCTGCCGTCCGCGCTCGCGCCGCTCTCGCCGCAGGCCGCATCGGCAGGAAGGAAGCAATCGAACCGCTTGGCAAGCTGCTCTACGACAAGGACGAAATCGTTCGCTCGAACGCCGCATTCGCTCTCGGTGAGATCGAATCTCCCGATGCTGCCGAGATGCTGCTTACGGCGATGGGCAAGGAGAAGTCAGCCGTCGTAATGGCCAGCATTCTCGAAGCGATCGGCAAAATAGCGGCCGCGAACGCAAAAGCAGAAAGCTCCGCGAAGATCAAGCTAGCGATAGCTGCCCAACTCAACGCAGAACTTGCAAAGGAAGCGAAACGCGACCGCCTTACGGTCCTGCTCGGCCTAACCGCGTTGATCCGAACAAGGCCGGAAGGCGCCGACGCCATTGCCGCAAAATTCTTGAGCGATAAGGACGCGCGCATCCGGGGCGATGCCGCCAACACGCTCACGCGCCTGCGTGCAAAGAATGCGAACACTGCCCTAATCGCGCTCGTCAAAAGCGAGACCGACCCGATCGCGCGGGCAAATGCCGCGAGAGCTCTCGGCGCCGCCGGAGCAAAGGAAGCAACGGACCTTCTGGTGTCCGTTATGACAAAGGATGCCGACAGCCGCGTACGCATTTCCGCCGTCCGCTCGCTCACATCTTTGAAAGACAGATCTGCGGGGCAAAAAGTCGTCGAGCGCGGGAACGACCTTCTTAAACAGGCCATCAACAAAGGCTTGGTCTCACGCAGGCTCGGCTTGCCGAACGAATTGACCGAACTGCTCGAACTCGCAACTGCCGTCGGCAACATCTTTGCCGGAACGAATGATGAAAAGACGCTCGAATTTCTCCGTCCATTGAGAGAATTTGACCATTATCGATCGTCCGAGACCGAGAGCGCGTTCGCGCGTGTTGCCGCGGAAGTTTACGTTCGGGAAGAAGCGCCTGAAGAAACCTTTACGGATTTCCGCGCGACGTCCGCCTATTTCACGGGTCTTGCAACGGTGGGCGACACAAAGAACGTTGACGCAATGAGAGCAGCCGGAAAGGTGCTGACAGCATTTCTCGCCGCAATGCCGGCGAAGGTTACCGACCCCGCAAAACGGATAGAACTCAAAAAAGCGTTTCCCGATGCGATCGGTGCGGCCTCAGCCTTGAAGATCGAAGACTTGGAAGAAATACTGCTCCAACAGATCGTGAATCCCGACGTCTTTATTCGCGTCGCTGTCGCAAATGCGATGTCTGAATTGCCGAAAAACGATAGGATCATCAACGCTCTTGAGAAAGCGTTCGGTGCCGCGCTCTCTTCCGACAAACACGAAGACGACGCGCAGCTTGCGATCCTCGATGCGCTCGCAAAGTTAGATAAGCAGGCGGCGATCCCGACATTTTCGCTCGCGCTTTCATCGCCCGATTATCTCGTGCGAAAAAAGGCATTCGACATTCTGGACAATGAGGCTTTGAAGAAAGATGCGAAGCTCGAGACCTTCCTAAAGAACGCCCGCGAGAAGCATCTCGATGAAGTACGGCCGTTCTCGGCAGCCTCAGGCACTAAACTTGGCCAGTTGCTTAACAAGAGAGCCGACTACATTCGCGCTCTTTCGCGAAAGAACGGCTCGGCGACCGCAGTCCTTCTGACCGAAAAAGGCGTTTTCGAGATCGAACTCCTCGGTGAAGACGCACCGCTCACCGTCGATAATTTCATTAAGCTTGCAAACAGCGGCTACTTCAACGGGATCGAAGTTCACCGTGTTGTCGCGAATTTCGTAATGCAGGACGGCGATCCGCGAGGCGACGGCAACGGCGGCCCCGGCTGGTCGATCCGGTGCGAGATTAATATGCAGCCGTACGAACGCGGTGCCGTCGGAATGGCTCTCTCAGGCAAAGACACGGGCGGTTCGCAGTGGTTCGTAACACACTCGCCGCAACCGCACCTTGACGGCGGCTACACCGTCTTTGGCCGCGTGAAAGGCACCGGAATGGACGTCGTTGACGGCATCGTCCGAGGCGACAAGATCTTGAATGTGAAGATCGTAGAGAAGTAGAAAGCTCGCATCAGAAAACCTATGGACGACGCTCTTCAACGCAAAGAGATCGAGATCGAGAAGAGTCTCGACGATCTGTCGCGTTATCTCGACGGGCTTTTTCGCATCCCCGGAACGGGTTGGCGTTTCGGGCTCGACGCTCTCATAGGCCTGATCCCGAGCATCGGTGACACGCTTACATTCCTGCCGTCGATGTACATTCTTTTTTCCGGCGTGCGTTACGGCGTGCCGAAGATCACGCTGCTTCGAATGGCGTTAAATATCGCGATCGACTATCTTGTCGGGATGATCCCGTTCCTCGGCGATGCGTTCGATTTTGTGTGGAAGTCGAACAAGAAGAATATGGAGCTGATCCGCACGCGCGCAACCGGCCGTGACAACGGTACACGCAGCGACTATCTATTCATATTTGGCTTGATAGGCGGACTGCTTCTTCTGCTCGTCGCATCGATCGTCACAAGCGGATTTATCTTGTATTGGGTACTCACAAGCCGACCGCTCATCTGATCGCACTACTGGAAAAAACCCCGCCATAAATGACGGGGTTATTTACCACCTTTTAGGCTTCTGCCGCCTGTGCCTCAGGGAACATCTTCTCGAGTGCTCCTGTCAGGACACCGATGCCGAATTCGCCGGCCGCGCGGCTCTTAAGTTTGCCTTCCGCGTCGAACAGATAATAGACCGGAACCCAGCCTTGCTCGTTCAGGAACGCATCCTTGAGCTTGTGCTCGTTATCGACTGCGCAAACATCGTCGATGCAATGCGTCGCGATCGTTTCCTTGACCGCGTCGATGTTCGTATCCGCTTCGTAACGCGGCATATGGATCGCGACCGAACGCAGGCCCGCGTCCTTATACTTTGTCTTAAGCTGCTGCAATTTGGGCATATTATCCTTGCAGATACCGCAGCTCGTCGCCCAAAAATAGACGAGCGTCGGTCGGCCGTTGACATATTCGTCAGCCGTTTCCTGCAATTCATTTAACCAGTCTGTCGCGCCTTCAAAAGAAGGCCGCTGGTCTCCAATTCTCATCGGCATTTTCTCTTATAACCTCACAAAAACACAGCCGCAGATGAACGGTCTATCCACGCAGATAATCCTTGAATATCCCTCTACGTGAGCTTCTTGCCCATCTGCGGCCGATCTTGTCTTAAACTCTTAGACCTTCAAGTTCGCCTGGCCGGGCTTCCAGTCAGCCGAGCAAAGTCCGCCGGTCTGCAATCCCTGAAGTACGCGAAGCGTTTCATCTACCGAGCGTCCGATGTTCAGGCTCTGGACGACCGAATACTGAAGTACGCCTTCCGGATCGACGATGAAAAGGCCGCGAAGAGCGATGTTCGCATCCTCGACGAGGATGTTGTATTGGCGTGCGAGTTTGCCCGCCGTGTCCGAAGCGATCGGGTACTTCACGCCTTCGATGCCGTTCTTGTCGAGCGGAGTCTTGAGCCATGCGCGGTGCGAATGGACCGAGTCGGTCGAAACGCCGACGACCTCTGCTCCGATGCCATGGAACTCTTCAAGACGATCCGAGAAGTGGATCAGCTCGGTCGGGCAAACGAACGTGAAATCGAGCGGGTAGAAAAGCAGAATGAGCCATTTGCCCTTGTAATCGGCGAGCTTGACGTTCTCCGCCAAGGTGTCGATATTCTTCGTCGAGGGCATATTGAAATCGGGTGCCGGTTGGCCGACCTTCGCGATCGGTGCACGCGCGATATTTTCCGTTGCGGTTCCAGTTGCAGTTGACATTTTGTTTAATTCTCTCCTTTTTCTAAATGTTTGCCGCTTGTTGAGCGGCTATTGTTTTGCTCCATTACTGGGAATGCGAAAAGCTTCTAAGATTTCTTTACACAGTCGGGACACAATCCACGCAAAGTGAATTCCAGGGTCTCGGCCTTGAATTTCGAATATTTCGCGGCTCGTTTTACGAGATCGGGTGGAAGTTCCATCTCGATATCGACCAGCTTGCCGCAAGAGGTGCAAATTGCGTGATCGTGGCGATGCGTGAACTTATCGAACCGGCTCGCCCCGTTGCCGAACGGGATCTCGCCGATATGTCCCGCATCTTTCAAATATCGAAGCGAGTTATACACGGTCGCAAAGCTAATGGTCGAAAGCTTCGATTTCGCCGCGACAAAGACGTCGTTCGCGGTCAAGTGCCCGTGCGCCTCGCGCACGACCTTCAGCACCACTTCACGCTGCCGTGTTAAACCCATTTCACTGATCGCCGAGAACTTCATAACTTGAATTAGAATAATTCCAATTCTAAATTTTGTCAAGCGGTGCGGAGGCGTATCTTTCGGTAAATGGTATAATTTAGCCGCTCGAACTTGCCGCGGGAACGCCGATCGAATAAGTGAAATTCGTCTTCTCTAATCGCTTTTACATACTCCTGATCGCCGCCGCGATCTTGCTGCTCGCAACGTTCGCTTTCGCGAGCCTCGGTTGGTTCGTTCTCGCTTTCGACATCCTGCTGATCCTCGCTGCGATCGGCGACTATTTCACAAGCCGCGGCGTCGCAAGAGAGATCGACGTAACCCGCACTTTTCAAAAAAGGCCCGCGATCGGCGATGAAGCCGAAATAAGTTTGAGCGTTACGAATCTGAGCGCGCGGACGTTGATCATAAAGGTAAAGGACGAGGTTCCGGCCGAGATGGCGCTCGGGCTTGCGGGCCGCGAAGCGACGATGCAGCTTGCGCCGAACAGCGTCGGAACTTACCGTTATACGCTGACGCCGCCGCGACGCGGACTCTATGATTTTGGCGAAACGGCCGTGCGATATCTATCTCGGTTCGGGCTTGTCTGGTGTCAGGCTTCGCTCGGCAAGCCTGAGACGATAAAAGTCTATCCGAATATCCGTCGCGTTCGCGAGATCGAACTTCGCGCCCTCGGCGCGCACTCGTTCCTTGCGATCCAGCGAAAAGCCGTCCGCCGCGGCGAAGGCCGTGAATTCGAGTCTCTGCGGGATTATGTCGCGGGCGACGAGATGCGAAATATTTCCTGGACGGCAACGGCGCGTCGGTCGAAGTTGACTTCTGTGCAGCATCAGATCGAACGTGACCAGACGGTCATCATCGCGCTCGACGCCGGCCGTTTGATGACCGGACGCATCGATAACGAAACGAAATTCGAGACGGCACTGCACGCAAGCCTCGCACTTATGTCGGCCTGCTCACGCGCCGGCGACAACTGCGGGATAATGGTTTTCGGCCGCCGCGTAATCCGATACCTTCCGCCCAAACGCGGCGTCGGCCAGATGGACGCCGCGCTTGAAACCCTCGTCGATATCGAGCCGCAGCTAGTCGAGTCTTCATACTCGAGGGCATTTCAATTCATCTCGTCGAACACAAAAAAGCGAGCCTTCGTAGTGATCTTGACCGATGTGATCGACAAGGACAGTTCGAGCCGTCTGCTCGAAGCCTTGCCGCTTCTGCGTCCGAGACACTTGCCGCTCGTAGCAACGATCGGCGACCGCGACCTGAATGCCGCTGTCTCATCGCCGCCGAAGAATGAAAAAGAGCTTTTCCTGCAGTCGGCGGCCGAGGAGCTTCTCGTCCAACGCGGCGCCGCGCTCCTTCAGGTCGAAGCCCTCGGCGGCCTCGCCCTCGATGTAACGACGCAGACGCTTGCAACCCAACTTCTTGAATCTTATATTCGCGTAAAGGTCCGCGGGCTTCTCTAGCGTCCGGGGACGATTCGAAATGGAAGATAACCTCTTTACTCTCATCATTTACACCACACAGTACCGACTCGGCGGATCGCAATTCCCCGTCGTTGCCGAGACTCTCGCCGACGAGAAGCGCCGTGAGGACGCAAGCTGTGAGGTCATAACGCGTGCCGTCGAATCAAAGCGTGATGTTCTCGGTGCCATCGCCGAGATCAAAGAGAAAGGCGCTAAGATAAAGGAATTCATCTTCGTCGGACACTCGGGAATGTACGGCCCGATGTTCGGCACCGTAAAATTTCCCGAACAGTTTTCGCCGTACGAATGGGAGCAGATGGAAATTCCGTTCGCCGCGGATGGAAGCGCTTCGTTCTATTGTTGCCGTTCGGCGCGTTGGTTCGCGCCCTTTTTCGCAAGGACTCAGAACGTGCCCGCTCAAGGCTTTTTCTGGTACACGACGTTCTCGAAAAGCAAGGACAAATTCGTCTCCGCAGGTACTCGGAACGACACCCCGGTTTATACGATCGGCTGCAAGGGGCGAAAATCCCACGGCTATGCTGCCGCATTAAAGAAGCGCCTCGGTATGATGTCCGCGGAAAAAATAAAGCGTTTCGAGCCGAGACCGCCCGACGGCGACACGAGCTACGATCACGTCGCCGAACTCTACGACGCGGTCTTTGAGGACATACGCGTTCGACGCGACGAATGGCAATGGCTTGAACGCCACCTGCCCGATTCCAAAGTTCGCGTTCTCGACATCGGCTGCGGCAACGGTGCCTTGTTGAACGCTCTTGCTCCTCGAATTGCTTCGGGTGTCGGCGTTGATGAATCCGGGCCGATGATCGAGCAGGCGCGCAAGCGAAACGCTGCATTCGCGGATCTTGAGTTCAAAAAGATCGACGGCCCCGTACTGCCTTTCGCAGACGGCGAGTTCGACGTCGTCATCTCGATGATGTCATTCCGATACCTCGATTGGGATCCGCTGCTTGCCGAGATCAAGCGCGTTACAAAGTCCGGCGGCAAGTTTCTGATAGTCGATATGGTAACCGTCCCGGTCGCATTCGGAGAATATCCAAAGCTGTTTTTGGACAAGGCAAAGACGATCGCCCGCCGCCGCGCGGATGCAAGATACGAGGATGCGCTAAAACGCCTCGTTGCGGACCCCGCGTGGCAGAAGATGGTCGAATACAACCCGATACGTTCCGAGCACGAAATGAAATGGTACCTCGAAAGCCGTTTTCCCGGGCAAAAGGCAGAGATCCTGAACATCGGCTGGAACTCGCGGATCCTCGCCTTTGACAGCGGCCCGATCGAGAGAGGCGTTGAAGCAAAACTCACGTATCCTTGAACCTATGGGACGCATCGGCATCATCGATTGGGGCATCGGCGGCATCGGCGTCTATCGCCGTCTGAAAGAGAAATTCCCGCTCGCGGCAGTTACTTATTTTTCCGATACGGGCTTTACGCCGTATGGAAAGACCACGCGTCGCGAGCTTGCGTCGCGGCTTAACGATGTGCTTCGATTTCTCGAAGGCCGCGGCGTTACGCAAGTCGTTATCGGCTGCAATGCTGCGAGCACGGTGGTCGAAGAATTGCGTACCGGATCGCTGGAAGTCTCCGGCGTGATCGCTCCGGCGATCGAGCTTGCCGCAAAGCTCAAGCCGACGAGCCTCGGTATGATCGCCGGGAGGCGAACTGTCGTTTCCGGCGTCTATCGACGCGGCCTTGCGGCACGAAATATCGGCGTTGCTCAACGCATCGCGCAGCCGCTCTCCGGGTTTATCGAAGGCGGCGACATCGATTCGGCCGCTCTGCACGCAGAAGCAAAGCACATACTCGCGCCGCTGAAGAAATGCTCGCACATCCTCCTTGCCTGCACGCACTATCCTGCGATTTCCGGCCTTCTCGCCAAATATGTTTCGCCCGAGACGAAGCTCATCGACCCGGCCGATGCGGTCGTGAGCAAGCTTTCGATCGAGAAGAGCACCCAAACGAATGTTGACATTTTCTTGACAACGGGCAACGCTAGAGAGATGCGGCGGGCGGCGAAAGCTGCATGGAATATCGAACTTCGATCCGCTGGGAATGTCCGGGATATTTGAGAAATGCAAGATTTCCACCTCTGCCGCGTTCTTATAAATGTAAGGGAGAGTTTGCAGCCTACAATGAAAAAGGAATTTTTGGAGCAATATTATAAAATGAAAAAAGCACTCTATACCATCGCAATTTTTGGACTATTTTTGACCGCATCCGCCAGCGCGGCTTATTCGCAGCAAATGCCCGCAGCAAAATTCAAACTCACGCAGTATATGTTCCTCGACAAGATGGCGTATCGCATTGATAAAATGGAAGTTACGCTGAATGTCTCTGCCGACGGCCGCATCGGCGGTAAAGCCGGATGCAACGTTTACGGAGCAGACTTTTCGATCACGAACGGAAAGCTTAAGATCTCAAGTCCGATCTCGACAATGATGTTCTGCGACGAACTGACCAACGGCTTCGAGCGAAAGTTTCTCGATGTTCTTCAGAAAGCCGACACCTTCTCGCTAAAGGACAAGAAGCTGACGATCACGAACTCAAAACGGCACACCTATTTGGTATTTGAGCCTGTCGCCGAAGAGGCTAAAGAGACCAAAGAAGGCTGTTGTGCCAAGCCTGCCGTTTCAACGCCGTCCGATCGGCCGACAAAGAACAGGTAAGAGTACATCGCAAGGCCGGTAAGCAAGCCGGTCGCGATCTTGATCGGTGCCGGCAGGGACGATGGCGAAAGAAAGCCTTCGATCGTGCCGGCAACCACCAAAAAACACGCACAACCGATAACGATACGAGCGGCTTCCATGCCGCTCTTTTTTGCCGCCTGCGCACGCGTCAGATCGCCCGGAACGATCAGCGAATATCCGATCATCATTCCTGCGCCTGCACAAAAAAAGATGCAGGACAATTCGATCACGCCGTGCCCGACAACGAACGATGCGAGATCGTTCGCGAACGCAGGATCGATCTTATAGCCGGCCCCGAAAACGCTGCCGAGCCTCGCCCCTTCGAACGCAAGCACATAAACCGCGCCGACCGCAAAAAAAGCGCCGAGAGCGAACGCTCGTATCATCACGAGAATATTATTCGCCATTATCGAGGTCGCGCCGACCTGGTTCGCCTCATTAAGCCGCAGCCACCAGCGATTGCCGCTGCGTATCTGGTCCGTCACGCCCGACAGGGCGACAAAATGCGTAAAATCCGTGTCGATCCACGTCGTTACGAAACCGAATAAGGCCGACCCTGCAAAGATCGCAAAAGCGAACGCAAGGAACTTCCAATTCCTGCGAAACGTCGCCGGCAGTTCGCGTCCGAAAAAACGGCGTATGATCCCCGCGCCTTCGCTCTCCGCCCGGTAAATGTGGCCGTGTGCTCGGATCACAAGGCTGTTCAAATAACCGACGAGCGACGGATCGCGTGTCTCGGCGCGTGCGATCGCAAGATCCGATGCAGCGCGCCTGTAAAGCTCGCCGAACTCGCGCACCTCCATCCGCGACAGCTCGCGCAATCCTGTAACCTTCATCAATTCCAAAAGGTCCTCAAGCCGCTGCCACTGATTCTTATTCGCTGCTCCTTCAAAAATACTTCTCATCGTGCTTCCCGTGTCAAACCATCGACCGTTTACAAGAATAGCCGACCGCTCCACCCATTTGAAGGACAGTTTTCACAAATCGACACACTTTTCACAAAACGACACAAAATGCACAAAACGGACAAAACGGACAAAACGAACAGAATGCAGACGCCCGCGCGTGAGCAAGGGCGTAACACGCCGCAGATGCCCGTGCTGTCAGAAGCCAAAATCCCCTTGGGGACGAACAGAAAAAATAGAGCGAGTCTCCCATTCTAGGGAAACCCGCTCTTACGAAGGAAAGTGCGAGAAAGCTGCTAATTCTCGGACGGCTTTTCGTTGTTCGCAGCGGCCTTGGCCTTGTACTCCTGGATCTCTTTCTTGAGCGAGGCCTTTGCCTCATCGCTGTAGTTTCCGTTCTTTAGCATAGATTCGAGGTTCGCTGCCGCCTTCGAATACTGCTTCGTATCCTTATAGACCCGGGCAAGTTGCTTGTAGAGTTCGGCGCCGGGTTCCTTAGAATACTTCTTCGCACTCAGCAAACTTGTTTCGGCGGATTTATAGTCGCCGGAGGCTATATATGTCTTGCCGAGAGCAAGATAAACGCCCGAGGATTCCGGCGCAAGCACTTGGGCGGCATTCAGAGTCATAACGGCAGCCGGATAATATTTGAGGTACGCGAACGAGACGCCAAGGTAATACAACGTCATCGGACTTTTGTCATAAACCTGCGACGCTCTTAAGAGAAGCGGCGCGGCATGCTCGAAGTCATTCTTATGAAAGTAGATCTGACCAAGAGCGTCGTTCGCAAGAAAATAGTCGGGAAATGCCTTTAGCGCGGCTTCAAGAAGCGGGATCGCCTCATCGGTCTTGCCCTTCTTCATAGCCTTTGAGGCATCGTCATAGCTGTCTTTTGCAGCTTTCGGAATATCCTGAGCAACGACGACCTCGGCCTGTGCGGCGGCAAGCGTGCCTTTCCTCGGGGTCAGGTAAAAGTCCTGCATCATAAAGACGTTACCGGCGCCTCCGGTAATTGAGATGGTCTCGATCTTGACCTCTTGGGTCTGCTCGTCCATATCGTACTTGAACGGCATCACCTTAACGTAAAAGGTTCCGTCGCCCAGTCCGTCGAACGTATATCTGCCTATGCCGTCCGTCGTCGTGTGCTGGATCATTACGTACCGATCGTTCTGCAGTTCGACGACCACATACGGAAGTCCATTCCGTTTTTGATCGTAAACCGTACCCGAAATGGTGCTCGCATAAGCACTCGCGGCGGCCCCTGTAAGAATGATAAAGGCGAGTGCTGAGAACATCGCCCGAAAAGCGGTTTTACGCATTGTTTTCCTCCGAAATGATAGCTTTGTCTAAAATACTCACGAACCGCTGAAAAGTGGATCAAAGCAAGTGGCCCATCTTTTCTTTCTTCGTCTGAATGTAGTGTGCAGCAGGCGGTTCCGTATGCACCTTGATCGGGACTCGTTCAACGACGCGAAGCCCGGCATCTTCGAGAGCCTTGAGCTTCTCGGGATTGTTCGACATCACGCGGACCTTGCAAAGCCCCATATCGAACAGGATCTCGGCGCATTGCCGGTAGTTCCTTAAGTCCACGGCGAATCCCAACTGTTCGTTCGCCTCGACGGTATCGGCACCGTGATCTTGCAGAGAGTAGGCTCGAATCTTATTCAGGATGCCGATGCCGCGGCCTTCTTGCTGTTGATAGACGATCGCCCCATTACCGGCCTTGTGAATACGTTCCATTGCCTCGTGAAGTTGCGGGCCGCAGTCACATTTTAGTGAGCCGAAAACATCGCCGGTGAGACACTGCGAGTGTATCCGAACAAGCGTCGGTACGTCCGGGCGCATCTCGCCCATATAAATTGCGACAAATTCCTCGTCACTGGTGAGTGAACGATAGCCCGCGATCTTGAAGTTACCGTATTTCGTCGGTAAGTCCGCGTCAGCAACCCTTTCTACTGTGAGCTGCTGCTTTCGCCATGGACAATCGGACACTTCATCTGCCCGTAGATCATTATCTAACATCTTTTCCCTTTTAATGAGTATAAACCTCAAAGGGCACAAAAACTAGATTGTTCTTTGATTTTTGCAAGGCGGGAAAGGTTGCAGGGGACGCGAAAAAAGTCGGAAATCTCGTGCTGGAACGAAACAAAAAAGGAGCGGGCCAAATTCCCGCTCCTGCATCAGGCCAATTTTTTCCGGAAAAACGACCCGCAACTCGCATTTCATTTCTCGTCGCCCGTATCAGGATCGTCTTCAACGGCCTTCTCGCCGTTCTCAGCATCCTTTTCCGATCTTTCGCCGTGGGCGAACACGCCTTCGGCGCTCGATCCGAAGAGTTTGGCGAACCAGTTGCTCAGGGCCTCGGCGAGGCCGGCAGACTCAGGCTGCATTTCGCGGGCCGGAGCGGCTATTTCAGCAAACTCCGCTTCGAGGCGTAAAAGTGCGGCGGTGGCCGTTCGGCAATATCCGCAATCCGCCAGGTGAGCAACTATCGGATCCATTTCACGCAACGTGAGGCCGCCGTCCACGAAAGCTGAGATCGTGTCCTCGTCAAGATGCGAGCAATTCGCATCTGCCGCCAACGCATTCGAGCGGTCGCGAAGAAATACCGCAAAAAGGTCTTGGAAACGGGTGTCGATGTTGTCTATGTATTGCATAATTGCCCGCTTTGGGGGATGAGCCAAAGGCCTCCGAGTAATTGACGCTGCAACTGCGTGACTTTTGCGTTAAATATTCAGCTTCTTAACTTGCGGCGAGATCGCGATAGATATCCGGCCCGGCGAGATCGGCGGACGCAAGCCCGATACAGATCTCGACCTCGGCGGGATTGAGGCCTTGCCGGCCGGCGAGGTCTCGCTTAAAGACATCGAGGATCCGCTCATAACTTTTTTCCAGCCAACGCATTACGGTCGATTCGTGAATGCGGGCCGAGGGGTCTTTCTCCCGTGAGGAAGACCGGCGTTTTATCCAACCGCGAAGCGGCGACGCCTCGTTCTCGACAAGCCGGGAGATCTCACGCAGTTTCAAGTTATCAACGTGGTAAAGGGCGATCAGCAGTTTCTCGTGCGGTTCGAGAGCAGAAAAAGCCTCGGATAGGGCCGCGACCGTTGCCGAACGATAGTTCTCGCGGGCGACCTGTTCGATCATATAACTGTCGCCGTCGGGCGTCGGCAATGCGAAAGCGGCGTGCGCCGCGCCTTCGCCGATCGTTTCGGTCATCTCGTCGAGCGAGACCTCAGAATGACCGGCGCGATGCTGATCGACGACCGAATGCCAAATTATCGTTCGCAGCCATCCGCGCAGACTGCCGCGGCCGGAATACGTGCCGAATTTCGAATAACGCTCGCCGTCAACCACACGCGTGCCGTAAAGCTCGATGTACACGTTCCCGATAACCTCGTCCGGATCTGCGTCGCCTCTTGCGAGATGCCGCGCGAAACGCTCCATATACGAGCGATGTGTCTGGTCGAATTCCCACCACGCACGCTCATTCCCGGCGGCACAGGCGAGAGCCAGAAAAAGATCGTCAGCCTGCAGGTTGTCGAGGAACTCGCGGACCTCGGCTGCGGTCAAAGGCTGGTCACTCGCGCTTTCGAGGCGTTTCTCGATCGTGCGGAAGATCGACGCCGAGTACGCCTCAGCCGAGACGCCGAAATTCGGCGCTCCTTCGCTGCAGCGAGAATATATCTCGGCGATCGCGGCATCTGTAAAAGCTTTAACGGCAGCGTCCATTCTTTGAAAGCAAAGGGGTTTCAGAATTCCTGATGATTATAGTCTTAAACCACCGAAATTGATAATGATTCTGCTGCCGCTCGGCGCCGTCCGAGTTTCGACTCACTGATCGAATGACGCCGAACCGCCCGTGAGTTCGTTGGCGGAAAATCCCGGAGCGGACGTGTGTAGTTTCTCGTCCGAATACTGAAGTTGATAAAGCCGCCAATACAGCCCGCGGAGAGCCAAAAGTTCGCTGTGCGTCCCCATCTCGCGAAGTTCCCCGTGATGCAGCACGATGATGCGATCGCATTTCTGGATCGTCGATAGACGATGCGCGACAACGAGCGATGTCCGTTCGTCCATCACTCGATCGACGGCACGCTGTATCAACTGCTCTGTCTCTGTGTCGATCGAACTTGTCGCTTCGTCGAGGATCAGTATCTTCGGATCAAATGCAAGAGCACGCGCGAACGAAACAAGCTGCTTCTGGCCTACAGAAAGGCCCGCACCGCGCTCTTTCACTTCAGTCTCGTAGCCTTCCGACAATTCGCCGATAAACTCGTCCGCACGGACTTCCTTTGCGGCCCAACGGACCTTTTCGTCGGAGATGTCGTCGTTGCCTAAGCGAATGTTCTGAGCGATCGTGCCGCTGAACAGGAATACATCCTGCAGCACGACGGCGAAATTCGAACGCAGGGCTTCGAGGTCCCATTCGCGGACATCGACCCCGTCAACGAGAATGCGGCCTTTCTGCACGTCGTAGAACCGCATTATGAGGTTCGTGATCGTCGTTTTTCCCGAACCTGTATGGCCGACGAACGCGACGCTCTCGCCGATATCGACCGTGAACGAAACATCTTTCAGCACCCAATCCTCATTTTTGTATGCGAACCAAACATTCTCGAATTCTATCGAGCCCTTCGCCCTGCCGGATAGCTTGGGCTTTTCAGGCGTCGTTATGAGAACTTCGCGGTCAAGCAGGATGAATATGCGATGCGATGCGACGACCGCGGCCTGAAAAACGTTGAATTTATCCGAAAGATCGCGGATCGGCTGAAAGAGCTGCAGCGAATATTGGATGAACGATGCGAGCACACCGACCGTCATCACTTGCCCCGCGGTCGAGAGGCCGCTGAGATCCTCAAATCCGTAGGCGAAAATTATCATTGCGACGCCGATCGCGCCGATAAAATCCACGAGCGGATAAAAGACCGCGTAGTAATAGATCGTCTCGATGTTCGCGTTGCGGTAGTCGTCGTTGATGTCGGCAAAGCGATCTTGAGCCTTTTTCTCCGCGTTAAAAAGCTGTACGGTCTGCGCGCCCGAAACGTATTCCTGCAAAAAAGCATTCAACTTCGCGCTGCGTGTTCGCACGCGGTCAAAGCCGTGCCGTGCGCGCTTTCGAAACCAGTTCGTCGCGGCAAAAAGAAGCGGCACCGTGATCAAGGTAACGATCGCAAGCTTCCAATTTAGCCAAAACATCATCGCTATGATCGCGAAGATCACGACGAGATCGCCCAAGACATCGATCACGCCCGATGTAAAAAGCTCATTCAGCGCATCGACGTCGCTCGTAAGGCGCGTCATCGTACGCCCGACAGGATACTGATCGTAGTAGGCGAGTTCCTGATCCTGCAGTTTCGTAAAAAGCTCGGTGCGAAGATCGAACATCACACGCTGGCCGACCGTATTGAGCAAGATCTCTTGGACGTATGAGAATGCGAAGCGGAAAAGAAAGACGCCGAAAAATGCGAATGAGAACAGCCAGATGCCATCGACATTCTTCGGGATGATGTAGCTATCGACCGCGACCTTTGTAAATAGCGGTTGGATCGATGCGAGGATGTTCGTTACGAGCGTCAGCAGAAGCGCGGCGGCGGCGACCTTCCAATACGGCCGCAGGTAACGCGCGAGGCGCTTTGCGATCTTCAGATCGTAGGTCGTGCCGATCGCATCTTCCTCGTGGTATTTCCGGGCCTCTTCTGACATCGTTCTTTGCCGCTTCGAATTTTGCCGGTTCGAAGCGAATTCTATATTTTAGCCTGTTGAGGAGCGAATCCCGAACTTCCATTCACACGTTCAACTAGCGCAGTCACAACGCACAACCCACAATTCACGTTTCGACAATGAAAAGGGCCCGTCCGCAACAAGGTTGCGAACGGGCCAAGGGTTTATCCAAAAACCGTAAGGTTTTTAGAAGTACAAACGTGCGCCGAAGCGAACTTCGCGAGGAGCACTAAATGAGTTGAACTGCTTGTACGTGTTATACGTACGCGAAGGTGAAGCAGCAAGCCAGTTGTTAAAGTACTGAGTCAAGCTCGTGCCGTTCGTAATCGCCTGCATAAGCAACGTATTGCTTCCGCAGACAGTTGCCGGGCAACCACCCGCACCCAAAACACTACTACGGCTGATCGTGCTCGCCGTAACCGTCTCAACAACTCCTGTTCCCGATTTACGGTCGAAGAGGTTGAGTATGTTCACATACGGCTGAATCGTCACACGGTTATCACGACCAAACTTATATTTGTGATCAATATTAAGATCGGTGGAATAGAAAGCCGGCGAACGGCCAAGGTCTCCACGTCCATAAATATCGATCGCAAGGCTGTAGATGAAGTTTGCACGTGTCGTCATCGGTGTACCCGACTGAGCCGTGGTAAAGAACGATACCGACGTCGTGTTGGACTTGCTCCAATTGTAGTCGTAACCGCCGTATGCCTTGAAGACATGCGGTCGATCCGTCGAAAGCAGGCCGTTATTCACCTTACCTGCAAGCGTGAACGGCTCGAAGGGAAGGTCGAAGTTACGGTTTACGTTCGGGCTGGTACGGCCGGCTTCATCCGAGCTGGCAAGGCCACCGTAGTTACCGAACAGGCGGCTCCAAGTGTAATTAGCACTAAAGAACCAGTTGTTCGCAAAACGACGATTCACGCCGATCTCTACAGCGTCATACTTGCGTTCAGCCTTGACACAGGTAAATCCGTTTGCCTTATACGTTTCGCACTGCAGGCCTTCACCGGGATTACCGATGATGTAAGCTTCGCTGCCGGTTGAGGAAACGAGACCGCTGTCTTCGACAGCATGATCAACCTGCTTATGCGTGTATCGGGCACTGACGATCCAGTTACGGAACAACTGATGCTGAACGCCGAAGGTATATTCCGACTGACGAGCAGCCTTGATGTTCGGATCGACGGCACCGCCGGCGTAAATGCCAAGCCCCGCGTTCGATGGAACACGGAAGTCTTGGTTACAGAACGAATATCCCGGAGGATAGATCGGAATATCACCCTGACCTGAATCCGGACAATTTCCTGAGATCGGATCTGGATGGGACGCAAGAATATTCGCGAACGTGTAGCTCGTGAATAGACTGCCGCGAGCCGGCGTGATATCGAACCAATCACGACGATAGAAGTCGCCGCCGAACGAACCGCGTGGCAGTTCATACTTGAAGCGATCATAGAACCAACCGTAGCTGGCAAAGACCTTGGTCTTGCCATTGCCAAATAGGTCAAATGACGCGCCAAGACGCGGAGCGATCTTGTCACCCCAGCCAAACTTGATACCGGGGTTGCCGGCCTTGAATGAAGGGACATTCTCCATATCCGAGCGGACGCCGAGGTTCAGGGTCAAGCGATCTTTGATCGTCCATGAATCCTGGACAAAGAGAGCGTTGCTTGCGCTGCTCGCCTTACCGGTTGTCTGGAAGCGCTGGATATAGCCGCAGCCAACAGCCGTCGGTCCGCTAGGAAGCCCAAGTACGTCACCGCAATCACGTCCATAATATAGAACGACAACTCCAGTATCCTTGTATCCTTGATCGGTGTTATTCGCAATACGGTTGTATTGGTAGCCCCACTTGAAGTTATGACGGCCGCCTAGATTCAAACCGACATAGCTTGCATCCGTATCAAAAAGCGTACGTGTCGAAACGTCATAAGGAAGCTGGAAATTCCCCGGAATGCTGTTCTGATTTAGATCACAACCTGCCATCGCCTGAGTGATCGGGTTTCCGCCCGGAGCCGTGCCGCCGCCCGGAGGGAAGAGGCTCAATGAGCTACACACAAAGCGCGTCTGGTTCGGCACCCCATACGAACCAAGTTTCTCGTTCAAGAAGGTACGCCCAGCGTGAACGTTGATAACGAGCTTCGAGAGCGGAGTCCATGAAGCCTGACCGTTCAAGCTGTTCGAGTTCTGACGTCCACCCTGCTGGTTAAGCAGAGCTTCCTGCTTTGAGAACCCGGTCAGAGTCGTACCAACCGTCGGAAGCTGGTTAAGCCCATAGGCTGTTCCCGGAAGCGAACCCTTTACTGAGATCGGATTCCAGAGGAACGAACCGAAGAGGCGAAGCTTCGAGTGCGGCTGAGCGTCGAGACGCATAAACGCTTCCTGAGTCGTCTGCTTTTGTTTAAACTGCTGCGCATCTACCGCAACTCTCGCCGGAGATGCAACATTATAGAACGTTACATTCTGCGAATAATCGAAGACCTGCGGAGCATAGACTGCTGAGAACCAAAATCGGTTCTTGACGATCGGGCCGTTGATCTTAGCAACCGGGTAGTACGAAACACCGTCTGTACGCGGAGCCTGCAGGTACTCAAAGCCAGTTGCAGCGCTGCTGTAACGGTTAAGGAACGGATGGCTCATGCCCTGGAGCTTCTGCGGACGCCACGACATACCGAAGTTGCCGTGCCACTGATCGTTTCCGCCCTGGGTAACGACCGTGATCACACCGCCGGTAGCGCCGCCGTATTCGGCTTCGAAACCGGTCGATTTG